>Ga0207747_1000049_pt1 | contig 124582 bp, 116 predicted proteins | sample HigsolmetaGSP11D_FD_184839 | JGI IMG/M metagenome (GOLD analysis project Ga0207747, IMG submission 184839) | High solid enriched microbial communities from the Joint BioEnergy Institute, USA - SP1-1-D (SPAdes) | ecosystem: Engineered > Bioreactor > SSF (Solid state fermentation) > Aerobic >... | reverse complement strand
TTAGTGAATCTCTCACCTCGCCGTCAACTCCCCGCCGACTCTCACCGCCGCCTCCCTGGCCGGCTCGCCCCGGCTCACCGCCGAAGCAGGCGCGCATTTTAGCCAGCCAAATAAAAAGGTCAAGCGGTGATCGACTGGGTCATTCGATATGGCGACCGCGCCGGCGGCAATCAAGGCCCAGACGCGGCCGCACCACATGGCGCAACGGCTACGGCTTGACGACCGTCACCCGCGCGAAACGACGCTTGCCCACCTGGAACACGTGGTTGCTGCCCGGCGCCAGACGCAGGTCGGCGTCCTCGACTCTCTCGCCGTCGATACGCACACCGCCCTGCTTAATCATGCGCAGCGCCTCGGAAGTGCTGGGCACCAGTCCGGCAGCCTTAAGCAACTGAGCGATGGCCAGCGGCTCGCCGCTGGTCACGGTGACCTCGGGAATCTCGCTGGGCATGGCGCCATGGCGGAACCGGGCGATGAACTCTTCGCGCGCAGCCGCCCCCGCACCGGCGCCATGGAAGCGGTCGACCAGCTCTTCGGCGAGCAGGAACTTGATGTCGCGCGGATTGGCGCCTTCCGCCACTTGCCGCTTGAAGCCTTCGATCTCGGCGGTGCTGCGGAAGCTCAGCAGGTCGAAATAGCGCCACATCAGCTCGTCCGACACCGACATCAGCTTGCCGAACATCTCGTCGGCCGGATCCTGGATGCCGATGTAGTTGCCCAGGGACTTGGACATCTTCTGCACGCCGTCCAGACCCTCCAGGATCGGCACGGTCATGACCAGCTGGGGCGTCTGTCCGTACGCCTTCTGCAGCTCCCGCCCCATCAGCAGGTTGAATTTCTGGTCGGTACCGCCGATTTCGACGTCGGCGCGCAGCACCACGGAGTCGTATCCCTGCAGCAGGGGATAGAGGAACTCGTGGATGGCGATCGGCTGACCGTTGCTGTAGCGCTTCTGGAAATCGTCGCGCTCGAGCATGCGGGCCACCGTGCTCTGGGCCGCCAGCTGGATCAGCTCGACGGCACTGAGCTTGCCCAGCCAATCGCTGTTGAATACGACCTCGGTCCGCTCGGGATCGAGGATCTTGAAGATCTGCTCGCGGTAGGTGCGCGCGTTCTCCAGGACCTGCTCGGCGCTCAGAGGCTTGCGGGTGGCGCTCTTGCCGGTGGGGTCGCCGATCCTGGCGGTGAAGTCGCCGATCAGGAACAGCACGTGATGCCCCAGCTCCTGGAACTGGCGCAGCTTGTTAATAAGAACGGTGTGCCCCAGATGTAGATCGGGCGCCGTAGGGTCGAAGCCGGCCTTGACGCGCAACGGCCGCCCATACCCCAAACGCTCCTTGAGTTCGCTTTCCAGCAGGATCTCTTCGGTTCCGCGCTTGAGCAGGGATATGGCTTCGGCCGTGTCCATGGAGTCTCTCCGAATGGATTTCTGAACAGGGCTTGCGATTCTACCGAATCGCGACCGGGCGCACACGCCACCGCCAGCCATACGCGATAAAGTTGCTGATCGGGTCACACGTTAGAAGATATTGCTAAGATTCCATTGACCATGGTCCGCTCGACTCGATAAGGTTCCCCCTGCAACCCGGACGGGGATTACCGTGCCTCCAACAAAAATGAGAGATTTCGACTTCAAACCGCGTCCGCATCGGGCACGCCGCTTTCCCGGCTTACGGCATTTGCCGGTACTCGCCGTGGTCTTGTCGGGTATCACCGGCGTGACCCTGCTCATGTCCGGCCAGGACAATGCCGAGGCCATTCCCAATTCGGCCAGCGCCGTTGCGAACCTGGAGGAGGTACCGCTCTCGGTGCCCGCTGCGAGCGACGCCGAAACCACGCCCGCGCCCGAAAACGCCACCGCGCAGACCGCGACGGAGGCTCCGAGCTCCGCCGCCGAGCCGCCCCCCGACTGGCGTCAAGTGACGATTCGCTCCGGCGACACGCTCGCCAAGCTGTTCAGCCAGCAGGGCCTGGACGCCAAGACCATGTACCAGGTGCTTAACGCGGGTGACGCGGCGAAATCGCTGCTACGCATCTTCCCCGGTGAGGAGATCGGCTTCCTCATCGACGACGCCGGCCAGTTGCAGGCGCTGCGCTACGCCGTGGACGAAAGCGTCACCCTGCACGTCGAGCGCCAAGGCGACGGCTTCGAAACCAAGCTGGTGGCCAATCCGCTGGAGCGGCGCATCGCGCACGCGCACGGCACCATCGACAGTAACCTGTTCACCGCCGGCAAGGCTGCCGGGCTGAGCGACGGGTTGATCATGGAGCTGGCCAACATCTTCGCGTGGGACGTGGACTTCGCGCTGGACATCCGCCCCGGCGACCGCTTCACGGTGATCTACGAGGAACTGTACCGCAACGGCGAGAAGGTGCGTAACGGCGGCATCGTCGCCGCCGAGTTCGTCAACCAGGGGCGCACCTACCGTGCCGTCGCCTATGCCGAGGACGGCGGCAAGCCGCAGTTCTACACGCCGGAAGGCAAGAGCATGCGCAAAGCGTTCCTGCGCACGCCAGTCGATTTCCGTCGCATCAGCTCCAACTTCAACCCCAGCCGGCTGCATCCGATCCTGGGCGTGAAGCGCCCGCACATGGGTGTGGACTACGCCGCCGCGCCCGGCACCCCGATCCGCGCCGCCGGCAGCGGCAAGGTGGTGCACGTGGGCTGGAAGGGCGGCTACGGGCGCACGGTGATCCTGCAGCACGGCACCCGCTACAGCACGCTGTACGCGCACATGTCCCGCTTCGCCAACGGCTTGAAGGCGGGCGACAAGGTGCAGCAGGGCCAGATCATCGGCTACGTGGGCTCCTCGGGCCTCGCCAGCGGACCGCATTTGCACTATGAGTTCCGCGTCGACGGCGTGCACCGCAATCCGCTCACGGTCACCTTCCCCGACGCCGAGCCCATCAGCAAGAAGCTGCTGGCCGACTTCCTCGAGAAGACCGGCCCGCTGGTTGCGCAGCTCGACATGATCAGCCGCAGCCAGGTGGCGCAGAGCGAGTAGCGGCGGCGTGGCGGCCGAACTCTATATCGGCCTCATGTCCGGGACCAGCGCGGACGGCATAGACGCCGCGCTGGTCGATTTCTCCGGCCAGCCGCGGCTGCTGGCCACCTCCCACTTTCCCTTTCCCGCCGAGCTGCAAGCGCGCATCCGCGCGGTGCGGCGTGACAGCCCTCTGTACGAAGTGGCGACGCTGGATGCGCTGCTGGGCGAGCGCTTCGCCGACGCGGCGCTCACCCTGCTGCGACGGAGCGGCCACTCGGCCGACGATATCCGCGCCATCGGCAGCCATGGTCAGACTGTCTGGCACGAGCCCAACGGCGCCGTGCCGTTCACGCTGCAGATCGGCGACCCGAATCTGATCGCCGAGCGTACCGGCATCACTACGATCGCCGATTTCCGGCGCCGCGACGTCGCCGCTGGCGGCCAGGGCGCTCCATTGGTGCCGGCCTTTCATGCCGAAGTGTTCGGCAGCGCCAGCGAGGACCGCTGCGTCCTCAACCTCGGCGGCATCGCCAACATCACGGTGCTACCGGCCGGCGCGCCGGAGCGGACGCTAGGCTTCGACACCGGCCCGGCCAACACCTTGCTCGACGCCTGGATTGGCCGCCACCGGGGCGAGCGCTACGATCGCGACGGCGTCTGGGCCGCCCGCGGACGGATCATCCCGGAGCTGCTCGCCAAGCTGCTGGACGACGATTATTTCCGCCAAGCGCCGCCGAAGAGCACGGGGCCGGAGCGGTTCAATCTGGATTGGCTGGATACGCAACTCGCGAGCCTGGCTGCGGCGCCGGAGGACGTGCAGGCCACACTGGCGGAACTCACCGCGGTCACCGTGGCCGAGGCCGTGCGCATGCACGCGCCGCGCACGCAGCGGCTGCTGGTGTGCGGGGGCGGCAGCCGCAACGGCACGATCATGGAGAGGCTGCGGCAGCACCTGCCGGGCTGCGTGGTCGAACTGACCGACCGCCACGGCATCGGCGCCGAGCACGTGGAGGCCTGTGCCTTCGCGTGGCTGGCTCGGCAAACCTTGCACGGTCGCGCCGGCAACCTGCCGGCGGTCACCGGCGCACGCCGCCGCGTCATCCTCGGCGGCGTGTATCAAAGCGGGCGGGAAGGCTGACCGCGCAGGCCCGCCCGACTTGCCAATCAGGGGCTGAACGAGGAGCCGCAGCCGCAGGTGGTCTGGGCGTTGGGGTTGCGGATCACGAACTGCGCGCCTTCCATGTTCTCGACATAGTCGATCTCGGCGCCCATGAGGTACTGGCCGCTCATCGGATCGACCAGCAGGGTCACGCCGTTCTTCTCGATCACGGTGTCACCTTCCTCGATGTTTTCGTCGAAGGTGAAGCCGTACTGGAAGCCAGCGCAACCGCCGCCGGTGATGTACACGCGCAGCTTGAGGTTGTCGTTCTGCTCCTCCTCGATCAGCTCGCGCACCTTGTTGGCCGCGGCGTCGGTAAAGATCAAGGGGACGAATTCGTCGTAAGCTGCTTCTGCCATTGGTTGCCTCCACTGAAGGCCGTCGCGTTGCCGCGGATTCTGAAATTCCCGAGCAATCCAGTCAACTTTACTACGGCACGAGAGCGATGTCGCCCAAACCCATCGTTTCCGGCAAGCCGAGCATGAGATTCATGTTCTGCACCGCCTGGCCGGAAGCGCCCTTGGTGAGATTGTCGATCACCGAGATGACGATGATCGTGCCGCTGGCGGCGTCCCGGTACAGCGCTAAGCGGCAGAGGTTGGTGCCGCGCACCGACTTAGTCTCGGGCAGGGAACCGGCCGGCATGACGTCGACGAACGGCTCGTTTGCGTAGCGACGCTCGTACAGGGCCTGCAGATCGATGTCGGCGTCGGTCGCGGTCATGTACACCGTCGCTTCCATGCCGCGCACCATGGGCAGCAGATGCGGCACGAACACCAGGCCGACCTGGTTGGAAGCGATCGCCGCCAACTGCTCGGAGATCTCCGGATGGTGGCGATGGCCAGCGACGCCGTAGGGCGAGAAGTTCTCGCCGGCCTCGCACAGCAGGGTCCGCACCTGCGCCTGACGGCCGGCGCCGGACACGCCCGACTTGGCGTCGACGACGATGCGGCTGCGGTCGATTAGCCCCTGCTCCAGCAGCGGCATGACCGCCAGCAGCGTGCAGGTGGGATAGCAACCGGGGTTGGCCACCAGGCGCGCCTTGGCGATGCGCTCCCGGTTCAGCTCCGGCAGCCCGTACACCGCCTCTTCCAGCAGCTCGGGACAGCTGTGCGTGTGCTTGTACCACTTGGCCCAGACGTCGGCGTCCTTGAGCCGGAAGTCCGGCCCCAGGTCGATCACCCGGGTGCCCGCCTCCAGCAACGCCGGCGCCATCTGCATGGCCGTACCGTGGGGAGTGGCGAAGAACACCAGATCGCACTCAGCCAACCGCACCGGATCCGGCTCGGTGAAGCACAGATCGACCCGTCCGCGCAGGCTCGGGAACATGTCGGCGACCGGCTGGCCGGCGTTACCTCGCGAGGTGATCGCCGACAGCTCGACCCGAGGATGCCGAGCAAGTAACCGCAGGAGTTCGACACCGGTATATCCGGTACCGCCGACGATGCCGACTTTGTACATGATTGCCTCGCAGATACAGCCAAGGGCCGCATTGTAGCGCGTCCACGCCGCGCGGCAACGCGAGCGCCTTGGCGGTCCGGTTGCATCGCGGACCGAGCCGCAGCAGGATGCTCCCTGAGCGGCCGACCGGCGCGATCGCCGCGTGTCCAAGCCGCCGCCCGCGACAACCCTAATCGACGACGGAGGCAGCGTGAGCAGCGCGTATCTGTGGCTGAAGGCGTTTCACATCGTGTTCGTGGTGACCTGGTTCGCGGCCTTGTTCTATCTGCCGCGCCTGTTCGTCTACCACGCGATGAGCGAGGACCGGATCAGCCAGGAACGTTTCAAGATCATGGAGCGCAAGCTCTACCGCGGCATCATGACGCCCAGCGCCGTACTGGCGGTCGCTTTGGGCATCGCCATGCTGGCGCTGCAGCCGGCCTGGCTTCAGCAAGGCTGGCTGCACGCCAAGCTGACGCTGGTGTTGCTGCTGATCGGCTACCACCTGTTCTGCGGCAAGCTGGTGCGCGATTTCCGTGACGACCGTAACCGCCGCTCGCACGTATGGTTTCGCTGGTTCAACGAAGCGCCGGTGCTGGTGCTGATCGGCGCGGTCGTACTGGTGGTGATCAAGCCGTTCTGACCTGGCGGCGCGCCCGCGTCGACCTCGCGGCGACGGGGCGCGCCGCGCCTCAGCCGGCGCTGACCTGAGACTGCTGGTAGTTCTGCAGGCCGATCCGGTCGATCAGCTGCAGCTGGGTTTCCAGCCAGTCGATGTGCTCTTCCTCGTTGGCGAGAATCTTCTCCAGCAGATCGCGGGAGACGTAGTCGCGCACCGACTCGCAATAGGCGATGGCGTCGCGCAGCACCGCCTGACCCTCGCGCTCGGCGCGCAGGTCGCATTCGAGCAGTTCCTTGACGTCCTCACCGATGTAGAGCTTGCCCAGCTCCTGCAGATTGGGCAGTCCTTCGAGGAAGAGAATGCGCTCGATCACCCAATCGGCATGGCGCATTTCGTCGATCGACTCGTCGTATTCCTTCTTGCCGAGCTTGTCCAAGCCCCACTGCCGGAGCATGCGCGCATGAAGGAAGTACTGATTGATCGCGGTGAGCTCGTTCTTGAGCACCCGGTTGAGGAACTCGATGACCTTGGGGTCACCTTTCATGCCTGAACCCTCCTGGTCGGCCGGGAGCGACCGGCTCCTAACCGGGGAGTTTAGCAAGAAAAATCACCCCTCGGCTCCGCCGGGCGGCGGACACGTCTAGGTGTATTCCGCAGCGGCACCCGGCGGGCTGCGTCAAGCCGCGTCCTGCGCCACCACGGACTGGCAGGCTTTGGGCAAATGCTCGCTCAGCACCTCCTTCGCGCACGGGCCGCACTTACCGCAGCGACTGCACAGACCGAACCGCTGTCGCAATTCCCGCATGGTACGGACGCCCTCATCGACGGCTTGACGGATCTGGCGGTCGGTGACGGCGTGGCAGATGCAGACGTACATGAGCGCTCCTCCCGGATGCCGAGGAGAAAGTAAGTGATAATGCGATAGGATGTCAAATGCGAGCCATTCGCATTCGAGACTCAAGTCGCATATTCAGTGATTCGACGACAACGAGCGAACGCTCGACCGCGACGACGCCGTCGATAGAGGAGAAAAGCTCGGCGGAAAGAGGAAGCGCGGTGACGCGCTCAAGTGCGCTTGCTGCGGATCAGACCGCCGAGGCCGGCGGCCTGCAGCGCGCCGTTGACCAGTTCCCGCACCTCGCGCCCGCACTCCATCTGCATGGCCTGCGCCAGCAGAGACTGCATCTGGCTCAACGGCAGGCTGCGCAGCGCCCATTTCACGCGCGGCAGGCTGGAGGCGCTCATGCTGAGCGATTCCACCCCCAGGCCGAGCAGCAGCAGCGCACCGGCCGGCTCGCCCGCCATGCCGCCGCAGACGCTCACCGGCTTGTCCTGACGGCGACCGGCGGCGACCACCTGCTGCAGCGCCATCAGCACCGCCGGATGCAGCTCGTCGTAGAGGTTGGCGACCCGCGGATTGTTGCGGTCGACCGACAGCAGGTACTGGGTGAGGTCGTTGGTACCAACCGACAGGAAGTCCACCCGGCGGGCCAGCGCGTCGGCCTGCAACACCGCGGCCGGCACTTCGATCATGACGCCGACCGGCGGCAGCTCGACCGGATAGTCCTCTTCCTTCAGCTCGGTATAGGCGCGCCGCAGCAGGGCGATGGCCTGGTCGAGCTCCTCGACCCGGCTGACCATGGGGAACATGATCTGCAGGTTGTGCAGCCCGATGTCGGCCCGCAGCATGGCCCGCAGCTGGGTGAGGAAGATTTCCGGATGATCCAGGGTCAGGCGAATGCCGCGCCAGCCCAGGAACGGATTCTCTTCGGACACCGGGAAGTAGGGCAGCGGCTTGTCGCCGCCCACGTCCAAGGTGCGCAGCACCACTGGCCGCCCGCCGAACGGTGCCAGCACTTGCCGGTAGATCGCGGCCTGCTCCTCCTCGCCGGGGAAACGGTCGCGGATCATGAACGGGAACTCGGTACGATGCAGACCGATGCCGTCGCAGCCGGCGTCCAGCGCGGTGTTGATGTCGGACATCAGACCGGTGTTGGCCAGCAGCCGCACCCGGTGCCCGTCCGGCGTCTCGGCCGGCAGGTCCTTGAGGGCACGCAGCTCGGCCGACAGCTCGGCCTCCTCGCGCAGCACGCGTCGGTATTCGCGGCGCACCGCCTGCGACGGATCGACGTAGATGCGGCCGGAGTAGCCATCGACGATCAGGCGGCGCCCCTCCAGGCGGCTGATCGGCACGTCGCCCACCCCCATGACCGCGGGCACGCCCAGCGCCCGCGCCAGGATCGCCACGTGCGAGCTGCCGGAGCCACGCGCCGACACCACGCCCACCAGGCGCTCGCGCGGGATCTCGGCGAGCTGGGAAGCGCTCACCTCCTGCCCGACCAGAATGGTCTGCTCCGGAATCTGACGGCTATCGCCGCTGTCGAGCTGCAGGCGCATGAGCAGGCGGCGGCCGATATCGCGGATGTCGCTGGCGCGCTCGCGCAAATACGGGTCTTCCATGTCCGTGAAGACCTTGACGTACTTGTTGATGGTTTCGCGCAGCGCGCCGGGCGCCCAATTGCCCGCCTCGATCCGGGAGATGGTCTCGCTGATCAGACTGCTGCCGTCGAGCATGCGCAGGTAGGCGTCGAACAGCAGCGCCTCCTCGGAGGCGATCATGCCGCTCAGACGCGCCGACAGTTCCTTGACCTCCTCGCGCACCGCCTGCACCGCGGCCTGGAACGCCTCGACCTCCGCCTCGATGCTGGCGGGCACGCGATCCGGCACGGCGTTCAGATCAGCCGAAGCGTAGACCACCAGCGCCCGCCCCATGGCCACGCCCGGCGCGCCCGCCACCCCTTGCAGCATGCCGCTCGACGGCAGGCCGGGGATCTGCAGCCCCTCGATGCCGCCGCTGGCCTGCGCCAAGGCGATGGCGCCCGACAACTGGGCGGCGGCGGTCATCAGGAAGGCGACTTCATCGTCGTCGAAACGCCGCGCCGCCTGCTGCTGGACCACGAGCACGCCGAGCAGCTGACGGAAATGGATGATCGGCACGCCCAGGAAGGCATGGAAACGCTCTTCGCCCGTTTCAGGGAAATAGCGAAAGCGCGGATGGCGATCGGCGTCCTCGAGGTTGACCGGCTCCTCACGCTCGGCCACCAGGCCGACCAGGCCTTCGCCGGCCCCTAGGCGCACGCGGCCGACCGCTTCCGGGTTGAGGCCGACCGTGGCGGTCAGCACGTAACCCTGGCGGTCGGTATCCACCAGATAAACCGAGCAGACGTCCACCCCCATGGCTTCCGACACGCGCTGGACGATGATGTCCAGCGCTTGGCGCAGCCCCTTGGCGGCGTTGACCTCCTGGGCGATGCGATGGAGCGAATCAAGCATCGACGAGCCTCGCCACCTGAGCATTGCGTCGGGAAACCGGAGTCGTGATCACGAGCCGCATCAGCGTTGCCGACGGCGCCGCCGCAGATGCGGCATCAGCGTTTCCGGCACCGCCGGCACCCCTTGCGGGAACAGCAGCGGCGCCAGTTCGTTGAGCGCCCGCCAGTAGACGCCACGTTTGAAGAACACCACCTCGCGCAGCGGCTCCCAGTAGTCGACCCAGCGCCAGTAATCGAACTCGGGCTGATCACTGGCGTTGAGCTTCACCTGGTCGTCGTCGGCGAGCATCCGCAGCAAGAACCAGATTTGCTTCTGACCGATACAGAGCGGCCGGCGATGCTGGCGGATTAAGTAGGGTGGCAGGCGGTAGCGCAGCCACCCCTGGGTGTAGCCGAGCACCTCCACCTGATCCGGCAGCAGTCCCACCTCCTCGCGCAGCTCGCGATAGAGCGCCTGCAAGGGGGTCTCTTTGGCCTTGATACCCCCTTGTGGGAACTGCCATGCGTTCTGGCCAACACGGCGCCCCCAGAAGAGCTGCCCCTTCTGGTTCGTCAGGATGATCCCGACGTTTGGCCTGAACCCATCCGAATCAATCACTTACCAACCGCCTCAAACAGGCTCTGATGATCTTTTATTGTTCCACATCGCAGCGAACCGCAGCAAATCCGCTACGACGGGATATCCACCCTTCGACCGCCCCTGGCCGAGGCGCAGCAAACCCGCCGGCGCTGGGCCAACGACCGGCCGGTTCGCTACAATGCCCGGTCGTTCCGTACCGTCGCGGCGCCGCTCGGCGCGATAGCCTCCAAGGAGATACGCTTTGGCCCTCGCCATCTTCGACCTCGACAATACGCTGCTGGCCGGCGATAGCGATTACTTGTGGGGTCAGTACCTGGTAGAACAGGGGCTGGTCGACGCCGCCGAGTACGCCGCCGCCAACGAGCGGTTCTATCGCGAATACCTCAACGGCACCCTGAACAACGACGAATACCTGGCGTTCGCGCTGGCGCCGCTGGCGCGGCACGAGCCGGACCTGCTGCACGCGTGGCGGCGGCATTTCATCGCCGAGAAGATCCGGCCGCTGGTGTTGCCGGCTGCCCAAGCGCTGATCCAGGAGCACCGACGCCGCGGCGACACGCCGCTCATCATCACCGCCACCAACCGCTTCGTCACCGAGCCGATCGCCGAGCTGCTGGGGATCGAGCATCTGCTCGCTACCGAGGTGGAAGTGGTGGACGGGCGTTACACCGGCCGCCCCACCGGCATTCCCACCTTCCGCGAAGGCAAGATCCGCGCGCTCGAACGCTGGCTGGAGCAACATCAGGAAACCCTCGCCGGCAGTTGGTTCTACAGCGACTCGCATAACGACATCCCGCTGCTCCGCTATGTCGAGCATCCGGTCGCGGTCGAGCCGGACGACAAGCTGCGCGCCTACGCCGAGCAGCACGGCTGGCCGATCATCAGCCTACGCGAGGCGGCCGCCGTAAAAGGCGCCTGACAGCGCATTTCGGGATTTCCCTCGTGGCTGGAAACAGCCGCGTCCTCCCCCTTTTGTTGCGGCGCATCAATCCATTTGCTATTGTGCATTGCACCAGACATCTCTGGGACGAGAGTCGATAACAGGGGAGGACTCAAGCATGTATGACGACATTCTCAGCAAGGCGAGCGAGCGCCTGAACGAGCTACTGGCGCCGAGCCGCAAGTTCAACGCGCTGCTGGTGGATAACCTCGACAAGTTCGCCAAGTTCCAGCTGGAATCCGCGCGGGTTTACACCGATTTGGCCCTGGAGCAGCTGCGTGCGGCGCTGCAGGTCAGCGACGCCGACAGCCTGCAGACCTTCGTCAGCAGCCAGCGCAAGATCGCCGAGGAAGTAAGCAAGAAGCTGGCTTCGGACGCCGAAACCGTCGCCTCCCTGTCCAAGGACTTCACCGCCGAGGTGCAGAAGCTGGCCCAGGAGAACGTAGCGGTGCTGGCGCTGTTCACCCCGGCGAAAACCGCCGCGGCGCCCAAGGCTGCCCCCGCCCGCAAAACCGCTTAAAAACGGCTTGCCGTTTGGCCTGACGGCCGCCTTCGATCAGCATCGAGGCGGCCGTTTTCTTTTGCGCGCCTGCGACCGTTCTCACGCCGACCGCGCCTTCAAGTTGAATACCGCCGCGGCAACCACAGGTTAGCTTCGAACCTGCCTGTCGAGGAGCGCGACATGAACGCCGTGCAGCAACGCCTACAAACTCACCGCGAAAATGCCGCAACCGATCTGGCATTGCTCGGCAGCTGCATCCAAGCCCTGTTCGACTGCGTTCAGGCCTGCACCGTCTGCGCCGACGCCTGTCTCGCCGAAGACGATGTCGATCTCCTGCGCGTCTGCATTCGCCTGGACCTGGATTGCGCCGACGTCTGCCTGGCCACGGGACGCCTGCTGTCCCGCCAGCACGAGCCGGATTGGCAGCTGTTGCGGGGCGCGCTGGAACTGGCGGCGAAGGCGACCGACGCCTGCGCCAACGAATGCAACCGCCACGCGCAGCGCCATGCCCATTGCCGGCTATGCGCGCAGGCCTGCGCCACCGCGCAGGAAGCCTGCAACCGCCTGTTGATCGAGTTGAATAGCTGAGACGCCCGGGCCAGGGCCAGCCCGGGCTATCGAGGTCGGGGTTAGCCGCGCTCGCGGGCTACCGCGCGGTAGCCGATGTCTTTGCGATAGAACGCGCCTTCCCAGCTGATCCGGCCGGCCAGTTCGTAGGCCCGGCGCTGGGCGTCGGCGACGCTATCACCCAGCGCGCAGACGCACAGCACCCGGCCGCCGTTGGTGACCACCTGGCCGTCGGCGCCGAGCGCGGTGCCGGCATGGAACACCTTGCGGTCCGGCTCTTCCTGCGTCGGCAGGCCGGTGATGACATGCCCCTTGGCGTAGTCGCCGGGATAGCCGCCGGCCGCCATCACCACCCCCAGGCTCGGCCGCGGATCCCAGACGATCTCCACCTGGTCGAGCCTGCCGTCCACGGCGGCCTCGCACAGCTCGACCAGATCGGTCTTGAGCCGCAGCATGATCGGCTGGGTTTCCGGATCGCCCATGCGGCAGTTGTATTCCAGCACCTTGGGTGCGCCGTTGGCGTCGATCATCAGGCCGGCGTAGAGGAAGCCGGTGTAGCGGCGCCCCTCCGCGGCCATGCCGCGCACGGTCGGCTCGATCACTTCCCGCATCACCCGGGCGTGGACCTCCGCCGTCACCACCGGAGCCGGCGAGTATGCGCCCATGCCGCCGGTGTTCGGACCCTGGTCGCCGTCGTCGCGCGCCTTGTGGTCCTGGCTGCTGGCCAGCGGCAGGATGTGCTCGCCGTCGACCATGACGATGAAGCTCGCTTCCTCGCCCTGCAGGAACTCTTCGACCACGATGCGCGAACCGGCCGCGCCGAAGGCGTTGCCGGCCAGCGCTTCCTCGGCGGCGCGCAGCGCCTCCTCGACCGTGCGTGCCACGGTCACGCCCTTGCCGGCCGCCAGGCCGTCGGCCTTGACCACGATCGGCGCGCCCATGCGACGGATGTAATCACGCGCGGCATCGAGATCGGTGAAGGTCTGGTAACGCGCGGTGGGAATGTTGTGGCGCGCGAGAAAATCCTTGGCGAAGGCTTTGGAGCCTTCCAGCTCGGCCGCGGCCCGGCTGGGACCGAAGCAGCGCAGCCCGGCCTCGCGGAAGGCATCGACCACGCCGGCCACCAACGGCGCCTCCGGACCGACGATGGTCAGCCCGATGCCGGTGTCGCGGGCGAAGGCGACCAGGCCCGGGACGTCGTCGGCGCGCAGCGCCACGTTCTCGATCTTGGGCTCCAGCGCGGTGCCGGCGTTGCCGGGCGCGACGTAGACCCGCTCGACCCGGGGCGACTGCGCCGCCTTCCAGGCCAGGGCGTGTTCGCGGCCGCCGCCGCCGATTATCAGAACTTTCATGCGGTTGTCCCTCTGCCGACGGCTAACAATCAATGACGGAAATGACGCACACCGGTGAACACCATCGCCATGCCGTGCTCGTCGGCCGCAGCGATCACCTCGGAGTCGCGCACCGAGCCGCCCGGCTGGATGACCGCGCGAATGCCGGCCTCGGCGGCCTGGTCGATGCCATCGCGGAACGGGAAGAAGGCGTCGGAGGCCATCGCCGCGCCGGTCACCGCCAAACCCGCTTCCTGCGCCTTCATGGCGGCGATGCGCGCGCTCACCACCCGGCTCATCTGGCCGGCGCCGATACCGATGGTCTGACCGTCGCGGGCATAGACGATGGCGTTCGACTTGACGTAGCGCACCACCTCCCAGGCGAACAGCAGGTCGCGCAGCTCCTGCTCGGTCGGCGCGCGCTTGGTCACCACCTTCAGCTGATCCGGGCCGACCCGCACCAGATCGCGGTCCTGCACCAGCAAGCCACCGGTGACGCGCTTGAGGTCGAGCTCGCCGGCGCGACTGGCGCTCCACTGGCCGCAGGCCAACACCCGCACGTTCTGCTTGGCGGCGGTGACGGCGAGCGCCTCGGGCTCCACCTCGGGGGCGATGATGACCTCGACGAACTGTCGGTCGATGATGGCCTTGGCCGCCGCCGCGGTCAGCGGCCGGTTGAAGGCGATGATGCCACCGAACGCCGAGGTCGGATCGCAGGCGTAGGCGCGGTCATAGGCCTCGACCAGATCCTTGCCAATCGCCACACCGCAGGGGTTGGCGTGCTTGACGATCACGCAGGCCGGCTGCTCGAAGCTCTTGACGCATTCCAGGGCGGCGTCGGTGTCGGCGACGTTGTTGAAGGACAGCGCCTTGCCCTGCAGCTGGCGGGCGGTGGCGACCGACGGCTCGCTCAGATTGTGCTCGCGGTAGAAGGCCGCCTGCTGGTGCGGGTTCTCGCCGTAGCGCATGTCCTCGACCTTCACCAGCTGCAGGTTGAAGGTGCGCGGGAACAGATCCCGGGTGCCGTCGGCGCGCACGCGGCCGAGGTAGTTGGCGATGGCGCCGTCGTAGCGGGCCGTGTGCTCGAAGGCGCGCACGGCCAGCCGGAAGCGGGTGCTCAAGCTCAGACCGCCGTGGGCGTTCAGCTCCTCCAGCACCGCCTGATAATCGTCGGCGCTAGTGACCACGGCCACGCCGTCATGGTTCTTGGCGGCGGCCCGCACCATCGCCGGCCCGCCGATGTCGATGTTCTCGATGGCCTCTTCCAGGGTGCACCCCGGCTTGGCCACCGTCTGCTCGAACGGATAGAGATTGACCACCAACAGATCGATGGGGGCGATACCGTGCTGCGCCATCACCTCGTCGTCGATGCCGCGTCGCCCCAGCAGGCCGCCGTGGACCTTCGGATGCAGGGTCTTAACGCGCCCGTCCATCATTTCCGGGAAGCCGGTGTAGTCGGACACTTCCACCACCGGAATCCCCTGCTCCGCCAGCAACTTGGCGGTTCCGCCGGTGGACAGGATCTCGACGCCGCGCTCGCTCAAGGCGCGGGCGAAATCGACGATGCCGGTTTTGTCGGAAACGCTGATCAAAGCGCGGCGAATGGGCCGCAGATCGCTGGCAGCAGGCATGAAAGGTTCCCCAGTCTCGCAGGTGGTCGTTGAAGGGTCGGCATTATAGCCGACACCCGCGACCAGCGCGTGAGGACGGATCGCCGACCGCCCGTTCCGACGGGACGCGGCTAATCGGCTAGCCCGTACTGTTGCAGCTTCTTGCGGAGAGTACCGCGGTTGATGCCGAGGATCTGCGCGGCCTTGCTCTGGTTGCCGCCGCAGTAGCGCAGCACCGACTCCAGCAGCGGCACCTCCACCTCGGTGAGCACGAGCTTGTACAGCCCTTCGCAGTTGTGGCCGTTGAGCTGACGGAAGTAGGTATCCAGCGCCTCGCTTACGCAGGCTCGGATGGGTCCGACCGAATTGCTCTCGGTCGATCGCTCTGCGCGGATCGAGTCGAGCCGGTCCGCGTTGGTGTCTTGTTGTTCCATGGCAATTCGCACTCGCAGTCCGGTCCGATAAATGAACGGGCACGAGGGCGCCGGCGTGCCCCTACCCCCCGCAACCGGCGCGGGGGACGATCATAACTCCAAACCCCGCTCGGATTGAAGCTGGACCGCGTGCGGGCCGGCTACTCGAAGTCGATCTGGAAGTTGTCCGCGGCGCCACCGCCCGGATCGGCCAGCTCCAACCGCACCGCCACGGGCTGTTTCGGAGGCATCCCGGCAACGATGCTGGCACGCATCTGCGGATCTTCCAGGTAATCCCGGGGCGGGAACGAACGGGTCGCGACCTTGCGGCCGCCGGCATCGATGAAGGTCAGGCGCACCAACGGATACGGCTGCGGGAAGCTGGCGTCGTTGACCAGCGTCGCCTTGACCAGCAAGGCGTCGCGCACCGTCGGATGCGCCGTCACCCGCCTTTGCAGAATGTGGATCTGCGACAGGTCTCTCAAGAGCGGCAACTCGCAGCCGGCGGCTACGCACAGCGCGTCCAGCCAAGGCCGCAGGCTCGGATTCTGGGCCAGCTCGTTGCGGCGGAAGTAGGCGAACTGAGCCAGCAGCAGCATGGCCAGCAGCAGCACGCCCACCGTCCAACCGAGCGCCGCCAACCAGCCGCCCGACTCGTGCCGGTCGGACGCCGCCGGGCGCTCATCGCGGGACGGCGACTGCGCGGCGGGGAATGTCAGATCGACGAACAGATCTCGCTCACCGTCGCCCTCCACCACCACGTCATCCAGCGCCGGCTCGATCGGCCGGCGCAGCGTCGGCGCCTCGGAGGGCGGCTGCCGCGGCGGCAGTGCCGACGGTGGCGTTACCGCGACCACCGGCGGTTCGGACGGCGCGGCCGGGGGCGGCGGCGGGGCGGCGCTTGCGCCGCGCTCCTCCGCCGGCAGATCGACCGGCAGCGTTTCGGTCAGGCTGGGCAGCGCATCGAAGGTTTCGTGGCAAAGGCAGCAACGCACCTTCCCACCCGCCTCGCGCAGATGGCGGGCGGTAACGCGAAACAAGGTGGCGCAGCCTGTGCACTGCGTGTACATGCAAACCCTCGACTCGGACTGCGGCCATTGTCGAGTGGCGGAGCGAGCTTGTAAAGGAATGCCGAACGGGGTCGACCGCTCAGCGCTTGCGGCCGACCAGCAGGCACCAGCCGTCGCGCACGCGCGGCGTCTCCCAGACGACATGATCCCGATAGGCGTCCATGACTTCCTGCGCCTGCCGCTCGAGCACGCCCGAAAGCACCAGCGCGGCGCCGGGGCGCGCCAGCGCCACAATGTTCGGCGCCAGCTCGATCAGCACACCCGCCAGGATGTTGGCCAGCACCACGTCGGCCGCCAGCGGCTGGACCTGCTCGGGCGCCCACAGCGTCAGCCGCTCGCCGACACCGTTGCGCCGCGCGTTCTCGTCGCTGGCATACAGCGCCTGCGGATCGTTGTCGATGCCATAGGCATGCTCGGCGCCGAGCAGCAGCGCAGCGATGGCCAGGATGCCGGAACCGCAACCGAAGTCCACCACCCGCTGGCCGCTCAGTGCTTGCTCGGCCAGCCACTCCAGGCACAGCGCGGTGGTGGCGTGGGTGCCGGTGCCGAAGGCCAGGCCGGGGTCGAGCCGGAGGTTGACGGCGTCGGGATCGGGCGGCTCGCAGTGGGTCGGGCAAACCCAGAACCGCTCGCCGAACTGCATCGGATGGTAATGGTCCATCCAGGCCCGTTCCCAGCAGCGCTGCTCCAGCACCTCGAGCTGCCAGCCCTCGAGCCGGCCCACGCCCAGGACCTGGCAGGCGTCCGCGTAGAGACGATCGGCGTCGGGCCAGCCCTGGAACAGGGCCAGCAGCCGCAGCCGCGACCACAGGGGGGTGCTACCCAGCGACGGCTCCAGAATCGGCTCGCCGCCCGGGTCGAGATAGCTGATCGACAGCGCGCCGGCCTCTTCCAGCAGCGGCTCCAGCGCTTCGACGGCGGCGGCATCCACCTCGACCGCCAGTTGTACGTAGGGCTGTGGGGAATTCAAGGGCGTCTACTTCGTGCAACCCACGGCGGCCGCAGCCTCGTCGCGGGAGAAGAAACGACCGTCGCGCTCGAAACCGGCCTCGACGGATGGCTTGACCGCCAGCACTTTGCCGTTGGCGTCCTTGGCCTCCACCAGGAAGGACGGCAGGCCGTCGAGACGATGGAACGACGCGCAGGAACCGTCGGGATTGCGAGACAGGTAGACGATACCGGTCGAGCGGTCGATGAACGCCGGCCGAAAACCCGCGCTGCGGTTGTTGCGGCTGACGCCGCCGGTGTTCCGGTAACGTCGGTTTTGCCGTGCGAGCTGACTCGCCGTCAAGGACTTGGCCACTGGCCACCTCCAGACCTGCGGGAGTGCGCCTATAACAAGAGGCCGGCTCCCCAAGGGGCTCCGGCCGGTTGCTGCAGTGCAAGACTGGGCGCGATTATTGCCCGGCCACAGTCGCGAAGTCCATAGGGGGCGCCCCCCCCTATGGGCTGGGGATAGTTATTGACCGCCGTTCTGGCGATAACGTTCCACCGCGCGCAGGATTTCCTCGCGGGCGGCGGCGGCGTCCTTCCAGCCGGAGACCTTCACCCACTTGCCTTTTTCGAGATCCTTGTAGTGCTCGAAGAAGTGGCTGATCTGCTCCAGCAGCAGCGGCGGCAGGTCGGTGGCCTCGTTGATGTTGTCATACAGCGAGGTGAGCTTCTTCACCGGCACCGCCAGCAGCTTGGCGTCGCCGCCGGACTCGTCGGTCATCTCCAGCACACCGATCGGCCGGCAGCGGATCACCGAACCCGGCAGCAGCGGGAACGGCGTGACCACCAGCACGTCGGCCGGATCGCCGTCCTCGCACAGGGTCTGGGGAATGTAGCCGTAGTTGCAGGGGTAGTGCATGGCGGTGGCCATGAACCGATCGACCATGATCGCCCCGGTGTCCTTATCCACCTCATACTTCACCGGGTCACCGCGCATCGGTATCTCGATGATGACATTGATGTCGTCCGGCACGGACTTGCCGGGGCTAACGCTCTCCAAACCCATTGAAGATCTCCCAAATGCGGCCGATTAGGTGCCGGCAGTTCACCGGCGGCGCGGCATTATAGAGCATTGCGCCGGGCGGATGCGTCCGAGAAATACCACCGACGCGAAAGCGGCCCTATCTTCCTGCTAGAATCTGCCGCGCCCGCGACGACGCCCGCGTCGACGGCGGCTCGGGCCGCCTCTGCCTCGTTGTCCGAAACCGCGGCCCGCATATCGAACTCACGCAATACTTAATCCAAGCGCTCCGGCGGGCACGTAGCTGCCGCCGCCAGGCGACGTTGGTCCGTATCCGGTTGTTGGCGTCTAACACTCTGGGAAGAAGGGGAGCCCCGTGGATAGAAACCTTGCACTCGACCTGGTGAGAGTTACCGAGGCGGCGGCGCTGGGCGCTGCGACGTGGCTTGGCCGCGGCGACAAGAACGCCGCCGACCAGGCGGGCGTGGACGGCATGCGCAAAATGTTCGACACCGTCGACATCGACGGCGTGGTGGTGATCGGCGAAGGTGAGATGGACGAAGCGCCGATGCTCTACATCGGCGAGCGCGTCGGCCGCAACGGGCCGAAGTCGCCCAAGGTGGACATCGCGGTCGATCCGGTGGAAGGCACCAACTCGGTCGCCAAGGGCCTGCCCAACTCGATCGCGGTGGTGGCCATGGCGCCGCGCGGCTGCCTGCTGAACGCGCCGGACATGTACATGGACAAGATCGCGGTCGGCCCCAAGGCCGCCGGCAAGGTGGACATCGACGCGCCGGTGGAGGAGAACCTGCGGGCCACGGCGGAGGCGCTCAACAAGAGCATCACCGACCTGACCGTCACCATTCTCGATCGGCCGCGCCACGCCGACATCATCCGCCGCTGCCGCGAGGCCGGGGCCCGCATCAAGCTGTTCAGCGACGGTGACGTCGCCGCCGCGCTGGCCACCTGCTTCGAGTACACCGGCGTCGACATCCTGCTCGGCATCGGCGGCGCGCCGGAGGGCGTGATCGCCGCCGCCGGCATCAAGTGCCTGGGCGGCCAGTTCCAAGGCAAGCTGGTGCCTTACAGCGACGAGGAGCGCGCGCGCTGCGACAGCATGGGCGTGGCATATAACAAGGTGCTGACGCTGGAGGATCTGGCCAAGGGCGACGAGGTCTACTTCGCCGCCACCGGCATCTCCGACGGCGAGCTGCTCCGGGGCGTGCGTTACGCCGGCAACAACATGGCGCGGACCCACTCGGTGGTGATGCGCTCCAAGACCGGCACGATCCGCTTCATCGAAGCGCTGCACAAGCTCAACAAGAAGCCGGCTTACGCTTACTGACCGGGTCCGCACGGCCGGCGGGGACCGCCCCGCCGCCGGCGGGGAGCGCGCTAGCCGACCGCCAGCCGCGTCGCGCCGGTCTGCGCGCCGATCGGCCGCTCGTACAGATAATCCCTGGTCAGGGGCACCGCGTCGTTGCGGCCAGCCAGCTGGAACTGGAACACCACCAGGTCGCCCCAGAGGAAGCAAGCCGCGCTCGCCGCCAGATAGAACTCCCACATCCGGCAGAACTGCTCGCCCTTGGCTTGCACCCACTGCGGGCGCACCGCCTGGAACCGTGCCAGCCACTCCTGCAGGGTATGGGCGTAGTGCCGGCGCAGGATCTCGATGTCGGTGCCGACCAGCCCGACCCGTTCGATCGCCGCCATCACCTCCGACATCGCCGGAATGTAGCCGCCGGGGAAGATGTACTTGCGGATCCACGCGTTGCTGAGGGTCGGCGGCCCGGACCGGCCGATGGTGTGGATGAGCGCCACGCCATCATCCGGGATGAAATCGCGCACCGCTTGGAAGTAGCGCTCGTAGAACGGCACGCCGACGTGCTCGAACATGCCCACGCTCACCACGCGGTCGTAGCGGCCGCGGTGTTCGCGGTAATCCTCCAGTCGGATCTCCACCCGGTCCTGCAGATTGCGCTCGCGCACCCGCTCGCGCGCCACCCGGTACTGCTCCTGGGACAAGGTCAGCCCGGTCACCGACACCTGGGCATGCTCGGCCAAATACATGGCCAGCCCACCCCAGCCGCAGCCGATGTCCAGCACCCGCTGGCCCGGCGACAAGCAGAGCTTGCGGCGAATCAGCTCGCACTTGGCCTGCTGGGCCTGCTCCAGGCTGAAGTCGGGCGCGGCGAAATAGGCGCAGGAGTAGTGCATGTCCCGGTCCAGGAACTGGCGGAACATGGCTTCGTCCAGATCATAGTGGTGGCTGACGTTGCGGCGGCTGGCCCGCTCCCGGTTCCACTGCTGCAGTGGCAGCAGCAGGCGTCGCAGGATCCGTGAGCCGCCGCCGGCGGTGGAGAAATTGCGCATCAGCACTTCCAGCAGCGGCAGCAGGCCGTTGGGCGGCACCCGCCAGGCGCCGTCCATATAGGTCTGGCCCAGCATGAAGTCGGGGTCGGCGGCGATGCGCCGAAGCACACGAGGATGTTCGACATGCCACACCGCCACCGGATCGCCGGCGCCGAAGCGGCGGCTACTGCCGTCGGCGAACTCGATCACCAGAGTCCCGATGCGGATGCGGTTCGCCAGATACCTGTCCAACCACATATTCCGTCCTCCTCAGGCGTTACGAAGGCGCGCTCATGAGCGGCTCGTGGTAACGATGCCGCGAGGCTGCCGATCATTCTTAAATTGCTCTTTTCCCAAACCTAAAAGCTAGTCCGTGGCTGCCCGCGGCACCATCGGATGCGATCAATCGCTGTATGGGGTGTCCGCCGCGCCTTCTCCATCGGCCGCGACCTGAGTCCGCCAGATCCCGCGAGCGGGCGTGCTACCATCCAGGCAATACATTTCTGGATCCGTTCATGCGTATTCACATACTTGGCATCTGCGGCACTTTCATGGGAGGGCTGGCGCTGATCGCCCGCCAGGCTGGCCACGAGGTGGACGGCTCGGACACCGGCGTGTATCCGCCCATGAGCGACATGCTGGCGGCGCAAGGCATTCCGGTGCGGGAGGGCTACCGGCCCGAGCACCTGCAACCGGCGCCGGATTGCGTGGTGATCGGCAACGCCCTGTCGCGCGGCAATCCAGCGGTCGAGCACGTGCTCAATCAAGGGCTGGACTACCGCTCCGGCCCGCAGTGGCTGGCCGAGCAGGTGCTGCGCGACAAGTGGGTGCTGGCGGTCAGCGGCACCCACGGCAAGACCACCACCACGAGCCTGCTGGCCTGGATCCTGGAGTACGCCGGTCTCAAGCCGGGCTTCCTGATTGGCGGCATCCCGGTAAACTTCGGCGTCTCCGCCCGGCTCGGCGAGACCGATTTCTTCGTGATCGAAGCCGACGAGTACGACAGCGCGTTCTTCGACAAGCGCTCCAAGTTCCTGCACTTCCGGCCGCGCACCGTGGTCATCAACAACCTCGAATACGACCACGCCGACATCTTCCCGGACCTGGCGGCCATCCAGCGGCAATTCCACCACTTGGTGCGCACCGTGCCCGGCAACGGCCGGATCGTCGTCAACGGCGACGACGCCAACGTCGCCGACACGCTGCGGCAGGGCTGCTGGAGCGAGGTCGAGCGTTTCGGCGCCGGCGCCGGCAACGACTGGCGGGTGGACAACCTCAGCGCCGACGGCCTTGGCTTCGACGTCCTGCACGGCGACCGCCGTGTCGCCTCGGTGCGTTGGCGGCTGGGCGGGCTGCACAACGCCCACAACGCCCTGGCGGCGATGCTAGCGGCGCGCCACGTCGGCGTGCCGATCGAGGTATCGGTGGCCGCCCTGAGCGAGTTCAAGGGCGTGAAGCGGCGGCTGGAGCTGCGCGGCGAAGCCGGCGGCGTGCAGGTATTCGACGATTTCGCCCATCACCCGACCGCGATCGAGGTCACCATCGCCGCCTTGCGCCGCCAGATCGGTGACGCCCGCATCCTGGCAGTGGTCGAACCGCGCTCCAACACCATGAAGCTGGGCGTGCACAAGCACGCGCTGGCCCGCTCATTGGAAGGCGCGGACCTGAGTTTCCTGCTGCAGCCGGCCAGCGCCGGCTGGGACGTGGCCGAGGCCGTGGCGTCGCTCGGCGAGCGGGCCGCGGTGGCGACCGAGGTGGATGCCCTGGTCGAGCGCATCGCGACGGCGGCCCGGCCCGGCGATCGGGTGCTGGTGATGAGCAACGGTGCCTTCGGCGGCATCCACGGCAAGCTGCTGCGGGCCCTGGAGCAAGAACGAGGCTGACGCCCATGGACCGCGACCGCGCGATAACGCTGGCCTGGACCGGCGCCTCCGGCATTCAGTACGGGCTACGGCTGCTGGAAAGCCTGCTGGCGGCGGACCGGCAGGTGCTGCTGCTGATCTCCGACGCCGCCCGGACGGTGCTGAAGCTGGAGGCCGACATCGCCTTGCCGGGCCGCAGCGGCGATACCGAGCGGGCGCTGGCCGAACGCTTCGGCGCCGCGCCGGGGCGGCTGCGGGTGTTCGGCAACAACGAGTGGACCTCGGCCATCGCCTCCGGCTCGGGCGCCCCGCGGCGGATGGTGATCTGCCCCTGCACCACCGGCACCCTGGCGGCGGTCGCCCACGGCTTGAGCGACAACCTGATCGAGCGCGCCGCCGACGTGGTGCTCAAGGAGCGTGGCCAGCTGATCCTGGTGGTGAGGGAAACGCCGCTGTCCGAGATCCACCTGGAGAACATGCTCAAGCTCAGCCGCATGGGCGCGCTGATGCTGCCCGCCAATCCCGGTTTCTACCACCGCCCCGCCAGCGTCGAGGCGCTGGTCGACTTCGTGGTGGCGCGCGTGCTCGATCACCTGCAGGTGGCGCACACGCTGCTGCCGCGCTGGGGTCTGGATCAGAAGGAGCCGCAGAGCTGATGCGGATCCCACTGTTCCCGCTCAATACCGTGGTGTTCCCCGGCGGCGAGATCCAACTGCGCGTGTTCGAGCCGCGCTATCTGCGCATGGTCAGCGACTGTCTGCGCCGCTCCGAGCCGTTCGGACTGTGCCTGATCCGCGAGGGCTGCGAAGTGGGCATGGCGGCACGGCCTTACCGCGTCGGCACCCTGGCGCGCATCGTCGACTGGGAGCAGCTGCCGGACGGCCTGCTGGGGATCACCGCCCGCGGCGAGCGGCGCTTCGCCGCCATCAACTCGCAGGTCGACGCCATGCAGCTGGTGACCGCCGAGATCGAGCTGCTGGAGGAACCGCCGCTCATCACCCTGCCCGAGCAGTTCGCACCGCTGCGCGAGCTGCTGCAGCGGATTCTGGAACAACTACCGGCCAAAGCCAGGCAGCAGCCACGTTACGACGACGCCGACTGGGTCGCCTGCCGCCTGGCGGAGATCCTGCCTCTGCCGCTGCGCGACAAGCAGCGCCTGCTGGAGCTGAACGATCCGCTTGAACGGCTGCAGCAACTGCAGCAGCTGCTGCGGCCGTCCGCCTGAAGCGCGGCTAGAGCCGCGCGAATACCCGCTCGGCCGCCGCCAGGGTCGCCTCGATGGCCGCCGCGTCGTGGGCGGCGGACACGAAGCCAGCCTCGAACGCCGACGGCGCCAGGTACACGCCCTCCGCCAACATGCCGTGGAAGAAGCGGTTGAAGCGTTCCACGTCACAGGCCATCACCTCCGAGAAGCGCGTAACCCGCTCCCGCTCGGTGAAGAACAGACCGAACATGGTCCCAGCCTGGGCGGTGGTGAAAGCCACCCCAGCCGCCCGCGCGCGCTCCGTCAAGCCGGCCAGCAGCGCGCCGGTGGTTTTCTCGATGGCCTCGAATACGCCGGGCTGAGTGAGCAGCTCCAGAGTGGCCAGGCCAGCGGCCATGGCGACCGGATTGCCGGACAGGGTGCCCGCCTGATACACCGGCCCGAGCGGCGCCAGCTTCTCCATGATCTCACGCTTGCCGCCGAAGGCGCCGACCGGCATGCCGCCGCCGATCACCTTGCCCAGGCAGGTCAGATCCGGCTTGACGCCGTAGCGGGCCTGGGCGCCGCCCAGCGCCACCCGGAAGCCGGTCATGACCTCGTCCAGGATCAGCACGCTGCCGTACTGGTCGCACAGCTCGCGCAGCCCCTGCAGGAAGCCGGGCTCGGGCGGCACACAGTTCATGTTGCCGGCCACCGGCTCGACGATCACCGCTGCCACCTGCTCGCCGACCTGTCGGAACGCCTCGCGCACCGCCTCGAGGTCGTTATAGGGCAGGTTCAGGGTGTGGCTCGCGACGTCGGCCGGCACGCCCGGCGAGCTGGGCACGCCGAAGGTCAGGGCGCCGGAGCCGGCTTTCACCAGCAGGGCATCGGAGTGGCCGTGATAGCAGCCCTCGAACTTGATGATCTTGTCGCGGCCAGTGTAGCCGCGGGCCAGGCGCAGCGCGCTCATGGTGGCCTCGGTGCCGGAGTTCACCATCCGCACCAGCTCCATGGACGGCACCAGCTCGCGGATGCGCTGCGCCATGGTCACTTCGATGGCGGTCGGCGCGCCGAAGCTCAGACCGTCGGCGGCCGCCCGCTGCACGGCCTCGACCACCGCCGGATGGGCGTGCCCCATGATCAGCGGCCCCCAGGACAGCACATAGTCGACGTAGCGCTTGCCGTCCTCGTCGATCAGCCAGGCGCCCTCGCCGCGCCGGATGAACGGCGGCTCGCCGCCCACCGCCTTGAACGCGCGCACCGGCGAGTTGACCCCGCCGACAATGCATTGCTGGGCTTCGCGAAACAGGTCCTGGGAGCGGCTCATGGCGTAGCACCTCTATAACGAAAACCGAGCGCCATTCTACATGGGCCCACCGGCCTCAGCCGAACAGCCGGGCAATGCGCTCGGCCTCGCGGCGCGGGTCGTCGGCCAGGAATACGCTGCTGATCACCGCCACGGCGTCGGCACCGGCCTCGATCAGCTGTGGCGCGTTGTCGGCGTCGATGCCGCCGATGGCCACCACCGGCAGCGCCAGCGCCGCCTTGGCGTCGGTCAGCAACCGCAGCGGCGGCCGCACGGCGTGCGGTTTAGTGGGCGAGGGAAAGAAGCTGCCGAACGCGACGTAATCGGCGCCGACCGCGGCGGCCTGCCGGGCGCGCTCCAGCGAGTCGTAGCAGGAAACGCCGATCACGGCGTCGGCGCCGAGCCGGCGGCGCGCCGCGCCGGGATCGCCGTCGTCGCGGCCGAGATGGACTCCGTCGGCGCCGACTTCCGCCGCCAGCTCGACGTCGTCGTTGACGATGAAGCAGGCACCCGCTTCACGGCACAGCCGCGCCAGCGCCATGGCCTCGGTCAGGCGCCGCTCACGGTCGGCGCTCTTGTCGCGGTACTGCAGCACCCGTGCGCCGCCGGCCAGTCCGGCGCGGGCGCGCGCCAGCAGCTCGGCGCTACCTCCGAGCGTTTCCGCGGTGATCAGATACAGTCCCCGAATACGGGCAGAGTCGCGAGGCATGGCTCCGAGGCTTGATCGTGGCAGGGCGGTAGGTAAAGTGTCCGCCGTTCGGCGGTGCGAACGCCCTTTCAGGCTACCGGGAAGACGGATCGGATGGAATACAAGGTCTACATGTGCGTGATCTGCGGCTGGCTCTACGAAGAGGAGCGCGGCTATCCGGAAGGCGGCATCGCCCCGGGCACCCGTTGGCAGGACGTGCCGGCCAATTTCGTCTGCCCGGACTGCGGGGCGGGCAAAGAAGATTTCGAGATGATCGAAATCTGATCCTCAGCGCAGCAACCCGCTCGCCGCCAGCGCATACACCAGCCCGGCGCCGATCACGGCCGCCACCACCAGCTGCAGCAGCATCCACAACCGTGACCGCCGCCGCTCCTCCGCCGCGGGCACGCGCCAGGGCGGCGGTTCCGCAACCAGCGGCGGCGGCTCCGGCTGGGGACGAGGCTTGGACGCGGTCTGGGCGCGCGGCGGCGCCGAAGGCGGCTCGGCACGGGTGAACTCGGCGCGGGCGAAGACATCCTGCGTCTCGGGCATGCGCTCCAGACGCTCGAACGTGGCCGGGTCCAGGGAGGCATCAGCCGGCATCAGCAGGAACTCATCGGCGATCTCATCGGGACTGCCGATCACCAGCGACTTCAGCACACTGCTGTCCAGCTCGGTGTAGCCGCCGGGATTCCAGCGGCCGCCATCGGCCTGACCGGCTTCGGGCGAACCCTTCGGAGCGCCCTGCGACTCGTCGTCCTCCCGGCGCAGTTCCCTCGCCACGTCGGCGGTCTGCAGCCGCGCCAGCTCCATCTCCGCACGCCGGCGCGCCTGGGCGGTGGTCCACAGCGCTTTCTTGAGGGCGGCGATCAGGCGCAGCGACTCCTGATCGGGACGGCTGGCGGCGGCCTTCTCGGCGCGCAGGCGGCTGACCGTCTCCTCCAGCTGCTTGTTGCGCTCGCGCTCCTGCAGCAGCAGCCGCTTGACGCTGGCCAGCTCCTGCTCGGTGCGGGCGTGCTCCTCCTCGGCATCGCGCCAGGCGGCTCGGGCGGCGGCCCGCACCTTGCCGATCTCTTCTTCGGCGCGGAGCCGCTCCTCCTGCTCGTACCGCTCCAACTGTTGCGCCACCGCCTCGTAGCGCTCGCGGTAACTCTGCATCTCCGCCTGCGCTTCGCGCAGCGCGGCCTTGAGCGCTTGCACCTGCTCCTCGGCCCGGCGCCGCTTGGCGACTTCCTCGGCCTGCTGGCGCATGTACTGCTTCTCGACGCGCTGGCGAACCGCTTCCAGCTCGGCCTGATAGTAGGCGCTCTCTTCCTCCAGGCGCTTCCTGGCGGCCTCCAGCTCGGCCTTGAGCCGGGCCAGCTCATTGCCGTCCACGGCACGCACCCGACTCAGATCGGTAACGTTGCTCATCCGCCCCCTCCCCTCTTCGCGCCACGGCGCTCACACACCGCCGGTCGCCATCCGCTAGCGGACTCTAACTGTAACCGTTGGAAAGCAAATCGACCTGACGTTCGCGCTCTTCGACGCGTTCCACCGCCGTAACGATACGCCCGTCCGGATACAACTCCAACCAACGGAACCCGGGCGGGACGTCGTCCAGGGCGAACTCGCGCTGTCTCGGCTTGAACTGGATGCAAGTGGAAGGCGAGGCCAACAGTTGGACGCCGGCGCGCTGCGCGGCGAAATCCTGGTGGATGTGCCCCCAGACGATGCCGCGCACCTGCGGATGGCGATCGATCACGGCGAAGAATTCATCGGCATTGGCCAGACCGATAGGGTCGATCCAGGCGCAGGACACCGACACCGGGTGGTGATGCAAGCAGACCAGGGCGTGCAGATCGGGCCGTTCGCCGAGCTGGCGATCCAGCAGCTGCAGCTGCTCGTCGCTCAAGCGACCGCCGTCCCAGCCCGGCACGGTGGAATCGAGCATGACGAACTGCCAGCGCCCCATCACCAGATGGCTGTCGGCGGTGACCAACCCGCCACGCATCACCCGTCGCAGCATCTCGGGCTTGTCGTGGTTGCCTGGGATCACCAGGGTGCGCACCCCCAGGCGCTCGAACCGCTCCTTGAAACGCCGGTAGGCCAGCTCGGTGCCGTCGTGGACGATATCGCCGGTGGCCAGCACCAGATCGACCGGCCAGCAGCTGCTCAGTACCTTGTCCAGCACCTCGAGCGAGGAATCCTCGGTATTCATGCCCACGAGCCGACCGGCTGCGTTCCCGAACAGATGGGTATCGGTGATCTGGAGGACTCGCAGGCATCTGCCCGCCGATATTGTTGTCTTATTTTGTTCGGCTGCTGCCATCGTCGGGTTCCTTACCGGCCGTGGCGCGCTGCCAGCGGCTCCGCGGAGCGCTTAGTATAGACGGGCGCGGTTTTCGCAAACTGCATGGCAAGTCACACTTGACGGCCGCAAAAGCCGCAAAACGATAGCGAACAATGGCTTGCGGCACGCCGGTCATATATACCTGTAGCCATCGACGTCCGTCGCCGCCGGATCGAGCCGGGCTGCGCCGACAAGCGGGCGCGGTTGCACTACTATGAGCAGACGTCGCCTCTGGTTTTGGTGTCCTAACCGGCCGAAGGCAAGGCTCCGACCGGATCGCCGCCGGCGCACCGCCCGGTTTCAGGCTATGGCTGGCCGTACCGCCCGCGGCGGACGCCCCGACTTTGGCAATGAAGAAAGGCATGAGCCCATGAAAGGAATTTCCGTGCGCCGCCAATGCGCCCCGCTCGCCCTCTGCCTGCTGCTGGCTGGCTGCGCCACGCAGCCGGCCACCGACAGCGCCGATCGAATGGAACTCGCGCGCCAGGCCTACCTGACCCAAGATTACGAACGCGCCTTCGCCCTGACGCGGGCCGAAGCCGAGCTGGGCAATCCACGCGCGCAGTACGTGCTCGGCTACATGTACTACAACGGCGAAGGGGTTCTGCCCGATCCCGAGCTGGCGCTGAAGTGGATCCGCGCCGCCGCGTCGCGCGGCGACGCCAAGGCGGTGGAGGCGCTCAGCCGACTGGCGGAGCTCGGCACGCGCTCGACGGCCGGAAAGCCGGAGCAGAGCACCGCCGACATGCCGCCGCCCGGCGCGGTGCTGCCGGCCGAACAAACCCCGCCCGCCGGCGCGCCGACGGAAGGCCCGCAAGCGCGGTGACGTCCGCCCGCTGCGGCCCGGCGGCTACAGGTCCTTGATGAAGACCTTGGAGTTGCGCTTGAGGTTGTAGAGCGCGCGGCGGGCGACCGGCAGCGCGTCCAGCGGCGCCGGCACGAAGCCGCGCTCCTGGAACCAATGCGCGGTTTGCGTGGTGAGCACGAACACCTTGGCGAGCCCCCGGCCGCGCGCCTCCCGCTCCAGGCGCTGCAACAGCACCTCGGCCCGCCCCCGCCGCCGGTAATCCGGGTGCACCGCCACGCAGGCGATTTCCCCCATGCTTTCCTGCTCGTGCGGATACAGCGCGGCGCAGGCGATCACAGCGCCGTCGCGCTCGATCACCGTGAAATGGTCGATCTCGGTTTCCAGCAGCTCGCGCGAGCGGCGCACCAGCGCGCCCTCCCGCTCCAGCGGCTGGATCAGTTCGAGGATGCCGCCGACGTCATCGACCGTGGCGCGGCGCACGTTCTCGAAGGACAGCGCGGTCAGCAGCGTGCCGATGCCGTCGCGGGTGAACAGCTCCAGCAGCAGCGCGCCGTCGGCCTTGCGGTCGAGCAGGTGGATGCGCTGCACGCCATGCCGGCAGGCGTCGATGCAGCCGCTCAGCAGCCGCGCCAGCGATTCCGGCAGCCGCGACGCCTGGCTGGCGAGGAAGTCCTCGGCCTGCTCGATAGTGAGCTCGCGCACCGGCTCCCCGTCGGCGTCGCGCAGCGGGCCGTCCTCGAGCAGGAACAACAGCTTGTCGGCCCTGAGCTCGCGCGCCACCGCCAACGCCACGTCCTCGGCGTGCAGATTGAATGCCTCGCCGGTCGGCGAATAACCCAGCGGCGAGACCAGCACCACGTCACCCTGCGCCAGGCGGTTGCGGATCGCGTTGCCGTCGATGCGCCGCACCTCGCCGGTATGCTCGTAGTCGACGCCGTCGCGCACCCCGAGCGGGCGGGCGGTGACGAAGTTACCCGAAGCCACGTGGATGCGATAACCAGCCATGGGGGAATTGGCCACCCCCATCGACAGCAGCGCCTCGATCTCCACCCGCACCCGGCCGACGGCGTCCTTGACGCAGGCCAGCGCCGCGGCGTCGGTCAGGCGCAGACCGTTGACGTAGCGGATCTCGGCGCCGCGCTCCTGCAAGCGCTGCTCGATCTGCGGCCGCGCGCCCGGCACCAGCACCAGCCGTACGCCCAGCCCGGACAGCAGCGCCAGATCATGAATCAGATTCGGAAAATCGGGATCGGCCAGCGCCTCGCCGCCGAAGGCGACGACGAAAGTGCGCTCGCGATGAGCGTTGATGTAGGGCGAGCTGTGGCGGAACCAACGTACGTACTGTGCTTGGTCTGCGTCGTTCATCTCGTGGGCTTCGCGATCGTCGGCCGGACCCGCTCGCCGAGCCATGGTCCGAGCGCCTCTAGCAACAGAAGTTCCGGATCAGGCGCTGCAGCAGATCGATCGTCGGCTGCAGCCGATCGAGTCGCAAATATTCGTCGGGCTGGTGGGCCTGATCAATATCGCCGGGCCCGAGGATCACCACGTCCATGCCCAGCTCGGCGAGGAACGGCCCCTCGGTGCCGAAGGCCACCGCCCCGGCCTCGGCGCCGGTGAGAGTCTCCGCGGCGCGGACGATGGCGGCGTCGGCCGCGGTGCGCAGCGGCGGCAGGCCCGGGAACAGCGAGCGAAATTCCAACCCCCAAGGGTTATCGCCCAACCTCGCCCGCAGCCGCCGCTGCAGCTCCGCGCGCAGCTCCTCCAGGGACATGCCGGGCAGCGGCCGGATATCGATGTGCAGCTCCGCCTCGGCGCAGATGCGGTTGGGGTTGTCGCCACCGTGCACGTGGCCGAGATTGAGGGTCGGCACCGGCACATGGAACGCCGGGTCGCGCCAGCGCTCCTGTAGCTCCGCGCGCCAGGCCAGGAGCTCGTTGAGCACCAGGGTCATCCCCTCCAGCGCGTTCACGCCCAGCGCCGGATCGCTGGAATGCCCGGAGCGCCCGATCACCCGGATCGCTTCCATCATCACGCCCTTGTGCATGCGCTTGGGCTTGAGCCCGGTCGGCTCGCCGATCACCGCGTGGCGTCCGAACCGGCGGCCGGCGTCGAGCAGCGCCTTGGCGCCGGTCATGCCGCTTTCCTCGTCGGCGGTGGCCAGCACCACCAGCGGCCGCTGCAGATCGGCCGCCCGAAGACCGCGCACGGCCTCCACCACCAGCGCCATGAAGCCTTTCATGTCACTGGTGCCCAAGCCGTACAGACGGCCGTCACGCTCGGTCAGCTTGAACGGGTCGGAACGCCAGCGGCCGTGATCGTAGGGCACGGTGTCGGTGTGCCCGGCCAGCACCAGGCCGCCGTCGCCACGGCCGAGGGTGGCGATCAGATTGGCCTTGTTCGGCTGCCCCGGAATGTCCTGGATCTCGGTGGCGAACCCCAGCCCCGCCAACCATTCCGCCAGCTGCTCGACCACCGCCCGGTTGCCCAGGTCGTCGGCCGGCACCACGCTGCTCACCGAAGGGATCTCGATCAGGCGCGCGAGCATGTCCAGCAGAGACGGCGGCGCAACGTTGCCCATGAGGAGATCCTTCGGGAGCGCGGCGGCTCCGCGGTTGAGGGGTTACAGGCTGCTCCAGCTGGACTTGCGCTTCCAGCGGATGCGGGTCACTGCGATCCCTACCACAAAACCACCGAACACTACCAGCGCGCCGGTGACGAACCAGTCGCGCTGGCTGCGGTCCTGCAGCCTGGCCGCCTCGTTGCGCAGCAGCTCGGCCTCGCGCTGCAGGTCCGCCACCTGCTTGCGCAGATCCTTGTTTTCCTCGGCCAGGGCCAGACCGCGGCCGGCTTCCGCCAGCTGCTGTTTCATCCGCTCATTGGCGGTGCTAAGCTCCGCGACCTGCGCCTGGGCCTCGGCCAGTTTCCGGGTCTGCTCGCTCAGACTCTGCTTGGTTTCCTGCAGCGCCTGCTTGAGCTGATTGAGCGAATCGGTAGCGGCAGCCAGCTGCGCCCGCGCTCCGGGGGTGTTGACGATTAAGCGGCTTTCCAGCCAGCCGACCACGCCGTCGCGGGTGCGAATCCGGCTCCAGCCGTTTTCCGTCTCCAGCACCTCCACCGGCGTTCCGGCGTCCAGCATCTTGATGATGCGGTGGCCGGTCGTGGCACCGGTACGTACCACGACTTGCAGATCGTCGGTAATGTAACGAGCGGGCGCAGCCCAGCCCGGAGCGGTGAGGAGCAGCAGGGACAAGGCCAAGGCCAGACGTTTCACGCATCGACTCCGTGTTGTGTTGCTATTGGCTCTATCCGTGGATAAAGCCCTTGATTGTAGGCCATGCCGCAGGCACCGAGTACCGCGCGGCCGCAGGAGGTTTCGACGATGACCGACACTTTGCCGCCGCTCTGGCTCAAGCCTGGAGAGGATCGCCGCCTGAGAGCGGGCCATCTGTGGGTCTTTAGTAATGAGGTCGACACCGATCGCTCGCCCCTTAAGAACTTCACTGCGGGGCAGAACGTCGAGATCCGCGACAGCGGCGGCCGCGCTATCGGCTGCGGCTATGTAAATCCCCATTCGCTGATCTGCGCCCGTCTGGTCAGCCGCGATCTGGAGCATCCGCTGTCGGAATCGCTTCTGGTCCACCGCCTCAACGTCGCGCTGGCGCTGCGGGAACGGTTGTACCCCGAACCATACTACCGTCTGGCCTTCGGCGAGAGTGACGGACTTCCGGGTTTGGTGGTCGACCGCTACGGCGACACGTGCATAGCCCAAATCAACACCGCCGGCATGGAACAGGTCAAGCCGTCGATCGGCGCCGCCCTGCGGCGGGTGGTCAAGGCACGGCACGTGCTGATCCGCGCCGACAGCAGCATGCGCGAGCTGGAGGGGCTGGAGCGCTACGTCGCCTGGGACGGCGAACCCGGCCCCGACACACTGGAACTGCGCGAGAACGGCGCCCGCTTCCTGGCGCCGGCGCTGTCGGGCCAGAAAACCGGCTGGTTCTATGACCACCGCGCCAACCGCGCGCGCCTGCAGCCCCTGGTCAAGGGCCTGCGGGTGCTGGACGTATTCTCTTACGTAGGCGCCTGGGCGGTGCAGGCGGCGCTCGCCGGTGCGCGCGAGGTCCACGCCGTCGACAGCTCGGCCACGGCGCTCGATTTCGCCCGCCGCAACGCCGAGCTGAACGGGGTGGCCGACCGGCTGACCTTCCACGAGGGCGATGCGTTCGAGGTATTGCGCAAGCTGCGCGAGGCGCGCGAGCGCTTCGACGTCGTCATCCTCGACCCGCCGGCGTTCATCAAGCGCCGCAAGGACTACCGTCAGGGCCTGAAGGGCTATCAGCAGATCAACCAGCTCGCCATGCAGCTGCTGGCCCGCGACGGCCTGCTGGTGTCGGCGTCCTGCTCGTCCCATCTGAGCGAGGAGGACTTCATCCGCACCTTGCTGGCCTCGGCCCGCCATCTCGACCGCAGCGCCCAGATCATCGAGTTCGGCCAGCAGGCGCCCGACCATCCGGTGCATCCGGCCATTCCCGAAACGCGCTATCTCAAATGCGCCTTCGTGCGGGTACTGCCGGCCAGCAGCAACCCCTAGGGCTCTCGCCCTTGCCAGGCGCGCGCGACATCGGCCAGTCTTAAGGCGCGGCCCCGCCCGGCGCGGGTGGGGCCGGCGGAGCACGGGACGCACATGCTAGTCCATCCACAGTTCGATCCGATCGCCCTTCAAATCGGTCCACTGGCGATCCGCTGGTACGGCCTGATGTACGCCGTGGGTTTCCTCGGCGGCTGGTGGCTGGGCCGCTGGCGCGCCCAACGGGGCCATGGGCCGCTCACCCCGGCGCAGGTCGACGACTACGTGCTGTATGTGGCGCTGGGCGTGGTACTGGGCGGTCGCATCGGCTACATGCTGTTCTACGCCACCGATACTCTGCTGCGCGAACCCTGGGTGCTGTTCAAGGTCTGGGAGGGCGGCATGTCCTTCCACGGCGGCATGCTCGGCGTGTTCCTGGCCAGCTGGCTGTTCGCGCGGCGGGTCGGCTGCCGCTTTTTCAGCCTCACCGACTTCGTCGCCCCGCTGGTCACCATCGGCCTCGGCGCCGGGCGGCTCGGCAATTTCATCAACGGCGAGCTGTGGGGCGCACCGACCAAGCTGCCGTGGGGCATGATCTATCCGCCGCTGGGGCCGCAGGCCCGGCACCCCTCGCAGCTGTACCAGTTCTTCCTGGAGGGCGTGGTGCTGTTCATCGTGCTCTGGTGGTTTTCCAGCAAACCCCGGCCGCGCGCGGCCACCTCCGGACTGTTCCTGCTCTGCTACGGCTGTTTCCGGTTCTTGGTGGAATTCGTGCGTATGCCCGACGCCCACATCGGCTACATCGCCTTCGGCTGGCTCACCATGGGCCAGCTGCTGTCCGCGCCCATGATCCTCGGCGGCATCGCGCTGCTCGGTTGGGCCTATTCGCGTAACGACAAGGGAGCCGAGCATGCAGCAGTACCTTGATCTGATGCGGCATGTGCTCACCAATGGCACCCGCAAGAGCGACCGCACCGGCACCGGCACCCTATCGGTGTTCGGCTATCAAATGCGCTTCGACCTGGCGGCCGGCTTTCCGCTGCTGACCACCAAGAAGCTGCACGTCAAGTCGATCATTCACGAGCTGCTCTGGTTCTTGCGGGGCGACAGCAACATCGCCTATCTGCGCGAGAACGGCGTCACCATCTGGGACGAGTGGGCCGACGAGAACGGTGACCTGGGGCCGATCTACGGCGTGCAGTGGCGCTCCTGGCCGACCGCCGACGGCCGCCACATCGACCAGATCAGCCAACTGATCGAGCAGATCCGCAACACCCCCGATTCCCGGCGGCTGATCGTCAGCGCCTGGAACGTGGGCGAGATCGAACGCATGGCGCTGCCGCCCTGCCACGCGCTGTTCCAGTTCTACGTGGCCGACGGCAAGCTGTCCTGCCAGCTCTACCAGCGCAGCGCCGACATCTTCCTGGGCGTGCCGTTCAACATCGCCTCGTACGCCCTGCTCACCCTGATGGTGGCGCAGGTGACCGATCTGGCGCCCGGTGAGTTCATCCACACCCTGGGCGATGCCCATCTGTATCTGAACCATCTGGAACAAGCCCGGCTGCAGCTGACGCGCCAGCCGCTGCCGCTGCCACGGATGCGGCTCAACCCCGAAGTCCGGAACATCTTCGACTTCCGCTACGAGGACTTCGAACTACTGGATTACCAGAGCCATCCTCACATTAAGGCACCGGTAGCGGTGTAGAGGCTGCGCACGTGACCGATTTCAAGCCGTCAATCTCCTTCGTGGTAGCGATGGCCGAGAACCGGGTGATCGGCCGCGACAACAAGCTGCCCTGGCACCTGCCCGCCGATCTGGCCCGCTTCAAGCAGCTCACCCTCGGCAAGCCGGTGATCATGGGCCGCCTGGTGCACGAGTCGATCGGCCGGCCGCTGCCCGGCCGCCACAACATCGTGCTCACCCGCAACCCCAACTACCGCGCCGAGGGCTGCACGGTGGTCCACGATCCGGCCGCCGCGCTGGCCGCCGCCGGCATGGTGCCGGAGATCGTGGTCATCGGCGGCGAGCAGATCTACCGGCTGTTCATGCCGCTGGCCGATCGCATCGAGCTCACCTTGGTCCACGCCGAGATACCGGGCGACACGCGCTTCCCGCCACTGTCCCCCAACCAATGGCTGGAAATCGCCCGCAGCGAGCGCCCCGCCGACGAGCGCAACCCCTACCCGCTCAGCTTCATCACGCTCGAGCGCCGGCCGCGCGCTATCTAGCGGGGTTGGGCGCATCGAAATTCGCCGCTTTGTTGCGGATACACAACAGGCTGTATCGCGAAAGCACTCCCGGCTATTGATTTGCCCCTCCGGCCTGTAGTAGAAAGTCGAACCTGTAGGGGAAATACGACTGCACCCCGGACGCTGTGGCGGCAGCGCCACAGCCGAAACAGCGACAACAATAACGTCGGCCGGTTAGTGAAGACCGGTAGCCGCGGAGCAACCGCCGGCTCGAACCGCTTCACAACGATACTAACGAACCTTGGAAAGGGGATTCTAATGAAGAAGTACGCTTCCGCGCTGGCCCTGGCGGCGGGCCTGGCCGCTCCGGCCGCTTTCGCTCAGCCGACCATCGACTTCAACGGCGAGTACGAGTTCAACGCTTACAGCGTCGACGAGGACCTCCCTGGCGTCGGCTCCGACCGCGCTTCGGCTCAGCTGCTGCGCCTGGGCGTGAACGCCAAGCTCAGCGACGGCGTGCAGCTGGTCACTCGCCTGAACCTGTCCAACCGCACCTGGACCGGCGACCGTGGCAGCGCCAACCCGGGCGACGGCTCCGGCGTCTTCACCCCTGACGACGGCGACGACGTGACCCTGGATCTGGGCTACGTCCAGCTGCCGCTGGCCGGCGTGCTGCGCGTGGGCCGTCAGGAGTCCAACTGGGCCAACTGCTTCGTGTCCTGCGACGACCGTCGTGACCGTATCCAGTGGGTGACCAAGGTCGGCGACACCAACATCGGCCTGGGTTACGACAAGCGCTTGGAAGGCGCCACCAACAACGACGACGACGGCACCGGCTACTACGGCTTCGCCATCGGCAAGCTGGGCCCGGTCGTCGCCGGCCTGCTGATCTATCACGTCCGCTACAGCGACGACTTCCCGAACCCCGCCCAGGCTGGTGACGAGCTGACCCTGGTGTCGCCGTACTTCCAGACCAAGCTCGCCGGCGTGAACCTGCAGGGTGCCTTCGCCTATCAGGACAACCCCGAGTTCGACGACGCCCAGCTGGGTGCTTACCTGCGTGCCGGCTATGACTTCGGCGTGGTCAACGTCGAGGGTCAGCTGGTCTGGTCCGACGGCTATGCGCCGAACCAGGGCTTCGACAGCTTCTCCAGCATCATCAACAACAGCCCGGAGAACAAGAACAGCGCCCTGTCCCGCGCTTTCATCGGCAGCGACACCATCGGTGTGGCCGCCCGCGTCAGCGGCAACGTGACCAAGCAGGTCAAGCTGGTCGGCGCCGTCGGTTACTACGACAACGGCGACTCCACCGACTTCGACGCGGCCGGCGAGTACGAGATGACCTTCGTTGACCTGCAGGCCCACTACCAGCTGACCCCGTCCACCACCGTGTGGGCGACCGCTGGTCGCGTGAAGGTCGATCCGGCCGCCGGCGACGAGCGCGACGTCGACGCCTTCAGCGTGAACGTGCGCACCACGTTCTAAGCTAGTCGCATCGCGACATTCCATTTCGAGGGGCGCTTCGGCGCCCCTTTTTTTCGCATACCGTGCAAAACGAGCTGCGCCGGCGGTAGCGCCGCTGTAGCATACCGGCAGCGATACTAACGCCGATGGATACCGCAATGCGCCGACTGAATCCGTTACTCGCGCCCGCGCTGGCGCTGCTGCTCAGCGCCTGCGCCGCCAACCAGAAGTACGAAGAGATCACCAAGGACGAAGCGCTGCGGCAGACGATGCTGCGCGATCACGTCGACACCGGACCGGGCCTGTTCAAGGATCTGTTCGGCTCCCGCAGCGATGAGGAGCAGGAGCAGAAGCTGAGCGAGGCCGAGCAGCGCATCGCCCGCCTCGAGCAGCAGCTGCAGCGGGAGCTGATCGCCCTGGAGCAGCGCCAGCCGACCCAGGCCGCGACGCCGGTCCGACACGAGGGCCTGTTGCCGAAGATGGGCCTGATCGTCGACGGCGCCGTCGATCCCCAGCTCAATCGCCAGCTGGAGCTGGCCTTCCGGCAAGCCGCCGCCACCTTCCCGTTCGCCCCTGTGGCTAGCGCCACGGTGCAGACCCAGCTGCAGGCCTATCAATGCCAGACGCCCGCGGACGCCCAGTGCGCCGCGCAGCTGGCCACCTACCCCGGCCTGCGCCTGCTGGCCCTGCTGCAGGCCCTAGGGCTTGATGGCAACGGCAAGCTGCGCATGCGCGCGACGCTGGTCGATACGGTGATGAGCCAGAGCTACGCCCTGCCGGAGCTGCTGCTGCCGACGGTCGACGGCCAAACCGCGCAGGCCTCGATCCAGGCCGCGGTCGATAGCCTGGTGCTGCAAGCCCTGGACAAGAGCCGGCTAGCGCCCTGGTCGACCCGCGCTTTCTCGCGCGAGGGCGATACTTGGTTCCTGGCCGCCGGCGAGCAGTCCGGCCTCAAGGTCGGCGATGTACTGGAAATCCGCCAACCGGGGCGTGTGGTGAAAGCGCCCAATGGCACGGCGGCCGGCTGGATTCCGGGCGCGACCAAGGGCGCGGTGCGGGTCAAAGGCTTGTTCGGCGACGACCTGGCGGCCGCCGAACTGATCGAAGGCAGCGCCCCGACAGCCGACGACGTGCTGTTGCCGCGGCGGTAGCGCTGCCTCCTCGGGGCCGCCGCGCAAGGATACTCCGGCGGACGCCCCCACGGCGAAAACCGGCACGCCTACGAAAAAGCCCCGCCTCGCGGCGGGGCTTTTTCATGCGGCGATGCGACCGGCGCCGTCAGCGCTTCATCGACTCGAAGAACTCGGCGTTGGTCTTGGTGTCCTTGAGCTTGTCGAGCAGGAACTCGATGGCCGCCAACTCGTCCATCGGGTGCAGCAGCTTGCGCAGGATCCACACCTTCTGCAGCATGTCCGGGCTCATCAGCAGCTCTTCGCGGCGAGTGCCGGAGCGGTTGATGTTGATGGCGGGGAAGATGCGCTTCTCGGCGATGCGGCGATCCAGGTGGATCTCCATGTTGCCGGTGCCCTTGAACTCCTCGTAGATCACGTCATCCATGCGCGAGCCGGTGTCGATCAGGGCGGTGGCGATGATGGTCAGCGAGCCACCCTCCTCGATGTTGCGGGCCGCGCCGAAGAAGCGCTTCGGCCGATGCAGAGCGTTGGCGTCGACACCGCCGGTGAGCACCTTGCCGGAGGACGGCACCACGGTGTTGTAGGCGCGCGCCAGGCGGGTGATGGAGTCGAGCAGGATCACCACGTCGCGCTTGTGCTCGACCAGCCGCTTGGCTTTCTCGATCACCATTTCCGCCACCTGCACGTGGCGACTGGCCGGCTCGTCGAAGGTCGAGGAGATCACCTCGCCACGCACGGTGCGGGCCATTTCCGTCACCTCCTCGGGCCGCTCGTCGATGAGCAGCACGATGAGGTAGATCTCCGGGTGATTGTGGGCGATGCTCTGCGCGATGTTCTGCAGCAGCATGGTCTTGCCGGCCTTGGGCGGCGATACGATCAGACCGCGCTGCCCCTTGCCGATCGGCGCCACCAGGTCGACCACGCGAGCGGTGATGTCCTCGGTGCTGCCGTTGCCCCGCTCCAGGGTGATGCGGTTGGTGGCGTGAAGCGGAGTGAGGTTCTCGAAAAGGACTTTATTCTTCGCCGCTTCCGGCTTTTCGTAATTGATTTCGTTGACTTTCAGCAGAGCGAAGTAGCGCTCGCCCTCTTTCGGCGGCCGGATCTTGCCGGACACGGTATCGCCGGTCCGCAGACTGAAGCGGCGGATCTGGCTCGGGGAGACGTAGATGTCGTCCGGCCCGGCCAGGTAGGAACTGTCGCCCGAGCGCAGGAATCCGAAGCCATCCTGGAGAATCTCCAGCACCCCGTCGCCGTAGATGTCCTCGCCGTTCTTGGCGTGGGCCTTGAGGATGGCGAAGATCACGTCCTGCTTTCGGGATCGCGCCATACCTTCTATGCCGAAGGCTTCGGCCATCTCGATCAGCTCGTTAGCAGGCTTTTTCTTCAGTTCCGTCAGGTTCATGTCGGTAGGTGTGTCGTCAGAATGGAGGGATCGGTGCAACGCCCTGCTTGGGGTTCGTCGTCTACTAGGGTGGTGATGGCCTGGCCGTTCCCGAACACGTGTGGAACCACGCTCGATCGCTCGGTCGGCGAAAGAATTAAAATGGCGGCCACTGTTTACTGTGGCCGCCTTACTTTGTTTTAAAGGTTGCTCTCGATGAAGGCGGCGAGCTGGGACTTCGACATGGCGCCGACTTTGGTCGCCTCGACGCTGCCCCCCTTGAACAGCATCAGCGTCGGAATACCGCGAATACCATACTTAGGCGGCGTTTCCGGGCTCTCGTCGATATTCAGCTTCACAACCTTCAAACGATCCGCGTACTCCCGCGCCACGTCATCAAGGATGGGAGCGATCATCTTGCACGGGCCGCACCACTCGGCCCAGAAATCCACCAACACCGGGGAAGGGCTTTTCAGCACCTCCTGCTCGAATGTGGCGTCGCTGACGTGCACGATGTGGTCGCTCACAGTAAGGCCTCCAACTGCAGCTGCGGTAGGAACACGAAAGATAGATTCGGTATAACTGCGGCCGAATGGTGAAAATACGTAGGGGGGGCGATCCAGGTGGCACGTGCTGCGCGCATCAATGCAGACACCATAGCCAGCTCGGCACGAGCTGTCAACGCCCGGTGTACGCGAAGCACGGCGGTTGCAAGGCTTCGCGCACCTTCATTAAGCTTGGGCGGCAAAAATAAAACAAATGTCGCGGATCCACAAGGCGCATGGGCATCCGCCCGGCCTCAGAGGCCCAGCAAAGCGTGAAAGATTTGCTCGCAAGCCTTGTACGACAGATTGACTCCAAAGCCATGGACCGGCTAGCCCTCACGGCAACGCTCGTCCTGACGATCTTGCTCGCCTACGGCCTAGCCACGCTAACCTGGTCCTTGCTGCCGGAGCCCGCACAACCCGCACCGCCACCGCCCCAGGTTTCGGCCGCCCCGGTCAACCGCCCGAACTTCGAACGAATCGCCGGCCTGCACTTGTTCGGCCAGGCGCGGGTACAAGCCGACGCGGCGCCGCTCGACGCGCCGGAAACCCGTCTGAACCTCACCCTGCGCGGCATCCTGTTCAACCCCATGCCGCGCTACGCGCGCGCCATCATCGCCGCGCCGGGGCGGCAGGACGAGCAGTACCGGGTTGGCGATCAGGTTCCCGGTGGCGCTACGATCAGCCAGATCCTGCGGGATCGGGTCATGCTGCTGCACAATGGCCGCTACGAGACTCTGCGGCTGCCCGAGGAGCGGCTCGGCCTGAGCGCGCCGGCGGAAGCGGCCGGCGCCCGGTTGCCGCCGCCGAGCGACGCGGGCGGCGGCGGCAATCTGCTGGCCGACTTCCGTCGCCAGATCGTACAGAACCCGGAATCGGCATCGCAGTACATCCAGGCCGAGCCGGTCACCGGCAGCGGCGGCAGCATCACCGGCTTTCGGGTGAATCCGGGCGCCGATGCTTCTATGTTTCAAGTAGCTGGGTTGCAGCCGGGCGACATCGTCACGCAGATCAACGGCGTCCGACTCGACTCGGTCGACAAGGGCTTTGACGCCATGGAACAGCTCGCGGCTTCCGATCAGGTAACGCTCAGAGTGCTGCGCAACGGCCAGGAGATGACGCTGCATCTGCAGCTTAGGGAATAAACGAACAATACGAAGGCCCAGGCCATGACACCGATTCCTAACCCAGGCAAGCGGTGGCGCCGCGCCCCGCAGACGGTCGCACTGCTGCTAGCGAGCCTGCTGACCGCCCACTCGGCCGGCGCGCAGCAGCCGGCGGCGCCGGCCAATGGCGCGCCGCCCGGCCAGCAGCAGATGATCACCCTCAACCTCAAGGACGCCGACATCACCGCGCTGATCAGCACGGTGGCGGAGGTGACCGGCCGTAACTTCATCGTCGACCCGCGCGTCAAGGCCAAGGTGACGGTCATCTCGCAGGCGCCGATGCCGGCCGACGAACTCTACCGGGTGTTCCTGTCGGTGCTGCAGGTGCACGGCTTCTCGGCGGTGCAGAGCGGCGATATCGTCAAGATCATTCCCGACATCAACGCCAAGCAGATCGCCGTCCCCACCGTCACCCGGGGCAGCGAGACCGCCGGCGACGAGGTGGTGACCCGGGTGATCCCGGTGCAGAACGTGGCGGTGGCGCAGCTGGTGCCCATCCTGCGACCGCTGGTGCCGCAGCAGGGCCATCTGGCGGCCTACCCGCCCACCAACGTGCTGATCATCTCCGACCGCGCCTCCAACATCGACCGCATGGCCGACCTGGTGCGCCGCATCGACCAGGCCGGCACCGAGGAGGTGGAGGTCGTGCCGCTGGAGTACGCCGCCGCCGCCGAGCTGGTACGCATCGTCAACTCGCTGGCGGCGCAGCCCGATCCCAACCAGCCGCCCGGCTCGCAGGTCAAGCTGGCGGCGGACGAGCGCACCAACAGCGTGCTGCTCAGCGGCGACAAGGCCGCCCGGCTGCGGATCCGAGCGCTGATCGCGCAGCTCGACACGCCGGTGGAGTCCGGCGGCGACACCCAGGTGGTGTACCTGCGCTACGCCAAGGCCAAGGACTTGGTGCCGGTGCTGACCGGCGTGAGCAAGAACATCCAGCAGACCGAGGGCGCGCGCACCGGCGCCGCCGCCGGCGGCCAAGCGGCCACGACCTCGACAACACGCGGCCAGATGGAGATCTCCATCGAGGCCCACGAGGCGACCAATTCGCTGGTGATCACCGCACCGCCCAAGGTGCAGCGCTCGCTGCAGGCGGTGATCCGTCAGCTCGACATCCGCCGCGCCCAGGTGCTGGTGGAAGCCGCCATCGCCGAGATCTCCGAGTCGCAGAGCCGCCAGCTCGGCGTGTCGGCCGCCGCCATGGACCGTGAGAACAGCCTGCCCGGCTTCGCCTCGTACTTCTCCAACGTCTTCGGCCCACTCAGCAACCTGGTCGGCACCAGCAGCAACGGCAACCTGGTGGTCAATCCGGCCGGCCTGATCACCAACGGCATCAGCGTCGCGCTGGGCAACCTCGACAGCCGCTACCAGTTCGGCGTGCTCATCAAGGCCCTGGCCACCAGCACCGACGCCAACATCCTGTCGACGCCGTCGCTGCTGACCATGGACAACCAGGAGGCCGAAATCCGCGTCGCCCAGAACGTGCCTTTCGTCACGGGCCAGTACACCAACCAGGGGCAGAATGCGGTCAACCCGTTCAACACCATCACCCGCGAGGACGTCGGCCTCATCCTCAAGATCAAGCCGCAGATCAACGAAGGCGACAGCGTGCTGCTGGATATCTCGCAAGAGGTGTCCAACCTGGAGAGCACGACCATCGGTGGGAACCCCATCACCAGCAAACGGTCAATTAAAACCAGCGTACTGGTGGAAGACGGTCAGCTGCTGGCTCTCGGCGGACTGATCGACGATCAGATTCGGCAGACCAGCGACCGGGTCCCGCTACTGGGCGACATCCCGCTGCTCGGCAATCTGTTCAAGGCACGGAGCACAGAGAAGGAGAAGCGCAACCTCCTTCTGTTCATGCAGCCGTCCATCATCCGCGATGAGGCGACTGCAACCGCACATACCGGCCGCAAGTACAACTATATCCGGGCCGAGCAGCTGAGGCGGCAGGAGCGCGGCGTCGACTTGATGCCGAGCCAACGCACGCCGGTGTTGCCCAAGTTGGAGCGCCCGGCCCTGCCTGCCCCGTTCGACAACGAGACCGGGACATAGGTAGTGAACGACAGCAGCCAAGTTCTGCAGCAGCACGACATCCGCAGCCACGAGCCGGCCGGCGGCGGCCGGCCGTCGTTCGGTTTCGCCAAGCGCCACGGCCTGCTGGTGGCCGAGATCGGCGAGGACCGCGCCCGCGTGGTCTGTCGCCGCAACGTGCGCCCGACCAGCCTGGCCGAGCTGCGCCGCAGTCTGGGCCGGCCGCTGCAGCTGGAGGCGGTGGACGAGCAGACCTTCGAGCGTCTGCTGCAACAGACCTATGAAACCCGCACCGGCGAGGCCATGCAGGTGATGGACGACCTGGGCGGCGACATGGACCTGTCGCTGATCGCCCAGAGCCTGCCCGAGCCGGAGGATCTGCTGGAGAGCGAGGACGACGCGCCCATCATTCGGCTGATCAACGCCCTGCTCACCGAGGCCATCAAGGAAAACGCCTCCGATATCCACATCGAACCGTTCGAGAACCGCCTGCTGGTGCGCTTCCGGGTCGACGGCGTGCTGCGCGAAGTGCTGCAGCCGCCGCGGGTGATGGCGCCGCTGCTGTGCTCGCGCATCAAGGTCATGGCGAAGCTCGACATCGCCGAGAAGCGCTTGCCGCAGGACGGCCGCATCTCGCTGCGCATCGCCGGCCGGGCGGTGGACGTGCGTGTCTCCACCCTGCCCTCCGGGCACGGCGAGCGCGTGGTCATGCGACTGCTCGACAAGCAGGCCGGGCGCCTGGATCTCGAGCACCTGGGCATGCCGCCCGAGCTCACCACGCTGATCGACGAGCTGATCCACAAGCCGCACGGCATCATCCTGGTCACCGGCCCCACCGGCTCGGGTAAGACCACCACCCTGTATGCGGCGCTGTCGCGGCTCAACAACTCGACCCGCAGCATTCTCACGGTCGAGGACCCGATCGAGTACTACATCGACGGCATCGGCCAGACCCAGGTCAACACCAAGGTCGACATGAGCTTCGCGCGCGGCCTGCGCGCCATCCTGCGCCAGGACCCGGACGTGGTGATGGTCGGCGAGATCCGCGACCTGGAAACCGCGGAGATCGCGGTGCAAGCCTCGCTCACCGGCCACCTGGTGCTGTCCACCCTGCACACCAACACCGCGGTGGGCGCCGTCACCCGCTTGCGCGACATGGGCGTGGAACCGTTCCTGCTGTCCTCGTCGCTGATCGGGGTGATGGCGCAGCGCCTGGTGCGCATGCTCTGCCCGGCCTGCAAGCGGCCCTACACGCCGGACCGCAGCGAATGCCAGCTGCTCGGCGTCGATCCAGACAATCCGCCCACCATCTACGCACCGACCGGCTGCCCGCAGTGCAACAACATCGGCTACACGGGCCGCGGCGGCCTGTTCGAACTGGTGCTGGTCGACGATCAGATGCGCACCATGATCCACGACGGCGTCAGCGAACAGGTGCTGGAGGCGCACGCCCGCAAGAAGACGCCCAGCCTGCGCCAGGACGGCATGCGCCGCGTGCTGCTCGGCCAGACCACGCTGGAAGAAGTGTTGCGGGTCAGCGCCGAGGACGTGCGGAGCTAAGCCGACGCCGGCGGGCTCGACGCCATCCCATCCCTAGCAGCGAGATCCGGTCAGAACATGGGCGCATTCGAATATCAGGCACTGGATGAGACCGGCAAGGCACGCAAGGGCGTGCTGGAAGGCGACACCGCGCGCCAGGTCCGCCAAAAGCTGCGCGAGCAGGGCTGGATTCCGCTCGACGTCAGCGAGGTCGCCCAGCAGGAGAAACCCTCGCGCACCGGTTTCCGGCTCGGCGGCGGCGCCAGCCCCACCGAGCTCGCGCTGATCACCCGCCAGCTCGCCACCCTGGTCGGCTCCGGCTTGCCGCTGGAGGAAGCGCTGAGCGCGGTGGCGCGCCAGTCCGAGAAGGCGCGCCTGCGCAGCATGATGACCGCCGTGCGCGCCAAGGTCATGGAGGGCCACAGCCTCGCCGACGGCCTGGCCGGGTTCCCGCGCGCGTTCTCGGAGATGTACCGCGCCACGGTGGCGGCCGGCGAGCAGACCGGCCACCTCGACACGGTGCTGGAGCGGCTGGCCGACTACACCGAGGGCCGCCAGCACATGCGCCAGAAGGTGCAGCTGGCGCTGTTCTACCCGGCCGGCCTGATGATCGTGGCGGTATCGGTGGTGGTGCTGCTGCTGACCTACGTGGTACCGAAAGTCACCGAGGTCTATGCCGACATCGGCCGCGAGCTGCCGGGGCTGACCTCGGCGATGATCGCCATCAGCGGCTTCCTGCGCGACTACGGCTTCTGGTTGATAGGCGCCATCGTGCTCGCGGTGCTCGCCTTCGCCTACGCCATGCGCGCCGAGGCGTTCCGGCGCCGCGTGCATGCCTTCATCCTGCGCATTCCCCTGGTCGGCAAGCTCAACCGCGGCATCAACGCCGGCCGCTTCGCCCGCACCTTCGCGATCCTGGCCGGCAGCGGCGTGCCGATTCTTGACGCGCTTCGCATTTCTGCACAGGTCATTTCGAACCTGCCGATGCGCGAGGCTGTCCAAGAAGCCGCATCGCGCGTCCGCGAGGGCACCGGCATCAGCCGTGCGCTGGAGCGCAGCGGCCAGTTCCCGCCCATGATGCTGCACCTGATCGCCTCGGGCGAAGCCAGCGGGCGACTGGAGCAGATGCTGGAACGGGCCGCCATCAATCAGGAACGAGAAACCGAGGGCACCATCGCCTCGCTGATGGCGGTATTCGAACCGCTGCTGATCCTGGTCATGGGCGGAGTGGTGCTTATCATCGTCATGGCTATTCTTATGCCCATCTTCCAGCTCAATCAGCTGGTCGGGCAATAAGAGTTTGGAAAAGTAAATTCGCCGCGGCCCCGCAGGCCGCCAGACCAACCGTTGGAGACTTGAGTTCCATGCGACAGCGCAACGTCCGCCGCCGGCTTCGCCGTGACAGCGGTTTCACCCTCATCGAGATCATGGTGGTCGTGGTGATCCTGGCCATTCTCGGCACCTTCGCCATGACCAACATCATCGACAACCCGGACAAGGCCCGCGTCACCAAGGCCCAGCACGACATCCGCGCCCTCGAGAGCGCGCTGGAGATGTACCGGCTGGACAACTTCACCTATCCCAGCACCGAGCAGGGGCTGCGGGCGCTGGTGGAGAAGCCGTCGGGCGCGCCCGAGCCGCCGAACTGGAAGCCGGGCGGCTACATGAAGAAGCTGCCGAAGGATCCTTGGGGCCGCGACTACCTCTACATGGGCCCGCAGGACACCGGCGGCCGGCCACAGATCAGCTCGCTGGGCGCCGACGGCCAGCCGGGCGGCGAAGGCGTCAACGCCGACATCATCAACACCGAGCTGCAGTAATCGGTGAACAGCCGCGGCTTCACCCTGATCGAGCTCCTGGTGGTCCTGGTGATCATCGGGGTGATCGTCGGCATGGCCACCGTCGCCTTTCGCGACACCCGCGGCGAAGAGCTCGAACGCGAAGCCCGGCGGCTGATCACCATCCTGCAGCTGGCCAGCGAAGAGGCCACCCTCAGATCCGAGACGCTCGGGCTGAGGGTGGCCGACGACGGTTACGCCTTTCTGCGCCGGCCGCAGCTGTCGGCCGAGTGGCAGGTAATCGAGGACGACAAGGCGCTCGGCCCGCGCCAGCTGCCGGCGCCGTTGCGGTTGCAGCTGACGGTGGAGGGACTGGATGCCAGCAAGGGCGCGAGCGCGCCCCGCAACGGCGAGAGCAAGGGAATCCAGCCGCACGTATACCTATTCTCCTCCGGCGAGCTGACTCCGGGCTTTGAGATCAACGTCGTCCATCCCGACTTGCAAGCCTTCTACCGGATCACCGGCCGCGAAGACGGCAAGCTGGAGTTCCATGAGGAGCAATAGCGGTTTCACCCTGCTGGAGGTGCTGGTGGCGGTGGCGGTACTGGCGATCGCCCTGTCGGCGGTGCTCAAGGTCACCAGCGAGAGCGGCGGCAACCTGAGCAGCCTGCGCGACAAGACCCTGGCGCATTGGGTGGCGGAGAACAAGCTGGCGGAAATGATCGCCACCGGCGTCTGGCCGGAGGGCGAGCAGAAAGGCAGCAGCGAGCTGGCCGGGCGCGAATGGTTCTGGCGGGTCGAGACCCAGAACACCGCCGACCGGGATCTGCGTCAAGTCACCATCCGTGTCTTCGCCGGCGAGCGCGACGACAACTCCCTGACCGTGCTGCGCGGCTTCCTCGGCAATCCGCAGTCGCGCCTGCCCAGTCGCACGGCCGTGCCGCAAACGCCGCCGCAGAACGAGCAACCACAGCAGGAACAGCCGCCGCAGTCGGAGGAGCAAGCTCCGCCGCAGCAGCAGCCCGAGCAACAGCAACAACGGGTGGACTTCTGATGCGGGCGCGCCGGTCTCATCGTGGCTTTACCCTGCTGGAGCTGCTGGTGGCGCTGGCGGTGTTCGGCGTGGTGTCGCTGATGGCTTTTTCCGGGCTCAATACCACGCTGGACGCGCGCCGCAACATCGAGCAACAGGCTGAGCGCCTGATGCAACTGCAGAAGGTGTTCAACCGCATGCGCGACGACTTCGAGCAAGCGGTGGCGCGCCCGGTGCGCGATCACCTCGGCCAGCCCAATCCCAAGAGCGCCTTCGTGCAAGTGGAACAGGGCGTGCTGTTCACCCGCGGCGGACGCCCCAATCCGCTCGGGCTGCCGCGCAGCAGCCTGGAACGGGTCGGCTGGGGCATCAAGGAAGACAAGCTGGTGCGGGTGCGCTTCCAGAACCTGGACGAAGGCGTGGAGCCGATTTTCACCGAATCGGAAATGCTCGACGGCGTGCGTATCCTCGGGTTCCGCTTCCTGACGATGGAATCCGGCGAAGCGCAATGGCTGGAGCAATGGCCGCCGCTCAACAGCGCCAACCCCGGTCCCGAGCTGCCGCGCGCGGTGGAAGTCAGCCTCGAGCTGGACGACTTCGGCGTCATCACCCGTATTTTCGTGTTGCCGTTCTGACCATGGCCGAACGCAAGCGCCAACGCGGCATCGCTCTCATCACCGCCTTGCTGGTGCTGGCCATCGCCACCATCGCCGCGGTAGAGATCGCCAACCGCCAGCATCTGGACATCCGTCGCACCCAGAACACCCTGGCGCGCGACCAGGCCCAGGATTATCTGCTCTCGGCGGAGGCGTTCCTGATCAACGCTCTCAAGCGCGACATCAACGAGGGCGGCACCAATCAGTCCGACCACCTGCGGGAGGATTGGGCGCAGCCCATGGTGGTGCCGGAGTTCCACGGCGCCAAGCTCACCGGCCAGCCCACGGACCTGCAGGGGCGCTTCAATCTGAACAATCTCAGCAGCCTGATCGGCACCGCGCCCGACACCTGGCGGCAAAAGGCGGTCTATCAACAATTCTGGCTGCTGCTGGAGAACCTCAAGCTGTCGCCCGAGGGACAGGAGCTGAACCTCCAGTACGACAGTCACGCGCTGATCGAAGCGCTGGTCGATTGGATCGACCCGGACGTCAACCCCACCGGTAGCGGCGGCGCGGAAGACAGCTACTATCTCAATTTGGATCCCCCCTATCGGCCCGCCAACGATCTGCTGACCCATCCTTCCGAGCTGCAGCTGATCCGCGGTTTCGGCCCGGAGGGGCCGCCGGGGTTGGTGAAATTGCTGGTCGAGGACAAGCGGCTGGTCACGGCGTTGCCGACCACCGCCGGGACCACCACGATCAACGTCAACACCGCCCCGGCCGAGGTGCTGATGGCGGTGATCCCCGGCCTGAGCGCCGACAACGCCGTCGCCCTGGCGGAACGGGTGGCGGAGGAACCCTGGAGCGACGTCAGCGCTTTCGTTCAGGAAGCGCAGAAGCTGCGCGGCAGCGGCGGCGCAGGCCAAGGCGCCAGCGGCATCGGCGGCGGCAACCAGATCGCCGCCGAGAGCCTGGGCGTGTCCAGCAGCTATTTCGCCCTGGTGGCGCGGGTGGAGCTGGGACCGGCGGTGGCATACCTGGAGTCGGTGATCTATCGCGACCCGCAGACGGCTGCCTTGTACGTGCTGAGCCGGAGCCGCACACCTTTCTAAGTGCTTGCTAATAAAGCAGTATGCGCCTAGCCGCTGCGAAGGATTTCCGCCACAATGGAACGACGGACCTGAACCGACAACAATAACCACATGCGGCCACGCCTCGTCATTCGCCTCAACAGCGCCCCTCAGGGCAGAGTTCACTGGATTCGGCTGGACGCCGAAGGCCGGCCGCAGGGTCATGCCGAAAGCGGCACGCTCGCGCAGGCGGCCGTGGCGGCGACGCAGCGACAGGTCATCGGACTGGTGCCCGCCACCGAGCTGCTGCTCACCGAAGCGCGCATTCCCACCCAGAGCCGGCAGCGCATGCTGCGGGCGGTACCGTTCGCGCTCGAAGACCAGCTCGCCGAGGACATCGACGAGCTGCATTTCGCGCTCGGCCAGCGTGACAAGGAAGGTCGGCTCGGCGTCGCGGTGGTGTCCAAGGAGCGGCTGGGACGCTGGCTGGAGGAATTCGCCGAAGCGGGGCTGGACGTCGACCAGCTCTATCCCGACGTGCTCGCCCTGCCATTCGAGCCGGATGCCTGGACGCTGCTGCTGGAGGACCACGCGTTTCTCCTGCGCACCGCGCCGCAGCTCGGCTTCGGCGGCGACGCCGACAACCTGCAGCTGCTGCTGTCGGCCGCGCTGGAGGAAGCTGGCGAGGCCAAACCGCAGCGGCTGATCGTCTATGGCGACCCGGCGCGGTTGCCCGCGCTGGACATTCCAATCGAGGCTCGGCCGGCGGCCGACAGCACCGCCCTGCTGGCCACCTCGCTCAAGGAGCGCGAGGCCATCGGCCTGCGCAGCGGCGAGTTCGCCCGCAGCCGCTCGCTCGGCATCAACCTCAGCCGCTGGCGCGTGCCGCTGGCGCTGCTGCTGGCCTGGGTGCTGGTGGACACCGGCTCGGCCTACCTGCAGCAGTGGCGGCTGAACCGGCAGATCGCCACGGTCAACGCCCAGATCGACCAGGTCTACCGCAGCGTGTTCCCCAGCACCGGCCCTGTCGCCAACCCGCGGCTGCTGATGGAGAACCGGCTCAAGGCGCTGCGCGGCGGCCAGAGTACGGGCAGCGCCGGCTTGCTGCAGTCGCTCGACAAGGTGGGGCCGGTGCTGAGCACCGCCCCCAATGTCCGCCTGAACACGCTCAACTATCGCAACGGCAACCTGGACGTGGAGATCAGCGCCCAAAACCTGCAGGACATCGACCAACTGGCCCAGCGCCTGCGTCAGACCGAAGGCGTCAAGGTCGAAGTGCGCTCCGCCAGCGCCGGCGAGCGCGACGGCGAGCGCGCCCAGGCCAGGCTCACCATCGAGGTGTCGTCATGACGCAGTTGGCCGAGTGGTGGAACGGGCTCGCCGCTCGCGAGCGACGCACCCTGATCCTGGGTGGGATCGCCCTGGCGATCATCTTCTACGTGTTCATCATCTGGCTGCCGGCGCATCGGGATGCCGATCAGCTACGCGCGCGCCTGGCCGAGCAGCGCGCCACGCTGGCCTGGATGCAGCAGGCCGCCGCCGAGTTCAAAGCGCTGCGCGGCGCGAGCGGCCCGGCGCCGAGCCCCCTGGGCAACCGTTCGCTGTTCTCGCTGGTCGACCAGAGCGCCCGCCAGGCCGGTTTGGGCAACGCCCTGCGCCAGGTGGAGCCGACCGGCGACAAACGGGTCCGGGTCAACCTGCAGCAGGCCAACTTCGACGCCATGATCGGCTGGCTGGTGACGCTGCGCAGCCAGTACGGCGTGGAGGCCACCCTGCTGTCGGTGCGCGCCACCGACGCGCCGGGCCAGGTCAACGCGCAGCTGGAGCTGACCGGAGGTGGCGCATGAGACTGGGGCGGCGCGGCCTGTGGCTGATCGTGCTGGGCGTGGTCAGCTATCTCGTGTTCCTGATCGCCACCCTGCCGGCGGCGCACGCGTGGTCCTGGTTCGGCCGCAAAGTGCCGGCGCAGGCGTTCGGGCTGACCGGCACCGTCTGGTCGGGCAACGCCGCGGTGGTGCAGGCCGGGCCCGGTCGGCTGGACGCGGTGCAATGGCGCGTCAAGCCCACCGCGCTGTTCCTGGGACGGCTGGGCGTCGACGCCCGCGCCCGGCTCCCCGGCGACGGCCGGGCCGAGGGCGATCTGCAGCTCGCCCCCGGACGTCTGCACGGCCGTGACGTGAAGCTGAACATGCCCATGGCCGATCTGCTGCGCTGGACTGGCGCGCGCTTGGCGGTGGGCGTGGACGGCCGCGTCGACGCGCTGCTGCGGCAGGTGACGATGAATCAGGGCCGCCTGACCAGCGCCGACGGCGTGATCAACTGGCATCAGGGCGTGATCCGGCTCGGCAGCCGCGCGATCCCCCTGGGCGAGGTGGCGCTGCGGCTGGAACCGGCCGACGACGGCACGATCGGCCGGCTCGCCAACCAGGGCGGCGCCTTGCGGATCGCCGGCACCCTGCGTCTGAACCCGGACGGCACCTTCACTTTCGACGGCAACGCCAACGCCACCGGACAGGGCGACGACGAGGTCCGCCAGGCGCTGGCGCTGCTCGGTATGCCGGCCGACGGCTCGCCGCTGCAGATCAAGCTGGCCGGCTCGCTGGATCAGGGCGGCGTCCGCCTGCAGCCGCTCACCCGCTGACGCCACCGGCCAGCAGCGCCGGCATGATCTGCTCGAAATCGGTCACCGCGCCGAACTCCCGCCATTCGCGCGCCGCCTGGGTGGAGTCCGGCTGGGCGACGCCGAGCAGGTGGCGGATACCGTAACCGCGCGCCGAACGCAGCACACGCGGGGTATCGTCCAGCAGCGCAGTGCGGTGCGGATCGAACGGCTCGACCTGCTGCAGGTGCTGCCAGAACGCGGGATCCTCCTTGGGCACCCGGAAATCGTGCGCCGACACCATGGCGTCGACGTGCTCGTGCAGGGCGGTGCGCTCGCATTTCAGCGCCAGCGAGGCGCGGTGGGCGTTGGTCACCAGCACGCGCCGCTTACCGGCCGCGGCCAGCGCGGCCAGGAAGCGCTTGGCCTTGGCGCGGAAGCCGATCAAATGGTCGACCTCGCGCTTGAGCGCGACGATGTCGATCTCCAAAACCCGGCTCCAATAGTCCACGCAGTACCAGTCGATGGTGCCCTCGATCCGCCGCATGACCGGAAACAGCTCGTCCTTGGCCTGGGCCAGCGACAGCTTGCGCCGCTCGGCGTAGCGCTGCGGCAAGTACTCCTGCCAGAAGTAGTTGTCGAAGCGCAGATCGAGCAGGGTACCGTCCATGTCCAGCAGCACCGTATCCACTTCGCGCCAATCGATCATCCGCTTCTTTCCGCCGTCCAGTCGTCGAGGGGCATGTACAATACCACCCATCTTGCTTGCGGAGGCTTCATGCGCAAGAAACCGGATACCTTGCACCGGCAGATGGTGGCGCGCTCGCGGCTGTTCCGGGTGGAAAGCGTCGGACTGCGCTTCACCAACGGCGTCGAGGTCGAGTACGAACGGCTGGTCAGCACCGGCGCCGGCGGCGCGGTGCTGGTGGTGCCGATGCTGGACCGCGACACGGTGCTGCTGATCCGCGAGTACGCCGCCGGCACCGAGCGCTACGAGCTCGGCTTTCCCAAGGGCCGGGTCGAGCCCGGCGAGGACCCGCTGCTGGCCGCCAACCGCGAGCTGCAGGAGGAAACGGGCTACGCCGCCCGCCGCCTCACCTACCTGCGCCAGCTCTCGCTCGCGCCCGCCTACATGCAATACCGCACCCAGATCATCCTGGCCGAAGACTTGTACCCGCAACGCCTGCAGGGCGACGAACCGGAGCCGATCGAGGTCGTGCCCTGGCAGCTCAGCCGCTTGTCCGAACTCGCCTATCACGACGAGTTCAGCGAGGCCCGCAGCATGGCCGCCCTGTTCCTGGTGCGGGATCTCCTGACCCAACGCGAGGGAACGCCATGAGCTACGACATCGAGGCCCTGGCCGCCGCAGCGAGAGATATCGCCGAGCGCGCCGGCGCCCGCATCCTGGAGGTCTACCACAGCGAGTTCGCGGTCGAGTGCAAGAGCGACCACTCGCCCCTCACCCAAGCCGACCGCGCCGCCCATCAGCTGATCGCCCAGGAGCTGGCCCGGTTGACGCCGGACCTGCCGATCCTCTCCGAGGAAGGGACGATCGCGAACTACCAGACACGGCGCCAGTGGCGGCGCTACTGGCTGGTCGATCCGCTCGACGGCACCCGCGAGTTCGTCAAGCGCAACGGCGAGTTCACCGTCAACATCGCCCTGATCGACAACCAGCGCCCGGTGCTCGGCGTGGTGTACGCGCCGGTGCTGGATACCACCTGGTTCGCGGTCGGCGGCCGCGCGTTCCGGGTGAAGGACGGCGTTCAGGCGCCGCTGCGGGTGCGGCCGGTGGGCGACGCCATCGTCGCCGTGGTCAGCCGCTCGCACCGCGACCAGCGCGTCGACACGGTGCTGGCGCGGATTCCGCGGCTGGAAGAGGTATCGGTGGGCAGCTCGCTCAAGTTCTGCCTGGTGGCCGAGGGCAAGGCCGACTTCTATCCCCGCTTCGGGCCGACCTCTGAGTGGGACACGGCGGCGGCGCACTGCGTGGTCGAAGGTGCCGGCGGGCGGGTGAGCCGGATCGATCTGTCGCCGCTGCGCTACAACACCAAAGCGTCGCTGCTCAATCCTGACTTCGTGGTGACCGGCGATCCCGACCACGACTGGAGCCGTTACCTGGAGGGCCTCCATGGCGAGGAACGCTGAGCGGCGCGCCGCCCTCTGCCTGCTGCTGGCCGCGACCGCCCCGGTCGTGGCGCAGGATCGGTTCGGCGAAGGCCTGGACGTCAGCCTGTCGGTGCACCGCTCCGAGCAGGAGCTGCGCACCGGCGGCCTCGACTACGAAACCCGTATCACCCGGCTCGGCCTGGAAGTCTGGGAGCGTTCGCTCCCCGGGGTGCAGCTCGGCCTGAGCGGCGGCCCGCTGTGGCTGACCCAGTCCGGCAACGCCGCCACCGCGGGGCGGGAGCTGACCGGCTATTTCGTCGGCGTCGGCGCGCGCGGCACGTTGTTCAGCAGCCCGCTGCTCGATTTCGGCGTCGGGCTGGACTACGCCTACCATCGCGCCGAGGACGACAGCGCTGGGCGCAACATCCAACTGGCTTGGCATCAGGTCCGCGTCGAGGCCGGCACCACGCTGAAGCTGGAACGCCTGCGCCTGCTCAGCGGCGTCTACGGACTGTACCTGGACGGCGATCAGACCGGCAGCGACCTTGCCACCGACGATCTGGAAACGGATCGAAACGTCGGCGGCTATCTGGGCGCCGAATACTGGCTCGATGCCGGCGGCCACATCGGCGTGCGCGGCGAGGCGGGCGCCTACAATGCCCTAAGCCTGACGTTCGCCCGCCGGTTTTGACAGCGTCTGGCCGTAGGAAGCGGCTCCGGCGGCGAGAAAACGCTCCTCCTCCTCGGTCGACGCGCGGCCGAGGATGGCGTTGCGGTGGGGAAAGCGGCCGAAGCGGGCGATCACGTCGCGGTGCTCCAGTGCGTAGTCCAGCATGCCTTGCAGATAGGGCCGCCACTCCTCGCCGGACTCCTTCAGCAAGCGGCGAAAGCAGCTCACCGACAGCTCCTGCAGGTTGAGATGTTCGGCATGCTGTAGCGGCATGTAGAAAAAGCCGCGCTCCAGCGGCGTCAGGGCGCCATCGTAGCCCTGGGCGATGCCGTCCAGGCACAGCCGCTGCGCCGCCGCGTCCTCGGCGAAGGCGCTCGGGGTACCGCGAAAAATATTGCGCGGTACCTGGTCCAGCAGCAGGATCAGCGCCAGCGTACCGCGCGGCGTCTGCTCCCAGTCCGACAGCGCCTGGCGCCGCGCCGCAGCGTACAGCTCGCCGAACCGCTCGCGCAGCTCGGCGTCGAAGGCCGGATCGGCCCCGAACCAACGCTGCATCCGCTCCGGCACCGCCGCGGGGTCGCTGCGGCTGATCCCGAACCAGAACGACAGCAAATCGCCGCTACGAGCTGGCATGGCTTACCTCTGATGGTGCGTCGATCGCCCGCGTGCGGCCCGCGACCGCCCCGAGCCGCACGAAATGTGGATTAGTGCCCGAACGCAACTACCCTGCTCCGAGCCTAGCCCCATATTAGCCTTGGGATAAGGTTTCCCAGGCCCGAATCAAGGAGGTGGATCATGAGACGGACCGTATTGGCACTGCTGTTAGGCTTAGGCACCCCGCTCGCGTTCGCCGTGGGGGTCGACGTCGGGACATCGGCGCACATCACTTCGACCGGCGGCATCACCTCGCTGACCACGCCCAGCTTCGAGTACATGGATCAGGACGGCTCCGGCGGCATCGACGTGGTCGAGGCGGACCGGTTGCAGGACCTGAGCAGCAATATCGATCTGTTCGACCTCGACGGCGACGGCGAACTCAACGAGGAGGAGTTCGCCTTCGCCAAGCAGTCGCTGCCGGAAATGTACGGCTAATTCCCCGGTACCGCCGGACCGGCGTTGGGACGCGCCGGCCCGGCAGCGCACCTTAGCCGATCAAGCCGATCACCCGCGCCGTCGCCCGGGCGATGGTCAGCTCCTCGTTAGTGGGGATGCACCATACCCGCACCGCGCTGTCGGCGGCGCTGACCCGAGGACCGCCGGCGGCGTTTGCCTGCGGATCGAGCCGCAGGCCCAGCCAGCCGAGGCGCTCGCAAATGCGCGCGCGGATGACGGCGGAGTTCTCGCCGATACCGGCGGTGAACACCAGCGCGTCCAGCCCCTCCAGCGCCGCCGCCAGCGAGCCGATCTCGCGCACCACGCGGTAGCAGTACACCGCCACCGCTTCCTCCGCCTCCGGACTGTCGCTCTCCAGCAGCAGGCGCATATCGCCACTGATGCCCGAGAGGCCGCGCAGGCCCGAGCGGGTGTAGAGCAGCTCGGCGACCTCCTGCGGCGAGCGGCCTTCCTGCTCGAGCATGTACAGCACCACACCGGGGTCGAGGCTGCCGCAGCGTTGGCCCATGGGCAGGCCTTCCAGGGTGGAGAAGCCCATGGTCGTCGCCACGCTTTGCCCGTCGCGCAGCGCGCACATGCTGGCGCCGCTGCCGAGGTGGGCGACGATGACGCGCCCGCGCGCCGCGTCCGAATCCAGTTCGGCCAGTCGGCTGGCGATGTACTCGTACGACAGGCCGTGGAAGCCGTAGCGCAGCACGCCCTTGTCGGCGTACTCGCGCGGCAACGCGTAGAGCTGCGCCTCGCGCGGCTGGCGGCGATGGAAGGCAGTGTCGAAGCACCCCACCTGCGGCAGCTCCGGCCGCAGCGCCAGCACCGCCCGCACCGCCTTGAGGTTGTGCGGCTGATGCAGCGGCGCCAGCGGACACAGCCGCTCCAGATCCCGCAGCACCGGCTCGGTCAGCGGCGCCGGCTCGGCATAGCTACGCCCGCCGTGCACGATGCGGTGTCCGGCCGCGACCAGCCGCACGCCGTCCAGATTGGCGTCGAGCCAATCGAGAATGCGCGCCAGCGCCGCCTGCTGGTCGGCCTCCACCGGCAGCCGCTCCTCCAGCAGCGTGCGGCCCTCGCCGTCGCGGATCCGTACCTGCGGCCGCACGTGCAGGCCGTCGGCCAAGCCGCGGTAGCGCATGACCAGCTCGCCACCCTCGGCCGGCAACACGAACAGGCCGAACTTGACGCTGGAGGAGCCGGCGTTGATGACCAGGATGCCTGCCGCCATCAGCCCACCACCTTGCGCTTGTGGTGGGCCAGCAGCAGCGCCAGCGCGCAGGATGCCATGCGCGACACCGGGTCATCGGCGCGGCTAGTGAGCACGATCGGCACGCGCGCGCCGAGCACGATGCCGGCGGAGTCGGCGTCGGCCAGGTAGTGCAGCTGCTTGGCCAGCATGTTGCCGGCCTCCAGGTCCGGCGCCAGCAGGATGTCGGGCGAGCCGGCCACCGGCGAGACGATGCCCTTGGTCTTGGCGGCGGCCGCCGAGATGGCGTTGTCGAAGGCCAGCGGACCGTCCAGGACGCCACCCTTGATCTGGCCACGGTCGGCCATCTTGCACAGCGCGGCGGCGTCGATGGTCGACTGGATCTTGGGGTTGACGGTCTCGGTCGCCGACAGGATCGCCACCCGCGGCCGCTCCACTCCCAGCGCCTGGGCCAGCTCGATGGCGTTCTGCACGATGTCGCGCTTGGCTTCCAGGTCGGGGTAGATGTTGAGCGCGGTGTCGGTGATCAGCAGCGGCCGCGGATAGGTCGGCACGTCCATGACCCAGGCGTGGCTCATGCGGCGCTCGGTGCGCAGCCCGCCGGCCTTGCTGACCACGGCGTGCATCAGCTCGTCGGTGTGCAGGGAGCCCTTCATCAGCGCCTCCACCTCGCGGTTGCGCGCCATGGCCACCGCGCACTCGGCGGCGGCGTGGCTGTGCTCGGTGGCGACGATCTGGAACGGGCTCAGGTCCACGCCCTCCTGCTCGGCGACGGCGCGGATCTTGTGCTCGGGGCCGACCAGCACCGGCACGATCAGCCCACGCTCGGCGGCGTCCACCGCGCCCAGCAGCGACACCTGGTCGGTGGGATGGACCACCGCGGTCTTCACCGCCGGCAGCCCCGCGGCCTGGCTGAGCAGCCACTCCAACTGCCGGCGCCGCCGGCCACCGCCCTGCTCGGTGTTCTCCTCCCGAGGCCGGCGCACTTTCTCGGCCGGGGTTTCCACCAGCACGGTACCGCTGACCGCCAGCTCGCCGCGGTCGTTTACGCAGTGGCACTCCAGCAGCGCCAGCCGCCGGTCGGAGCGCAGCTCGGCCACCCGCACGCGGACGGTGACCTTATCGCCCAGCGCGAGCGCCCCGCCGAAGCTGAGCCGCTCCTCCAGGAAGCGGGTGCCCGGGCCGGGCAGCTCGGTGGCGATCAGGGTCTTCAGCAGCGCCGTCCCCCACATACCCTGGGCGATGAACTGCTGGAACAGGTCGCTGCCGGCATGGCGCTGGTCCATGTGCTCGGGATTGAGCTCGGCCGCCTCGCGGGCCAAGACGCGCAGGTCTTCCAGGGTCAGACGCCGGTGCAGGCTGGCGCTCTGTCCCACCTTGAGTTCCTCGAACGTGAAATTTTCTATGTAAGACATGTAATCAGTGCTCTTTGCCTTTCGTCTTATTGTGATAGCCAGCGGCGCCGGCCCGACTCGCGTCGCGCGGCGAACTCGGTCGGTCGAATCGCGCCTCGACCCAATGGTCCCCTATTTTTGTAGGACGTACTCGCCCGGCGCCGGGGCCAACGGCGGGTAGCCTTTGGCGGGCGCGCCCAGCGGCGGCGGCGCCGCCTCGCCGCTGGAGTGGCGGGACAGCCATTCCCGCCAGACCGGCCACCAGGAGCCCGGCTGCTGCGGCACCTCGGTCTGGAACTGTTCGGGCGGCAGGTAGCGGTCGCGCACGCCACGGGTGTAGACCTGGAACTTGCGGCGCGGATGGCCCGGCGGCGTGACGATGCCGGCGTTATGGCCGCCGGTGGTGAGCAGGAACGTGACCTCGGTGCGGGGCGCCAGGCGCATGATCTTGTACACCGACTTCCACGGCGCGACGTGGTCGGTGACGGTGCCGACGGCGAAGATCGGCACCTGGATGTCGCCCAGGTGGATGGGCTGGCCGGCCACGTCGTAGCGGCCCTCGGCCAGATCGTTGCGCAGGAACAGCTCGCGCAGGTACTCCGAGTGCATGCGCGCCGGCAGCCGGGTGGCGTCGGCGTTCCAGGCCATCAGGTCGATGATGGGAAAACGCTCGCCCACCAGGTACTCGCGCACCACCCGCGACCAGATCAGATCCTCCGAGCGGATCATCTGGAAGGCGCCGGCCATCTGGAAGGTATCCAGATAGCCGTGCTCGCGCATGTAGTCCTCGAGGAAGGACACCTGGCTTTCGTCGATGAACAGCTCCAGCTCGCCGGGCTCGGTGAAATCCGCCTGCGCGGCGAACAGGCTCAGACTGGCCAGGCGGTCGTCGCCGTCGCGGGCCATGGTGGCGGCGGTGATCATCGACAGCGTGCCGCCCAGGCAATAGCCCACCAGATGCGTCTTGCGCTTCGGCACGATCGCGGCGATGGCGTCCAGCGCCGCCATGACCCCGAGCTGCTGGTAGTCATCCAGGCCGAGATCGGCGTCGCCGGCGTCGGGGTTCTTCCAGGAGATCATGAATACCGTGTGCCCCTGGTCGAGCAGGTACTCCACCAGCGACTTCCCCGGCCGCAGGTCGAGGATGTAGTACTTCATGATCCAGGCCGGCACGAACAGCACCGGCTCGGCCGCCACTTTCGGCGTCCGCGGCTCGTACTGGATGAGCTCGATCAGGCGGTTGCGCAGCACCACCTTGCCCGGCGTACAGGCCAGGTTCTCGCCGACCTTGAACTCCTCCAGCCCGACCGGCTGCTCGCCGCGCAGGCGACGCTGCACGTCCTCGAGGAAATGCTGGAAGCCACGCAGCAGATTCCGCCCCTGCTGCTCCACGGTGAGATCGAGGATCTCGGGGTTGGTCCACAGGAAGTTGGAAGGCGACATCATGTCCAGCAGTTGCCGCCCCATGAAATGCACCACGGCGCGGTGATGCGGATCGACGCCGCGCACGCCGGTGGTGGCGTTGTGCCACCAGGCCTGGCTGAGCAGGAAGCCCTGGTAGATGACGTTGTACGGCCAGCGCTGCCATTGCGGCGCGTCGAAGCGGTTATCGCCGGGCAGCGGCTCGATGCACGGCTCGGCGTGCGGATCGACGCTGCTGCGCGCGGCGTAGGCGGCTAGCCGCAGCCATTTCCGCAGGATCTCCTCGGTCAGCCGAACGCGGGTGCCCGGATGGGTGGAGAGGTGCACGAGCCAATCCAGATAAGCCAGGGTCAGCGCGGCCGGCGACAGGCCACGGGTGAAGCGGCTGATCAGACTGTGGAACAGGCGATCCAGCGCATCGACGCTGTCGGTCGCGTCCGCCTCGTTCAGTTGTTGTTGCAGCACGGCTTCTTGAAGCATGGCTTCCACCTCCATCGGACGCCGTCGGCGTCCGCACACACCCCTTCTTGGGCCGCCGCGGAGTCAATCCAAGCGAGCACCCTAAAGCCTTTGGGCGCCGAGCGCTTGACGTGGATCAGTCGGCGGACCGATCGGCCGGCGCGCCCGTCAAGCGCACCGCCAGCGGCTGGCCGGCCCGGCCGGGGTCCAAGCTCACGTGGGGGAAGGGAATCTCGATGCCTTCGGCGTCGAAGCGGTTCTTGATCGCCTCCAGCATGGCGTTCTTCAGGTCGAGGAAGTTCTCGCGGCGCCCCCACACGGAGAACTGCAAATCCACCGCCGAAGCGCCGAAACCGGTGATCATGAACAGCGGCTTGGGCTCCTCCAGACACATGGGGTTGGCGTCGGCCAGCTCGAACAGCAGGGCCCGGACCCGGGCGATGTCCTCCTTGTAGGCGATGCGCAGCGGCAGGTCGATGCGCCGGATCGGGAAACGCGAGAGATTGGTGATCTCGCTCTTGAGCAGGGTTTCGTTGGGGATGCGCACCAGCAGGTTGTCGGGCGTGCGCAGTTTCACCGACAGCAGGTCGATCGACAGCACCACGCCGGTGGTGGCGCCGATCCGCACCAGATCGCCGACCCCGAACGGCCGCTCGCCGACCAGGAACAACCCGCTGATTAGGTTGGAGAAAGCCGTCTGGGCGGCGAAGCCGATGGCGATCGAGGCCACGCCGGCGGCGCCCAGCAGCACGCCGAGATTGAAGCCCAGCTGATTCAAGGCCGTGGCGACAGTCAGGCCGATCACCACGTACATCACCGCGCGCCGCATGATCATGACGCGGTGCGCGTCCAGCCGCTGAGCGAAGGCGCGCACTGCGGCCGCCGCCAGCAGGCGGGCGGCGATCAGCCCGCCCAGCAGGATCAGTAGCGCCCGGACGATGCTCCACCATGGAGCGGCGTCCAGCCAGGCTTGAATCTCCGACCAGGTCGGCGGCGTCATGACGGCTCAGCTCTGAAACAAGGCACTGAAGGCATGCATCGCGCCCTTGCGGCCGTTACGGTCGCGCGGCGCGGCGACCAGCGTCGCGGCGGCGGCCTCGGCCGGCGCGGCGGCGCCGACCCGCAGCCCGGCCAGGTCGCCGTCCTCGGTGCGCTCCAGCGCCAGCTCGTTGGTCCACAGCTGGCCGTGCGGCTCGGCGTAGAGGCTGAGCTGGCGCACCGGCACCTTCACCCGCTCCAGGGCCAGGCATTCGCGAAAGCGGTTGTGGATCACCAGCGGCGTCACGGCACGGTAGGGAGGCCGCGCCGAGCCCGGGTCGAGGCGGCAGCGACTGCGCAGCGCGTAGCACAGTTCGCCGCTGATGGTATCCGGCCCGAACCAGGTATCCGACAGCTGCATGCACCCGACCTCGAGCAACCTCCGGTAGGGCGCCTGGGCACCCGCCTCCAGCCGCAGCCACAGAGGGACGCTGACGTAGAGCCGCACCGTCTCCCCCGCCGGCACATAGACCGGGCTGAGCGGCCGCGCCACCACCGAACGGTCCGGCAGCAGCGGCGATAGCCGCAGAGCGCCGCTGCGGTCCGCCACCACGTAGCGCAGCGGGGGCTGATCGCGCGGCGGCGCGGCGTCGGCATCGAAGCGGGCCGCGCCGCCGTCGGCCGGATCGGCCGGCGCCAAGGCGTGCCAGACCCGCCATTCGCCGGCGGCGCGCTCGACCACCAGGGTCAGCGCGCCGACCTGCCAGCGCCCGCAGGCCCCGGGCGCGAACTCGAAAGTGCCGAACCAGCGTCCGTCCAGGCTCCGGACCGACACGCGCGCCTAGCCCTGCGGGCGCCGCGACACCATGACCGTGGCTTCGCCGGTGACGACTTCCTTGCCGCCGACCGTGCAGATGGTCTCCAAGGTCACGAAGCCCTTGTCCTCGCGCAGGCCGGTGACCTTGACCTGGGCGGTGACGGTATCGCCGATGCGCACCGGCGCGCGGAAGCGCAGGTTCTGGCTGACGTAGATGCAGCCCGGGCCGGGCAGGCGGGTGCCGATCACCGTGGAGATGAAGCTGGCGGTGAGCATGCCGTGGGCGATGCGGCCCTTGAACATGGTGTCGCGGGCGAACTCCTCGTTGAGGTGCACCGGGTTGTCGTCGCCGGAGATGCCGGCGAACAGCACCACGTCAGCCTCGGTGAGGGTCTTGCTGTAGCTGGCGGTCATGCCTTCCTTGAGGTCCTCGAAGTAGTAGCCGTGCATGCCCTTCTCTCTCCACGTTGGTTGGTCTGAAGTCGCCCTTTGCCCGTCAGTCGTCGCCGCCCCGCAGCAGCCGCATGGGCGAGCCGCGATAGTAGCGGCGGCTGCCGGCGCCGCCCGTCAGCCAGACCACCAGCGCGCCGGCGAACGCGCCCAGCGGCGGCAACCAGGGGTTGAACGGGTAGGATAGCTCAAACAGCTGACGCGCCAGGACATAGCCGGCGAGCGCCGCGCAGGCGCCGGCCAGGGCGCCGCTCAGGCCGCCGATCAGCAGGAACTCGGCCCGGGCCAGGCGACGGATGCTGGCGCGGCTGGCGCCCAGGGCGCGCAGCAGGGCGCTCTCGAAACGGCGCTCCTCGCCGGTGATCTGCAGCGCCGCCAGCAGCACGATGACACCGGCCAGCAGGGTCAGCGCCGCCATCAGCTCGACCACGCGCACGCCCTGATCGACGATACCGCGCACGGTGGCGAGGATGTTGCCGATGTCGAACACGGTGACGCTCGGGAAGCGTCGCACCAGCTCGGTCAGCAGCGGCTGGCGCTGCGGTGGCAGATGGAAGCTGGTGATGTAGGTGGTCGGATAGTCCTCCAGCAGGCCCGGCGGCGCCAGCACGAAGAAGTTGACGTTGAAGCTGTCCCACTTCACCTGCCGGAGGTTGCCGACGGTGCCGGTGACGGTCTCGCCGCCGATCTGGAACGCCAGCCGGTCGCCCAGTGCGATGCCGAGATCCTTGGCCAGCCCCTGCTCCACCGACAGGGTGCGAGGATCGGCTGGCCGCTCGCCCCACCAGTCGCCGGCCACCACCCGGTTGTCCGGTGACAGCGCGGTACCGTAGGAGAGGTTGAACTCCCGCGCCACCAGGCGCTGCGCCCGCTCGTCCTGGTAATCCTCGGGCCGCACCGGCCGGTCGTTGATGGCGATCAGCCGCGCGCGGATCATGGGGTGCAGCACCGGGTCGATGTCTTCGGCCCGCAGTCGGGTGCGCAGCGCGTCCACCTGCTCGGGCTGGATGTTGACCAGGAAATAGTTGGGCGCGTCGGCCGGCACGCTGCCGCGCCAGGCGTCCAGCAGGTCCTGCCGCACCACGGTGAGCAGGAACAGCGCCATCAGCCCCACGCCCACGCCCATGATCTGCACCGCCGCGGTGGCCGGCCGGCGGGTCAGGCCGGACAGCCACAGCAAGCCGCGGCCGCCGCGGGCGCGCACCTTGCGCAGGCCGCGCACCAGCCCCCAGGCCAGCAGGGCGAGCGCGGCCAGGGTGGCCAGCACCGCCGCCCCCACCAGGGCCGCCAGCTTCAGGTCCTCGGCCTGCCACCACATCAGCAGGAAGATCGTCGCCAGCGCCGCCAGGTACAGCGAGGCGCCGCCGAACACGTCCTGGCCCAGCTCGCGGCGCAACACCCGCAGCGGCGGCACCCGCCTGAGCCTCAGCACCGTCGGCAGGGCGAAACCCAGCAGCGCGGCGAAGGCGGTCAGCCAGCCGGCCAGCGCCGGTCGCCAGCCCAGCGCCGGCAGCTCCGCCGGCAGCAGCTCGGCCACCAGGCCGAGCATCAGCCAATGCAACCCGAAGCCCAGCGCCAGCCCGGCCGCGCCGGCGAACAGGCCGAGCCAGAACAGTTTCCAGGCGAACAGCGCCGTGACCTCGCCGGCGGTGGCGCCCATGCAGCGCATCACCGCCACCCGGTCGACCTGGCGGGCCGCGTAGCGGCGCACGGTCAGCAGCATGGCCACGCCGGCGATCACCACCGTGAGCAGCGCGCTCAGGCCGAGGAAGCGCTTGGCGCGCAGCATCACCTCGCGCACGCCGATGCTGGCGTCCTCGGGCGTGCGCCAGCGCACGCCGCGCAGCTCCTGCCGGACCAGCCAGTCATGGAAGCGCTCCAGCGCCGGCTCCGGGCCGGCCAGCAGCAGTTGGTAGCGGACCCGGCTGGCCGGCTGGATCAGGCCGGTGGAGGCCAGATCGTCGTAGTTGAGCATGACCCGCGGCGCCACGCTGTCGAAGAAGCCGCCGCGGTCCGGCTCCAGCCGCAGCAGCCGGGCCACGCGGAACTCGCGCTCGCCCAGGCCCAGACTGTCGCCGACCGCCAGCGCCAGCGGCGGCAGCAGCCGCGGCTCCACCCAAACCGTGCCGGACGGCGGCACCGCCCGCACCGCCTCGGCGGGCGCGTCGACGCTGTCGCTCACCTGCAAGCTTCCGCGCAGCGGATAGCCTCGCTCCACCGCCTTGACCGACACCAGCTGGGTGGCGTCGCCGGCCAGTACCACGCTGGGGAACTCGGCGCTGCGGGCGTATGCCAGCCCCAGCTCGCGGGCCTGCTGCAGCCATTCCTCGGGGATCGGCTCAGCGCTGCGCACCGCGCGGTCGGCGCCGAGCAGCTCGGCGGCGCGCTCGCCGCTGGCGCCGCCGACCCGCTCGGCCAGCCAGCTGACCGCGCTCACCGCGGCCACCGCCACCACCACGGCGGCAGCCAGCAGCCGCAGCTCACCGGCGCGCCAGTCGCGGCGCAGCAGCCGCAATGCCAGCCGGGCGCGCCTCATGCCGCCTCCAGGCGGCCGTCCTGCAGCCGCAGGACGCGGCCGCAGCGCGCCGCCAGCTCGCGATCGTGGGTGACCATCACCAGCGTGGTGCCGCGCTCGGCGTTCAAGCCGAACAGCAAGTCGGCGATCTTGTGGCCGGTGTGATGGTCGAGATTGCCGGTCGGCTCGTCGGCCAGCAGCAGCTTGGGCGCGGTGACGAAGGCGCGGGCGATCGCCACGCGCTGCTGCTCGCCGCCCGACAGCTGCTGCGGGTAGTGCCGCAGCCGCTGGGCCAGTCCGACCTCGGCCAGAGCGGCGGCGGCCCGGCTGGCGGCGTCGGCTTCGCCGCCGAGCAGCTCCAGCGGCAGCATCACATTCTCCAGCGCGGTCAGAGTCGGCAGCAGGTGGAAGGACTGGAACACGAACCCCAGCTTCAGCGCCCGGCGCCTGGCGCGGGCGTCCTCGTCCAGGGCGGTGAGTTCCTCGCCGTCGAGGAACACCCGGCCGCTGCTGGGCACATCCAGCCCCGCCAGCAGGCCCAGCAGGGTGGACTTGCCGGAGCCGGAGGCGCCGAGGATGGCCACGGTCTCGCCAGGGGCGATGCTAAGATGCAAGCCATCGAACAGGGCGATCTCGCCCTCGGGCCCGCTGAACCGCATACCGAGCCCTTCGGCCCGCAGGATGTACGAGGGATCCGCGCTCATGCTCAAACGCTACCTTTTCGCTGCGCTGCTGCTAGCCATCAGCCTCCCGGCCGCCGCCGGCGCGCCGGTGATCGCCGTGCTCGGCGACAGCCTCAGCGCCGCCTACGGTATGCCGGCCGAGCGCGGCTGGGTGGCGCTGCTGCAGCAGCGCCTGGCCGCCGAGGGTTACCGCCACCGGGTGGTCAACGCCAGCATCAGCGGCGACACCACCCGCGGCGGCCTGGCCCGGCTGCCGGCGCTGCTGGAGAAACACCGTCCGGAAGTGCTGGTGGTCGAACTGGGCGGCAACGACGGCCTGCGCGGCCTGCCGATCGCCGAAACCCGAGCCAATCTAGCGCAGATCATCGATCGCGCCCAGGCTGCGGGGGCGCGGGTGGTGCTGGTCGGCGTGCAGCTGCCGCCGAACTACGGGCCGGCTTTCACCCGGCGCTTCGCGGCCATGTTCGGCGAGCTGGCGCAGGAGAAAGCGGTGGCGCTAGTGCCGTTCATCCTCGAAGGCATCGCCACCGAGCCGGCGCTGATGCAGGACGACGGCATCCACCCCACCGCCGAGGCGCAGCCGCTGATGCTGGATCTGGTCTGGCCGCGGCTGCGGGCGGTGCTGGATGCGCCGGGGAAGACGTGAGACCGGGCGGTGCGGACATGATTGGCAGCGCGGCCGGTCAGTACGTTCCCTCTCCCCTGGCGGGATAGGGTCAGGGCGAGCGAGACGGCGCGCGCAGTGCGCCGAATAGCTCGTCATGTCCGCGCAGCGCTTGTCCTCGCGGCGAAACCGGTGCAGCAGATGCGCTTCGCGATTTGTTTAGCCCCCCGCCAGGGGGGCGTAGTGACCGCTGTCCTGCCAAATTCCGGCTGACGGGTCTTCTGGCGGGGGTGCGCCGCGGCCGCTCAGGCGGCCTTGATCTGCACTGCCTCGCCGCCGTAGAGCTCCATCAGGCGCGGCAGGAAGCGGCGCACTTCCAGGCTCATCAGTGTGAAGTCGGCGTCGAACTGCTCGGCGAAGCTCTCGGCGCTGCGGTCGCCGCTCTCCTCCTTGATCACGTCGCCGAACTTCAGGCGCTTCACCGAGTAATCGGCGTCCAGCACGCAGGACAGGCGGTCGGCCCAGGTGATCGCCAGGCGGCGCACGCGCTTGCCACCCTTGATGTGCGCCTTGATCTCCTCAGCGCCCAGGTCCTGACGCTTGCAGCGCACCTCGCAGCCCTCGGTCTGCGGATCCTCGAACACCGCTTCCTCGCCCAGCACGATGTCGCCGGGCAGATGCTCGTCGGCCAGCCAGGCGGTCATCACGCTCTGCGGCGCGTCATGGGTGGCGGGCGGGGCGATCGGCAGGCTGCCCAGGCAGTCGCGCAGGTATTCGGTGAACGCCTCGGCGTGCTTCCAGGAGCCGGCGTCGACCACCAGCCACCCCTCCTTGGCGTCGATGAAGCCGAAGCTCTGCTTGCTGCGGGTGAAAGCGCGCGGCAGCAGCTCGAACAGAATCTCTTCCTTCATCTGCTCCTTCTCGCGCTTGCGGATCTTGCGTAACTCCTTCTCCTCCTTTTCCGCGACGCGCTGATTGAGCACTTCCTTGATCACGCTGGCCGGCAGGATCTTGCTCTCCTCGCGCAGCGCCAGCAGGTGGATGCCGTTGGCGCTATGCACCAGCTGCGCGCCCTCCTGCCCCATCGGCGACACCCAGCCGCGTGAGCTCATGTCCATGCTGCCGCACGGGGTGAACGGCGCGGCCGCCAGCTTCTCCTCCAGTTCCTCGGCGCTGAGGGTGAACGGTTCGAGGAAGCGGTAGGCGCAAAGATTCTTGAACCACATCGGCAGGGTCCCCGCTGGTATTCGAATTGTGAGGAAGCGAACGGTCGATGGTGCCCAAGCCGCCTTGGCGGCTCAAGGGCACAGTTCGCAGTGGCCGGTCAGTCGCGGCTGCGCAGGGCGTCGCGGGCGGCGATCACGCGCGCGAGCGCGTCCTCGCGGCTGGCGCCGAAGGCGGTCAGGTGGCCCATCTTGCGGCCGGGCCGGGCTTCGACCTTGCCGTACAGATGCAGCTTCACCCAGGGATCGCGCAGCGCCGCCGCCCAGTTCGGCTCGCCATCGGCCCAGACGTCGCCCAGCAGGTTGGCCATGGCCGCCGGCCGCAGCAGGGTGGTGTCACCCAGCGGTAGGCCGCAGACGGCGCGCACCTGCTGCTCGAACTGGCTGGTGACGCAAGCATCGAAGCTGTAGTGGCCGGAGTTGTGCGGACGCGGCGCCAGCTCGTTGACCAGCAGCCGGCCGTCCTTGGTGACGAAGAACTCCACGCATAGCACGCCGACCACGTCCAGCGCCTCCAGCAGGCCGCGGGCGACTTCGACCGCCTCGCGGCTGAGCCGCTCACCGATCGGCGCATCGGGAATGGTGACGTCCAAGATGTGGTTGCGATGGCGGTTCTCCAGCACGCCGTAGTGGGCGAACTGCCCGTCCAGGCCGCGCGCCGCCACCACCGAAACCTCGCACTCGAAGTCGATGAAACCTTCCAGCACCGCCTCCACGCCGCCGATCGCCTGCCAGGCGGCATCGGCGTCGGCCGGCTGGCGGATCACCGCCTGGCCCTTGCCGTCGTAGCCGAAGCCGGCGGTCTTGAGCACGCTCGGCGTGCCGATCTCGGCCAGCGCCTGCGTCAGCTCCTCGCGCGAGCGCACGGCGCGGAACGGCGCGCAGGGGAAGCCGTGGCTGGCGAGGAAGGTCTTCTCGCGCAGCCGGTTCTGGGTGGTGTGCAGCACCTGGCCGCTGGGGCGCACCGGTACGTAGCGGGCGGCGCACTCGGAGGCGCTGGAGGGCACGTTCTCGAATTCGAAGCTGATCACGTCCACCCGCCGCGCGAACTCGGCCAGGGCGTCGAGATCCTCATAGGAGGCGTTCACCTCCAGATCGGCCACCTGGCCGGTGGGCGTTTCCCGATCGGGCGAGAACGTGTGCACCCGATAGCCCATGCGACGGGCGGCGATGGCGAACATGCGACCGAGCTGGCCGCTGCCGAGGATGCCGAGAGTGGCGCCAGGAAGGATGGGCTTGCTCAAGTGAGACTGTCCTCCAGCACGCGCTGGGTCTGAGTGGCACGGAACCGATGCAGCTTGGCCCGCAGCTCGGGCCGGGAATTGGCGAGGATGGCGCAGGCGAGCAGCGCGGCGTTCTTGGCGCCGGCCTTGCCGATCGCCAGGGTGCCGACCGGAATGCCGCCGGGCATCTGCACGATCGACAGCAGCGAGTCCAGCCCCTTGAGCGCCTGGCTCTGCACCGGCACTCCCAGCACCGGCAACACGGTCTGCGCCGCCACCATGCCGGGTAGGTGCGCCGCGCCGCCGGCGCCGGCGATGATCACCTCCAGCCCGCGGCCCTCCGCCTCTTTGGCGTACTGACTGAGCAGATCCGGCGTGCGGTGGGCGGAGACGATGCGGCACTCGTGGGGAACGCCGAATTCCTCCAGGACCAGTGCGGCCTCCCGCATGGTGTCCCAGTCCGACTTGCTGCCCATGATCACACCGACCAGCGGCTGCTGCGCCATAAGCCCCTCCGGCTTGAAAAACCCGCGATTTTATCAGCTTGTTTCCGGATTGCACCCGTCTGCGTCACACCAAACCATGGCGTTCGGCGAACGCCAGGAAGTCGTGCAAGAACGCCTCCAGCGCCTCGAGCTGGGGCGCGTGCCCGGCTTCCGGATAGAGCGCCAGCTCCGAGCCGGCGATGTGACGGTGCACGTACTCGGCCACGCCCGGCCCGTAGTAGGCGCTCTTGCCGCCGTAGGCCAGGAAGGTGGGCACCCGGATGGTGGGCAGCACGTCACGGTAGTCCTGCCGGGCGAAGCTATCCCAGGCGGCGATCCACGGCCCTGGATCCATGCGCAGCAGGCGCTGGCGACGCGCCTCCAGGAACTCCGGCGGATAGGCCGGCCCGCCTTGCACCGCCTGCCGGCTCAGCGCCACCAGGCGGACGACGCCGTCGGCGAAGCCTGCCCTCAGCTCGTTCAGATAGCGTTCGTTGTCGGCGGCGGTGAAACGCCCCCACAGCCCCAGCGACCAGCCGTCGTCGGTCAGCAGCTTCGGGGTCTGGTCGACCAGACACAGGCCGCCCAGCCGGCCGTCGCCGAACTGGCGCAGGTATTCCCAGGCCACCGCCGCCCCCCAGGAGTGGCCCAGTAGCAGCGGCCGCTCCAGGCCGAGCGCGTCGAGCATGTTGGCGACGTCGCGGCCGACCCGCGCCATGGTCGGGCTGCCGCCCTGGTAGGGACGGGCCTCCCAGCCGTAACAGGTGAACCGATGCTTGAGGCGCTCCACCACCGGGCGCCAGTCCTGGAAATGACCGGTCCAGCCGTGGAGAATCACCAGGGCCGGCCCCTGGCCTTTGACGTGTACGGGAATGCGCGTGCCGTCGTCGGCGTCGAAGTACTGGCGGCTGGACATGAGTCGATGATCGGCAATGACGGATGCCGGTCAATCTAGCACAGGCCCGCGCCGGGCAAGCGCGGATTCCCCCTCTACGGAGCTAGCCCGATGGTCGATCTCGGCCTTGAGGCCCTGGAACGGAAGATCGCTCAGGAGGAAGCCACGCTGTCGCGGCTGACCGAGGCACTGCGCGAACAGCGGGAGCGCATCGCTCTGCTGCGACGAGAGCTGGAGCAGTTGCGCGAAGCGCTGGCGGTCGACGGGGCGGCGCCGGCCCGAAGCCAGGATCCGCAGCCGCTCGAGTGAGGCCAGACTAGACTCAGGAAATTACGGTATAATTTTTTGATAGCCAACGCGCCGGAACATACCGCGATGGACATCAACAGCGCCTTCAACAGCGGCCTGCAGGCATTGCACCGCGCCGAGGCGGGCCTCAAGCGCAACGCCGATGCGATCGCCCGCCACAGCGGCCGGATCGAGGGCAGCGAAGACATCCACACCGCGCTGATCGAGGCCAAGCAGTGGAAGCTGCAAGGGCAGATCGCGCGGGAAGTGGTGACCGCCGCCGACGAAACGATAGGTACGCTCATCAACACCCGGGCCTGACCCCCGCTTCCTTGCGCCGCGGCCGAGTCTGTGCGGGCGGCCGCCCTCCTGTCGCGAACCTCGGGCCTGCCCAGGCCCCGACTTCCCGCCTTCCCTTCGACCGCCGAGCGTTCCAGCCATGCACGCGGTATTCAACCTCGCCTTGCCGTTGTTCGCCCTCATCTTCACGGGTTACGGCGCCGGCCGCTGGGGCCGGCTCGGCGCCACCGCCATCGGCGGACTCACCCACTTCGTGTTCTACTTCGCCCTGCCGGCGCTGCTGATCACCAAGATCAGCGAGGCGCCACTGCAGGCCCTGTTCGACCCTCGGCTGCTGCTGTCCTACTACGGCGCGGGGCTGACGCTATACGCCATCACCTACGGCCTGGGGCGGCTGCTGTTTCCGGCGCGGCCGGCGATCTACGCGCTGCGCAGCCTGGCGGTGACCTTCTCCAACGTCGGCTTCGTCGGCCTGCCGCTGGTCATCCTGGCCTTCGGCGAGGCGGCGACGCCGCCGGCGGTGATGGTGCTGGTGCTGGACGGGGCGATCATGATCGGCCTGACCGTGGCCATCATCGAAGGCGACCTGGGCGACAATAGCAGCCGCCGCGCCGCGCTCGTGGCCGCGGTCGGCGGCATGTTCCGCAACCCGCTGATCGTCGCCAGCCTGATCGGCATCGCCATGGCGCTGCTCGGCATCAAGCTGCCCGCGCCGCTGGCGACCTACGGCAACGTGCTGGGCGCCGCCGCCGCGCCCTGCGCGCTGTTCGCTCTCGGCGCCACCCTGGTGCGGCGCCCGCCGGCGGCCGAGCTGCGCCACGGCCGCGCGGACACGGCGCTGATCTGCCTGCTCAAGCTGGTGGTGCACCCGGCGCTGGTGTGGCTGCTGGCGAGCCAGCTGTTCGCGCTGCCGCCGCTGTGGACGGCGGTGCTGGTGGTGGAAGCGGCGCTGCCGGTGGCGGCCAACGTCTACCTGCTGTCGGAGCGCTACCGGCTGTATACCGCCGAGGCCTCCACGGCGGTGCTGGCCTCGACCGTGCTGGCGCTGTTCACCGTATCGGTGGTGCTATCGCACTACTACCCGGGCTGAGGCTCGGAAAAGACGCGCCCCGTTCCTCGGGAACGGGGCGCAGCCTCAGATGCGCTCTTTGACGTAGGAGCCAGGCGCGTCCTCGATCGGCGTGAGCCCGCCGGCGCCCGGCTGGCGCGCCTCGACCTTGGGGCCGGACTTGTGCGCCAGCCACTTCACCCAATCGAGCCACCAAGAGCCCTCGTGCTGCGTGGCGCCGGCCAGCCAGTCGTCGGCGCTCTCCGGCAGCTTGGGGTTGGTCCAGTAGCCGTATTTGTTGGCCGACGGCGGGTTGACGATGCCGGCGATGTGGCCGGAGCCGCCCAGCACGAACTTGACCGGACCGGAGTGCAGGTGCACGCCCTTGTAGGTGGTCTTCCAGGGCGCGATGTGGTCGTCGACGCAGGAGACGAAGTAGACCGGCACGGTGACCTTGGAGAGGTCGATCTTCTCCCCGGCCAGCTCGATGCCGCCCGGCTCGCGCAGCAGGTTGCGCTGATACATGTTGCGCAGGTAGAAACTGTGCATCTTCGCCGGCAGGTTGGTGGAATCGGAGTTCCAGTACAGCAGGTCGAAGGGGAACGGATCGTTGCCCTGCAGGTAGTTGTTGACGAAGAACGACCAGATCAGGTCGTTGGCGCGGAACATGTTGAAGGTCAGCGCCATATTGCGCCCGGACAGATAGCCCTTCTCCTTCATGCGCTTCTCCAGCGCCGCCACCTGGGCGTCGTCGATGAACACCTCCACCTCGCCGGTGTGGGAGAAGTCCAGCAACGAAGCGAAATAGGTGGCGCTCTTGACCCGGTCGTCGCCCTTGGCGGCCAGGTACGCCAAGGTGGTGCCCTGCAGCGTGCCGCCGAGGCAGTAGCCGGTGAGATTGACCTCGCGCTCGCCGGTGGCCTGCTCGATGACCTCCAGAGCCTTGACCGGCCCGTCGAGCATATAGTCATCGAAGCCCTTGTCGGCGTGCGCCTCGGTCGGGTTCTTCCAGGAAATCACGAACACCGTGAATCCTTGATCGACCAAGTATTTGACCAGGGAATTCTTCGGCGTCAGATCGAGAATGTAGTACTTGTTGATCCACGGCGGAATGATCAGCAGCGGCCGCTTGTACACCTTCTCCGTGGTGGGGGCGTACTGGATCAACTGCATCATGTCATTCTGATAAATTACCTTGCCCGGCGTGATGGCGAGGTTGCGCCCCACTTCGAAGGCGTTCATGTCGCTCATCTTGATCGCCAGCATGCCCTTGCCGCGCGCCAGATCGTCGAGCAGGTTGTTGAGGCCGCGCAGCAGGTTCTGGCCACGGGTCTCGATGGTGGTGCGCAGCACCTCCGGGTTGGTCATGACGAAATTGGTCGGCGCGATGGCGTCGACGAAAGCGCGGGTGTAGAACTCGATCTGCTTGGTGGTCTTGCGGTCCAGGCCCTCGGCCTTGCTCACCAGGGAATGGAGATAGTCGGCGGTGAGCAGATAGGACTGCTTGATGAAGTCGAAGATCGGGTTGCGCTCCCAGTCCTCATGCTTGAAGCGCTTGTCGGTCTTCTTCGGCTCGATCACCGGCCGCACCGGCACGCCGAACATGCGCAGGGTGGCGTTGTGGACCAGGGTCATGTAGTCCTTCCAGAACGCCATCTGCGCCTCGAACAGCGCGGCGGGGTTGGCCATCAGACGCGCGGTGAACTGCTGGAACAGCCTGCTCATGTGCAGCGCGTCGTCCAGCGTGATCACCTGGGCCGACTGCTCCCGCGCTAGGAAGTCGCGTACCAGCTGCTGACTCTTTTCGGCAATGGAAGCCAGAATTTTCGACAGCTCGGCGGGATCGACCGCTTTATTTTGAGTGGCGGTGCTTTCGGCCATTACGGAATCCTCGTGCAGGGGCGGGGTCGTTCGACCCTCGACGGTCTAGCGCCGTCTTTACCGGGTTATTGTTCGGTGTATAAGCAACGATATTTGCATATTACTGCATTGCAACATAACAGCTCAAGGAAGCTCTGTGACCACCTCCCCTGAAGCCATTCTCGGCGTGATCGCCGCGCAGCCGGCTCTGCAAGCACAAGCCGCCCAGCTCGCCGAGCGACTGCAACTGCCGTGCCTCGACGCTGTGACGGAGGGGCTGGTGCTACGGCTCGGGGAGGAAGGGTTGGAGCTGCTCGATGCCCGGCCCGGCGCGCCGGGCGCGGTCCGCGTCGATTTCGCCCGGCTCGGCCATCGCACCGGCTCGATCCGTAGCGAAGCGGTGGCGCGGGCGGTGGGATTGCGCGGCGGCGAGCCGTTGACGGTGCTGGACGCCACCGCCGGCCTGGGGCGCGACGCCTTCGTGCTGGCCAGCCTCGGCGCGCAAGTGCGGATGGTGGAGCGCTCGCCGGTGGTCGCCGCGCTGCTCGCCGACGGGCTGGCGCGCGCGGCCCGCCAGCCCGAGCTGGCGGCAGCCGCCGCCCGCCTCCGCCTGGAACGCGCCGACGCCCGCGCGCTGCTGGCGGCGCTGGAGGACTCGCAGCGGCCGGACGTGGTGTACCTGGACCCGATGTACCCGGAGGACGGTACCAAGGGTCAGGTGAAGAAGGAGATGCAGCTGCTGCGGCGCCTGCTCGGGCCGGACGAGGATATCGGGGCACTGTTCGAAGCGGCGCTGGCCGCCGCCCGGCGCCGGGTGGTGATCAAGCGCCCGCGGCGCGCGCCCGCTCTGCCCGGCCTGCGCCCGAGCCACAGCCTGGAAGGCCGCAGCACGCGCTTCGACGTGTACGTCAAGCCGCGCTAGCCGCTGGGCTGGCGCGAGCCGGCGGCCTCATCGGCCCGCTGCGTCGCGCCACCGCCCCGGCGAAACCGCTCGCGCGCCTCCTCGCTCAGGGTCGCCGGCTCCCCGGCCCGATCGAACGATCCAGCAGGCTGGGGCGAGACCCGCTGCACCTCGGCATACCAGTCGTACAGTGGCTCCAACCGCTGCGCCGCTTGCGGATGCTGGTCCTCCACCTGCGCCGGCTGCAGGCCGATCAGCTCCCAGACCACCTTCCAATCGCCGTCCTCGACGAACAGCACCACCGGCCGCACGTCGGCTCCCTCGGCATCGAACGCCACCCGCACCAGCGCGAAGTCATCGGCCTGGCGCCCGTTCAGTACCTTGAACGGCCGCTGGCCGCCGATCTGCCCGGCCCACAGCGCCAAGCGCTCGCGCAGCTGCTGTTCGCTGATCGACAGGGGCCGGCGCGCGATCATGGCCGCGGCCTGATCGAGCTGCCCGCCCTGCACCGCCTCGAAGAAGCGCTGCAGCTGCTGCTCGGGCGTAACGCTCGGCCGCCGCGCGGTCACGGTGGGCGGCGCCCGGTAGACCTGCTCCTGGCCGGCCCAGTCGGGACGGCCTTGCGTGTAGATGACGAAGTCGGAACGAGCCGGAGGCCCGGCGATCGCCGCCAGCGGGAACCCGACCACCGCGACCAGAACACCCACCGCCATTGCGCTTGTCGTCGACATGGCACGCACCTGTTGGCTCTCCGGGCTGTAAGGTGGTCCCCGCGGCGTGGATTTCCAACGCCGGCGCCGCTCACGCCATCATCGCCTCGAGCGGCGCGCGCCGGACCCGGCGGTGGATGTCCAGCAGCTCGTCCACGCGATGGGCGCAGGTATGCCGCTCCAGCACGGTGCGGCGGCCGCGCTCCGCCAGCTCGGCGGCCTTGGCGGGATCGTTGAGCAGGTCATAGAGGTGCTGGCGCATCTGCTCGCCGCCGCGCGCCAGCAGGTAGTCGCGGCCGGCCGTGAACACCCCCTCGCCGTCGCAGCCCGGGGCGCAGACCAGCGGTATGCCGCAGGCCAGCGCCTCGTACATGCGAATGCTGGGCACCACCGCCAGCGGCTCGACCTTGGAGCGGCGCGGCACATGGATGGTCACCCTGTGGCGGGCGAATACCTGCGGCACCCGGAAGTTGGCCAGCCAGCCGCCATACTCGATACCGGCCGCCGCCAGCGCCTTGAGGACGAGATCGGGGTAGCGCACGCCGTGCACCAGCGCGCGCACGCCAAGGGCCACGGCCGGCTCCAGCAGAAAGCGGGTCAGGTCCTGCGCGCGCTGGTCGTCGCCCCAGTTGCCGATCCACACCAGGTCGCCGGTCTTCGCCACGTCCGGCAGGGGCTTGAACAGGTGGGTGTCGGCGGCGTCGCGCCAAGTCCAGACGCTGCCCTGCCAGCCGGCCTGCTCGTAGCGCTCGCGGATCGCGTCACCGGGCGCCAGCACGCCGTCATAGTGCGACAGGTCGTGGCTGGCGACATTCCAGCCGTCGCCCGCCGTCGGCCGATGGCTGTCATGGAACAGCAGCGCATAACCGCCGTGGAGCGCGCGATGGCGCCCGATGCGGGCGACCAGCTCGGGCAGGGTCCAGGCGTGCACCAACACCAGATCGGCGCCGTCCAGCACCCGCTCCAGATCGAGGGTGGCCGGGTCGTAGAACCAGCTCTGCAACCCCGGATAGGCCCGCTGGAAATCGATGATGGCCATTTCCGACTGGTCCAGCAGCAGATTGCTCAGGCTCCAGCCGCCAGCCGGTTCGTACACGGCGACATCGTGACCGCGCGCCAGCAATTCGCTGACCACCCCGCGCAGGAAGTGGGCATGGCCATGGCTCCAATCGGACAGCAGCGAGTGATAGAACATCACGATCCGCATGTTGGCTCTCCTTAGCGTGCTTATGCGCCGGCATGGCGTGGGGTCGATCCGAGAAGCCCGGCGCCGATTTCGCGGTCGGCACCGTATCGAACCCGACTAAGGACCGGTTCCCACCTCCTCCGCATGCGGGGCGTAGCGTCGGCCGAAGCCGACGACCCCCGCTCCTCCTCCAGGGTCAGGGCCTTGATGAAACCATCGACCGGCCGTGGCGCTCGAGGCCAGTCGCATCAAACACGATGAATGAAAGGCGGCGTCGGATCAGCGCTCGCTCTTGGTATACGCGCTGAAAGGGCATATGTAGCCGCGGCGGCGGCGGTTCAAGCCGAGCCGAGGCAGCGCGGTGGGACGCGCCGCTTGCGCTGGCTGCCGCAGCCCCCATCTGCAAACAGACGAGGCCGTCACCGGCCATAGCGGCCTCCGCGGCGCATCGCATTGCAGCGGATGCTCCCCTGGGGGCCGAACCAGGATTCAGAGCATCCGTCATGTCCACATTCGAGGCCAGCGACAGCCTGCCGAGCGATCAGAGTCCCGGCATCCTGCTGGTGAACGACACGCCCGCCACCCTGTTCGCGCTGCGAGCGCTGCTCGCCGACCTGGGCGTGCCGATCGTCACCGCCGACTCGGGGCGGGCGGCGCTGCGGGAACTGCTCAAGCGCGATTTCGCGGTGATCCTGCTGGACGTGAAGATGGCGGACATGGACGGCTTCGAGACCGCCCGTCTGATCCGCCAGCGGCCGCGCTCGCGCACCACCCCGATCGTGTTCCTCAGCGCCCACCGCACCACCGATCTCGACCGCGCCCGCGGCTATGCCCTCGGCGCGGTGGACTATCTGTTCATGCCGGTGGATCCGGAGGTGCTGCGGACCAAGGTGCGGGCGTTCGTGGAACTGGCCACCAGCCAGCGCCCGGCGCCGGAGCCCGCCCCGGCCGAGGCCGCCCCCCTGCAAGAGCGCGTCGACCAGCTGAGCCGGCTCAACGAGGCCCTGCGCGCCCAACTGCACGTGCAGGACCGGCTCGGCGCGGACACGCTGGGCGAGACCGCGCGCCTGCTGCTGGAGCAGGTCAGCGATCTGGTGGCGGTGCTGGACCCCGAAGGCCGCTGGCTGTACGGCAGCGCCTCCTATTCGGCCCTGTTCGGCCAGGATGGGCCGCGAGTCGGCACGCCGATGGTGGAACTGGCCCACCCCGAGGACCGGGAGCGGCTGCGGCTGGCGCTGCGGGCGGCGGCCTCCGGCGCCATGACCACCCGGCGACTACACCACCGGCTGCGCACGCCCGACGGCCGCGACTGGGATTTGGAAACCCGCTGCAGCGCCATCCGCGACCAGAGCGGCGCCGTCCGTCAGCTGCTGCTGGTGTCGCAGGACCTGAGCGCGCGGAAGGCGGTGGAGGCGCACCTGGTGCACATGGCCTACCACGATCCGCTCACCGGGCTGGCCAACCGCCTGCTGCTGCAGGATCGGCTGCGCCGCACCATCTCCCGGCTCAGTCGACGCCAGGGACGGGCGGCGATCCTGTTCATCGACCTGGACCGCTTCAAGGACGTCAACGACACCGTCGGCCACACCGGCGGCGACCGGCTGCTGCAGACCATGGCCGAGCGGTTGCAGGGCTGCGTGCGCGAGGAGGACACGGTAGCGCGGCTGGGCGGCGACGAGTTCGTGCTGCTGCTGGACGAGGTGCGCGACGCTCATCAGGCCGCCTGGGTGGCGAGCGAGGTGGTGGCGGCGGTGTCGGCGCCCTGCTCGGTGGAGGGGCGGGAGATCCGGGTCACGCCCAGCGTCGGCATCGTCATCTATCCCGACGACGGCGCCGACACCGACCTGCTGCTGCGCCGCGCCGACATGGCGATGCAGCACTCCAAGCAGCTCGGCCACGGCCGCTTCTCCTTCTACGAACCGGCCATGAACGCCATCGCCGAGCGGCGGCTGGCGGTGGGCACGGCGCTGCAGCGCGGCCTGGCCCGACACGAGTTCGTGCTCCACTACCAACCCAAGGTCAGGCTGCGCGACCGCTGCCTGCGCGGCTTCGAGGCGCTGGTGCGCTGGCCGCAGCCAGACGGCGGCCTGATCCTGCCCGACGAGTTCATCGGCGTGGCGGAGGAGACCGGGCGCATCGCCACCCTGGGCGCCTGGGCGCTGCGCGAAGCCTGCACCCAGATGCGCAACTGGCGCGCGGCCGGCATCAAGCCCTGCCCGGTGGCGGTGAACGTCTCGGCCCAGCAGTTCCGGCACACCGAAGACCTGGTGCAAACCATCGACACCACCCTGAAGGACATCGCCCTGCCGCCCGATCTGCTGGAGGCGGAGATCACCGAAACCACGGCCATGGAAGATCCGCCCCGCACCGTGCAGACCCTGCGGGCACTGCGCGCCCGCGGCATCCGCGTGGCGATCGACGATTTCGGCACCGGCTACTCCTCGCTCGCCTACCTGTCGCGACTGCCGATCGACAAGCTCAAGATCGACGCCGGCTTCGTCCGCAAGCTCGGCAGCGACCGTAACGACCGCGCCATCGTCAGCACCATCATCACCCTAGCGCACAACCTGGGCCTGAAGGTGATCGCCGAGGGCGTGGAAACCGAGGCGCAGGCCGAGCTGCTCACCGAGCTGGGCTGCGACGAAGCGCAGGGCTTCCTCTTCGGCCGGGCGTTGCCGGGCGCGGCGGCGGGCGAGCTGATCGCCCGCAGCTGCAAGCGCCAGCCGCTGGCGGAGCGCAAGGGCCATGGCTGACCCGGCGCTGGACCGGCAGCAGCTGCTGCGAGCGCTCACCGCCTGGAAGAACGGCGACTTCACTGTGCGGCTGCCGCCCGACCTGCCCGGCGTGGACGGCGAGATCGCCGCCGTGCTCAACGAGCTGATCGAGCAGAGCGGGCGCATGGCCGCCGAGCTGGCCGAGGTGACGCGGCTGATGGGCACCGAGGGCCGGCTGGGCGTCCAGGTCGCTCTGCCGGCCGCCGCCGGCCTCTGGAAGGCGCTGGCCGACCAGGTCAATGCCCTCACCGGCGCCCTCACCACCCAGCTGCGCGCGATCGGCGAGGTGGCGGCGGCAGCGGCGCAGGGCGAGCTGGAGCGCTCGGCGCGGGGGAGGACGCGCGGCGAGCTGGCCGCGCTCGAAAGCGACATCGAGCGGCTGATCGACAACCTGCGGGAAACCGCCCGCCGCAACGGCGAGCGCGAGGCGCTGCGCCGCGCCAACGCCGAGCTCATGGCCCGCGCCGCGCAGCTCGCCGAGCAGAACGCCGAGATCGAGCGCAAGAACCGCGAAATCCAGATCGCCCGCGAGCGCCTGCAGCGCAAGGCCGAGCAGTTGGCCGTGACCTCGCGCTACAAGTCCGAATTCCTCACCAACATGTCGCACGAGCTGCGCACGCCGCTCAACAGCCTGCTGCTGCTGGCCGAGCAGCTATCGCGCAACGCCGAGGGCAACCTGACCAGCCAGCAGCAGGAGATGGTGCAGGTGATCCACAGCGCCGGCCAGGATCTGCTGCACCTGATCAACGACATCCTCGACCTATCGAAGATCGAGTCCGGCACGCTCACCGTGGAGCTGGAGGACGTACCGTTCGCCGAGCTGACCGAGCAGATGGACCGCATTTTCCGTCCGCTGGCGGAGAACAAGAAGCTGACGCTGAAGATCGAGCTGGCCGAGGACCTGCCACCGACCATCCGCACCGACGGCCAGCGGCTGCGGCAGATCCTCAAGAACCTGCTGTCCAATGCCGTGAAGTTCACCGACACTGGCGAGGTGACGCTGCGCATCCACCCAGTCGACGGCAACATCGCCTTCGAGGTCGCCGATACCGGCATCGGCATCGCGCACGACCAGCGCCAGATCATCTTCGAGGCCTTCCAGCAGGCCAACGCCGGCACCGCCCGCCGCTACGGCGGCACTGGCTTGGGTCTGGCCATCAGCCGCGAGCTGGCCACCCGGCTGGGCGGCACGATCCAGCTGCACAGCGCGGAGGGCGTAGGCAGCACCTTCACCCTGCTGCTGCCGCGCGACCCGCCTGCGCCGCTACAGGAAGCCGCGGCCAACGGCAGCGCGCCGCCGCCGTCGCCGGTGATCGTCGACGACCGCGCCACGCTGCGCCCCGGCGACCCGGTGGACCTGCTGATCATCGAGAACGACCACAATTTCATCCGCACCCTGCTGGCCATGGCCCACGGCCAGCGTCTCACCGCCCTGGCGGCCACCACCGGCGCCGAGGGCCTGGCGCTGGCGCGGCGCTACCGCCCGGCCGCCATCACCCTGGACCTGATCCTGCCCGACGGCGACGGCTGGGCGGTATTGGACGGCCTCAAGCGCGATCCCGCGACCCGCGACATCCCGGTGCACGTGATCTCGGTGCGCGAGCCGCCGGCGGTCGAGGCCCGCCACGGCGCCGCCAGCTACCTGAGCAAGCCGGTGGATTTGGAGCTGCTGGGCCGCCTGCTGGCCAGCCTACGCCGCCAAGGCGAGCGGGCGCCGCCGTCCGGCGAACAGCGCCTGGCCGGCCATCGGGTGCTGCTGGTGGACGACGACACCCGCAATCTGTTCGCGCTCACCAGCCTGCTCGAAGAACAGGGCCTGACCGTGGTCACCGCCGAGGACGGCGCCACCGCCTTGGACAAGCTGCGGACCGACGACCGCATCGAGCTGGTGCTGCTGGACATCATGATGCCGGGCATGGACGGCTACGAGGTGGCGCGCCGCATCCGCGCCGATCCGCGCCTCCAGGATCTGCCGGTGATCGCGCTCACCGCCAAGGCCATGCCGGGCGATCGCGACAAATGCTTGGAATCCGGCGCGTCCGACTATCTGGCCAAGCCGGTGGACTTCCCCGCCCTGCTAGCGCTGCTCAAGCGCTGGCTGGGCGGCCGCGCGGACGCGGGCGAGCCGGCCCGCTCCTGAGCCGCGGCTCGTCAGCGATAGCTGCCGAACTCCTCCAGCGGCTGCGGCCGGGCCAGCGCATAGCCCTGCGCCAGATCCACGCCCAGCTCGCGCAGCTCGGCGACGATGCCGCTATCGGCCGCCGAACCGGCGATGGTGCGCTTACCCAGCGCGTGGCCGATATGGTTGAGGCTCTCGACCATCGTGTAGTCCAGGCGATCCTCGCACATGTCGCGGACCAGCTCGCCGTCGATCTTGAGGTAGTCGATCGGCAGCCGGCGCAGGTAGTCGTAAGAGGCATAGCCGCTGCCGAAGTGGTCCAGCGACAACTGGTAGCCGAGCCGGCGCAGCCGGGTGAGCAGACGCTGGGCCTGGACGTAATTGGCGGTGACCGCGGTTTCGCTGAACTCGAAGCAGAACCGTTCCGGCTCAACCCGGTAGCGGCGGGCCTTGTCCTCGAGGAAATCCGCCATGCCGGGGTCGGTGAGGGCCTGGGCCGAGAGATTGATGGTCAGCAGCGCCGACCCGTTCCTGCCGACGCGGGCGAACACCTGGCGCACCACCCAGCGGTCGAGCGCGGCCATCAGATCGTAGCGCGTGGCCGCCGGCAGGAAACCGCCGGGCGGGATCAGGCTGCCGTCCTTGCCCTTCAGGCGCAGCAGCACCTCGCCGCGCAGCTCCCGCCCCTGCCCCTGCAAATCGACGATCTCCTGGCAGAACAGGCGGAAACCGTTGCGCCGCATCGCCGCGCTCAGGCGCCGATACCAGTCCGGCTCGGACGAACGCTCGCCGGCGGCGGCTGGCGCCGCGCCGCCGCCCCACACCCGCACCCGATTGCGGCCGGCCTGCTTGGCCTGATAGCACGCTTCGTCGGCGGCCGCCCGCACCGCCTCGAAATCGCCGCTGTCGGCGGTGATCGGCGCCACCCCGATGCTCGTCGTCACCTGGTGGACCACCCCGTCCCAGCACAGCCGAAACGACTCGGCCGCCGCGCGCAGCCCCTCGGCGATTCGCTGCGCCGCCTTCAAGTCGCAGTGCGGCAGCAGCACGCCGAACTCGTCACCGCCCAGGCGGCCGAGCACGTCTTCCTGGCGCAAGCTCGCCTTCAGGCGGGCGCAGAGCTGGCGCAGCAGCTCATCGCCGGCGGCATGCCCGCTCTGGTCGTTGACCGGCTTGAAGTTGTCCAGATCGACGTAGCACAAAGCGTGGCGGTGCCCTTCCTGGCGGGCGTCGTCGATCGCCTGCTGCAGCAGCCGATTGAACTCAGCCCGGTTGGGCAGACCGGTGAGCGGATCGTGGCTGGCCTCGTAGCTGAGCCGGCGCGCCAACTGGCGGCTGGCGCTGACATCGCGCAGGACGATCACCGCCCCCAGGCATTGCCCGGCGGGATCGCGGATCGGACTGGCCGTTTCCTGCACCGGAATGCGGGTGCCGTCGCGACCGATCACCACGTGGTGATCCTCCGGCCCGAACCGGCAGCCGGCCTGCGACCAGAAGCAGGCGCTATCGACCATGCGTCGGCTGAGCTCGTCCATGATTCGCAGCACCTCGCCCAGCGGCCGGCCGACGGCCTCGGCCCGGGCGTACTGGGTAAGCGCCTCGGCCACCGGATTGAGGTATTCGACGAATCCGTCCGGGTCGCAGACGATGATGCCCTCGCCGATCGAGGACAGCGTCACCACCGCTTTCTCGCGCTCCCGCGCCAGCTGCTCCTGGAAGTTCTTCAGCTCGGTGATGTCGGTGGCGACCATGCCGATGCCTTCCAGCTCGCCGTTGGCGGCGTACAGCGGGAACTTCACCGTCAAGTAGGTCTGCTCGCCGCGCGGCGAGCTCAGCCGCTCCTCGAACTGCATGGCGCTGCCCGCCTGCCGCACCTGTTGATCGTGGGCGACCAGCCGGTCGGCCACGTCGGCCGGAAACAGGTCGCGGTCGGTCTTGCCGAGGATCTCCCGGCGCGGCAGCCCCAGCAGCAAGCCCAACTGACGGTTGGCCTGGCGATAGACGCCGTCGGGGCTCTTGAGGGCGATCACCACCGAGGCATGGTCCATGATGCCGCTGAGCCAACCGAGCTGGGTGTCGATCACGCGCTCGGTGCCGGCGGCCGCGGGACGGTGCTTGCGGCCCAATTCGCGCAGCACCGCCAGGATCGCTCGGTGCCCATCCTCGCACGGCAGCATGCTGAGCCTGAGCTCGAGCGTCACGCCGCCCGCCGCCTCGACCGTGGCCCGCACGCTCCCGACGCTCTCGACCTGGGTCAAAGCGCTGCGGTAGAGCGGCAGCATGCGCGGGCTGAGGAAGCGGTCGAGTGCCTGTCCGACCAGGCCACCGGGACGGCCGAGCAGCGACTCGGCGGCCTGACTGGCCGCCAGCACCCGCCCGTACGCGTCGAGCACCAGCATGGCATCGCTGGTCTCGCGCAGCACGACGTCTAACCCGTCGCTGGCGGCCTGTGACAACGGCAATTGCAGCATGGCGACACGCCACTCGTGGCTGTTATGCAAGTGGTGCGGGCCGCGTCGAAGCAGTTCAAGCGCCAGCACGATTACCCCTCCCCCGCCGCGGTCGAAATCGCACGGCATGTTGCACCGCAACTTGAACGCCGCGAAGACACCGCGCTAGTTTCGAGAGGCGACAGGACGTTGCCCCAGCGTTACGACGGAGAGACGAATGACAGAGGCCGACAGAGCCCGACCACGGCGTCCGCACACCAAAACACTGGATCTGCGCGCTCAGTCCCTGGCGGTGGATCTGATCCTGCGCGAGGGACTGTCGATGGAAGAAGCCGTTGCCCGCGCCATGGCCAAGCTTTCGGGCGGGAACGGCAATGCGGCGGCCGACGCCGACGCACCGCCCCGGCGCCTGGCATAGACCGCAGGCCCGCCGCCACGGCGGGCCTGGAACGCGAAGAACCCCGGGCGCGGCGAGCGCGCCCGGGAGCCGGTGCGGTTTTTCCTGAACGACGACCCCGGCTCAGGTGCCGATCACCCCGCCGTCGGCCTTGGTGATGACCACCACCGCCGAGCGCGGCCGCCCTCCGCCGACCACCTCATCTGGCCACTGCGACTGCGGCCAGTTGCTGAAGGCCGTGGGGTTCTCGCGGATGTAGTCGTCCATCGACAGGCCCGGCGCCAGTGGCGGCCGGCGTGGATGCGCGCCCACCTCGCCCGGGTGCTGCACGCTGATGAACATCGTGCGCAGGTCCGGCGTCCAGGTGATGCCGGTGATCTCGCAGCCGTCCGGCCCCACCAGGAAGCGGCGGATCTCGCCGCTGACGGGATCGGCGGCCAGCATCTGGTTGTTGCCCTGGCCCTCGTAGTCGCCGACGTTGCTGAAGTTGCCGTCGGTCTCGATCCACAAGCGGCCGGCGCTGTCGAACGCCAACCCATCGGGACTGTTGAAGGTGTTGTCGGCGTTGACGTTCGCCGAGCCGGCGCGCAGGTCGGTGTGCACGCGCGGATTGCCGGCGAGCACGAACAGATCCCACTCGAAGGTGAGCGCCGCAGCATCGCCGCCGGCTTCCCGCCAGCGCACGATCTGGCCGTAGACGTTGCGGGCGCGCGGATTGGCGTCGTCGACGTCGCCCTCGGCGCGGCCGCTGTTGTTGGTCAGCGTGCAGTACACCTCGCCGGTCTGCGGATGCACCGTCACCCACTCCGGCCGGTCCATCTTGGTGGCGCCCACCGCGTCGGCCGCCAGGCGGGTCTTGATCAGCACCTCGGCCTGGCTCTGGAAGTCGCCGTTGGCCGCCAGCACGGGATTCTCCGCCTTGTCGAGCAGGATCCACTCGCCGACGCCGGCCATGTCGCCGCTGGCCTCGCCGTCCAGGAAACGGGCCACGTACAGCTTGCCGCTGTCGAGCAAGTTGCGGTTAGCGCGCGGGTTGGCCGGGTCGTACTTGCCGTCCGAGACGAACTTGTAGATGTAGTCGCCGGCCTGGTCGTCGCCCATGTACACCACCACCCGGTTGTCGGCGGCCAGCGTCATGGCGCAATTCTCGTGCTTGAAGCGGCCGAGCGCGGTACGCTTCCGCGGGGTCGAGGTCGGGTCGAACGGGTCGATCTCGACGATCCAGCCGAAGCGGTTCGACTCGTTCGGCTCCTTCACGTAGTCGAAGCGGTCGTCGTGCTCCTCCCAGCGGTTGCTGCTGCGCCGCGCGCTCAGGCCGTAGCGGCGCTGGTGGGCGTCGCGCAGGTCGGCACCGGCGGTGGTGCCGAAGTAGTTGTTGAAGTTCTCCTCGCAGGTCAGGTAGGTGCCCCACAGCGTGTAGCCGTTGCCGCAGTTGTTGATCGTGCCCAGCACCGAGGTGCCGGTGGGATCGGCGCTGGTGCGCAGCAGCGGATGCCCGGCGGCCGGTCCGGTAAGCACCATCGGCGTGTTGGCATGGATGCGCCGGTTGTACGGCGAATCGAGCACCTGCTCCCAGCGGCCGGCGGCGTTCTTGCGGATATGGATCACCGACACCCCGTGGGCGTGCTGGGCCTTGCGCACCTTGTCCAGGGTCCAGCCGACGCCGCCGTCCTCGCCCTCGGCGCCGAACAGGTACTCGTAGTTGGTGTACTCGTGGTTCACCACCAGCAGCCCTTCCTCGCTCGACTGGCCGTCGATCGGAAAGAAGTGCATACCGTCGTGGTTGTCGCCCACCTGTCGGGCCTGATCGTCGCCGGTGTTGGTGCCGTCGTCCCGCCAAGCCGGCGAGTCGGCGAACAGGGCACCGCCCCAAGGCGCCAGCACATGGGCGACGTACCCCTCGGGCACGGTGATGGCGTTACCGCTGTTGGCGGGAATCGCGGTGAACCCCAGGCGCAGTTCACCGGCGCTCGGCGGCGTGCGCGGCGTATCGCCGGATGAGGAACCGCCGCAGGCGCTCAGCAAGCCGCCGAGGAATGCGGCGGCGCTCACGCCCGCGCCGATCTTGAGGAATCCGCGCCGGCTCACCACACGCTCGACCACGGCTTGGAAGTGTTCGTTGGCGCTGAGATTGGTCGGAAGGTCTTCGGTATCGAGCTTTCTCATCATCGTTGTCCTTGGCAGGAGATATCCGGTCCCGCCACGCATTCTCGACACCGTCCGTTTCAGCCCGGCGACCGCCGTGTTGCGCGACGATGAGGGTTTCGTTACCGACCTGCGTACGGCAGCCACGACAGGCTCTCGCCTTGGCGTGCGAAGACCTGGCGTCGTTGAGCCCTTACCCAGGGAACGCTGGTGGTCGCCGCAACGGCACGCGCGGCAGGCGCCTTTGACTTGGCGCGATCCCAGGCCCATATCGTTGGAGCCAGTCGCGCACACCAAGCAATTAGGAAGGCGACGCCATGGAAGGCATCTTCCCGTTTCTCGTCATCATCCTCGCCGCCGCTCTAGCAGCGCTCGTCGTCTGGGAGCTGCTCCCGGAGCGGCGCACGCTGCGCGCCGGCGCCACCGGCGGCATGCCCGAACGCGGCGAAGGCTACGCGGTAGCGGGCCAGCTGCCCCGGCTGCAGGTGGTGCATGCCGCGGACGACGGCACGCTGTACGGCGTCGACGACCATCACCTGTTCGTCAGCCGCGACGGCGGCCGCAGCTTCAGCCGCCGCGGGACGCTGCCGCCGGCCGCGCCGGGCGCGATCGGCCTGCTCAAGGACCGGCTGCTGCGCGCCAAGCTGACCCGGCGGCTGCGTGGCAACCGCGGCCCGACCTGCGTGGCGACGCTCTCCTCCGGCACGATCCTGGTGTTCTGGGGCCGCATCTTCCGCTCCGACGACGGCGGGCGGCATTTCCAGGCGGTGTTCGATCCGGCCGCCGTCGGTCTCAAGGCCGGGCCGTTCGACTTCGGGGTCGGCACCGCCGTCGGCGCCGACGACACAGTCTACGTGGCCGAATACACCACCGCGCCGCGCCCCCATCCCGTGCACATCCTGCGCGGGCGCGACGACGGCCGGCGCTGGGAGATCGCCTACCGCTTCGAGCCGGGCGAGATCTTCCACGTCCACTCCATCACCTACGATCCCTACCGCCGCGGCTTCTGGGTCTGTACCGGCGACTACGACGAGGAAACGGCGCTGCGCTTCACCGCCGACGCCTTCAAGACGCTGACCACGGTCGGCGGCGGCAGCCAGGACTGGCGTATCGTCTCACTGATCGTCACCCCCGATTACCTGTACTGGGGCTCGGACAACGATCGGGAGGAAGGCGCCGCCATCTTCCGCTGGGATATCGCCAACCGCCGACTGGAGAAGCTGCAGCACATCGGCAAGGTGTCGTACTACGCCACCCGGCTGCGCGACGGCACCTTGGCGATCAGCACCACTTACGAGCCACAGAGCCCATACACCCGGGCGCGCTCGCCCAAGGCCTCTTGCGAGCTGTGGGTATCGCGCGATGGCGAGCGCTGGCAGCAACTGCTCGACCTGCCCTACGAGCCGATGCAGCTGCCCTGGGGGCCGGCGCGGGCACAGATCGCCTTTCCCTCCGGGGCGGCACTGGATCGGCTGTTCCTGATCCCGCGCTTCACCCAGGGCGACCCGTTCCGCACCGTGGTGCTGGACCTCAACCCGACGCAACCGGCCGCCGCCGCCCGCCCGCGTCTGGCGGCCTCGGGCTGACGGACCGTTGCCGATCGGCCGCGCCGGGGGCTAGCGCGTCGTTCCCATAGGGCCAACGCGATCCGCGCCTACGGGTTCGGACAACCGTGATCGGAAAGGAAGAGAAGAAGCGCGGCCCGCCGGGAGGAGCAAGGCAGGCCGCGCAATAGAGCGGGAAGTTAGCGGGAGGCGGCGCCTTCGCCGCGCTCCTGCAGGCCGCCGCCGAGGCTGCGGTAGAGATCGACGGCGTTGGTCAGCCGCAGCTGGCGCACCTGCACCAGGGCCTGCTGGGCGGCGAACAGCTCGCGCTGCGCGTCCAGCACGTCCAGATAGCTGGCCACGCCGCTGTTGTAGCGCTGCTCGGCCAGCTTCACGCGCTCGGCCTGGGCCGCGGTCAGCCGCTCCTGAGAGGCCAGCTGCTCCTCCAGCGCACCGCGCGCCACCAGCGCATCCGCCACTTCGCGGAAAGCGACCTGGATGGCGCGCTCGTAATCGACGATCGCCTGGTTCTTGCGCACCTCGGACAGAGCGAGGTTGGCTCGGTTACGACCGGCGTCGAAGATCGGCAGCGTGATCTGCGGCATGAACGACCACATGCCGGTGCCGGAGCCGAACAAGTCGTTGAGCTCGCTCGACACCGTGCCGACCGAGCCGGTCAGCGTGATGCGCGGGAAGAACGCCGCGCGGGCGGCGCCGATGTTGGCGTTGGCGCTGATCAGCCGCTGCTCGGCGGCGCGGATGTCCGGGCGCTGGGTCAGCAGATCGGATGGCAGCCCGGCGGGGATGTCGGCGACGATCTTCTGCTCCTCCAGCCGCACCGGCTCGGGCAGATCCCGCAGCGGCTTGCCCACCAGCAGGGTCAGGGCGTTCTCGGCCTGGGCGCGCTGACGCACCAGCGTCGCCACGCTCACCCGCGCCGACTCCAGCAGCGTCTCCTGCTGGCGCAGGTCCAGCGCCGAGGTGGCCCCGGCCTGGAAGCGCTGCTGGGCGAGCTTGTAGCTGTCCTCGCGCGCCTTGAGCGTGCTGCGCGCCAGCTCCAGCTGCTCGGCCAGGGCGCGCTCGGCGAGGTAGGCCCGCGCCACTTCCGCCACCAGGCTGATCTGCGCCGAGCGCGCCGCCTCCTCGGTGGCCAGGTACTGGGCCAACGCGGCCTCGCTGAGGCTGCGCACCCGTCCGAAGAAGTCCAGCTCGAACGCCGCCACACCCAGGCCAACCTGGTACTGACTGCTGGTCACCGCCTGACCGGTGGGCGACACCGACTCCGGCGTGCGTGCCCGAGTGAACTGGCCCTGGGCGTTGACGCTCGGCAGCCGGTCGGCGCGCTGGATGTCGTAGGCGGCGCGCGCCGCCTCGATGTTGAGCACGGCCAGGCGCAGATCGCGGTTGTTCTCCAGCGCCTGCTCGATCAGCGCCTGCAAGCGCGGGTCGGGGAAGAACTCGCGCCAGCCGGTATCGACCGCCCGCCGGGCGGCATCGCTCACGGCGTAGCCGTTGGGCTCGGCCGGGTACTCGCCGGCGGTCGGCAGCGCCGGCTTGTTCAGCTCCGGCGCCAGACTGCAGCCGGACAGCAGAGCCGCCAGCAATAGCGAGGAAACTGCAGTTTTACGCATTGGACGTTATCTCCTGCGACACCGCCTGCGACCCAGCCTCTTCGGACTCTTGCCGGCCAGGGCTGCTCTTGAACAGCCGGCGGATCACCACGAAGAACACCGGCACGAACGCCACCGCCAGCACGGTGGCCGTGATCATACCGCCCAGCACCGCGGTACCGATGGCCCGCTGGCTGGCCGAGCTCGCGCCGGAGGCGAAGGCCAGCGGCACCACGCCGAAGGTGAAGGCCAGCGAGGTCATGATGATGGGGCGGAAGCGCAGCCGCGCCGCCTCCACCGTGGCCTCGATCAGGCTCTTGCCCTGGGCCTGCAGATCCTTGGCGAACTCGATGATCAGGATCGCGTTCTTGGCCGACAGGCCGACGATGGCGATCAGACCCACCTTGAAGTAGATGTCGTTGGGCATGTCGCGCAGCAGCACGCCCAGCACGGCACCGATGATACCCAGCGGCACCACCAGCAGCACAGCGGTCGGGATCGACCAGCTCTCGTAGAGTGCCGCCAGCACCAGGAACACCGCCAGGATGGAGAGCGCGTACAGCGCCGGCGCCTGGGAGCCGGACAGCTTCTCCTCGCGCGACTGGCCGCTCCACTCGTAGCCGATGCCGGGCGGCAGCTGCGCGGCCAGGCGCTCCATCTCGGCCATGGCCTCGCCGGTGCTGTAGCCGGGCGCGGCGTCGCCAGCGATCTTCATGGCCGGGTAGCCGTTGTAGCGGGTCAACTGCACCGGGCCGGTGCTCCACTCCACGGTGGCGAAGTTGGACAGCGCCACCATCTGGCCCTGGCCGTTGCGCACGTAGAGGTTCAGCAGGTCCTCGGGCGTGGTGCGCCGCTCGGCGTCGGCCTGCACCACCACGCGCTGCTGGCGGCCCTGGTTCGGGAAGTCGTTGACGTAGGACGAACCCAGAGCGGTCGACAGCACGTTGTTGATGTCGGCGAACGACACCCCCAGGGCGCTAGCCTTCTGGCGGTCGATCTTGAGCTCCAGCTGCGGCGCGTCCGGCATGCCCTCGGGGCGCACCGCGGCCAGCACCGGACTCTGCGCCGCCATGCCCAGCAGCTGGTTGCGGGCGTTGAGCAGCGCCTCGTAACCGAGGCCGCCGCGATCCTGCAGGCGGAAGCTGAAGCCGGTGGCGGTGCCCAGCTCGGGGATCGGCGGCGGCACCAGCGCGAACACGATGGCGTCACGGATCTTGGAGAAGGCGCCCATGGCCTGGCCGGCCACCGCCGGCGCCGCCTGGTCGCGACCACGCACGGCCCAATCCTTGAGCGAGACGAAGGCCACCGCCGCGTTCTGGCCGCTGCCCATGAAGCTGAAGCCGGTCACGGCGACCATCTTCTCCACCGCCGGGTGGCTGAGATAGAAGTCCTCGACCTGCTTGACCACCTCCATGGTGCGGTTGGCGCTGGCGCCCGCCGGCAGCTGGATGTTGGTCAGCAGCACGCCCTGGTCCTCGGTCGGCAGGAAGGCGCTGGGCAGGCGCACGTACAGGATGCCCATGACGGCCACGATCGCCAGGTAGATGACCATGTAGCGCCCGGTGCGCGCGAGCACGTGCATCACGCCGCCCTGATAGCGCTTGGTGGTGCGGGCGAAGGTGCGGTTGAACCAGCCGAAGAAGCCCTTCTTCTCGAGGTTGTGACCCTTGTGCACCGGCTTGAGCAGCGAGGCGCACAGCGCCGGGGTAAGCGACAGCGCCATCACCGCGGAGAAGAAGATCGACGCCGCCAGCGACAGCGAGAACTGCCGATAGATCGCGCCCACCGAGCCGGGGAAGAACGCCATCGGGATGAACACCGCGATCAGCACCAGGGTGATACCGATGATGGCGCCGCTGATCTGGCCCATGGCCTTACGGGTGGCCTCGCGCGGCGGTAGCCCTTCCTCGGACATGATGCGCTCGACGTTCTCCACCACCACGATGGCGTCGTCCACCAGGATGCCGATGGCCAGCACCATGCCGAACAGCGTGAGCACATTGATGGAGAAGCCCAGTGCCAGCATGGTGGCGAAGGTGCCGAGCAGCGCCACCGGCACAGCGATGGTGGGAATGAGCGTGGCGCGCCAGTTCTGCAGGAACAGGTACATCACCACGAACACCAGCACGATCGCCTCGAACAGCGTCTTCACCACGTTGAAGATCGAGATGTCGACGAAGCGCGAGGAGTCGTACGGCACTTCATAGGCCACGCCGGCCGGGAAGTACTTGGAGAGCTCGTCCATCTTGGCCTTGACGGCCTTGGCGGTCTGCAGCGCGTTGCCGGTGGGCGAGAGCATCACGCCGATGGCGGCGGTGGGCTCGCCGTTGAGGCGGGCGGAGAATTGATAGTCCTGGGCGCCGAGCTCGATGCGGGCGACGTCGCGCAGCCGCACCACCGAGCCGTCGGGGTTGGCGCGCAGCAGGATCTCGCCGAACTGCTCGGGCGAGCCGAGCTGGCCCGTGACCACCACCGAGTGGGCGATGGCCTGCGTGCTGGGAGAGGGCAGCGCGCCGAGGCTGCCGGAGGCGACCTGGGCGTTCTGCGCCTGGATGGCGGCGGTGACGTCGGCGGGAGTGAGGTTGAGGCCGACCAGCTTGTCCGGGTCGAGCCACACCCGCATGGCCTGCTCGGTGCCGAACAGCCGCGCCTCGCCCACGCCGGGGATGCGGCGGATCTCGTTGATGACGTTACGGGACAGGTAGTCGCCCAACTCGACGTTGGTCTTGCTGCCGTCGGTCGAGTACAGGCTGACGATCATCAGGAAGTTGCTGGCCGCCTTGTTGACCTGCACACCCTGCTGCTTGACCGCCGCCGGCAGGCGCGCCTCCACCCGCTTCATGCGGTTCTGCACGTCCACCGTGGCCAGCTCCGGGTTGGTGCCGGGCTGGAAATAGGCGGTGATCTGTGCCGAGCCGTTCGACTGGCTCTGCGATTCGACGTAGATGAGGCCTTCGGCGCCGTTGAGCTCCTGTTCGATGAGGCTGGTGACGCTCTCGTCGAGCACCTGGGCGGTGGCGCCGGGGTAAGTGGCGCTGATCACCACCGAGGGCGGGGCGATCGACGGGTACTGCGCCACCGGCAACTGCGTGATCGACAACGCGCCGGCGAGCATGATGAATAGCGAGATCACCCAGGCGAACACTGGGCGGTCTATGAAAAATCTGGCCATATGCGCTCCTGGAAGGACGACCGGCGCGGTCGACGGCGGCGCCTCCCTCCCGCACTCGGGAGGGGGCGCTCAAGGAAAACGTCGATCGCGGGTCAGTCCATGCACCTGTCGGATTAGTTGGCCGAAGACTCGGCAGCCGGCGCGGCGGCCACCGCCGGCTCCTTGACCAGCGGGTTGCGCCACGCCACCGGCGTGACCTGGGCGCCGGGCCGCACCTTCTGCACGCCGTCGACGATCACCCGCTCGCCGCCGCGCAGCCCCTCGAGGATCACCCAGTTGCCGGCGTAGGCCTGGCCGACCTTCACCGGCCGCACCGCGACCTTGCTCTCCTGATCGACCACCAGCACGGTGTCGCCGCGGCTGCCGCGGCTCACCGCCTGCTGCGGCACGGTGATGACCGACTCCGCCACCGCCTGCTCCACCCGGGCGCGGACGTACATGCCCGGCAGCAGGAAGCGCTCGGGATTGGGCACCAAGGCGCGCACGGTGACGGCGCCGGTGGACGGATCCACGCTGACGTCGCTGAACAGCAGCTTGCCGGGATGCGGATACTCGCGGCCGTCCTCGGTGATCAGGGTGATCTTGACCTCCCCGGCACCGCTGACCTTGCCCTCGGCGAGCGCGCGGCGCAGCTGCAGCATCTCGACGCTGGACTGGGTGAGGTTGACGTAGATCGGATCGATCTGCTGGATGGTGGCCAGCGGCGTCGCCTCGCCCTGCCCCACCAGCGCGCCCTCGGTCACCAGCGCGCGGCCGATGCGGCCGGCGATCGGCGCCTCCACCGTGGCGTAGCCGAGGTTCAGCGCGGCGGTCTCCACCGCCGCCTTGGCGGCCGCGACCTCGGCCGCGGCCTGATCGCGGGCGGCCACCGCGTCATCGTAGTCCTGCTTGCTGACCGCGTTGGTCGCCACCAGCGGCTCGTAGCGCTCGGCCCTGGCCTTGGCCTGCTTGTAATTGGCCTCGGCGCGGGCGAGCTGGGCCTTGGCGCTGTTGAGCTGGGCCTGCAGCGGCGCCGGGTCGATGCGGAACAATACCTGCCCAGCCTTGACCTCGCTGCCTTCCTCGAAGGTGCGCTTGAGCACGATGCCCGCGGTGCGGGCGCGCACTTGGGCGATGCGCGAGGCCTCCAGCCGGCCGGGCAGTTCCTGCACCAACGGCACGGCCGTCGGCTCCACCGTCACGACGCCGACCTCGGGGGGCGGCGGAGGCGTCGACGCGGCGGCCTGGTCCTTGCCGCCGCAGGCGGTCAGGACCGACGCGGTAAGAGCAATGGCGGCAGCGTGTCGCCAAGGCATGATGTTTTGCATGCACGACCTCTGATGAGCAAAGCGGATGAAGCGACTGCCAAGTGCCGGGAGGATGCGACCGGACGCGGTTTCGGCAGTGGAGAGCATGGTGGGAACTTTATATTCATTCATGGATAAATGTAAACTGCTTTTCTTTACGCCCGGAGGCCATACAGCTCATTGAAACGCATGAGTGGCCGACCGTTCCGGGAGGCGGATCCCACCCCACTCGACCGGCAGGAGAATTCGACGCTTGGCTAGACGAACGAGGGAAGAAGCCCTACAGACTCGGGAGCGCATCCTGGAAGCGGCCATAGAGGTCTTCCACGAGCGCGGCGTCGCGCGGCCGTCGCTCACCGACATCGCGCGTCTGGCGGGCGTCACCCGTGGTGCAGTCTACGGTCATTTCCAGAACAAGGTCGACCTGTTCTCGGCGCTGTGCGAACGCGTGCAGCTGCCGACCGAAGCCATCTGCGAGGCCGATGCGGCCGCCTGCGGCGGCGGCGACCCGCTGGGGATGCTGCGCAACACGTGGGTGGAATTCTTCCGCAAGGCGGCCACCGACGACGCCCATCGCCGGGTGCTCGACATCATATTCCACCGCTGCGAGCTGGTCGCCGACAACGGCCTGTTGCAGGAGCGGCTGCACTCCGGCCACAAGGACAGCCTGGCGCGGATGGGCAAGATGATCGCCGCCGCCGTGGCCAAGGGGCAGCTGCCGGCCGATCTGGACATCGAGCGCGCTGTCCTCCTGCTGCACGGCGCGCTGATCGGCGTGCTCAACGAATGGCTGTTCCGCTCCGACGCCTACGACCTCGCCGCCGAGGCGGAACGGTTCGTCGACGCGCTGCTGGAAATGCTCAAGGTCGCACCGGGCCTACGCCGCGCCGCCGAAGACGCACGCGCCTGACCGCCGGGTCGTTGCCCCGGCGGCGCCCCGTTCCTACAATGCCGGACAAAACCTTCACAAACGCTCATACTCGATCGGCCCGACACACGCTCCGTGCCCGGGCCCCCACGCCTGGGAGCGCATGACGGTCAACGGCGGCAGATCAGCCAGCGCGGAAGCGAACGCGACAGCGGCGACGTCGCCCGGACGCCTGTCGCTGGAGCGAACCGAACGGGGGCTGGTGCTCGCCGTCAGCGGCCATTGGACGTTGCCGCACTTCGCCGCGCTGCGCCGCGCCGTCGACCAGCTCAAGCAAGAACCGCCGCCGGCCGCGCTCGACTTCGCCGGCCTGGCCGACCTCGACACCGCCGGCGCGGCGCTGCTGGCGGCCCTGCTCGGCCGCGAGCGGCTGCGGGCGCTATCGGCGACGGCGCCGGGCCTGTCCGGCGAACGGCGCGCCCTGCTGCTGGCCGTGGGTGAGGCGCCGACCGAGACGGCGGCGCGGCCTGCCCGCCGCGAGAACACCATCATCGAGCTGCTGGCGCGGATCGGCCGCGCCATGGAGACGGTCTGGCGCCAGATCGTCACCCTGCTCGGCTTCATGGGGCTGGTGCTCGCCACTCTGCTGCGAACCCTGCCTCGCCCCCGCCGCTGGCGCCTGACCTCGCTGGTCAGCCAAATCGAGCAGACCGGCCTCAACGCCGTCCCCATCGTCGCGCTGCTGACCTTCATGGTCGGGGCGGTGGTGGCGTTCCTCGGCGCCACCGTGCTGAACAACTTCGGCGCCAGCATCTACACCGTCGATCTAGTGGCCTACTCGTTCATGCGCGAGTTCGGCGTGCTGCTCACCGCCATCATGCTGGCCGGCCGCACGGCCAGCGCCTTCACCGCTCAGCTCGGCTCGATGAAAGCCAACCAGGAGCTGGACGCGCTGCGCGTGCAGGGGCTGGATCCGATCGAGATGCTGGTGCTGCCGCGCATCCTGGCACTGATGATCACCCTGCCCATGCTCACCTTCCTCGCCGTGCTCTGCGGCCTGATCGGCGGCGGCGCGGTGGCGGTGCTGAGCCTGGACATCCCCACCACGCGCTTCTTCGACATCGTCAGCGAAGTGCCGCTGCGGCACTACCTGGTGGGCCTGTCGAAAGCGCCGTTCTTCGCCTTCCTGATCGGCTTGATCGGCTGCCTGGAAGGCTTCAAGGCCGGCGCCAGCGCCGAGTCGGTCGGCAACCACACCACCTCCAGCGTGGTGCAGTCGATCTTCGTGGTGATCCTGCTGGACGCGCTGGCGGCCATGTTCTTCATGGAGATGGGCTGGTGAACGCACGCGGCGAGCCGATCATCGAAGTGCGCGGCCTGGTCAACCGCTTCGGCGACCACGTCGTGCACGACGGCCTGGACCTGGAGCTGTACCGCGGCGAGATCCTCGGCGTGGTGGGCGGCTCCGGCACCGGCAAGTCGGTGCTGCTGCGCAGCATCATCGGCCTGCAGCGCCCCGCTGCCGGCACGGTGCGGCTGTTCGGCGAGGATCTGCACGCCCTGCCGCCCCATCAGCGCGCCCGCCTGGAGCGGCGCTGCGGCGTGCTGTTCCAGAACGGCGCGCTGTTCTCGTCGCTGACCGTGATCGAGAACATCGCCCTACCGCTGATCGAGCACGCCGGGCTGAGCCGTGCCGACGCCGAGTACCTGGCGGGCGTGAAGCTGGCCTTGGCCGGCCTGCCGGCCGAGGCCGGCGACAGATACCCATCCGAGCTGTCCGGTGGCATGATCAAGCGCGCCGCCCTCGCCCGCGCCCTGGCGCTGGACCCGGCCCTGCTGTTCCTGGACGAGCCCACCGCCGGCCTCGACCCGATCAGCGCCGCTGCCTTCGACCAGCTGCTGCTGACCCTGCGCGCCGCCTTCGGCCTGACGGTGTTCATGGTCACCCACGATCTCGACACCCTCTACACCACCTGCGACCGGGTCGCCGTGCTGTCGCGCAAGCGGGTGCTGGTGGCCGGCCCGCTGGACACCGTGGCGGCCACCGACGACGCCTGGGTGCAGGAATACTTCCATGGGCCGCGCGGCCGCGCCGCGCAGTCCGCCGCCCGATCCACCTGAGGAGCTCACCCGATGGAGACTCGCGCCCATCATGTGCTGATCGGCCTGTTCACCGTGCTGGTGACGGCCGGCGCGCTGCTGTTCGGGCTATGGCTGGCCAAGAGCGGCAGAGCCGACGACACCAAGGTCTACGAAGTGATCTTTCGCGAAGCGGTGACCGGCCTGTCGATCGGCAACGGCGTGCTCTACAGCGGCATCCGCGTGGGCTCGGTCGAGCGGATCGAGATCGATCCGGACGATCCGCGCCAAGTCGTGGTGCGCATCCGCGTAGCGCGCGACACCCCCATCAAGCAGGACACCCACGCCCAGCTGATCCTGACCAACATCACCGGCAACTACGAGATCCAGCTCAGCGGCGGCTCGCCGGAAAGCCCGCCGCTGACCGCCGCCCGCCGCGACGAAGTGCCGCGCATCGTCGCCGACCCGTCGCCGCTGTCCCAGCTCACCGGCTCCGGCCAGGCGCTGCTCACCCAGATCAGCACCCTGCTCTCCAACGCCAACCGGCTGCTGTCGCCCGACAACACCGAGCACATCGCGCGCACGCTGGAGAACCTCAGCCGGTTCAGCAACGAGCTGGCCACCCAGAGCACGCAGATCGGCACCGGTCTGCAAAGCCTCGCCGAAGCCAGCCGCCAGGCCAACGAAGTCATGGCCGAGGCGGTGCTGCTGCTGCGGCGGACCAACAGCCTGATCGACCGGGAAGGCCGGACGTTGGTGGGCAACGCCGCCCAGACCATGGACTCGCTGCAGCGCGCCACCGCCAGCCTCGAGCGGTTGCTGCTGGAGAACGAAACGGCGCTCAGCAACGGCCTGCAGGGGCTCAACAGCCTGGGGCCGGCGGTCGACGAGCTGCGCCGCACCCTGATGGCGCTGCGCGCCGTCGCCCAGCGCATCGAGGAAGAACCCTCCACCTTCCTGTTCGGCCACGAGTCGGTACGCGAGTTCCAGCCATGACGACGACTATCCGCCGCCTGAGCCTGCCCCTCCTGCTGAGCGCGCTGCTGAGCGCCTGCAGCGTCCTGCCCCGCTCCGAGCCACAGGACATCTACCGGCTGCCCGCCTCGGCGGTAGCGACGTCCGCCGAGCAGCCGCTCGCCATCTCGCTGCGCATAGCTCGCCCCTCGGCCGACGACGTCCTGCGGGGCACCCGCATCGCGGTGCAACCGCGCGACCACCGCTTCAACGTCTACCAGGGCGCACGCTGGAGCGCGCCGGCCCCGCTGCTTTGGCGCGATCACTTGGTGGAAGCCTTCCAGAACGACGGCCGCATCCCCTTGGTCAGCAGCGATAGCGAGGGGCTGCAGGCGGACATCGAGCTCGCCGGCGCGCTGCGCGCCTTCCATACCGAATACCGGGACGGCAAGCCGCGGGCGGTGATCCGCTACGACGCGCTGCTGGTGGACGCCGCCAGCAAGCGCATCCTCGCCAGCCGCCGTTTCAGCGTCAGCGAGGACCTGAGCGACGCCCAGGTGCCGGCTGTGGTGGAAGCGCTCGGCCGCGCCGGCGACCGCCTGGCGCGGGAGCTGATCGACTGGACGGTGGAACAGATCGGGCAACGGCCATAACCGGCCATCGATGCGGCGCGCTGACGTGCGCCTGTACAGGCCCGCTCCCGGTTCCGGGAGAAGGGCTGGGAGTGATGGCCTTACCGCCCGGGAACCGGCGCCGCCGTCGAGGCGGCGGCAACCGGGCCGAGCGGGGGCAGCAGAGCGGTTAGCGGTACTTCATGCCGGTCTCGGCACCGATCAAGCCGAGATCCGCCTGGCTGGCGGCGAAGCTGGCGAAGCCGTGCTCGGCGAGGCTGTGCCAGGCGTACTGGCTGTCGCGGAACTCTTTCCACGACCGGTAGACCGTGGCCCAGGTCTTGTTCTTGGAGGCCAGGTCCTCGTACATCTCGAAGGCGATCTGCTGCGCGGCCTTCATGATCTCGTCGCTGAAGCGCAGCAGCTTCACGCCCTTCTCGCGCAGCCGCTTGACCGCGATCGGGTTGAGGTAGTCGTAGCGGGCGATCATCCTGACGTGGCAGTCGGCCGCCGCGGCCTGCAGCGCCGCCTGGTATTCCTTGGGCAGCTTGGCGTACTCCTTCTGATTGATATAGACGGAGATCATGCCGCACGGCTCCCACCAGGCCGGGTAGTAGTAGTTCTTGGCGACCTGCCAGAAGCCCAGCTTCTCGTCGTCGTAGGGGCCGACGAACTCGGTGGCGTCGATCACGCCGCGCTCCAGCGCCGGGAACACCTCGGCCGGGGCCAGGGTCTGCACGTTCACGCCCAGCTGCGCCATCACCTCGCCGCCGAAGCCGGGGATGCGCATCTTCAGGCCCTTGAGCGAGGCGAGATCCGGCACTTCCTTGCGGAACCAGCCGGCCATCTGGGCGTTGGTGTCGCCCACCGGGAAGGCCACCACGTTGAAGGCCGAGAACACCTCCTTGTTCATCAGCTCATGACCGCCGCCGTAATACATCCAGGCGCTTTGCATGCGCGAGGTCATGCCGAACGGCAGCGTGGTGTCGATGGCGATGGTGCGCTCCTTGCCGATGAAGTAGTAGGAGGCGCTGATGCCGGCCTCGACCGTGCCGGTCTGCACCGCGTCCAGCACCTGCAGGCCACCGACGATCTCGCCCGCGGCGTACGGCCGGATGCTGAACCGCCCGCCGGTCAGCTCCTCGACCCGCTTCGCGAAATCCTGCGCGCCGCCCCACAGGGTGCCCAGGCTGGTCGGCCAACTGGTGGCCATGCGCCAGCGAATCCGGGGCTGCGAGTCGGCATGTACGAACGGCGCGGCCATCGCCGCCGCGCCGGCCACGCCCGCCGAGGCGGTCTTGAGGAAATCACGACGCTTCACGGAAGGTCCTCCTTTGTGCCTTGAGTCAGGCTTCTGTCGTTATCCGGCGCAACCGTTTATCGCGGCGGCACCATCCAGTACACCAATTGCGGGAAGAAATACACCGCCAGCAACGCCAACAGCTGGATGACGATGAACGGGATCACGCCGCGGTAGATCTCGGCGGTGGTCACCGTCGGCGGCGCGACGCCGCGCAGGAAGAACAGGGCGAAACCGAACGGCGGCGTCAGGAACGAGGTCTGCAGGTTCATCGCCACCATGATGCCGAACCAGAGCGGATCGATATCGAGCGCGCCCAGCGCCGACGCGAACAACGGCAGCACGATGAAAGCGATCTCGAAGAAGTCGATGAAGAACCCCAGCACGAAGATCGCCAGGTGCGCCAGCAGCAGGAAGCCAAGCTCGCCGCCGGGCAGATTGGTGAGCAGCTCCTCGACCCACATGTCGCCGTTGAAGCCGCGGAACACCAAGGTGAAGGCGCGCGAACCCACCAGCACCATCAGCACCATGGTGGTCTGGCGCAGCGTGCTGTCCAGGGTCTCGACCAGGTTCTTCCAGGTGAGGCGGCGGTTGAGCAACGCCAGCACCGCAGCGCCGATCGCGCCGACCGCGCCGGCCTCGGTGGGCGTAGCCACGCCGGCGAAGATCGACCCCAGCACCAGCAGGATCAGCAGCAGCGGCGGCACCATCACCAGCAGCACGCGCCGGATCAGCACGCCCCAGTCCGCCGGACGCTCAGCCATCGGCAGCGCCGGCGCAACCGATGGCTTCAGGAAGGCCAGCACCAGCGCGTACAGGGCGTACATGCCGGCCAGTATCAGTCCCGGGATCAGGGCGCCGCGGAACATGTCGCCAACCGAGGTCGACAACTGGTCGGCCAGCACGATCAGCACGATGCTGGGCGGGATGATCTGCCCGAGCGTGCCGGAGGCGGCGATGACACCGCTGGAGAAGGTCGCCGAGTAGCCGTAGCGCAGCATCACCGGCAGGGAGATCAGGCCCATCGCCACCACCGTGGCGCCGACCACGCCGGTGGCGGCGGCCAGCAGCGTGCCCACCGCCACCACCGCGATCGCCATGCCGCCGCGCACCCGGCCGAACAGCTGGCTCATGGTCTTGAGCAGATCCTCGGCCAGGCCGGAGCGCTCCAGCAGGTTGCCCATGAACACGAAGTACGGCACCGCCAGCAGGGTGTAGTTCTCCATGGTGGAGAAAATGCCCTGCGGCAGCGCCTGCAGCAGCGACAGGCCGAAGAAATCGAACGCCAGGCCGATTGGGATGAACAGCAGCGCCGCGCCGGCGAGAGCGAAGGCGACCGGATAACCGGAAAAAATCAGCACCAGCAGGGTCAGGAACATCCCCGCCGCGAACCAGGTCTCGCTCATAGCGCGCCTTCTCCCTGCCCTTCGGTCACCTCATGGACCTGTTGGCGGTGACCGGTGAGCACGGCCACGCATTTGATCAGCTGCGACAGCCCCTGCAGCAACAGCAGCGCGAAGGCGGCAGGCACCACCAGCTTGATCGGATAGCGAGCCAGGCCGCCTGGATTGGGCGAGGCCTCCTTCACCTGCCAGGAGATGCTCACCCAATCGAGCGAGAACCACAGCACGATCGCGCAGAACGGCAGCAGGAACAGCACCGTGCCCAGCAGCTCGATCCAGGTCTGGGCGCGGACCGACAGTCGGCCGGCGATGATGTCTACCCGCACGTGGGCGTTATGGCGCAGGCCGTAGGCGGCGCCGAGCAGGAACATGGCGCCGAACAGATACCACTGGATGTCGAGATAGGCATTGGAGCTCAGATTGCGCCCCAGGTAGCTGCCGATATAACGGACAGCGGCGTTGTAAACGCCGAACAGGATCATCACCAAGCCTAGCCAGTACATGATCCGGCCGACCTGTTGGGTCAGCCAGTCGATCACCCCAGCCACCTTCAGCAGCGAGTTCATGAAATTCCTCTGGGCTGGCGCCGGTGCGCGGCAGCACAAAATATCGTTATATTTTGCCTTTTCGGCGGCGCGGAAGCATAGCACGCGCCTGGCCGTATCTTCCTCCCGGCCGAACCTGCGGCGGCGACACCCTAGAGCCTAGTCCACTCGGCACGCGCGCAACAAATGTTCCGTTGCATGCCCGCCGATCCTGGGTACAGAATGGTTAGCTCTGATAATTATTAAGAACTGCGGGGGAGATTCGATGACTACGACGGCCGCACTCGCGTCCGCCCTAGGGCGTGCGCTGTCCGGACGCGGCATCGGCGTCGGCATCGCGGCGGCGATCCTGCTCGTCGCCGGTTGCGGCAAAGACACGACCAGCGGCCAGCAGCCCGCCGCGGCACCGCCGCCGCAGGTAGCGGTGGTCGAGGTCGTACCGCAAACCGTCACGCTGGAGCGAATCTACCCGGGCCGCGCGCAGGCGGCGGACGACGTGGAAGTGCGCGCCCGGGTGCAAGGCATCCTGCTCAAGCGCCATTACACCGAGGGCAGCCGGGTCAAGGCGGGCACGCTGCTGTTCGAGATCGATCCGGCGCCGTTCGAGGCCAAGGTGGCGCAAGCCGAGGCCGAACTCGCCCGGGCCCAGGCGCAGTTGCGGCAGGCCGAGCGGGAGTGGGTTCGAACCTCGGCGCTGTTCCAGGACAACGCGGTCAGCGCCCGCCAGCGCGACGAAGCGCTCTCGGCCTACGAGCTGGCCCAGGCCAACGTCGCCACCGCCGAAGCGGTGCTACGCGACGCGCGCATCCAGCTCGGCTACACCAAGGTCACCGCCCCGATCGACGGTTTCACCGGCCTGCGCGAGGTGTCCGAAGGCAACCTGGTGCAGCCCGGCACCCTGCTCACCACCATCCGTCAGCTCGACCCGCTGCACGTGCTGTTCTCGATGCCGGAAGCCGACGCCGTCGCCCAGCGCCGGCACGGCGCCGGCGCCGCGCAGCTGCCGGCGACCCTGCTGCTGCCGACCGGCGCCGCCTATGACAAGCCGGGCAAGATCGACTTCACTGCCACCGCCATCGACCCGCGCACCAGCACGGTCCAGGCCCGCGCGGTGTTCGCCAATCCGAAGGGCTTGCTGCTGCCGGGACAGTTCGTGCGGGTGGCGGTCGGCGGGCTGGAGGTGCCCGACAGCATCGTGGTGCCGCCCAAGGCGATCGCCCAGGGCCCGCAGGGTTCGGCGGTGTACGTGGTGGACGAGCAGAACGTCGCGCAGCTGCGCCCGGTCAAGCTCGGTCCGCTGGTGCCTCAGGGCCAGGTGATCGACGAGGGCTTGGTGGGCGGCGAGCGGGTGATCGTCGATGGCCTGGTGCGCGTGCGCGCCGGCAATCCGGTGAAGCCCGTGCCGCTTGCCGCCCAGGCTGACGCCGGAGCCGGGCAATGATCTCCAAGTTCTTCATCGACCGGCCGGTCTTCGCCAGCGTCCTGTCGATCGTCATCGTCCTGGCCGGCCTGGCGTCGCTGTATGCGCTGCCGGTGGAGCAGTACCCGCAGATCGTGCCGCCCGAAGTGGTGGTGCAGGCCAATTATCCCGGCGCCAGCGCCCAGACCATCGCCGACACGGTGGCCGCGCCCATCGAGCAGCAGATCAACGGCGTCGAGAACATGATCTACATGCGCTCGGCCAGCTCCGACGCCGGCTACATGCGGCTGTCGGTGTACTTCGACATCGGCACCGACCCCGACCAGGCCACCATCAACGTCAACAACCGCGTGCAGGCGGCGCTCTCCAAGCTACCGGAGATCGTGCGCCAGCAGGGCGTGACCGTGCAGAAGCGGTCCAGCTCCATCCTGGCGCTGGTGACGCTCTACTCCCCGGACGGCCGCTACGACCGGCTGTTCATGAATAACTACGCCCTGCTCTACGTCATCGACCAGCTCAAGCGCACACCGGGCGTAGGCGATGCCTCGCTGTTCGGCCAGACCGACTATTCCATGCGCGTCTGGCTCAAGCCGGACAAGCTGGCCGAATACGGCCTGACGCCGAGCGACGTGGCGGCGGCGCTGCGCGAGCAGAACATCCAGCCGGCGGTCGGCGCCATGGGCGCCGAGCCGAGCACCGGCAACGTGCCGTTCACCTACACCGTCACCACCGACGGCCGCTTCAACCGGCCCGAGCAGTTCGAGCAGATCATCCTGCGCGCCAACCCCGACGGCTCGGCGCTGCGGCTGCGCGACGTCGCCCGCATCGAGCTGGGCGCGCAGCGCTACACCTTCACCGCCACGTTCAACGGCCGGCCGACGGTGCCGATCGCCATCTACCTGCAGCCCGGCGCCAACGCCCTGGACACCACCGAGGCGGTGCTGGAGCAGATGAAGATCATCGCCTCGCGCTTCCCGGAGGGCCTGGCCTACGACGTACCCTACAACACCACCAAGTTCGTGAAGGTATCGGTTCGGGAGGTGATCAAGACCTTCATCGAGGCGCTGGTGCTGGTGGTGGTGGTGGTCTACCTGTTCCTGCAGAACTGGCGCGCCACCCTCATCCCGCTGCTGGCCGTGCCGGTGTCGCTGGTGGGCACCTTCGCCGGCATGTATTTGCTCGGCTTCTCGATCAACCTGCTCACGCTGTTCGGCATGATCCTGGCAATTGGCATCGTGGTGGACGACGCCATCGTGGTGCTGGAGAACGTCGAGCGCATCATGACCGAGGAGAAGCTGCCGCCGCGGGCGGCGGCGATCAAAGCCATGCAGGAGGTCACCGGCCCGGTGATCGCCATCGTGCTGGTGCTGGCGGCGGTGTTCATCCCGGTCGGCTTCCTCGGCGGCCTGACCGGCGTGATGTACAAGCAGTTCGCCATCACCATCGCGGTGTCGGTGATCATCTCCGGCATCGTCGCGCTCACACTCACCCCGGCGCTGTGCGCGCTGATGCTCAAGCCCACCCACAAGGAGCCGCTGGCGCCGTTCCGTGCCTTCAACCGGCTGTTCGAGCGCCTAACCAGCGGCTACCTGGCCAGCGTGCGCGTCCTGCTCAAGCGCGCGGCGCTGGGGCTGGTGCTGTTCGCCGGTCTGATCGGACTGACCGTGGTGCTGTTCCAGCGAGTGCCCGGCAGCCTGGTGCCGAACGAGGACCAGGGCTACGTGGTGGCGGTTACGCAGCTGCCGGCCGCCGCCGCCCTGGGCCGCACCCAGGTGGCGATGGACAAGCTCACCCAGCAGCTGGTGAACGACCCGCTGGTGCACGGTATGGTCAGCTTCGCAGGCTGGGATCTGCTCGCCGGCGGCCTCAAGACCAACGGCGGCGCCTCCTTCATCACCCTCGCCGACTGGAAGGAGCGCACCGGACCGGGCCAGGACTCGACCTCGTTCGTCAACAAGATCATGGCGATCGGCGCCGGCATCCCGGAGGCCAACGTGATCGCCTTCAACCCGCCGCCGATCCAGGGCATGTCCACTACCGGCGGTTTCGAGGCCTACCTGCAGAGCCGCACCGCCGCCCCTCCGCAGGAGATCGAGGCCGCGGCCCTCAAGCTGGTGGAAGCCGCCAACAAACGGCCCGAGCTGGCCGGCGTGCGCACCACGATGATGACCCAGATCCCGCAGTACCGCATGGACGTGGACCGGGAGAAGGCGCGTGCCCTGGGCGTGCCGGTCAACACCATCTTCGACGCGATGCAGGCCACCTTCGGCGCTCTGTACGTCAACGACTTCACGCTGTTCGGCCGTAACTTCCAGGTCAACCTGCAGTCCGAGGCCGAGTTCCGCGAGACGCCGGACAACCTGCGCGACGTGTTCGTGCGCTCCAACAGCGGCGAGATGATCCCGCTCGCCAACCTGGTGAGCGTCGAGCGCATCGCCGGCCCCGACCTGATCGAGCGCTTCAACATCTTCCCCTCGGCCAAGATCATGGGCGGGCCGGCGCCGGGCTACAGCTCCGGCCAGGCGATCGCCGCCATGGAGGAAGTGGCCCGCGAGGTGCTGGGCATCGACTACCAGCTCGGCTGGATCGGCTCGGCCTACCAGGAGAAGGAAGCCGGCGGCACCGGCGCGGTCGCCTTCGTGTTCGGCATCCTCATGGTGTTCCTGATCCTGGCGGCGCAGTACGAGCGCTGGTCGCTGCCGCTGGCGGTGGTGACGGCGGTGCCGTTCGCGCTGTTCGGCGCCATCCTCGCCATCTGGTTGCGCGGCCTGACCATCGACCTGTACTTCCAGATCGGCCTGCTGGTGCTGATCGGCCTGGCCTCGAAGAACGCCATCCTGATCGTCGAGTTCGCCGTGCTCGCCCGCGAACAGGGCGCGTCGGTATGGGAAGCGGCGATACAGGCGGCGCGGCTGCGCTTCCGCCCGATCGTCATGACCTCGCTGGCCTTCATCCTGGGCGTGGTGCCGCTGGCCATCTCCACCGGCGCCGGCGCCGCCAGCCGTCACTCGATCGGCACCGGCGTGATCGGCGGCATGCTGGCCGCGACGGTGCTGGCGATCATCTTCGTGCCCCTGTTCTACCGGCTGATCGAGGAGATCAGCGAACGGCTCGGCGCGCGCCGCCGCGCGGAGCTCCCCCAGACCGAGGAGGCGGCGGACCATGGTTAAGCGGCTGCCCCTGACCTTGTTCACCGCCCTGCTCGCGGGCTGCGCGCTCGGCCCGGACTATCAGCGTCCCGCCGAGGAGCTGCCGACTCAGTGGCCGGCGGCGGTCACCCAAGCCATGACCGCCCAGACCGACTGGGCCGAGTGGTGGAAGCGCTACCAGGACCCGGTGCTGGACCGGCTGGTGGCCGAGGCGCTGGCCAACAATCTGGACGTGCGCATCGCCGCCGCCAACATCGCGCAGGCGCGCGCCGCCCTCGGCCTGAGCGAGGCGCAGCGCTACCCCACGCTCGCGGTGCAGGCCGACGCCGCCCGCGGCGAGGGCACCAGCGAGCTCCTCGGCGGCTCCGGCAGTCCGGCCAACACCTTCCGCATCGCCGGCACACTCAACTACGAGATCGACCTGTGGGGCCGGCTGTCGCGCGCTACCGAAGCGGCGCGGGCGCAGCTGCTGCAGGTCTCGTTCGCCGCCGACGCCATCCGCCTGGCGCTGGTCACCGATGTGGTGGTCGGCTACTTCGACCTGCGCGCCGTGCAGCAGCAGATCCGCACCACCACGGCGACCATCGAGTCGCGGCGCGAGGCCTACCGTCTGGAGCAGTCGCGGGTGCGCAACGGCGCCTCCACCGAGCTGACCCTGCGCCAGACCGAGGCCGAGCTGGCGCGCGCCGAGGCGCAACTGCCGCTGCTGCAGCGCCAGGAGGCGCAGCTGCGCCGGGCGTTGGCCCGGCTCACCGGCGCCGGCGCGGCGGCGCTGCTCGATCCGCCGCCGCTGCCGGAAGGCGAGCTGTCGACGCTGAACTTCAGCACCGAGCTGCCCGAGCGTCTGCCCTCCGCCTTGCTGGAGCGGCGTCCCGACATCCGCGCTGCCGAGGCGGCGCTGATCGCCGCCAACGCCAACGTCGGCGTGGCGCGCGCCGCGTTCTTCCCGCAACTGAACCTGGCCGGCACGCTCGGCACCGGCGCCCGCGAGGTCGGCGATCTGTTCTCCGGACCGGCCACGCTCTGGCAGATCGGCGGTTCGGTGTTCGCCTCGGTGCTCGACTTCGGCCGGCGACGGGCGGTGCTGGAATCGGCGCAGGCGGCCCGCGACGCCGCCGAGCTGCAGTACCGCGCCACGGTGCGCGACGCCTTCCGCGACGTCGGCAACGCCTGGACCCTGCTGGAAACCGCCAACCGGCGCCTGACCGCGCTCAACCGCCAGGTGGAAGCGCTGGAAGCGGCGGTGCGGCTGGCCGAGCGCCGCTATCAGATTGGCTACGCACCGTTCCTGGATCTGCTCGACGCCCGGCGCGCCCTGTTCGACGCCCAGCTAGCGCAGATCGAGGCGGCGCGCGACCGCCTCGCCGCCACCGCCACGCTGTTCAAGGCCCTGGGCGGCGGCTGGGGGCCGGAAGCGGCGGAGTACGCCCGCGCTGGCGAGTGAGCGCGCTTCTTGCGCGCCTCACCCTATTTCCGGGGAGAGGCAAGCCGGCTAGACGTGAAGGCTCTGCGCGGCCAAGGTCCAGCGCGCCTGCTCCTCAAGACTAACGTGTCGTGCTTCGCGATTTGCTCACCCCCTCTCCCTGGCGGCCCCCTCGCTACGTTCTCCCCCGCGAGGGGGGAGGGAACGTCTGGGGTAATCGTCCTGCTTAGGCCCGGCTACGGCACATCGACCAGGCATCCGCGGTTAACCGCTCACGCTCGGTAGCGGTGCACGCGCAATAGCCCCCTGGCGGGAAAAGGAACGCAAGACTAGCGGCGGCCATTCGGCCTGCCGGCTACAGCCCGGCGAACGGATCCACCGGCTCGCGCAGCGGCAAGGCGCGCAGCTCCACGCCGTCGGCGGCGGCGCGCGCGGCGAGGAACGTCATGGTGCGAGCGAGGTCGTCGAGCAGATAGGGCAAAGGCAGCAGCGGCTCGTCGAGCGGCCGGGTGAAATCGTCCCAGTGGATGGGCAGCACCCGGCGCGCGCCGACCGCTCGCACCACCTCGTCCCAATAGGCCTGGCGGTAGGCGTCGTCCTCCTTGCCCAGCGCGCCCACGCCGAGAAACACCACGTCGGCGCGGCGGCCGTTCAGCGCGCCCTCCACGTACCCGGCGCTGGCCTGTACCAGCGCCGCCCTGCCCTCGCGCTCGACCAGCAGCGCGTAACTGTCGCCCTCCCGGTAATCGCTGATCCAGGCCGGCGGCCGCAGCGGCCGGTCGATCGCGCCACCGAGGCGCGCCGACACCGGGCTGTGCGCCGAGCGTAGCAAGGTGACCGTGAATCGTCCGAAGCGCAGCCGCTCGCCGTCCTGGACCACGCGGATGCGCTGCTCCGCCAGCCCCCAGCCGCGGCCGACGTTGGCGGTCGACTCCGGGCCGACCAGCAGCGCCCCGGTGCGCAGCGCCACTTCCGGGGCGTCCATGGCGTGGTCGTAGTGCGAGTGCAGCACGATCACCGCCGCCAGCCGCTCGATGCCGCTCTTGCGCAGCTCGCGCGCGATCCGCTCGCGGTCCGGCGCCACCTTGGCGAGCAGCCGCGGCCAGGGACCGGGGCGGGAGAAGAACCCGTCGGTGAGAATAGCGGTCTCGCCGTCCTCGAACAGCAGGGTCGACACGCCCAGGAAGCGCACCCGCAGCACACCAGGCACGGCCGGCGCCGGCGGCAGCGGCTGCCCGGTGTAGAGATCCGGATCGGGCCGGTGCGTCAGCTGCCAGCCGATCCAGCCGCCGCTCAGCGCCAGCAACACCGCCGCCACGGCGATCGCGCGCAGCACGTAACGCATGTCCCGCATCCCTCCCGGCAAACCCATGGTCGCCGCCCAGTGTAGCGGCGCGCGCCGGCAGGCGACGACATCGGCCCGCTTTCCCTATACTGCGGGCCACGGCACGGCCGGGCGGCAGCGCCGCGGGCCATGCGACCCGGCATAACGAACACCAATCGATCGAGGAGAGTAGCGATGAAGATCAGTCTGGAAGGACGTGTAGCGATCGTGACCGGCGCCGGCGGCGGCCTGGGACGCTGTCACGCGCTGGCATTGGCCGCCCGCGGCGCCAAGGTGGTGGTCAATGACCTGGGCGACGAAGCCGGCAATCCCTCGGCGGCGGCCCTGGCGGTGGTGGAGGAGATCCGCGCCAAGGGTGGCGAGGCGATCGCCGACGGCGCCTCGGTCACCGACTTCCCGGCGGTCGAGCGCATGGTGGCGCGCGCCATGGATGCCTGGGGCCGGGTCGACATCCTGATCAACAACGCCGGCATCCTGCGCGACAAGACCTTCGCCAAGATGTCGCTCGACGACTTCCGGCTGGTGATGGACGTGCACCTGATGGGTTCCGTGCACTGCACCAAGGCGGTGTGGGACATCATGAAGCAGCAGAACTACGGCCGCATCGTGATGACCACCTCCTCCTCCGGCCTGTACGGCAACTTCGGCCAGTCCAACTACGGCGCCGCCAAACTGGCGCTGGTCGGCCTGATGCAGACGCTGGCGCTGGAAGGCGCGAAGTACAACATCCGGGTCAACAGCCTGGCGCCCACCGCCGCCACCCGCATGACCGAGGGCCTGCTGCCCGAGGAGGTGCTGCGCCAGCTCACGCCCGAGAGCGTCTCCCCCGGCGTGGTGTTCCTGGCCTCCGAGAACGCGCCCACCCGCACCATCCTGTGCGCCGGCGCCGGCTCCTTCGAGACCGCCCACATCACGCTCACCCGCGGCGTGTTCATCGGCCACGGCGATGACGCTCCCGAGCAGATCGCCGCGCGCTTCGCCGAGATCAGCGACCGCACCGACGACATGGTGCCGGGTTCCGGCGCGGTGCAGGGCGCCACCGAGATCGCCAACGCGCAGAAGGGGCGCTAACGCGAAAAGCGCGGCCGCGGGAAGAACGTTCGTTCCTCCCGCGGGTCTAAAAAGCGGACACGTGGCCGGCACATGGGACGTCGGCTGCGTTCGCTCGCCGAAACCGGCGCCATCGTTCGTTACGAAAGGGAGTCTCGTCGCGTGAAACCGCTGCCTCTCGCCCTAAGAGCCTTCGTCTGCGCGCTGGCGATGCTGGCCGTCGCCGCGCCGGCCCAGGCGCTGCCGGTCAAGTTCGTCGCCAATTACCTAGCGACGGCGCGCGGCATGACGGTGGGCCAGGCCAAGCTGCAGCTGGAGCGCAGCGGCGACAGCTATCTCTACCGATCCACCATCCAGGCCACCGGGCTGGCCAAGCTGCTGTTCTCCGGCAACATCCTGGAAACCAGCAGCGGCACCTTGAACAGCAATGGGCTGCGCCCGGCCCGCTACGACTATCAGCGCACCGGCTCCGGCGAGCGCGAGGACAAGATCCGCTTCGCCGCCAACGGCGAGGAATCGCTCCTGCACTACAAGGGCACCACGCGCCAGGCCGAGCTGCCGGCCGAAGCGCTCGACCCGCTGTCCCTGCACATCGCGCTGATGAACGACGTCGCCGCGGGCAAGCAGCGTATGCGCTACCTGGTGGCCGAGCCGCGGCGGCTGAAGGCCTACGAGGTGGTAGTGACGGGCCGCGAGCGCATCCGCACCGGCAGCGGCACGATCGACGCCGTGCGCGTCGACGTGGTCGGCAGCCTCAAGCTGACGCCCGGCCAGGACGTCGTCCTCGACCAGCTGGACATCCCGGCGGCGGCAGGCGGTGTGCAGACCAGCTTCTGGCTCGCGCCGGACCTGGACTATCTGATGGTCCGCATCCGCCATGTCGACCATGACGAAGGATCGATCGGCATCGAGCTGCAGGGTGTCGAGGTGCTGCAAACGGCGGATACGCTGAGCTGAGGCACTCCTCGCGCGCTGGACATGGACCGCCGCCCTGTGTCCTCATCGAACGGGGATAGGCGGGCGCGGAGGCGGCGATGGGGTTCAGCTTTACCAAGAAAGAATCGGCGGCCGACGGTATCCGCCGCATGGCGCTGGAGCGGATCGACTCGGCGGTGGCCGCGCTGCGCGCCGAGGACGACGCGGTGGCCGAAGGCGTGCACGACGCCCGCAAGCGCTGCAAGCAAATCCGAGCGATCCTGCGCCTGGTCCGGGGCGCGCTGGGCGACGACTACGCGGCCGAGAACATCCGCTATCGCGACTACGCTCGCCAGTTGTCCGCGGCGCGCGATGCCCAGGTGCTGCTGGAGACCCTGGCGCGGCTAGGCGGCGACCTCGACCTGATCGCCCCCGTGCGCCGGGCGCTGACCACGCGCCGCGACCGCTTGGCCGAGACCGCGCTGACCACCGAGCGGCGCGCGCGGCTGGCCGCTGAGCTGGAAGCCGATCGGTCGCGGGTAGCGGCCTGGCCGTTGCGCGGTGAAGGCTTCGAAGTGCTCGGCGACGGCCTGCTGCGCGGCTACAAACGCGCGCGCCGGGCCATGAAGCGGGCATACCGCAGCGGCGACGACGGCGACTTCCACGAGTGGCGCAAGCAGGTGAAATACCATTGGTACCACATCCGCATGCTGGCGCCGAGCTGGCCGGCCGTGCTCGAGGCGCGCGCGGCGGAACTCAAGCGGCTGGCCGACTGGCTGGGCGAGGACCACGACCTGGCGGTGCTACGCGCCACCCTCGCCGCCGACCCGGACGGCTTCGGCAGCGACACGGCGATCGAACCGCTGCTGGCGCGCGCCGCTCGCCGCCAGCGGCGGCTGCGGGCCGATGCGCGCCGCCTGGGGAGGAAACTCTACGCCGAACGTGGGGATGACTTCCTGCGGCGCATGAGCGCCTACTGGGAGGCCTGGCGAGGTTGACCGCGCCAGCAGGAGGCGCTGGCTACAGATAGGCTGCCCGCACATCCAGACTGGAGCGGACACCGAGGGCGTCGAAATTCTCCGCCAGCCAGCGATCGGCGCAGGCCCGGCCGGCGTCCCTGAGGTACTCCAGGAACTCACGCTCGGCGTTGCCCTTGCTGACCACGCCGAGCGACGCCATGGCCTGTTCGTCGCCGATCCGGTGCAGGCGGATGTTGCGATAGCGGGACGCGAACGGCTCCTTGAGGGCATCCTCCTCCAGCAGTTTCTGCACGAACGCCACGGCGCGCATCTCGTGCATGAGCGAGGAGTTGAACGCGATCTCGTTGACCCGGTTGTCGATTTCGAAGGCGGTGCGCGGCACCGCCTCGCGCACCACGGGATTGATCGGCACCAGCACCACGTCGGCGCTGCTGGCCTCGTAAATCAGCGGCCAGATCGCCGGATTGCCCATGTAGCCGCCGTCCCAGTACGCCTCGCCGTCGATCTCCACCGCCTGGTACAGGTGCGGTATGCAGGCCGAGGCCAGCAGCGCGTCCACCGTCAGCTCGTGACGGTGGAACACGCGCGGCCGGCCGGTGCGCACGTTGGTGGCGGTCACGAACACTTTCGGCGTCTCGCAGGCGCGCACCGCCTCGATATCGATCTGCTGCGCCAGCAGCAGGCGCAGCGGCTGCAGGTTCAAGGGATTGGTCTGGTAGGGCGAGAAAGCGCGGCTGACCACGTTCAGCCAGAAATCCACCGGCGAGAAGTCGATGTTCCACTGCCCGGTCAAGCAGTGCAGCGGCGTGCGCCGGATGGGGCTGAGCATCGCGTAGGCGCTGGTGGTGAGCCAAAAGCGCTCGAGCGCACGCCGCGCGCCCTCGGCGCCGCCGGCGGCATAACCGGCGGCCAAGGCCGCAGCGTTCATGGCGCCAGCGCTGGTGCCGCTGATCGCCTCGATGACGAGGCGCGGCTCTTCGAGCAGGCGATCGAGCACGCCCCAGGTGAACGCGCCGTGGGCGCCGCCGCCCTGCAGGGCGAGGCTGATCCGGCGTGGGGTATTGTCGTTGCCCGAATCGCTCAAGTGCTCATCCTCGCCCGGCTGTCCAGGTTTTGACTAAGTATGGCGTCGAGCAGGGGAGCCACGCCAGCGGCGATAACGAAACGGCCGGCCCGAAGGCCGGCCGTGAGCACCGCGGCCGCTGCCGCGAGGATGATCAGGCGATCTGGATCTTGCGCCGCTTGGCGGCCTCCAGCTTGGGCATGACCAGCTCCAGCACGCCATCGCGCAGCGTCGCCCGCGCCTTCTCGGTGTCCACCACGCTGGGCAGCGCCACCGTGCGGACGAATTCGCCGCGGGCGATCTCGCACCGGTAGTAGTCGCCCTGCTGCTCGTCGGACTCGTGGACCACATTGCCGCGCAGCGTGACGCTGTTCTCGTCGACCGAGACCTCCAGATCCTCCTTGCGGATGCCAGGAACCTCGGCGCGCAACACCAGCTCGTTGTCACGCTCGATCAGATCGATCCGCGGCATCGGCGCCTGCGCCTCCATCAGACCGCGCGCCACCGGGCCTAAGCCCAGGCGGAACATGGAGCGGGGCAGCAGCTCGTCGAACAGCCGGTCGATCTCATCGAAAGCGCTCAACACCGGCATGGTCCGGGCCCGCTGCAGCGAGGCAGCCGGCCGGCTTACCCGCCGTTCATCGCCTTCATGAACTCTGAGTGCCTGTGCCATGGTGTACCCCCTTTGTAATGCTTGGATATTCACCACAACAGCCCTCCAGGGCTCTCACTTCCTTTGACGGCTGGAGGCCGCAAAAGTTCTCTCGCGCAGGACTCAAAGCATTCAACGGAAACAATGCGTTACAAAGAAATCCTGTGCTCCGCAGACCCCGCCCGGCGCGCCGACGCGGCTTCCGGCCGACGCCACCAATCGACCCCGAATTCGAAGGCGATGATCGCCGGCACGTCGATGTCATAGAGCGCCGGATTGACCGCGCGGCGGATGTACAGCGCCGAGCCGCCGGCCGCGGTTTCGGGCACGGCGGCGAGATTGAGCAACAGGCGCTTCTGATAGAACTCGCCATCGGGCGTGCGCACCATCAGCACGGTCGGCTTCAGGCGGTTCTCCAGCTGGCTGTCGATGACCACGCCCAGCGCGCCGTTGTTCAGCTCCACCACCGTGCCGACCGGGAAGATCCCCAGGCAGTGGATGAAAGCCTGCACCAGCTCGGCGCCGACGGTGCCATCGCGGGCGTTGTACATCGCCTGCAGCACCTGATCAGGCGGCTGGGCGCGCCGGTAGCTGCGCTCGCTGGTCATGGCGTCGTAGGTGTCGGCGAGGTGGACGATGCGCACATGGTCGGGGATGTTCTTCGGTCCCAAGCCCCACGGATAGCCCTTGCCGTCGATGCGCTCATGGTGCATGAGGATGATCTCGCGCACTTCGCGCGGCAGGCTGCGGTCTTCGAACACCAGCTCCACGCCCTCGACCGGATGACGCTTCACCAAGGCCCACTCCTCCGGGCTGAGCGGACCGGGCTTTCTCAGCAGCGCCTCCGGCAGCTTAGCCTTGCCGATGTCGTGCAGCAGCCCGCCCATGCCGATGTGCTCGACCTGCTCCTCGGGCAGGCTCAGGTATAGCGCGAACAGCGTGGCCAACACGCAGACGTTGAAGGCGTGCGCCGCCGCTTGGCTGTCGGCGTCGGCCAGCCTAGTCAGCCAGAGCGCCGCCGAGCTGTTCTGCGCCACTTGCGCGGCGATGCTCCGCACCAGCGGCTTGGCCTCCTCCCAGTCCGGCGCCCGGCCCAGGCGCACGTCAGCGAACACCCGGTCCACATAGGCCATGGCGGTATCGCGATCGGTGAGCGCCGGGCGCGCGCGCTGCACGAAGCGGTGCTTGCTCGGATAGCGCTCGATCAGCGGCTCGGCGCCGGCTTCGGGATCGGCGGCTTCCAGCACACCGCCGGCGCTGGCGAACTCGACCGCCAGTGCGGTGTAAGCGGAGGGCCGACAGCGCAACTCCTCCACGTACACGTAGCTGCAGTACTGCTGGAGAATCCTCAGCTCTTCGTCGTTTTGGATTTCGAAGCCCTGGAACATGACCGGGACTTCTTCCCAGGGACGGTCCAGTTCGGCGACGTAGAGGCCATGCCGCAGCATGTCCACCGGCACCCGGACCAGATAACGCGAGAGGCTCATAACTTATTGTTCCGCTATAGAAAGCCCAGCCGGACGAACCCATCGGGCCGCGCAGCGTTCACGGGCAAGTGTCGGCCAAGCGAAGCCTTCCGCACCGCGAACGAAGTCCCACTAACGGCATATTCCGTCAGCGGCCCGCACATCGCGCCGTCCCCTCGCGCGATCGCCGCAAGGCCTAGCTTGACGAACCCCTCTGCGAATGGCCAGACACGCCGCCCAGGACAAGCCCTAAGGCGTCGTCCGCGGGCGGGAATCATGGAAAATGACGGCTGGCCGCTACTCCAGGCCGCGGACGCCGTGGGCGTCGATCCGCGGCAGCTGCCAGCCGTAGCGCACCGCCAGCATGCGGAAGGTAAAGCCGATCATCAGCGCCAGAATCGACGCGACATCGGCGGACACGTGCAGCCGCTGCAGGCCGACGTAGATCACGCCGGTAGCGATCGCCACCGTGGCGTACAGCTCCCGGCTCAGCACCAGCGGAATCTCGTTGCATAACAGGTCGCGGAGCACGCCGCCGAACACGCCGGTGATCATACCGGCGAGCACCACGATGACCGGATTCAGCCCCATGCCCAGCGCCACGTCGCAACCGATCACCACGAATGCCACCAGCCCCAGGCCGTCGACGATCAGGAACGCGCGCCGCAGCCGGTGCAGATGGCGCGCGACCAGCGCCGCCAGCAGCGCCGCGCCGCCGGTGAACGCCAGGTATTCGGGATGGGCGATCCAGCCCACCGGGTAGTGGCCGAGCAGCATGTCCCGCACCGTGCCCCCGCCCAGCGCGGTGACGATGCCGACCAAGCAGATGCCGAACAGATCCATGCCGCGCCGCATGCCCATGATGGCGCCGGACATCGCCTCGGCGATGATCGCGATCACGTAGAGGATGTGCAGCAGGGTCACGTGGTACCGGCCTCGTCCGACGCTGAAGCGAGGCGCGGATTATCGGCGACGACGGCGGTGGTATTGAATATGGCTAAGTAAATTTCGACTATCCTAAATATTATTTAAGGTTGGACCGACCGGATGAATCTCGATCCCAAACAGACCGAAGCGTTCCGCTGGGTGATCGAAACCGGCAGCTTCGAGCAGGCCGCGCAGCGCCTGCACCTCACCCCGGCCGCGGTGTCGCTGCGGGTGCGGTCGTTGGAGAGCGCGCTCGGCAACGCGCTGGTGGTGCGCAGTCGGCCCTGCCGCCCCACGCCCACCGGCCAGCGCCTGCTGCAATACCTGCGCCGCGCCGCGCTGCTGGAGGAGGATCTGTTGGCCGACCTGGCGGTGCAGGAGGACGCGCCGCTGACGGTGGTGGCGGCGATCAACGCCGACAGCCTCGGCACCTGGTTCTTCCCGGCGCTGGCGCAAGTGCTGATCCGCGAGCGCGTGCTGCTCGACCTGGTGGTGGAGGACCAGGACCACACCTACCAGCTGCTGGAGTCGGGGCTGGCGATCGGCTGCGTCAGCACCCAGCCCAAGCCGATGCGCGGCTGCACCGCCGCGCCGCTCGGCAGCATGCGCTACCGGCTGGTGGCCGCGGCCGGCTTCAAGGAGCGCTATTTCCCGCAAGGGCTCAACCGCAGCGCGGCGCGCGTCGCCCCGGTGGTAGCCTACACGCGCAAGGACGCCCTGCAGTCATCGTTCCTGCTGCGGCACTTCGGGCTGCCGGAAGGCGCCTATCCCTGCCACTACGTGCCGGGCATGGAGGCGCATTTCGCGGCGATCCGCTACGGCCTGGGCTACGGCATGGTGCCGGAGCTGCTGCTGGGCGAGGCGCTCGCCCAGGGCGAGGTGGTCGACTTGGCGCCGCACGCGCCGCTGGACATCGCCCTGTACTGGCACACCTGGACGGTGCAGTCGCCGCGCATGGAGCAGCTCTCGAGGCAGATCCTCGAAGCCGCCCCGAAGATCCTGGCGCCGCCGCAAGCGGTGCAGGCCTGACGGTCCCGCCCTACTTGCGGGTCTGGCCGACCGGCAGCGCCGCGGCCCGCTCCCAGTCGCCCGAGGCGAACCAAGGGTCGCCTTGCAGGTAGGCGCGCAGCATCGGCAGGCTGTCGAAACCCCAGATGAGCTTGTCGTCCACCTCGTAGGTCGGCACGCCGAACACGCCGCGCGCCAGCGCCGCGTCGGTGTTGGCCTTGAGCTCCGCCTTCACGGCGTCGTCGGTGGGGGCGCGCCACGGCTGCAACCGCTCGCGCAGGATGTCCAGCTGCTGCGGATCGGCGGCGTCGGCGCCGCTGCGCCAGACCTGGCGGAACACCGCCTCCGCCACCTCGCGCTCGATCAGCCCATCCCGGCCGCAGGCGAGCGCCAGGCGCAGCGCGCCCAACGGATTGAACGGATGGGCCGCCGGCAGCCGCAGCGGAACGCCGTGGCTGTGCGCCAGCCACAGCACCTGCCGATAGGTCCAGTCGCGCTTGGGCGCGATCTCGGCCGGACCGAGCTGGCCGTGATGCTTGAGGAACGCTGCGAACAGCACCGGCCGGTACTGCACTTGGTAATCCAGCCCCGCCAGGACTTCGGGCAGCTTCTCGAAAGCGAGATAGGCGTAGGGCGAAATGAAATCCAGGTAGAAAGTGATCCGCTTCATGCCGCCGGGCTCCCGTTCTTGCTGTCGCGCTCAGCAAAGCCGGGTGCCGAGCAGCAGCATGCCCGCGTCGGCCGCCTGCCAACCCCACCAGACCGCGGCGAGCGCCGCCGCCGCGGCGATGAGCCCCAGCAAACCGAACAGGGAGCGACGCCAACCGCTCATACGCGTGCCTCGCTAAGCGCCGGACGTTCGATCGGCCGCTCGCTGACGAACCAGTGCAGCACCGCGGCCACCACACCCAGCAGGATAGCCAGCTTCCACACCACGTCATAGTCGCCGGTGATGTCGTAGAGATAACCGCCCAGCCACACGCCGACGAACGAGCCGAGCTGGTGGAACAGGAACACGATGCCGCCGAGCATGGACAGGTGGCGCACGCCGAACACCGCGGCCACCACGCCGTTGGTGAGCGGCACCGTGGATAGCCATAGCAGACCGATGGCGACGCCGAACGCGTAGGCGCTAACCGGCGTCAGCGGCACCAGCAGGAACACCGCGATCACCACGCTGCGGGTCAGATACAGGGACGCCAGCAGCCGCGGCTTGGAATACTGCCCGCCCAGCCAGCCGGCCAGATAGGTGCCGAAGATGTTGAACAGCCCCACCAGCGCCAGCACCGTGCTGCCGACGCGCGCGGCGATGCCCTGATCGAACAGGTAGCCAGGCAGGTGCACGGCGATGAACACCACCTGGAAGCCGCACACGAAGAACCCCAGGCACAGCAGCCAGAAGCCGCGATGGCCGGCCGCCTCACTCAGCGCCTCGCCCAGCGACAGCCCGCCGCCGGTCAGCACCGGACGATCATGCAGCATGGCCCCCAGCGGCACCATCAGCGCGCCGATGGCCGCCATCACCAGCAGCGCCGCCGACCAGCCCAACCACTCCAGCAGGCCCAGCGTGCCCGGCAGCATGGCGAACTGGCCGAACGAACCGGCGGCGCTGACGATGCCCATGGCCATGCTGCGTTTCTCCGGCGCGACGGCGCGCCCGACCGCCCCCAGCACCACCGAGAAGGTGGTGCCGGACAAACCGATGCCGATCAGCAACCCAGCCGACAGGGTCATGCCCAGCGCCGTCTCGGACAGCCCCATGCACAGCAGGCCCAAGGCGTAGAGCGCGCCGCCCACCGCCGCCGTACGAGCGGCGCCGAAGCGATCGGCCAGCGCGCCGGCGAACGGCTGTGCCAAACCCCACATCAGGTTCTGCACCGCCAACGCGAAGGCGAACACCCCGCGGCCCCAGCCCAGATCGCTGCTCATCGGTTCGAGAAAGAGCCCGAAGCCGTGGCGCAGCCCCATGGCCAGGGTCACCAACAGGCTGCCGACGATCAATACCAGAAGCGAGTTGCGGCGCAGCGTGCTCATCGATGCTCTCTCGTTGTCGAGTAATGGTCGCGCGACCGACCTTGGCCGCGGGCGTGGTCCGACCCGAGCCGTCACCGCCGACCGGCGGGACCGACTCGGACGAGCGCGGAAATTCGCCATTGTCACACGGGACGGCCGGTCCGGAATATCAGGAATTGCGCGTAATGCGCGGCGCCCTTCCCACGCGGTGTCCACCGAAAGTCCTAATACCAATGGCCGTCCGGCCTAACGCCGATGGCCAATATCCGCGCCGAGACGACGCCGCTAGAGTGGCGGGCGGACGACGCGGCGTACCACGTCCTTCGCAGGTACGCCCGCGGCGACAGGATCCACCACGACAGGACGCCCCGCGAATGAACCGCTCTCGCCCTTCCCGCATACGCTGCGCCCTTGCCCTTCTGCCACTGCTGCTGGCCGCCTGCGGCGGCGGCAGCGGCGGCTCTTCGCGATCCCCGGATGACACCGGCGGCACCATGCCGCCGGCGGCGACCCCGGTCGGCACCGCCACCGGTCCGGCCGTGACGGCCACGATCGGCGCCGACGGCGGCAGCCTGACCGGCGCCGACGGTCGGCTGACCCTGGTCGTTCCGCCCGGCGCGGTGGACCAGGACACGACTTTCTCCATCCAGCCCATCGAGAATCACGCCCATGGCCGTATCGGCGGCGGCTACCGCCTGCGGCCGGACGACGTGCGTTTCGCCCAACCGCTGCGGCTGACTTTCGGCTACGCCGACGACGAGCTGGCCGGCACCGGCCCTACGGCCCTGGGCGCCGCCTTCCAGCGCGCCGATCGGGTGTGGCAGTGGGCCGGAACGCCCACCGTGGACGCCACCGCCCGCACCGTGACCGTGGAAACCGACCACTTCAGCGACTGGGCGCTGGTGGCCGGCCTGCGGCTGCGGCCGGGCAGGGCCACCGTCGCCACCGGCGATTCGGTCGCCCTCAAGGTGATCCACTGTTACGCCGTGCCCGAGGAAGGGCTCCTGGCGCCGCTGGTGGGCTTCCGCTGCGACCAGGGCGAGGGCGCGCCGCCGCCCGCCGATTCCTCGGTGAGCGAGTGGGCGGTCAACGGTGTGGCCGGCGGCAGCGCCGCCACCGGCACCGTGGCCGGCGGCGCCGGCAGCGCCACCTTCACGGCCCCCGCCACGGCCCCCGACCCCGCCACGGTCACCGTCAGCGCCCGAGTGCCGCGCGCCGACGGCGGCGTGACGCTGCTGCTGTCCGACATCACCATCATCCAGGACGGCGACTACGCCGGCACCTTCAGCTACGAATCCCGGACGTTCAGCGTCCGTCCGTCCACCATCCGCTGGTTCCGCACCCAGGACACGCCCGGCCTGGCCGTGTATGCCCCCACCGGCGCGCTGAATCTGCTCATCACCGAGGAGGACTGCGAGCCGCTGGCGGTCACCGCGCCCATCGCCGCCGACGGCCTGGCGTCGCTCATGACGGTGTTCCGCGCGGCGGGCGGTGCGCAGGCCAACGAGTACCGCTTCTATCTCCAGGCCGAGGGTGCGGTGACGCTGCAATGCGGCGGACCGGAGCCGGAGCGCGACCGCTACACCATCGACTGGAACCTGGCCGAGCGCGTGATCATGGCCATCGGCATCTGCCCGGATCAGCCGCTGCCGAGCTACGGCGACGAAGCGCTGCTCGCCGGCAGCTACAGCTGCCCGGGCGACGAGGACAACGGCTACAGCGCCACCTGGGAATTCCGGGGAAGCACCAAGAAGTAGGCGCCGCAGCCCTAAGGCGGCGAGGAATGCAGGGACGCGCCTCCTCCTCAAAGCCGCCGCATCCCCACCTCGCGGCTCGCCCGTATCGGGCGAGCCCAGCGCCTGATACAGACCGCGCCCGCTGCGTCCCGCGGGCAGGACTCCCCCCCTCCCCTCCCTCCCCGCCCGGTTCGCCGCCCCGTCGGCGCCGGGCTATGCTCTTCGCCAGAGCCCGGTCGTGGTGGCCACCGCCGGTCCCTGAAGGAAAACCAAGCGAAAGAGGTGGGTATGGCGCCGACGGCGGCCGCTCCGAGCCCGCAAGTGCAGCGGGAAGCGTTCGATCGCATGCACGCGATGCTGCGCGGAGCGCAGGCGCTGATGCCGGCGCTGCCGCTGATCCTGACCGCGGCGCTCTGGCCCCGCCTGGGCGGCTGGCTGGGCGTCGCCCTGCTGCTGTGGGCGCTGCGGCAGCTGGTGGTGCGCCGCTACCCGCGCGGCGCCGAGCTGCCACGCCTGCGGCGCTGGGCCTCCGAGGTGGCGGTGGTCGACCTGCTCGGCGGCCTGAACTGGGGCCTGGCGGGACTCTCGTTCCTGGTGCCGGACTCGGCACCGCTGCAGATGCTGCTCATCACCATGATCGTCGGCATCTCGGTGGGCTCGATCTTCGCTACCGCCTACTGGCCGCGCTCGCTGTTCGCCTACTCCTTGCCCGCGGTGGGCCTCACCGCCGTGGGCCTGGCGCTGGAAGGCACGGCCGGGAGCCTGGGCGCGGCCGCGGCGCTGCTGGTGTACCTGGCCATCCTCGGCAAGATCATGCGCCAGGCCCACGGCACCGCCATGCAGGCCATCGCCCTGCAGTTCGAGAACCTGGCCCTGGTGGAGGAGCTGCGCGCCCAAAAGGAGCTGGCCGAACAGGCCAGCCTCGCCAAATCCCGCTTCCTCGCCGCTGCCAGCCACGACCTGCGCCAGCCGTTGCATGCCCTGGGCCTGTTCGTCAGCGCGCTGCGGGAGCGGGCGGCGGCGCCGGAGCTGCAGCCCCTGGTGAGCCGCATCGAGCGCAGCGTCGGCGCGCTGGAGGGACTGCTCAACGCCCTGCTGGACGTCTCTCGGCTGGACGCCGGCGTGGTAGAGCCGCAGGTTCGGGCGTTCCCGGCGCGGGAGCTGTTCGGCCGGCTGTCGGCGGAGTTCGCGCCGCTGGCCCAGGCTAAGGGCCTGGCCTGGCGCTGCCAGGGGCCGGCGCTGGCCCTGCGGACCGACCCGGCCCTGCTGGAAACCATCCTGCGCAATCTCATGAGTAACGCCATCCGCTACACCCGCCAGGGCGAAGTGGCGGTGGAATGGCGCGCGGAGGGGCAAGACGTGGTCGTGACGGTGTGGGACACCGGCATCGGCATCCCGGCGCAGCACCAGGATGACGTGTTCCGGGAGTTCTTCCAGCTCCACAACCCGGAGCGCGACCGGGAAAAGGGCATGGGGCTAGGCCTGGCCATCGTCGACCGGCTCACCCGCCTGCTCGGCCACCCCTTGGCGTTGCGCTCGACGCCTGGCGAAGGCACCACCTTCGAGCTGCGCGTACCCGCCGCCTCCGAACCGGCAGCGACGGCCGCGCCCACGGTCGAGCGGAACGACGACGGCGCGCTGCGGGTGCTGGTGATCGACGACGAAGCGGCGGTGCGGGAAGCGATGACGCTACTGCTGGAGGAGTGGGGCTATCACGTGCTGGCCGTGGAGTCCGCCGACACGGCGCTGGCGGTCCTGAACCAAGCGCCGCAAGCCATCGTCAGCGACTACCGGCTGCGCGGGGAAGCCACCGGCGCCGAGGCCATCCGCCGCGTCCAAGACGCCTGGGGCGCGGCCATCCCGGCCCTGCTCGTCACCGGCGATACCGCGCCCGAGCGGCTGCAAGCGGCCAAGGACAGCGGCTATCCCCTGCTGCACAAGCCGGTCGCGCCGGCTCGGCTGCGCAGCTTCCTGCGGCGGGCCGCCGCTCAACGCGAGACGGCGCTCAGCCCTCCGGCAGCAGTCCCAACCGCTGGGCGGCCCGCAGCGCCTGCGCCCGATTGCGCACATCCAGGGCCTTGAAGATGGCGGCGACGTGGGCCTTCACGGTGGACTCGCTCATGCCCAGCCGGCGGCCGATTTCCTTGTTGGGATGACCCTCGTGCAGGCAGCGCAGCACATCGCGCTGGCGCGGCGTCAGCTCCGCCTGCGGCCGGACCGGCCGGGTGGCCGACAGCAGGGTCGGCGGCACGTAGACCCCGCCGGCGAGCACCAGCCGCAGCGCCCCCAGCATCACCTCGGCCTTCTCGCGCTTGGTGATGTAGCCCATGGCGCCGGCATCCAGCGCCCGCTGGATGTCGTGCGGCTCCTCCGAGGCCGACAGCACCACCACGGGCGTGGTCAGCCCCGGCGGCAGCAGCGCGTCGAGACTGGGATAGCGGTCGCGGCCGGGCATGCCCAGGTCGATGAGCGCCAGATCGGCGTCCGGATGCGCCGCCAGCAGCGCTGCCGCCGCGTCGTAATCGTCCGCCTCCAGCACCTCCACCTCCGGTGCCAGCCGCCGCAGGATGTGCCGAAGGCCTTCACGAAACAGGGTGTGATCGTCGGCGACGATGATCTTCATGCGTCTGTCTCCGGGACGCCACGACGGCGGTAGCGCGGCCCGACAGGGCGTTGCGGAACCGCGCACTCTGCTCACATTCCTCATCTGTTCACGTCAGGTGAACGGCTTGAAATTATGAACGCTGATGCGTCGATTAATAGCCGTTTCGCCGCGAATTCGCCGCCATTTCCTTGTCTGGCGATTCGCTCGCCCAGGAATTTTCGGCCGTCCGGAAACGACGAAGGCCCAGCGCATGGCTGGGCCTTCGTGTTTGAGCGATGGTGGTGCAGACGCGACCGGAATCCAACCCACTCTCTCAACGATTGAGCAATCCCGGGCAATCCTGCGGGTTGTTGTGGACGCAATGGCCTCGGCAATGAACGCCGGTCAGTCAGTGCAGGGCGGACTCTCACCTTGTGCGGCGCCGATTGACCGGTAGCGTCGCAGCCTACCATCGAGTGGTTAGCCCCAGCTATGACCGATGGCCCGCCAGCGCGTGTTGGTCAACGAGTTGTTAATGGACAGTCATCAAAACGTCATTTTGTTACTTCAACTATTGTTGGGCACCTCGAAAAACCGTCGCGAGCAGCCCGAGTGCAAGGTGGACGGAGCGCAGCGACCGAGACATAACAAGGAGTTAGGCGAGGGAGCGAGCACCGCCCAACGCAGCAATCGGGACGCGCAGCAGGTTTTTCGAGGTGCCCTGTTGTATTATTCAAGTATGGAAAAGAACACAGCCACCACGATCGAGGGTGTAACAAATTCTGTGTGTTGAGCCATGCTACCGACCCGAGGAGGGGGACATGGCAAGACGCACCAAACCGACGATTGATGATGAGCTGATCGACAAGCTGCTGGAGGGGCGCGAGCACGGCGCCGGGCTGCTGGGCAACGACGGTCTGATCGGCG
>Ga0207747_1000048_pt1 | contig 125967 bp, 130 predicted proteins | sample HigsolmetaGSP11D_FD_184839 | JGI IMG/M metagenome (GOLD analysis project Ga0207747, IMG submission 184839) | High solid enriched microbial communities from the Joint BioEnergy Institute, USA - SP1-1-D (SPAdes) | ecosystem: Engineered > Bioreactor > SSF (Solid state fermentation) > Aerobic >... | reverse complement strand
CCCCACCCCCGGGACCAGCACCACCCGCCAGTCGGTGAGCTGGTTGACGGCTCGTGTGTGCGCCAGCCGGAGATCTGCCGCGAGCTGGTGCGCTGCGGCATCCACCCGCCAGCGCTCCAGAAGGGAGAGCAGTACCAGCACGGCGATCAAGAGCAGTATCCCGAAGATAGACACGGCCGTCAGAAGCTCGGGCAGGGTGAACCCGTTCTGTTCCCCGGCGATCCGAATTCTGATCGCACCCCGCCGCATTCCACGTGGTTTATCGGACGGGACCGGAACACGCTTTAACGACCGGCACTAAAGAACCCGTATCCCACGACCGATAATCCTTCCGCCGTATTTCTCGGACGAAGGAGGAATCCTACCTTGAAGAGGCTGGCAGTGGTGCTCGTCGCGACGGCGCTGATCGCGCTCGTGGTCGGAGCGACCGTCGCCCAGGCCAGGAGCCCTCACCCCCCGGCCGCGCGGTCTCAGTACGCCCCGGGAACGGGACACCACGGAGGCAAATGCCTGGCGAAGGGACATACCAAGAACAAGGCCCACGGCAAGGCCAAAGGTCACTACAAGGACAAGCCGTGCGGCAAATCCCACGAGCCCCACGGCAAAGCCGGAGGCACCCACGGGAAAGGGCACGGCAAGGGCGGCGGTCACCACGGCAGGGGGCACGCCAGAAGCTGACGGAACCGAGGGACGCTGCGGACCTCCCCTGTGCGGGCGAGTGGAGGGGCATCCCCCACTCGCCCGCCAACGCTCAGCCGCGGCGCTCGATGAACTCTATGCGGTAGCCGTCGGGGTCCCTGACGAAGAAGATGCGCGAGCCGGTGCTTATGGGGTGCGGCTTGCTCTCGAAGTCGACCCCGCCGGCCTTCTCCAGCCTCTCCGCGAGCGCGTCCAGGTCATCGACGACGAACGCGATGTGGCTGTAGCCTTCCCCCAGCTCGTAGGGTTCGGTGCGGCCATGGTTCAGGGTCAGCTCGAGACGGGGCTCCGGATCCCCCGGCACCCCGAGGAAGGCGTTGGTCGCGTCATCCCCTATCGGGCTCTTGCGCACGAGCTCGAGCCCGAGCTTGTTGACGTAGAAGTCTATGCTGCGATCGAGGTCCAGCACCCTGTAACAGGTATGCACGTACTGCATCAGATCCGATCTCCTTCCATCCTCCGTCTCTCCGCGGGCATTCTATCAAAGAGACACCGCCCGACTCTCCCCCACGGCTGATATGCTTCTTGCATGGCCAGGGGAAACCAGCAGCCGCACCCGGCAGAGAGCCCGGCCTCCCGGGTGGCGCACGTGGCACGTGTCGGAGCCCGCTACGGGTTCGGCTTCATCTTCGCCCGGAGGCTGACCAGCCGGCGCAGGCGGGTGGATCCCGCGCGGGTCGGTACGCGCCTGAGGCTGGCCTTCGAAGAGCTGGGTCCCACCTTCTGCGAGCTCGGTCGCTTCCTCGCGGCCCGACGCGACAGGATACCGCCCGGGGTGACACGGGAGCTCGAGCGTGCGACTTCGGTCCCGAAACCGGTACGCTTCGAGTCAGTACGGAGGCTGATCGAGCGGGAACTGGACAACGATCTGGAGCGGCTCTTCGTAAGCTTCGATGAACACCCTCTGCGCACGGGGGTATTCACCCAGTCACACCGCGCCGTCCTCCCGGGAGGCCACCACGCGCTGGTCGTCGTGAACCGTCCTGGCATAAGGAGAGAGCTGCTGACGATGCGTCCGGTGGCGGAGCTGGTACGCCGCCGCACCGCAAACCGTCTGCCGCTCGACCCGTCGGAGGAGGTGGTGGAGTTCATCGCCCACACCACCCAGCGCAGGGACATGTACGCCGCCGTGCGCAACGTCCATCGGATGCGGGCCTTCGAGCAACCAGGTGTGGTGGTACCCACCTCCTACAAAGGCTACTGCTCCGCCCGGCTCGCGACCTTCGCCTTCCCGCAGGACCCACACCCGCCGGATGCCGGAGAGCTGCGCGCCGTCACCCGATACATCACCCGGCTGGCGCTCTTCGAGGGGCTCTTCCCGGCCGACCTCCGCGCCGAACGACTGTTCGCCGGGGAGGGCGGGATATGGGTGGCCGACCCCACGGAGTTTCTCTCCGTGGACCCGGAACGCCTGAGAGGACTGGCAGAGTTGCTCGACGCCATAAGCAGGGACGACGTCGAGGCGACGTTGCGGGCGCTCCCCTCCGCGGGCTGCACCGCCCCGGAGGACGACGCCACCCTGCGACGAGGGCTCAGGGATACGATGGGATCGCTCGGCGGGCCATTCTGGCGGGAGCGTACCCTCTCCGAGGTCGTCGCGCGGGGGCTGGAGACCGCGCGGCAGGGAGGGGTGAAGGTGCCGCTCGAGCTGGTCCTGCTCTTCCGTTCCCTCGTCGCGGCGGAATCGCTCGTCAGGGAAAAAGACGAGAGCTACACCGCGATGGGAGACTTCTCTGAGGCCGCCCGGGAGATGATCTCACGCTCCCGCGATCCCCGGGAAGTCGCATCCCGCACGGCGAGAAAACTGCTCCAACCGGAGACCTACGCGGATTACCCGCGTCAGATCCACGCGGTGCTCACAGAACTCAAGGACGGTGAGGTCGAGGTGCGCTTCAACCACGAGGGTGTCGAAGACCTTATCTCGAAGGTGGACATCCTGGCCAACCGGCTGGTCTTCGCCCTGCTCATCGCAGCGCTCGTGGTGAGTTCCTCGGTCATCGGGATCTTCGTCAGAGGAGGAGCACACTTCCTGGGGATGAGCGTCTTCGGGTTGGCCGGGTTCGCGGTAGCCGCGGTCCTGGGGCTGGCCCTCCTCGTCGGGATAATCCGTTCCGGCAGGCTCTGAAAATGGGCCGCGAGGCCGATGTCCGGACGCCGCCTGCCGGGGAACAATTATCCTGAGATGCCACGAGAAGCCACCAAAACACGCCGGAGACCCGTCTCCCAGAGCAGGCCCCGCCCCGATCCGCCCTGGAACGTCGTGCTGCACAACGACTGGGTGAACTCGATGCCGCGGGTCGTCGTCATCTTGCGCCGTACGATACCGGGCATGACCCTCAAAAAGGCGACCCGGATCATGTGGGAGGCTCACACTACGGGACGCGCCGTCGTGAAGAGCTGTCACCGCGAGCTCGCCGAGCTATACGCGGAACGGCTGCAGGGTCAGGGCCTGACGGCCACCGTGGAGAAGTCCTCCTAGGCCGTCTCCTGTATGGTCTGGACGCCGGCGCCGAGCATCTGACGTACCCTGCGACCCTCGCGGTGTCCCCGGTAGTACGCCAGACGTTCGAGGTCGGACCAGATCATGTAGCTGCTCTCGAGCGAGAGCACGGGCATGCCGAACCGGCCGTCCTTCCATCCGCTGCGGTAGGCCATGCTCTCCCGGATGGCCGCCGATGATACCCGCCTGTTCTCAGCTCCGTCCATCTGCCACCTCCCCGGCTGCGTCTCCACGGAGCGTATTCAACCCCTCGTCCAGCGTCCGTGTCAATAGAATTTAACGTTGTTCGGGCCCGCTTCTGTGAAAACTCACCCTGGGCCACACCGGTGCAGGAAGAAAACGCCAGCAACACCCCGAGCAGAGCAGCCCCGCAAAGCCCGGCAAGGAATCTATCTGGGCGCGCTACCGCGGCGTTCCACTCACCCGTATACCCTTCAGACGCAAACCGAACTCTATCTCGGAGGCGACCTCCCGACACCAGCTAAGGCGGCTCTCCAACACCCACATCCCGAACAGCAGACACATCTCCCGCCTCAGCGCCCGCCAGTAGCGACGCGGCGACTTCAGCCAGCGCATCTTACCCCCGGGCAGTGTTCCTCTCTCCTCCCGCACCAGCTCCCGCTCCAAAGCCAGCATCGCTCGCTCGAGGACCAGTTTCTCCTCACGCCTCCAGATCATCATGAGCTCGAACTCGTCCTCGAGCGCCGAGATAAATCTCTCCGCCTCGGAACTCCCGGACCGTTCGACACGAGCAGACATGGGACCTCCGTCCCCACCCTCCGATACCCACCACTTATGTCTCCGTACGTACCTCCTGGCCGATCGCGACCATCGAAACGATTATAACTAACACCTCCGAGGAAGGTGCCCTGGAGGGAGTCGTTCGCGGCCTTCGGAGATCACACTGCCGGGCGGCACACCCGGCACGGCCGGTACCCGGCGGCGACCGCCTCCTGCGCCGAGCGGAAGGTCCTGCGGTTCTCCGGTTTTATACGGCGGGCGTGCCGGCAGGTCAGGTGGCAGAAGACGCCGGTGGTGGGCGTGGCGACGTAAAGGGAACCCGCGATCTGCTCCACGGGAACCCCTTCTGATGCCAGAAGGCGTCTCTTGATCGGAGATCCGAAGGCGTAGTTCCCGGTGCTGCCGTCGTTTCTCACCACCCGGTGGCACGGGATGATGAGCGGCACCGGGTTGGAGGCCATGACGTTGCCGACCGCGCGGGTGGCCCGCGGGCTGCCCGCCTCCCGGGCCACCCAGGAGTAGGGACGCACCTCGCCGCGGGGGATCCCGCTCACCACCTCGAGCACCCGCCGCTGGAAGGGGGTGACATACGAGATGTCCACGGGTGCCGTTCCCTCCCCGGCGAGGGCCGCGGAGACCATCCGCCCAAGCCGTGCATCGTCGGCCCACCGCAGCAGCCTCCCGAAGCGCCGCCGGTAGCAGGCGGCGAACTCCTCCGCGGGGACGTCGGCCCGGCGCACGAGACGCACCCCGCCCCTTCCCAACCCGACGAAGACCTCACCCACAGGGGAAGGACAGAGGAGAAGCGCGTCCGTCCCGGATTCGAGGATGCTCTCAACCAAGTCACCGGCATCCCGGGGTGGTGAGAAAACCGCGCCCAACCGCTCGAGTGGCGTACGAATTTCAGCCTCGTATTCCATCTGTCTACACCTCGCTACTCAGTCTGGTCGCAAGGCGGGTCTTCCCCCGCCGCACGAGCGTCTTGCAGGTATTCACGGGCCATCCGGTCGTCTCCGAGAGCTCTGCGTAGGACAGCCCCTGGAGGTAGCGGAGCGTCACGGCCGTCCGCTGGCGTTCGGGGAGGGAGGCCAGCGCGTCGAGCACGTCCATCACCTCCTCGCGTGCGGGCCCGCACCACCCGTCCCCACGCTCGGGCATCTCCGCCACCGCGATCTCCCGGCGTCCGTCCCGGCGGTGGTTGCGCGAGACGTTGAGCAGGATGCGGTAGAGCCAGGGACGAAGCGCGAGAGCCCGGATCCTGCCCTCCGAATAGCGTCCGAGCGCCACGAAAGCGCGAGCGAAGCACTCCTGCACGGCATCCTCCGCCTCCCCGGGGCCCAAAAGGAAGGCGGCGTAGCGGTAGAGCTCCACGTAGTGCCGGTGGACTAATTCCTCGGGGGCCGAGGGGTCGCCGGCGGCGAGCCGGGCGGCGAGAGGGTCCGCTGTTCCGTTCTTTCCCACACCCATAGAACACCCCGCGACCACGAAAAGTTTCAGCCACCATACCAATCTTCCCTCCGGAAGGTTATGGCAACTCACGTCCAGTATGGCCAGGAGCCGCTCGTATGCCCGGCCGTACTGGGCGGCGTTATGATCTCAGCAGGACGCATGCTCCGAACGCTCGGTTAGAGAGAGAAGGAGGAGAGCGGATGAAGATTAGCCCGCAGAGAGACCTCTTCGACATCCCAGAGGGGGTGGCCTACCTGAACTGCGCGTACATGGCGCCCACCCTGCGCGCCGCCCGCAGGGCCGCGGAGGAAGCGCTGGAGCGTACCTCCCACCCCTGGCAGATAACCCCGCCGGACTACTTCACCGGCTGCGAGGAGGTACGCTCGCTATTCGCCCGCCTCATAGGCGGAGACCCGGATGGGGTAGCGATCGTCCCCTCCGTGAGCTACGGGATGGCCGTCGCGGCGGCGAACGTCCCGGTCGAAAGGGGAGAGAAGATCGTGGTGCTCGAGGAGGAGTTCCCTTCGGGCTACTACTGCTGGAGGGAGCTCGCCCGGCGAAAAGGTGCCCGCCTGTCGGTCGTACGCCGCCCTCCGGACGGGGACTGGACGAGCGCAGTCCTGGAAGAGATCGACGAGAGCACGGCCGTGGTCGTGGCGACCAACTGTCACTGGACCGACGGGACCCTGCTGGACCTCGTGAAGGTCGGGGGAGAAGCCCGATCCGTCGGGGCGGCCCTGGTGGTGGACGGCATCCAGTCCCTGGGAGCCATGCCCTTCGACGTGGGCAAGGTGCGTCCGGCCTTCCTCGCCACCGCCTCGTACAAGTGGCTGCTCGGCCCCTACGGCGTGGGCTTTCTGTGGGTCTCCGAGGAGTATCGCTCCGGCACCCCGATAGAGCACAACTGGATCAACCGCGCGGGCAGCGAACGTTTCTCGCACCTGGTCGACTACCGGGACGACTTCCAGCCCGGCGCCCGGCGCTACGACGCTGGTGAGAGGAGCAACTTCGTCCTGCTGCCGATGGTCGCGGAGGCGCTGCGCCAGATCCTCTCCTGGGGGGTCGGAAACATCGCGGAGACGCTGGCCTCCATCACGGCCCTCATCGAGGAAGAGGCCGTCGAGCGCGGCATGGAGCCCACGCCCTCGGCCCTTCGCGCCCCGCACATGCTCGGGATAAGGCTCGAGACGCCCATCCCGGAGGACCTCCCGGCACAGCTCGCCTCACGCGGGGTGCACGTCAGCGTGCGGGGAGACTCCCTGCGCATCTCCCCGCATCTCTACAACACCGGGGAGGACGTCTCGCTCCTCTTCTCGGTCCTCGAGGAGCATACCCGGGCGAGGTCCGTATGAGCTCCGGCTAAAACGAAAACTCCCCGCGCAACATCGAATAGAGCTTCAGGTCCCGGTACGCTCCCTTCACGAAGACGTGCTCCCGCTGGGTGCCTTCGAAGGTCATCCCGGCCTTCTGCATCACGCGTTCTGAAGCCCTATTCTCGGCGAAGCACCGAGCGATGACGCGGTTGAGGCCCATGTGCTCGAAGCCGTAGCGGATCATCTCGAGCACCGCCTCGGTCATGTATCCTTTCCCCCAGCAATCCCGGGAGAGGACATACCCTATCTCGGCCCGGCGGTGCTCCCGCACCCAGGAGTCACCGTATCCGCAGGAGCCGACGAGCCTGCGTTCCTCGCGGAGGACCACGCCCCACAGAAGCTCTCCCCTCGTGTACCCCTCCACCACCTGCTGCAGAAACCGTCTGGAGTCCTCGGGTGAGCGGTGCGTCTCCCACATGACGTGGCGGGTCACCTCCGGGTCCGAGGCGTAGAGGAAGACGTCCCGTGCGTCTTCGAGGGTCATCGGACGCAGGATCAGACGCTCCGTCTCGAGCAACGGGGGCATCCGGGTCACGGCTCGATGGTCACACGCTCGATGCTGCCCCAGGGCAAGAACTGATACCCGATCGGGTCCCCACTCGGATCCCGAACGTCGATGAGTATCCCGGAGGCGTCCCGGTCGCAGATGAAGCCCGCCACGTCGTTGCCGAGCTTGGCCGTGATAGTCACGAAGCTGTTGCGAGCCAGCGCGCGGGAGAGGTCCGGAACGTCCTCGCGCGGCCCCTGCGAGGCCCTCTCACTGAAGCGTCTGTTTTCCAAGCGTACCTCCTCCGGAGCGTAGGGAACACACCTCCACCGAAACCACAGAGTACAACACCTTCGTCGGCATCAGGTGATCAGCTCCTCGATGGGTATGGCCTCCGAAGAGCCGCCCTCGGGATCCACCACCGCGTAGTCGGCCCCCGCCCGGCGGGCTATCATGGCATGCCGGGAGAGTCCTTCGGGGTTTTGGATCTTCCCCACGTACTCCGGCAGATCGAGCCGGGGTGCCCGCTCCCGGAACCCCAGAGCCTTCTCGGGAGAGCTGAAGAGGGCGGCCACGAGCACGTCCCGCCCCCCGCTCTGTACCGAGACGAGCGGGGATACGCCCTCCTCGTCGGTGAGCACGTACAGCGGGAAAGGCAGCTCGGCTCTCCTCTCCGCCACGAGGTGCAGAACGTCTTCGGCGAAGAAGATGCCGGCCCCCTCCTCCGTGACGACCAGCAGATAATCTTCCCCGGCCGAGGCATACTCCTCCACCTCCCCCCACCCTTCGAGAGGCTCCGGCCAGAGCCCGGCGAAGGCATCGAGCTCGCTGCCCCGCGCACAGGCGGCGAAATCCCCCGCGAGATCCCTCCCGGAGAAGAGCGCCCCCACCCTGGCCGGCCTGCCGCCGACCTCCGTCTCGGCGAACACCTCCTCACCGTGCCGCCCGACGAGCCTGAAGAGCGGGGGGTAGGGAAGTTCGTCCAGCGAGAGTTCCCGTCCGAATTCCACGGCAGTGGCGGGATGATCAGAGCAGCAGTTTGGGACGAACCAGCCCGCGCACGGTCTCGACGAGCTGCTCCGCCGAGAACGGCTTGCGCAGGATGCGCACCGACCCGTGCGTCCTCTCGGAGATGGCCTTCGCCGCGGGGTCCTTCTTCGCGGCCGTGAGGACGACCGGTATCCTCGCGGTCTTCGGCATGGCCTTGAGGCAGTGGCAGGCTTCCAGCCCACCCACCTGCGGCATGGAGACGTCCATCACGACGAGGTCCACCCTGCGGCCCAAAGCCTCCTGCAGGGCCCTCTGTCCGTCGGGGGCCTTGACGACCTTGAACCCAGCATCCTCGAGGGCCTCGGCCCCCATCTCGAGCACCTCGGGATCGTCGTCAGCGAGCACTATGGTAGCCATAATGTCCGAGATTGTACACCTGTAGCGAGCGCCTGTAAGCTCCACCGGCCGGCTCGTCAGACCCCGACCTCCAACACCCTGTCGGCCATACCGGCCAGCTCCCGGCTCTCCGGGGAGCCTGGGTCCGGGAGATATGTCGTGCCGTCCTCGAAGGTGATCTCGACCTCCTCCCCGGCCACCTCGCCCTTCGATCGGAGCCTCCCGATCGCCGCCAGCCCGACCAGGGCGCCGCCGGCCAGCGCGCCGGCGAGCAGCAACCTCAGTCCCCTCCGACCGCTCAACCCCGGCCTCCTCTCATCGCCTTCACCAACTCCCCTCTGATGCTGCGCATGTCGTAGAGCACGAGCCCGGTGCGGGCCTGAGGAGAGGTGGTCGCGAACAGGGCACCGCCGTTCTCGAGCGACACCATGAGCAGACACCCCAGCTCTGTCCTGATCCTGACCTGCTCGGCCCGCTCTTTGCCGTGGCGCCGCGCCGCGTCCCGCACGGCCTCTGAGAGCGCCCGCAGCACCGCACCGACTCTCTCACGCTCCACCCCCTCCAGGTGGGAAGAGTAGAGAAGCTCACCTCCCGGTGAGAGCACGGCGCACGACTCCACCTCTCCGGAGAGCGAGCGCAGCCCCTCTACGACCTGCTCCAGGCTCCCGGATTCCGGACCCTCTCCTCTCTCCATCGTCTCACGCTCCTTCCCGCCGCAGATTCAAAGGATCCGGGGCATTATATCTCCGCGCCGTACCCCGTATCCGGCACACCGGGCTCTGCGCGAGCTTAACAAAAGCACCTTCGGATGGTATATTTTCACGGTCCGAGGGGCGATTAGCTCAGCGGGAGAGCGCTGCCTTCACACGGCAGAGGTCGCTGGTTCGACCCCAGCATCGCCCACTCTGTAAAGGCGCTGATTTGCAGGTAAAACTTATAGAACGGTGACGGGCCCCGGTGTTGTACCGGGGCCTCTGTGCAGCAACCGTGCAGCAACGCAGAGAATGATCTCAGGAGGCCGGGATCCCCAGCTGCTCACAGATCTTGCGCGCCGTGAGGTCGTCTATCTCCGTGTGGCGCGGGACGCTGGTACGCTTGCCCGTGCGGAGGTTCTGGTAGATGGAGTGCCCTCCGTTCCTTCTCTTCTCAAGATGCAGCCGTGCTCGGAGAGATGCTTGATGAGCACGCGGCGCTTCAAACCTCCAGGGTCTCGCGGATCACGCCTTCCTTGCCCTCAAGTTCACGCTCGGCATCCTCCCGCATGACCTCCAGCACGAGCTCTATGGCCTCCTTGAGGTTCTCACGGGCTTCTTCGATGGTCTCCCCCTGGGTGACGGCCCCGGGGACCTCTGGACAGGTGGCGACCCACCACCCGTCCTCCCCACGCTCGAATATAGCCGTGAAAGTCCCGTGCATCTTTGTTTCCCTGTCGTTTCTCACGGTTTCTCGCCGTTCATCGTAGCGCAAGGAGATGGTCAGCCGAGCGCCTCTTCGAGGGCTTTTGCGGCCTTCTCCTGCATATCCGGCAGAAGGTGGGAGTAGATGTCCAGGGTGATGCTGATGGAGGAATGCCCGAGCATCTCGGAGACGATCTTGGGGTTGACGTCCTTCGAGAGAAGAAGCGTGGCGCACGTGTGCCTGAGATCGTGGAACCTCACTCCCCGGTTCGCCAGCCCGGCGCGTTTCAGGAGCCGGGCAAAGGAGCGGTTACGCAGGTTGGAGGGGCTGATGATGGTGCCTACTTCCGTGGCGAAGACGAGCCCGCCGGGCTGGTAGAGGGACCCCATCCGCTCCATCTCCTCCAGCTGGCGGGAGAGGTGGGCCCTGAGCGCGGCGGCGGCACCGGAGGTGAGCCGTATGGTGCGCCGGCTCTTCTTTGTCTTTGTCTCCCCAAGGATGAAGGATCCGTTCGCCTGGGTGAGGGTGCGCCGGACACGCAACAGGCCACGCTCGAGGTCCACGTCGTCCCACTTGAGGGCCAGAAGCTCGCCCATGCGCATCCCGGTGGAGAGGGCGAGCACGTAGAGGGCTTCCAGCCTGTCTCCACGGGCGGCTTCCAAAAGAAGGCGGGCCTCCTCTTCTGTCAGGGGGTTGATCTCTTCCCGGTGGACCTTGGGCAGCTTCACCCCGGAGGCCACGTTGCGTGGTATGAGGCCATCGGAGACGGCCTGGGAGAGCGCCTTGTGCAAGACGACGTGCAGCTTGTGCACCGTGGCGGCACTGAGTCCGGAGTCCAGCCGCTCCCGGTAGAACCAGCGCAGGTGTGCCGGGGTGAGATCTTTGAGTTTCATCTTGCCAAGCGCGGGCTTTATATGGGGCCGTACGGCATATCCGTACCTCTCGAAGGTGCTCCGGCGCACCGTGCCTTCCACGTCCTCGAGCCACCGCTCCAGATATTCCCCGACCGTCATGGCGCCAGCATCGAAGAGGAGACCATCTGCACGCTGGCTGAGGGCTTTGGCGAGTTTCTCGGAAACATCCTTGCGGGTCTTACCGGAGACGTAGCGCCTCTTGGGCCCCTCCGCCGTGTGCACGAAGTAGGCCCCGCGGTAGCCTTTCACCCTGCCGCTTCTGTCCCTGACGGGGTAGATCGAACCCTCCCCGTTGCCGCGCTTACCCATCTTTGCCCCTGCTCCTTTCCCACTCCCTGACGCTTTGTTCGTACCAGATCGGTCCCATGGCCAGCTTCCGGTTCGGACGAGGAACCAGATGCCACCAGCCACGAGCCATGTAGGCCTGTACCGTTTGCCTCCTCAATCCCAGACGCCGGGCCAGCGCCTCCGCATCCAGGACCTCGAACTGCTCCGGCACCTCCACCTTATTCAGATCAGCCTCCTTGACCATCGCCGCAGTTTACCGGATTTTCCAGGATTCTATCAAGTATCTATTGATTAATCAAGTGTTATTTGATAAGATTAGGGAGTCAGAAGATAAAGAGGTACTTAGAGGAGATAGCCCCTTTCTACCGGGCGCGTGCTCGAGGGCCTACGGCGTCGTCTACAGAAGCTCTATGAACTCCTCGACGGAGATCCCGGCGTCCCGGATCAGGGAGCGGAGCATACCCCGCTTGAGCTCCTTCTTTCGCGGCACGGTGAGTGGTTTTCTCCCGGGCTCGCCCTAGATGAGACGGATGTGGGATCCTTTTTGCCTCACCCTCTCATAGCCGAGCTCGAGAAGCTTTTACCGCCTCATCGCCGGAGAGCTGTGGAAGCGGCGGCAAGGCTTCTAGACTGCCAGCTCGCGGACGATCTCATCTCCGGCGGGGAGCTCCTCCCCGCGTTCGGCCATACTCTCCAGGGTGAATTCGAGGGCGGCTTTGACGTCTTCGAGCGCCTCCTCTTCGGTTTCTCCCTGCCCGTAGACGCCGGGGAGAGAGGGTATGGAGGCGACAAAGCCGCCATCCTCGGGGTCTGGGTGTATGGCTACCGCGAACCTTCTCATTGTTTCCGAGCGTTTCTCCACGTTCTCTATTATAGCTCAAGCAAGAGAGCCTGATCATCGCGCCGCAGGGACGGCAGGCATCCTAACCTCGCAACCGTTGCGGGATGAAGACCTCCGCCGAGATAGCGAAAGAGGCGGAGGTCTCGGAGCGCACCTGGCAGAACCGCACCAAAACTGGCCGCTACGGCCGGGAGCATGGTCCCATCAGGCAACCCTTTTCCAGACCTCCCCCAGAGTGTGTCGGCACTCCTCCACCTCCTTCCGCCCTGCCCGGGTCTTGTCCAGAGCTTCTCTGTGGGCTTCTATCGCTGAGAGCGCAGGCTCCATCCACACCTTGACGAGCTTCTCGGGCTCCAGAGCGAGTTCCTCCCGGCAGAAGAGGGTGAAAGCCTGCCAGATGGCCGCGGCCTCTAATGCAAGCTCGTGCTCTAACTTCTCGAACAGAGGAGGCATGATGTCCGCCTCTTCGAGACGTTTCTCCAGGGCTTCAAGGGCCTTCTCTATGGCCGGGTCCGCTGCCTCTTCGTCGGTTTCAAAGGAGCCGTCTTCCAGCTCCCGGAACATCCATCCGGGCGGGTCTCCTTCTTTCCCCGCCCGCACCCAGGCGTAGCGGCTTCCTGCCTCGTGCCCTTGCAGGTATGCCGAGTGGATCTCGTTGGTGAAGACCGTGCGCCCATAGGGCAGGGTCTCCCTGAGGGCCCTCACCGCATCCAGCCTGCCGAGACGCCCCAAGAGGTCTATGCACAAACACAGCGTGATGTCTTTGGCCGCCTCGCACCTTCTGACAAAGGCATCGTCGTTCTGGGTGTAGGTCTTTCTTGGACAACTATCCACGAGCCTTCTGGACTCCGCCTCGTCGCCACGCGAGACGGCCTCCACATCCAGCCTGAACCTCTCGTCAGGAGTCAGACGGTCGTAGAGCCTGCCGAGGCCGTTCTTGCTGCTCACCCTGCCTTCCTCCTTTTCAGGACTCTTTCCAAAGCCTCCAGGCGCTCCTCGAGCTCTTCGGTCTCTTTGATCTTTCGTTCCACCTCCACACTCCTCAAGAAGACGTTGAGTATCTGCGAGACGATAGAGCCCACCCTGGGATCCAGCCGGCCCTCCTCTACGTCAGAGGCGAGCTTACGCAGCCACGCCTTCACTTCCTTGAGCTCGCCTCTCGGCCTGGCCCGGCCCGCCTTCCGTGCGTTGCGCCGGCGCTCCTCCTTGCGGGCCGGATCATGCGCCACACAGTAGGCGGCGCCCGGTGGAACGACCCCCTTGCAGGGCCCTCCGGAGCGCGTGATCGCCGGGCATTTCGGCACTAACGACCACCCCCTCCCCCTCTGTCATGAGAACAGCTCCTCTTTCGTCTGCATCACCTCCGCGATTGCCCAGTCCTCGCTCATGCCCTCGTGGACCAGGCGCCACACGCGCCGCCAGCAGTCCTCACACTGCCGCTCGCCGTGAACGCGGCAGGGGAGGTCTTCGTCTTCCCCGGAAGTTTCGTAACGATTTGTAGCTACTTGATTAAGAGTGCCAGGGGGTTTGGCACCCTTAATCGTTGGCACCCTTAATCCGAGGTCGGATTTTTGGCTTGAATAAGCGGAATTCTCTGCGTCAGTACGGTCCGTTTCCGATTTAGAGTGCCAAGGTTTGGGTTTGGCACTCTTAATCGCCGGGAGCTTCCAGAACCAGGTTCCCCCTCCGCGCTTGTTACAATCTCCCCGGCGTTCTGAGAGGATCCCCAGCTCGCGTTTTGCGCGCTTGAGGGTACGCTCTGATATCTGCGCTCTCCGTGCTTCGGCCATCACAGCGGAGGCCTCCACCTCGCCGTCTGCGAGCAGCTCGCCGAGTAGCTCTTTCGCTTCGTCGAGCGCGGAGCGTTCTTCGGGGTCTTGCGGAGCGGAGAGCAGGGAGGCTGCGTCGTGGTTGCTCTCTCCGTGCCACTCCACACGCACGGCCCCGCTCTTATGTGCTTGTGTGAGCGAGAAGAGGAGCGAGGGAGCGGGCGGTGCGAGGTTCGATTTCACCGGTGCGAGCACGCGCCGGCGTTCGTCTTCTGGATCTTTGGCGACGAGCATCCCCGCCCGGGCCGCGCCCACGATGCCTATGCTTCCTCCGCCGCGGTATATCGGGTTCCCTCCCTGAGCTTTGTTGAGGTGGCGCACCACCACGACAGCCGCCCCGGTTCTCTCTGCCAGGTGGGCGAGCGGGGCCAGGGCCCGCCGCACGTCCTGGTCACGATGGCTGTTGACATCCCCGGCGAGATAGGCCATGAGGGGGTCGATGACCACGAGTAGCGCGCCCACGCTCCGGACGGCATCTTCGATGAGATCCAGGTCCTCCGGGATCGCCAACTGGCGCTCGTGGCCCCTCTCGTCACGGACAGCAGTAAGTGCGAGTATCTTTGACGTGTCCGCTCCGGCTGCGTCCAGACGCGGACGTATGGTGTCCGCAAGGCCATCCTCCGCCGAGAGAAGCACCACGCCGCCAGCCGGGCACTGTGCGCCGTCAGGCCACATCCTACCCCGCGTCACGCGTGCGGCGAGGTCCGTGGTCATCGCGCTCTTGCCGGTACCCGGGTCCCCGTCTATCAGCGTGATCTTCCCGAGCGGGATCCGCCCCGGCCAGAGCCACGAAACCTCCTCCGGCTCCACGGCATCGAGCGGCGTGACACAGGCTGTCTTTCCGGTCCCACGCTCACGGGCATCGCTCCGCGTCCACACCCACCACGAACGAAGCGTATGCACCAGGCCCGGCGCCATCTCCTCCAGCGCCGGCCCGCCAGTGGCCGGATCCCCGGCCGCGATTTTCCGCGCAGTGTCGGAGACGATACGCTGGATATCGCCGTGCGCCTCCCGGCGGGCCCGCTCGTCCGGGAAGCCTGCGGCATCCCAAGCGGCGAGAAGAAGCTTCTCCACGAGCTCCGCATCGAGCCGGCCGGGACGGAGTAGGAAGCCAGCCAGCGCCAGCGCGAACTCGTGCCGTCCTCCTCCGCCCGCGTCACGGTGCGGTGGCACGTGCCGCGCTATCAGAGCGGCGGTGGCGAGCTCCCGGCACCGGCGGTGGAGCTCTTCTGCGCCTATCTCCTGGAGCTCTCCGCCATGCCAGACGTATCTCTCGCCAGACGGATGAACGCTCGGCGGTACGACCGTCTGACGCCCCGTCGAGCGCAGCTCCACGAGCTTTGCGCCGTCCGGGGCCTTCCAGTCCCGGCTCGCTGCCCCCGGCGAGCAGTACCACCAGTGCGAATGCGGCCTCGAGTCGCGGCCCGAGGTGAGCGTCGGGGGGAGGAACCGCGGCGCAATCTTCAACACCTTTTCGGCGTCGAGGTCGATATCCGCCAGCCCATTGGAAGCCTTCCCGAGCAGCAGCCCGATGTTGGCACCGTTGGAGAAGTGCTTCGGCAGGTCCTCCGGCTTGAGCCTGAGCTCTTGCCAGCCCGGTATCCTTGGGGCTTTCTCGCCGGCCGGGATCGGGACCACCGCGAAACCACGCTCGAGATAGCGTCGCGCTACTGCGAGTGTTCGTGCGCTCATGCGAGCAGCTCGCTTTCATCATCACGCAGCGCTTCGAGCGCTACGCTAACTGCGAACACGTCCACGTCGAGCTTTTCAGCGAGCTCCTCCGGCCCGGGCTCGAGCTCGGGATGTCTGCTCAGATAGTCGCGCAGCATGAGCAGTGTTTCTTGATGATCATCGAGTACAAGCATTTGAAGTCCCCTTCGGGGCTTTTTATTTGCTCGACGCGCGCTCTTCCATGAACTCGCGGAGGCTTGGAAGATGGATACGCACGCTTCGTCCGACGCGCGCGCTCTTGATCTCGCCAGAAGAAACGTATCGCCACAATGTCGTGTGAGAGAGCCCGGAGTATCGCTCGGCATCTGGATAGCTGATCCACTCCCTGAGAATTTGGTTTTCTTGCACATCAGCTCCTTTCTTGGGTTTTCTTGATGTTGTGTGAGAGAATAAGCGTTGAACCACTTACACACAGGAGTGTTCAAATGAGCCTGGATAAAGTTTTAGTGGATGTCGGCAGGCAGGCCCCGCCGCATCTGAAGGGCCATCCGTTTTTGATGGCTGCGGTAACAGAGGTGATGAAGCGCGGGAAGAAGCGCCCGAACATGGTACGGGAGGTGATCGAGCTTGCAGGTGAGTGGTATGAGCGGTACATGCCGTCTCGGGAGGACCTGTCGAGCGACTTTCCACCAACACCGTACGATTTTCTTTCTGGAGAGCTTCTCGTTGAGAAGCTGGCGCCCGCGGTCGAGCGGGTCCGAGAGCGCATCTTCGGGCACGCCTGCGCCCCTTTTGGGGACATACAGGCAGCCGCCGAGTGGATAGAGCGCACCGAGGCGGCGGATATCGAAGACTGGCGTTCATCGAATGGCGGAAGAGGAAAAGCGGTCGAGGAGATAGAGCGCCTATGTCGCGAAAACGGTATAGAGGTCGTGTTCAAGGCTACTCACTTGCCCTACCAGAAGCCGGGCGAAGATCACGTGAAGCGGGCGAGGGCCGTACCGGGGAGCGATCTCTACGCTCTGGCTAAAGAGACGGAACGGATGGCGAAGCACACCGGGCTGGCGCAAGATGCGTTGGTAGTGCATGTACTCACCGGGCTCCGGCCCGTGCTGTCTCGAGTTCGGTTCAACTCCCACTACAGCGTTTACGACACCGGTGAAGAGCAAATCCACCGTAAGTGGGTGCAGGCAAGCTTCTTCGCAAGAGACCTCAGCTACAACGAGCTCAGAAGCGTTTACAACGTGATCCGATCATCTGCCGGGAGCAAGGGGGCCAAACCACTCACCTTGAACGACCTGCGTCTGTGGCGCCTGGTCAAGGAGATGGGAGGTCCACCACAGAAGAACAAGAGAGCGTTCTGGAGGAAGGTGCAGCAGCGATGGAACCAAGAGCATTACTCAGAAGCAGATGCGAGATACAAATCCTGGGAGGGAGTGGCAAAGAGATACCACAGAATCCTTGAGCGGGTGGGGTGACTCCAGCACCGGTCGTGCAGCAACGGTGCAGCAACCGTGCAGCAACCGGGGTGAATAACCTGAAAACTCAGGAAGAGCCGCAGCCTGCAGATATCGCGTTTTTGCAGGCCTTTTGTAAAGTGCAGAGATCTCCTGAAAACTCCCGCACCGCTTTCACACGGCAGAGGTCGCTGGTTCGATCCCAGCATCGCCCACTCTCCATGCTCCTGTGAACAGCAGGAACGGGGAGTCTCCGCTCAACGGCGTATCCACCGCCGCCTTTCTTCCGCGACTCGGTCGGGTGAAACCCTCGGAGTTCGGGTTCGTATACGCCAGCGTTGTCGTCTCACGTTTCAGGCCGAGCGAACGGGAGGAGGTTCTCGAAACGGGCGCGGAGCCTGAGAGCACCATCTTCGGGAGGATGAAGACGCCGGCGGCGCTCCTCGCGGTGATCGTTTTGGCCACCGGGCTGCGCTTCTACCACCTGGGGGCGCAGTCGCTGTGGGGGGACGAGCTCTCGAGCTGGCGGTTGAGCGGCCACAGCGTGCTCGAGGCGGTGCGCGGCGCATACGTAGATACCCAGCCGCCGGGTTACTACGCGCTCTTGTACCTGGACCGTCAGATCTTCGGGGAGAGCGCCTGGGCGCTCAGGCTGCCCTCGGCGGTAGCGGGGGTACTCTCGGTGCCGGCCATCTTCCTGCTAGGACGGCGCCTCTATTCCGACCGGGAAGGGCTCGCGGCGGCGCTGCTCGCCGCGGTGTCCTGGGCACCCGTGTACTACAGTCAGGAGGCGAGGGCATACTCGCTCCTTCTCTTCCTCTCCATCCTCACCGTCTACTTCTGGTGGGGGATGCTGCAGGAGCTGAGGACGAAGGGCGAACTCCCACTCCCGGACACCGCGGGTTATGTGGTCAGCGCCGTCCTCTGCGCCTACGTACACTACTTCGGACTTCTGCTCGTCGCCCTCGAAGGAACCGCACTCCTCGTCCTCGCCCGCAGGCGGGTGGTCAGGGCGCTGGTGCCCTACGTCCCGGTCGCGCTCGCCTACGTACCCTGGCTCCCCTTCCTCGCCCATCAGTTCGCCAACAACCGTGGAGCCGTCTCCTGGATGCCCAAGCCGGAGGCGGGGTTCTTCGCGCAGTATCTGACCTTCGCCTTCGGAGGGTCGCTCCTCGTCGCTCTCGTCGGCTGGGGACTCATCTGCTACCTGCCGCTCGGGTGGTGGGAGCGTGGGGAGAGAAGGAGAATCCCCCCGCAAGGCTCGCTGCTGGGGGCGTGGCTGCTAGTTCCCTTCACGGTCACCTCCGTCTTCTCCGCCCTCTCTTCCACCTCGCTGCTCACCGAGCGCAACCTGATAGGATCGCTGCCCGCCGCCTACCTGCTCGTGGCGAGGGCGCTGGTACGTATCACCTCGGGACCGGGACGGAGCTTCGTGCGTCCGGCGGCGGTGCTGTGTTTCGGGGGGCTGCTTCTGGGAGAGCTCATCTTCGGGGTCCACTACTACACGGCCCCCCAGAAGCAACAGCTGCGGGAGGCGGTCTCCTATGCCGTGCGCGCCAGCAAGAACCACCCCCGATCGCTGCTCGCCTACTGCTCCAGCGCCGACCTCTCCTACTACCTGAAGCGGCACCCGTCGGTGGGGAGCACGGCGCTCGACGTCTGCCGGACCTCCCCCGGGGCCCTGCGCGGGATCGTACGCCACGGAGGATACCGGTACCTCGTCTACCTGAACAATGCGCGCGGTCGTCACAGCCCACACCTGCTACCCTATCTCCGAAGCTTCTACACCCCCCTGTACGAGAAGCTCTTCTACGGCGGGTCCCCTCTCTACGAGAGCGTGCACGTGGCCGGCGAGTTCTCGAAGTCCAGGGTGATCCGGAAACACGGAGGCCCGGAGGTGTACGTCTTCCGCACCCGGGTCCCCGGCCACACTTCCAAGACATCGAACGCGGGAGGTGCATCCGTCACGAGATGAAGGAACCCCATCAGAACCTGCGCCAGGGCACATACCGGTTGCTTCCGGGGCTGCTGGCCGCGATGATCCCTTTCTTCCTGTACCTGAAGACGCTGGCCCCGGGTCCCCTGCAGCGCAACCTGGCCGACGGACTCGCGGACTCCGGGCTCTTCCAGATCAGGATCCCCTACCTCAGCATTCCCCTGCCAACGGGCTATCCCACGTACATGCTGCTCGGCAAGCTCTTCACGTATCTACCCTTCGGGAACGAGGCCTACCGCATCAACCTGGCCTCCGCGGTCTACGCGGCGGCGGCCATCTTCGTCCTCTTCCTGGTGGCGCACCTGCTGACCGGGCGCGTCCTCGCCTCCGCCGCGGCGGCTCTGCTGTTCGGGGTGAGCCCGGCCTTCTGGAGCCAGGCCGTGATCGCGGAGGTCTATACCCTGAACGCCCTCCTCATAGCCCTGGTGCTGCTCGCGCTGCTCCACTGGCACCGGAAACGCCGGGATCGCAGCCTGCTCGCCGCCGCGCTGCTCTCGGGGCTCACCCTGACCAACCACCTGACGAGCGGCATGCTGCTTCCCGCGGGGCTCGCGCTCGTGTACTCGGCGGACCGCACGAGGCTGCGCAGCCTCAAGCTGTGGCTCGGAGGAGCGGGCCTGTTCTTCCTGGGCCTGCTCCCCTACCTCTACATCCCGCTGCGGGCCGCCTCTCATCCCCCACTCAGCACCTACCCGCTCTCAACGCCGCAGCAGATCCTCTCGTTCATGACCGGAGGACCGTTCCGGGCCCAGATGTTCGTCTTCGGCCCCGGACAGCTCCCCGGGCGTCTCGAGTACTACCTCTCGCACCTCCTGCACCAGTTCCCTCCGGGGCTCCTGCCCGTCGCCCTGATCGGCCTGCTGAGCCTGGCCCGCCGGGATCGTCCCGTGCTCGCGATGTTCGCGGTGCTCTTCTGCGGGTGGCTGCTCTTCGATCTGGAGTACGACATCCCGGACATCTGGGTCTATTTCATAGAGACCTACCTGGTCGCGGCCCTGCTCATCGCGGAGGGCCTGGCGAAGATCACGGACCTCCTGCACGGGTTGCGGCGGTTCAGACTCACGGCCGGGAGGTTCGTGTGGGCACCGGCGGCTCTGGTCCTGCTGCTGACGGTAGCCCCTGCTGCGACGGCCGCCGCTCACACCTACCATGCCGTAAATCTCTCGAAAGACCACATAGTACAGAAGAAGATAGAGGTCCTCTCCACAGAGCTCCCCCTTCACTCCACGCTCATAACCGACGGCGTGAGCGCCTGGTACATGCAACTCATCGAGCACAGGAGGAAAGACGTGCGGGTAATCTCGCCCTTCCTCGAAGAGGACCGTCTCGGCACGTACGAAGCGCACCTGTGGCGGGATCTGGCCAGACGTTACCTGATGAAGGAAGGGAAGGGGCCGGTATACATCGAGTTCCCGGACGGAGCAGAGGACGAGTACGTATCCTCCTTCGAATCCTACGGGATGAAGCTCCTCCCCTGCGCGGGCGGCGAATTCTACCAGGCCGTGCGCCTGGACGACCACTCCCGCGCCTGCAGGGTACGCTCCGAAGGCTGAGCCCTTCCGACGCCCGAGCACCGGTTCAGACGAGGATCCTCCGGTAGGTGCGCGCGGCGACGACCTGGGCCAGAACCAATGCCCCCAGCAGGACCGCCCAGTCCGTGGCGGCCCCGGGAACCCGCCCCGAAACCAGATATCCTCGCAACAGATCCACCAGATAACTCAGAGGGTTGATCGTGGCGAGCGCCTTCAGCCAGCCCGGCATCATCCCGATCGGGTAGATCGCGTTGCTCGCGAAAAACAGCGGCATCGTGATCACCTGCCCGAAGCCCATGAAGCGCTCCCGGGTCTTCAGGACTATCGCCACGAGCATCGAGATGGTCGAGAAGAGGCTCGCACCGACCACCACCGCGGCGAGCGTCCCGACGACGCCCGGCACGCTCCAGTGGATCTTCACGCCGAGGACGAGCGCGATGATGAAGATCACCACGGCCTGGCTCGTCGCCCGCACCCCGGCTCCGAGCCCCTTGCCGGTCACGAAGCTCGCCCGCGGCACGGGCATCACCAGCAACTTCTGCAGGATACCCTGATCCCGGTCCCAGATTATGGTGAGCCCGTAGAAGATCGAGATGAACATCAGCGACTGCGCGAGGATGCCGGGAGCCATGAAGGTCAGGTAGTCGACATGTCCCGTGGGTATCGCCCGCAGGTGGGAGATGGCCTGCCCGAAGACCACGAGCCACAAGACCGGCTGCACAGCCCGCGTGAAGATCTCCGTGGGATCGTGGCGCAGCTTCCTCATCTCTATCTCCGCCACCACCACCGCACCCCTCAGATAGCGCCACATGGCATCCAGAAAGTCCGCCGGCGGCGGCCCCACCTCAACCGAAGCGCCGGATCCTCCGGCGTAGCTGCCTCGTCTCACGATAGCTCCCTCCTGATTCGGCCTGATCCCGGGTGAGCGCGGTGAAGACATCCTCCAGCGTACCGTCGGGACGTCCCACGCCCCGCTCGAGCTCCTCCGGCGTGCCGATCGCGGCGATCCGGCCGTGGTTCATTATCGCGACCCGCTCGCAGTTGGCTTCTGCCTCCTCCATGTAATGGGTGGTGACGAGCACGGTCATCCCGGAAGCCTTCCGAAGCTCCTCTATGACCTCCCACACCGAACGCCGGGCCGTGGGGTCGAGCCCGATGGTGGGTTCGTCCAGCACCAGCAGTCGCGGCTGGTGCAGGATGGCCTGCCCTATCTCGAGACGGCGCACCATCCCACCGGAGTACTGCTTCACCAGCCTCCCGGCGGCATCCTCGAGCCGCATCCTCCGGAGCGCCATCTCGACACGCTTTTTGCGCTCCTCCCGCGGGAGCCCGAGCAGCTTCGCGAAGACGAGCAGGTTCTCATATCCCGTCAGCGAACCATCCGCGGAGAGTGCCTGCGGAACGTACCCGAGCATCGAACGTACCCGAAACCCCTCCCGCACGACGTCGAGCCCGCCGACGAGCACCCTCCCGGAGGTCGGGGGAACCAGCGTGGTCATCACCTGGATGGTCGTCGTCTTCCCAGCCCCGTTGGGCCCGATCAGGCCGAAGATCTCCCCCTCTGAGATCTCGAAGCTGACCCCTCCCACGGCGACGATGTCCCCGTAGCGCTTGACGAGCCCCCTCACCTCAACGGCGGTCTTCTTCAACCCTCTCCTCCGCGGCCTCGAGAACCCGCTCTATGAGCCGGCTGAGCTCTCTTTTCTCCCCCTCATCCAGAACCGAGACGAGCCCGGAGAGCACCTCGCGCCGCCGCCTCTTCCACCCCTCATACTGCTCGCGCCCCTTCTCCGTGAGCTCCACCAGAACAACCCTCTCATCCTCCGCCTGACGCTCCCTTCTGACCATCCCCGCCCTCTCGAGCCTCTGACAGGCGCTCGTCGCAGAACCCTGCGTGATCCCGAGGGATCTCGCAATCTCCCCGATGCTCATCGGCCCCTCCCGCCACAGCTGACGCAAGAGCCAGTACTGCTGCGGCGTGATCTCACCTCGCTTCATCGGGTTGGTCACCCCACGCAGAATGCGCCAGAGCGACATCAGATCCTCGACCAGACGCTCCGAAAGGGCTTCTCCACCTTCGATATTCATGTCAATATATTTAAAGCCAATTTATATTGTGCGTCAATGCAAATCCCGCCAAAATGGGTGGACGGCTGGTGCTAACATGTTTTGGAGGGAGTAAGAGAGAAGCGGAGGATCAGAGCCGTGGAGATAGAGCGGACCGAGGTCAAGGAGGCGGTCGAGGAGGAGCGGCGTGTCGTGCCGCGGGCGGGGTTCGCGCAGAGCAAGGCTCATGCGCTTGTGATCCGCATGTTCGACCTGCGGCGCGGTGGGGGTGTGGGGTATGTCGCCCTTTATGCCCTCTGTCGGATAGTGCGGGCGATCTTCCACACCGGCTGAGCCGGGCGTTCTCTAGGGGTTCAGGATAAGCTTGCCGGTGGTTTTGCGTCCCTCGAGATCTGCGTGGGCCTTCGAGGTGTCTTCGAGCCGGTAGCGTCCGCCGATGATCAACCTGAGGTCTCCGGTCGAGAGCCAGTGGAGCATCTCCTGCAGGCTCGGGGCGAAGATCTCCGGTCGGGACGTTATACGGGGGAGGTAGAACCCGGTGACGGTCTGGTTGCGGTACATCAGGCTCGCCGGGGTCAGGCTTCCCCGCTGGCCGCTCGCCGCGCCGTAGACGACCATCCGCCCGAAGGTCGCCAGGCAGGAGAGGTTCTTCTCGGGGAAGTCTCCGCCGACCATCTCCAGGATCACGTCCGCCCCGCGCCCGCCGGTGGCCTCCCTCACCCTCTCCGGCCAGTCTCCGGAGGTGTAGTCGATCAGGACGTCCGCGCCCAGAGAAGCCGCGAGTTCTAGCTTCTTCCGGCTGCTCGCGGTGGCGATGACGGTCCCCGCCCCCATAAGCTTCGCCATCTGGACCGCGAGGCTTCCGACCCCTCCGGCGGCGGCGTGGACCAAGACGCTCTCTCCCTCAGCGAGCCGGCCGGAGGTCTTGAGGATGTGGTAGGCCGTCAGGCCCTGCAGCGGGACGGCGGCGGCCTCATCGAAGCCCAGGCCGTCGGGGATGGGAATCAGTGAACCTGCCGGGGCGGTGACGTACTCGGCGTAGCCGCCGGTCCCTACGAGCGCGACGACCCGGTCGCCGACCGAGACACCCCGCACACCCTCTCCGACCCCGGCGACGATCCCGGCGACCTCCGAGCCGGGGATGAAGGGCAGCTCCTGCGGCACCAGGTAGGTGTTTCTGCGACGCATGGTGTCCGCGTAGTTGACGCCTGAAGCACGAACCTCGATCAGGACCTCCCCCTCGCCGGGTGAAGGACGTTCCACCTCGACGTACTCCAGAACCTCCGGACCGCCGAACGTTTCGACGAGTACGGCATGCATTCGTTCCAACGCCATATCTCCTCCCGCGGGACCTTCGAACGAGCCTGCGGAAGAGACTATATCCCAAAGTCAGCCGCGGACATCATTCCCTCGGGTAAACTCCGGGGCCGAAGGCACTGGAAGGAGCTCTACCCATGCCCCACGAGAAAGAAGAACTCCCGCTGGAAGGACTCAGGGTGCTGGACCTCTCGCGCGTTCTCGCAGGACCGTTCGCGACGATGGTGCTCGGAGATCTGGGCGCCGACGTCATCAAGGTGGAGCATCCCAAGCGCGGCGACGACACCCGGCAGTGGGGCCCGCCGTTCGCCGGCGGGGAGTCGGCGTACTTTCTCTCGGTCAACCGCAACAAGCGCTCGGTAGCGCTGGACCTCAAGACCGAGAAGGGCCTCGGGCGCGCCAGAGAGCTCGCGAGCACCGCCGACGTGCTCATCGAGAACCTGCGGCGGGGAGCCCTCGCAAAGCTCGGGCTCGGCTACGATGCGCTGAAAGAGAAGAACCCCGGCCTCGTCTACTGCTCGATAGTCGGCTTCGGGCCCGGTCCGGACGAGAACGAGCCGGGCTACGACTTCCTCGTGCAGGCGCGGGCCGGGATCATGGGGATAACCGGACACCCCGACGGAGAGCCGACGAAGGTCGGGGTGGCGGTCGCGGACATCGTGTGCGGGCTGTACGCGGCGGTGGCCATACTGGCGGCCCTCCGCCGGCGCTCGGAGACGGGAGAGGGAGCACGCATAGAGGTGCCGCTCTTCGAGAGCACCGTCTCCTGGCTCGCCAACCGCGCCCAGGAGTACCTGATCTCCGGCGAGGACACCGGGAGGATGGGCAACGAGCACCCCACGATAGTCCCCTACCAGACCTTCCACGCCTCCGACCGCCCGATAGCCCTCGCCGTCGGCAACGACGCCCAGTTCGAGAGGATGTGCCGGGCGATAGACCGGGAAGACCTCTCCCGCGACGAGCGCTACGCGACCAACCCGAAGCGGGTCGAGAACCGGCGGGAGCTGGTCACGGAGCTGCAGCGGGTGTTCGAGAAGCGAAGCGCGGAGGAATGGGTGCGCAGAATCCGGGAGGCAGGAGTACCTTGCGGGCCGGTCAACAGCCTCACCGAGGTCTTCCAGGATCCGCACGTGCTCGCCTCGGGAATCCTGCGGGAGGTGGATCACCCCACCGCCGGGCGGCTCCGGACCGTCGGCTCCCCCCTCGTCCTCGACGGCAAAAGACCCAGCATCCGGCGCCATCCGCCGCTCTTGGGGGAGCACGACGAGGAGGACAGCTGGGAGTGAGGCATGGCCCTTCGGCTCCCTAGCGGATAGAATCCCTTCCACAGTCCGTAGTACACCCGGCACGTCGGGTGTGGGGGGAGAAACATGGAAGCCGAGCACGGTCAGAGACCCGTAAGGGTGGTCATAGCGGACGACCACGAGTTCATACGGGTCGGTCTCAAGAGCATTATCTCCTCCGAGCCCGGGATGGAGGTAGTGGGAGAGGCGGGGAGCGGAGAAGAAGCGCTCAGGCTCTTCCGCGAAACGAACCCCGACGTCGTCCTGATGGACATCGAGATGCCGGGGCTCGACGGCATAGAGGCCACCCGGCGCATAAAGCAGGAGAAGCCCTCGACGGTGGTCATGATCGTCACGGCCTACGACAGACCGGACTATCTGCTCGAGGCGATCCGGGCCGGGGCCTCGGGCTACCTGCTCAAGGAGCACGCCTTCACACGGATAAGAAGTGCACTGCAGCGCGTTATCCGAGGTGAGGCCCCGCTGGATCAGGAGCTGGCCATGCGCCTGCTCAAACACCTCTCGGAGGATCCGGTGGCAGGATCCGGAGATTCATCGAAGGAACGCGAGAGGTTGCTCGGAGAACTGACCGACAGAGAGCGTGAGATCCTGGGACGCATCGCCGCGGGACAGAGCAATCAGCAGATGGCCGATGAACTACACCTGAGCGTCGGCACCATCAAGACCCACGTCCACCGCATAATCTCCAAGCTCGGCGTCTCCGATCGAACACAGGCCGCCGTGCTGGCCATACGCCTGGGGCTCATCCCTCTCGGTCGAGATGAAGGTTAGCCATCCCGAAGGCCTCTATCTCCTCCGGCCTGCGCCGCCTTACCGTAGACGGCGCTGACCCTTTCGGCCGCGATGAAACCGATCTCGAGGGATTCCGGTCCGAGGGGCTCCCAAAGGATCCCGTCGGCGCCCGCCCGTACGGCATCCCGCCCGCAGGGTATTTCGTCCTGCCCGCAGACCACGAGCAGGTAGGGGTAGAAGGCCAGTCCCTCCCGCGCGAGCCCGCGTATCCTCCCGCACAACTCGGCGCCGCTCATGTCCCGTAGCCGGGTTCCACATACGACACAGTCGAAGGCGCTGGAGCTCCTGCAGAGCTCCAGCGCCTCCCTACCGCTATCGGCCGAGGACACATCATGCCCGCGTCTTCCGGCGAAGCGGCCCAGTATGGTACGCGAGATCGGATCCCCCAGCGCGAGCAGCAGCCTCATGCGCTCTACCGTTCCCGACGCGGGAGGATCCTCCAGATGGCACCCACCACGCACACGAGCGCGAAGAGCGCGATCCAGAAATAGATGCTCGTTGGGTCGGTCACGAGGCCGAGCGCCGCGAGCGGTGATCCCCCGGTCTCCGGGAGGGTCTGGATGGCCGCGACCCCTCCCGCTCCGGCTCCGATTCCGGCAGCTTTCCCATACATGTCCTTCTCCTTTCTCTCACCACTCGGTAGAGGGCCTGAACATGGCCCTGTAGTAGCTGTAGGCGTGCGCGGCGAGCAAGAACAGCTCGTAGGGCATCTCGAAGAGCAAGGTGGCCCCCACGAGCGCCCTCACCGGCCCTCCCCGCCGATACACCGTCACCGCGTGCTCCAGCGCGAAGATCGCGCTCGCCGCGATCCATATCGGGTAGAGCCTGAAGTGTCCCGTCCCGATACCCCAGATGAGCGTGGCGAAGTAGGCCGCCACGGCCAGCATCCCGAGCGCACCCCACGCGAGCATGAGCGTCAGCATCCTGGTGCCGCGCACCGGACCGTACTGCATCACGGTGCGCACGGCCCCCTCCTTCCACCGCACCCGCTGCTTCCAGAGCTTCCTGAAACCGCTCATCGTCTCGGTGGTGAGCGAGCAGGCGACAGGGGCAACGACCCGGTGTCCGAGGTTGACGAGGCGTACCGAGATCTCGAGGTCCTCGACCAGACTCGAACGGGTGTAGAGCCTGCGGTAGGGTCGGGAATCACGCACCTCCCTGGCCGCCGCCACCCGGATCATCATCGCCGTACCCGTGAGCGTGAGCGCCTTCCCACCCTTGCGGGCCACGTCACGCTCGTAGCGCAGGTACTCCTGCTGCTCGCAGAAGGCGACGTAGCGGCTCACCAGGCCGCCCCTGACGTCATCGCGTCCCCGGAACACCCCACCCACCGCCGAGTATCCTTTCTCCAGCCAGGCGGCGCCGTTCGCGACGAATCCGGACGAGAGATATGAATCGGCATCGACGACCATGAGGACGTCCTCCGGAGCGAGCGCGTCGTCCAGCCGCTCGAACGCCTCGTTGAGCGCGTCGGCCTTGCAGCTTCCCCCCTCCACCTCCATGACCTCCGCCCCGGCTTCTCTGGCCTGCTCCGCGGTTCCGTCGGAGCAGTTGTGGGCTATGACCACGACCCTCTCCGGAACCCGACTCTGGGCGAGAACGTGCTCCACGCAACGCGCTATAGCTTGCTCCTCGTCGTGCGCCGGGATGAGTACCACGATTCTTCCGAGAGGCGATACATCCCGTCCCGTGCTTTGCTTCAGCTCTATCATCACGGGAATAAGTCTGCCCCGCGCAGGGTTCGAAAACGTCTACCCGGGGTGCATTTCGGGATCCTCCGAAGGGCGGATCTTTTCGTATATCCCGGGATGTACGAGGCTCAAGTTATTCTCTCCCCCATCCGATAACCAGGGTTGCAGGGAAAACCGAAAGAGCAAACCCGCCGCGAGGCGGGGACGCAAAGCCACGGGCCTCCCCATGAGGCAGCCGGGTTGCCGAAGGTCCCGCACGGCGTGCGGCAGAGCGTTCCCGCCACCGGAGCGGCCGGAGGAAGGAGCGCAGGTGGCAGCAGCGGTCTCGACATCCGGGTCAAACGCACCCTCCAGCCATCCTCTACGGATGAGCCGAAGGACTTTTCTCAAGACCGGAGCGGCGGGATTGGGGACTCTCGGGATATCCGCTGCGCTCCCGCCGGTGCCGGCCCTCGCGGCCCAACGCCACATCGCCCTCGGCGCCTTCACGGCCACCCTGCCATGGGACTTCAGCAGCATAGACGAGTACACCCGTCTCTCGGGGAACCCGCCACGCATAATCCACTGGTTTCAGGACTGGAAGATGCCCTTCAACGCCTCGTACATGAACCAGGCCCGCCGACGGGGCGCGATCCCGATGGTGAGCTGGGAACCCTGGGACTGGAACGGCAACAGGACACACCAGCCCCGCTACTCTTTAAAACGCATACTCTCCGGAGCACACGACCCCTACATCCGGCGCTGGGCGCGGCGAGCCGCCGCATGGGGCAGGCCGTTCTACCTGCGCTTCGCGGCGGAGATGAACGCCGACTGGGACACCTGGAGCCCTGGAGTCAACGGCAACACCGCGCGGCAGTACGTAGCGGTCTGGAGGAAGGTGCACAGAATGTTCCGGCGGGCAGGGGCCAGCAAGGTGCGGTGGGTGTGGTGTCCGGTCGTCTACTACGAGGGCTCGACGCCCTTCGAAAAGGTCTTCCCCGGAGACGCCTACGTGGACTGGGTCGGGCTCGACGGATACAACTGGGGCAACACACAGCCCTGGTCGAGCTGGCAGAGCGCGGCCGAGATCTTTTCCCGCTCCTACCGGATGGCGGGCAGGTTGAGCAAAAAGCCCTTCATGATCCCGGAGATAGCCTCGACCGAGCACGGGGGCAACAAAGCACGCTGGATCAATAGGGCGCTCCTCGATGAGATCCCGTCTCGCTTCCCGCGGGTGAAGGCCGTCGTATGGTTCGACGCGGACAAGGAGACCGACTGGCGCATCAACTCCTCGCCCTCAGCACTCAGGGCCTGGCGGAAGGCCGCCGCGAGCCCCCTCTATCGCAGGCGCTAGACGACGGCGAGCGGCCTGACAGGGGCACCGGTCGCACCGACGAACTTGGGTGGGGCACACACGAAGAGGAACTCGTATATCCCCTCGGAGGAGGGCTCCTCGAGCGTGAGGTTCTCGACTATGTAGATTCCTCGCTCGACCAGCAGAATCAGATGCCCGGGCAGCAGGCATCCCAGCTCGGGGTCCCTCCGTCCCGGCACGTCCCACGCCACGTTGTCGGCTCCCACCGCCGCAACGCCCCTGTCCGCCAGCCAGCGCGAAGCCTCCGCCGAGACCCCCGGTCCGGCGAGGTAGTTCTCGACGTCATCCCAGCGACGGGCGTTTCCGGTGCGCACCAGGACGACCCCGCCCTCCGGCACCTCCACGTCCTGCCGCCGGCAGCACTCCACCAGATCCTCCGCGGTGACGGCGTAGCCGGGCTCCAGAGCCCCGGCCTTCTCCTTGGCCGCCACATCGAGGAGGACACCCGGGGCGACTATGGGTGGGATCTCCTCGACCCCGAGGGTGGAGAAGCCCCGCGTGCCCTGCGCCTCACCCACCGGGATGCCGCCGTGGAGCCTCAGATCCTTCGACTGGTGGCATATGGCGTCTATGTGGGTGCCGGTGTGGTCGGTGCAGAAGATGATCCCGGAGGCGCTCGAGCGTGGACCGGAGGTCTGTGGGTCGTACTCGTCCTCGTGACGACGGTGCAGCAGGTAGGAGTAGCCAGGACGGTGCGCGGGGTAGACCGGCATCGCCTCCGTCCGCGGCTGCTCCAGGTCGAAGATGCGGGCTCCTTCGGGCAAACGCATCACGCATTCCTCCCTTCTCGCTCCGGTGAGAGTCTCCATCCTCTCGGACGACCAGTCAATCCCGGACAGCACTGAAGTTTCGTTCAAAACGCGCTAGCATCCGACGAACAGATGGATAACCCTGATCTCACGGGCGGAGCGGGCGCGAAAACCGGCGATCATACGTGGCGAACGTTCAGGGACCTGCTACGTGCCCTCAGGTCGATCTCGAAATCACTCAACCTCATCCAACCCCTCTCCGTCACGCTCAACCTCATAGCGGAGAAGGTCTCCCAGACAATGGGGCACAAGTACTGCGCGATACTGCTCGCCAACGAGGAGACGGGAGACCTGCTGATAGAAGGCCACTTCGGTCTCAGCGACGAATACGTCAGCGCCCTGAACACGACCCTGAAGCAGAAGATAAGAGGTGAGAGCCCGGCTGCACGGTCGGTAACGGCACAGGCTTACAGGACACGCATGCCCGTCTACGCACCCGACATAGTAGAAGACCCGAGGTTCAAACCCTGGCGTCAGGCCGCGTTGAAGGCAGGCTACAAATCCATCGTCGCGCTCCCGCTGGTGTTCCGGGACGAAGCCATAGGAGTCCTCAACTGCTACGACGAACCGAGGAGCTACTCCGAAGACGAGGTGGAGACCCTCATGATCGTAGCGGAACAGGCGGCAACCGCCGTCGGCATCGCACGCCTGATGGACGAGCAACGCCGCATCATCAAAGAACTCAACGCGCTCAACGAGCAGATCGCCTCCCGCAACGCCCTCCTGCAGAGATCGGAGACGGCACATGAACTTCTGACGGGACTGTTGCTCGAAGAGGACTGCTCATTGCAGAAGATCACCAACACCCTCTCGGGTTTGCTGGGAGACGTCCCGGTCGTCCTTCAAGATGAAAACCTCAAGCCCATCTCGACCGCGGCAGGCGGGTTCCATGGACTGACCAAGGCGGAGAAAGATAGATTCTCCGGGATCAGGGAAACGGGCAGGGCTTACCGACTAAAAACGGCCACCGGAAAGCCCGGTGAAACCATCATCGTCACACCGATAGACCTCGGAGGCTCCGAGACAGGCTATCTCTCGACACCACTCCCGTCAGACACCCAAAGCAGCTTCTTCTCGAGGACCCTGGAGCAGGCGGCCACCGTGTACACGCTCTACACGACCCGTCGGCGCATAGCCCGAGAGGCAGAGGAGCGCATCAGAGGTGATCTACTCGCGGAGCTTCTCAGCCCGGACTCCGGGGACGAACCGGCTCTGAAAGAGAAGCTTCGTGGCTACGGAGTAGACCACGAAGGTCCGTACAGGCTCTTCGTAATCCAACACGAATCTCTCTGGGGATATCTCGAACGGCGGAGGATTGCCCCTGAAGCATCGGGACAGCTGGCTGGAAGACTCCTGGGGATCGTTCGAGACTTTGTCTCGGGCGGCTCGTGTGGAATCGCCCGTCGCACCGGGATGCAGAGTATCACCGCCCTACTCACGCGCCCGGAAGAAGACCTTCGCGGTATGGCCGCGAGGCTACTCGAAATCATGAGAAACAGGGCACCAGGGCTCCAGGTGCGCATCGGCATCAGCGCCCCCTGCTCCAGCCTGAAGAAACTGCCCGAACATCACCGGGAGACGACGAGGTTGTTGGATCTGACGGAGGCGCTCGATGCAGCAGAAAGGGTAGTCTGCCAAGACGACTGGAGAGCATACAGCTTGCTGCTGCGTAGCAAAGACAGGGAGTGGCTGGTCAGGTCCGCCCGCGAGACTCTGGCCCCCCTCTCAGGCCGGGATGACCTGCTGGATACCCTTCGTTCTTACCTGACAAATGGCCTCAGCCCATCGAGGACATCACGGGCCCTCCACGTACATCACAACACCGTCAGATACCGCCTGGAACGTATATCCAGCCTGCTCCAGAGGGACCTTGCAGACCTCGACGACATCCTGGAGATAAAGCTGGCCATGATGGCAAGAGCCCTCAGCACCGATCATCAGGAACCGACCGGCGCTTGATGCGAGCATCCATCACGAGCTTTCAGACCTCAGCCTCACAAGCCTCGTAATATTTCACAAAATCAAACCGACACATTGGTTATTCCCCTATACACGTCCCTCTGCACCCAGTCCTATACTCCGCTCGAGGCAGATTTCTACAGGGGAATCGGTTGTCGAAAAGGAGGAGTATGGCGGCCGGGAACCAGACGCAGAACACCTCTCTCAAGGACACGTTCAGCTTCGAGTGGTACCGCTCTCTCGGGGAGAAGGGCCGCCCGGCGTTCTGGGCGAGCTTCGGAGGATGGGCCTTCGACGGGTTCGACTACATGATCCTCTCGCTCGCGCTCTCCGGGATCGCGGCCACCTTCGCCCTATCCAAAGGGGAGACGGGGCTCATCGCGACCGTGAGCCTCGTCGTCTCGGCGCTCGGGGGTGTTCTGGCCGGGATCCTCGCCGACAGGATAGGCCGGGTCAGGACGCTGGTGCTCGCGATCGCATTCTACTGCGGCGGGACGTTTCTGAGCGGTCTCTCGCCGAACTACGAGGCCCTGCTGTTCTTCCGGGCGCTGCAGGGGCTGGGGTTCGGCGGTGAGTGGGCCGCCGGCGCGCTTCTGGTCTCGGAGATGTCGGATCCTGCGCAGAGAGGCAGGGTGCTCGGCTGGGTGCAGAGCGCCTGGGCGCCGGGTTGGGCGGGGGCGGTGGTCGCCTTCACCGTCGTCTTCAGCATTCTCCCGCAGAACGTGGCCTGGCGGGCGCTCTTCTGGATCGGGATACTCCCCGCCCTCTTCATCCTCTACGTGCTGCGTAAGGTCGACGAACCGGAGGTCTACCTGAAGACCCGTCGTGCCCGCGAGGCCCGCAGCCGCGAAGCCGTGGAGAGCGGTGCGACCAGGAGCCCGCTCGTCCAGATCTTCCGGCACGACCTCATAGGGAGAACGGCAGCGGCCTCCCTGCTCGCCATCGGAGCGCAGGGCGGATACTACTCGATCTTCACCTGGCTCCCCTCGTATCTGGAGAAGGCCCGGGGCCTGAACGCGGTGGGCACCGGCTCCTACCTGGCCACGGTGATCATCGGCTCGTTCCTGGGGTACGTGATCAGCGGCTACCTGCACGACCTGATCGGGCGCAGGAAGACCTTCGCGCTCTACGCCGTCCTCAGCGCCGTGCTCCTCGTCGGTTACACCCGGATACCCGAAGGCGCGAACGGGTTGCTCGTCGTCCTCGGGCTCCCGCTCGGGTTCTTCGCCTCGGGCATCTACAGCGGCTTCGGATCCTACCTGGCCGAGCTCTTCCCGAGCCGCGCCCGGGGGGCTGGACAGGGCTTCGTCTACAACTTCGGGAGGGCCGTGGGCGGGTTCTTCCCGCTCGTCATCGGCATCCTCGCCGCGAAGGTCGGGCTGGCGGCGATAGCCCTCGGTGCGGTCGGATACGCCGCCTGCGTCGTCGCGCTCCTGCTCCTGCCCGAGACCCGCGGCAAACGGTTCGTCCCGATAAACTGAACGAGGTGCGAGACCGGAGAGAGAGGGGCAGCTTGCGAGGCAACGGGCTCAGGCTGGGCGTGGACGTCGGGGGAACCTTCACCGATCTGGTGGCCCTCGTGGAAGGGGGCATCATCACCGCGAAGGTTCCCTCCACCCCGCGCGACCAGTCAGAGGGCGTGATGGCAGCGATCCGCGCGGCGAACCTCCGGGAGAGGGAGGTCACCGCGTTCGCCCATGGGATGACCGTGGCCACCAACGCCCTGCTCGAGCGGCGCGGGGCGAGGATGGCCCTCCTCACGACCGAGGGCTTCCGGGACGTGATCGAGATCGGCCGCCAGAACCGCCCCTCGCTCTACGACCTCTCGAAGGACCGCCCGCCGCCCCTGGTGCCGCGGGAGCTCAGGTTCACCGTGCGCGAGCGGATGGGTCCGGACGGGGAGATCGAGCCGCTGGACGAAGAGAGCCTGAGGCAGGCCGTGCGGGCGCTGCGCGAGGCGGAGGTGGAGGCCGTTGCGGTGTGCCTGCTCTTCTCGTTCTCGCATCCCGAGCACGAGCGGCGCGTCGGCGAGGTGCTGCGGCGCGAGCTTCCGGGGGTGCACGTCTCGCTCTCGAGCGAGGTTTTGCCCGAGTTCCGGGAGTACGAGCGCTTCTCGACGACAGCGGCCGACGCTTACCTCGCCCCCAGGCTGACCTCCTACCTGGAGAACCTCTCCCGGAAAGCGAAAGCGGCGGGACTCCCCTCCCCGCTGGTGATGCAGTCCTCCGGCGGGGTCGTGGAGATCGGACACGCGGCCCGAAACGCGGCGGGGTGCGTGCTCTCGGGGCCTGCGGGCGGGGTCGTCGGCGCGGCGTATGTGGCCCGGGCGAGCGGCTACGAAAACGTCCTCACGCTGGATATGGGCGGGACCAGCTCTGATGCCGCCACGATCCTCGACGGCGAGGCGCTCACGACCACCGAGTCGGTGGTCGCGGGGGTGCCGATCAAACTGCCCATGGTCGACGTGCACACGGTGAGCGCCGGGGGAGGATCGGTCGCCTGGGCGGACGCCGGAGGGGCGCTGCGGGTTGGTCCGCACTCCGCCGGGGCGGACCCGGGACCGGCCTGCTACGGGCTCGGCGGAGAAGATCCGACCGTCACCGACGCCAACCTGCTCCTGGGCTACCTGCGCGACGGGGCGCGGCTGGGGGGCGAGGTCGTCCTGAGGCGGGAGCTCGCGGAGAGGGCCCTTGCGAAACTCGGCCGCAGGCTCGGTCTCGACGCACACCAGACGGCCCTCGGCGTCATAAGGGTCGCCAACGCCGAGATGGTGCGCACCCTGCGTGTGATCAGCGTGGAGCGCGGGCTCGACCCGCGGGAGTTCGCGCTGGTCGCCTTCGGGGGTGCGGGGCCGCTGCACGCCTGCGCGCTCGCCGAAGAGCTCGGGATGCGCACGGTGCTCGTTCCGAAGGCGGGGGGCGTGCTCTCCGCGCTCGGTCTGGCCATCTCGGAGCTCAGGCGGGACTACGTCTCCCCCTTCCTCCGCCCGCTCGCGGCGGCCGACCCAGAGGAGATCGAACGCATCTTCGTGGAGATGGAGCAGGGAGCCGCCTCGGACCTCGAATCGCCCCGTCTTCGCCGCCGGGCGGACCTGCGCTACCGGGGACAGGCGTTCGAGCTGGCGGTCGAGGCGGATGTGGTGGAGAAGCTCGAAGGGAATTTCCACGAGGCCCACGAGCAGCGCTACGGCTACCGGATGGAAGAAGAGCCGGTCGAGCTGGTCAACCTGCGCCTGACGGCCATCTCTCCAGTAGAGCGACCGCCGCTCGAAGAAGGAGAGGCGCAGGGAGATCCCGTGACCGAACGCCGCAGGGTAGAGTTCGAGGAGGGGTGGGAGGAAGTTCCGGTGCTGAAGAGGAGCAGGATGGGGAAAGGCTCGCGGGTCGAGGGCCCCGCGGTGGTCGAGTTCGACGAGGCCACTTGCCTGGTGCGCCCGGGATGGCGCGGGGAGGTGGACGGTGCGGGCACGCTCGTGCTGGAGCGAGAGGATGGCTAGCGGGATGGACCCGGTCACGCTCTCGGTGCTCACCAGCGCCCTCTCCGGCATCGCCGAAGAGATGGGGGCGCTCCTGATCCGCGGCTCCTACTCCTCGAACATCAAGGAGCGGCGCGACTGCTCGGCGGCGATCTTCGACGCCAGAGGCCGGATGGTCGCCCAAGCCGAGCACATCCCGGTCCACCTCGGGGCGATGCCCGAGGCGGTCGCGGCGGTCATGGCGCTCGGCGCCGCGCCGGGAGACGTCTACGTCCTGAACGACCCCTACTCCGGAGGAACCCACCTGCCGGACATAACCCTCGTCTCCCCCATGGCCCACGAAGGCAAGATCCTGGGTTATGCCGTCACCAGGGCCCACCACTCCGACGTGGGCGGGATGAGCCCGGGGTCCATGCCGGCGGCTTCGCGTGAGATCTTCCAGGAGGGTCTCATCATCCCGCCGGTGAGGATCGTGCGGGGAGGAGAGTACCAGGACGAAGTCCTCGACCTCATCCTGGCCAACGTCCGTACCCCTGCCCTGCGGCGTGCCGACCTGCGGGCCCAGATCGCCGCGAACGCCCTCGCGGAGCGGCGTCTGAACGAGCTCATCGAGCGGCGCGGTGAGGAGGTCGTCCTCTCGGCCTTCGAGGAGGTCCTCGCCTACACCGAGCGGCGCACCCGAGAGGCGATCCGGGCGCTCCCAGACGGCGTCTACACCGCGACCGACTACCTGGAGGGCGACGGCGTGACGGAGGAGGACATCCCGATCCGGGTCACCGTAGAGGTGCGCAACGACGAGATGAAGATAGACTTCTCCGGAACCGCCGCGGCGGTACCGGGCAACGTGAACTGCCCGCTCGCCGTCACCCGCTCCGCCTGCTACTTCGCGCTCCGGCTACTCTTGCCCGGGGACGTCCCGGCCAACGCCGGCACATACGCCCCGCTCGAGATCTCGGTGCCCGAAGGCAGCCTGCTCGACGCGAGGAGCCCCTCGGCCGTCGTCGCCGGCAACGTCGAGACCTCCAACCGCATCGCGGACACGGTGATCTCGGCGCTCTCGCAGGTCGCGGAGCTGCCGGCGCAGGGACAGGGGACTATGAACAATCTGATCATCGGCGGCCGCGGCTGGACCTACTACGAGACCATCGGCGGCGGGCAGGGCGCCAGCGCGAAGGGTCCCGGTCCCTCGGGCGTCCACGTCTCGATGAGCAACACGCTGAACACCCCGATAGAGGCGCTCGAGCTCGAGTACCCGATGCGGGTGACCCGCTACGAGATCCGACGCGGCACCGGCGGAGAGGGCCTTTACCGCGGCGGCGACGGGCTCGTCCGGTCGGTGAAGGTACTGGAGGCGGCCACCCTCTCGCTCCTCACCGACCGCAGACGCCATCCTCCGCAGGGCAGGCGCGGGGGGCATCCCGGCGCAACCGGCAGAAACCTCCTGAACGGAGAGGAGCTGCCGCCGAAGAAAAGCCGGGAGCTCGCCCCCGGCGACGAGGTCACGGTCATGACCCCGGGGGGCGGCGGCTACGGCGAGCCTCAGTAGGGGAAGATGCGGTTGATCTGGAACGTCCTTATGTACTCCGGGTGGTTCCAGCTCAAAAGCCACAGGTGGTCCTTCAGGCTCACCGGGCTCATCGGGAGCCCCATCGTCATCGGCAGGAAGTAGATCGCGACCCCTACGACCACCGCGCAGTAGCCCACCACCAGCCACGGCCGGCGCCGCCAGATCACGAGGGCCCAGTAGGCGAGCGCCAGCAGCGCGAACGCGTAGGCCGGGAAGTAGTTGTAGACGAACGGGATGCGGGTCCCGGGCACCCACGGCAGGATCAGGAAGATCCACCCGAGCACTATCGGGACGAGGGGGTGGTCGGCCACCGGAAGCCGCAGCAGCAGGCGGCGCCCCAACTCGTAGATCCCGGCGAGCACCGAGAGGGTCGCGGGCCACCAGATCGCCAGGTTCCCCAGCGCGAGCACGGTCCGCACCGGCTCACCCGCCGCGGCCGGGCGGTAGAAGAACAGGATCGGCCGGGTCATCAGCGGCCAGCCCCACCACGGCGAGGCCTCGGTGTTGGGCACGGCACGGGTGATCTGCTGCGCCGCCTTTATGTGCCAGAGCCACACGTCCACGAACGCCCGCCAGGGGTTGTGGTCGTGGTTTATGAGCTGGCCGAGGTAGACCACGATCAGGTACGCGACGATCGAGATGTACAGGCTCCCGATGAACGGCCTCAGGTACCCTTTGCGCCACATCACGTACCCGGCGGGGATGACCAGCGGCGCCACGGCCCATTTGATCGCCACGGCGAGCCCGAAAAGGAGCGCCGTGAAGGCCACCCCGCGCAGAGTCTTCGTCCGCCAGGCCGCGGCCATCGTCGCCAGGACGAAGAAGGTGAGAATACCGTCCATAAGCCCGGCCCGAGAGTAGACGATGAACATCGTCTCTGCCGCGACGAAGAGCCCCATCAACAGGGCCGCAGCCCGGTCCCTGAGGAAGTACCACCCCGTCCCGGCGGCGAGGAAGATCATGCCCACCCCGAAAGCGTCGGACATCACCCGCCAGCCGAGCGGCGTGTCGCCGTAGAGGAGCAGCCCCACCGCTATGATGAACTTGCCGAGCGGCGGGTGCAGATCGAAGAAGTTCTTGCCCACCAGGTAGTTGCGCGCGAAGACCGGGAAGTAGACCTCGTCCCACATCCTCTTGTCCGGGAAACCCAGGTGGTAGACGCGCGCGGCCACCCCGAGCGCCACCGCGAGCAGGGTCAGGAGCACCAGAGCCCCGAAGGCCCACCGGGAGGGTTTGCGGGTGATGTCCATCCTCGATTTCACAATCGCGAACGTTACTACGTTTTTGACCTCTTTACAGTCTCGGCCCCGCACCGTGTGGTAAAGTCGCGGTGGGTCGTCCCCCGGAGGTGTCCACGGCGGTGCCGAGAAAATCCCTGCATCATCTGAGAGACCGCGCCCGGGCTCTCGGGCAGGAGGCACACGCCCTGTATCTGGCCTACCGAGACCCCCGGGTGCCGCTGCACGCCCGGCTCTTCGCCGCCTGCGTCGCGGGCTATGCGCTGAGCCCGGTGGACCTGATCCCGGACCCGATCCCGATCCTCGGTTATCTGGACGATCTCGTGCTGGTCCCAATCGGCGTGGCGCTGGCGATACGCCTCATCCCAAACGAGGTGCTCGCGGAGTGCCGCGAGAGGGCTCGAAGCACACGGCCCCCGGCCAGTAACCGGGTTGCCGCGGTCGCCGTGATCTTCCTCTGGGTCGCGACGGTGGTAGCCCTGGCGCTGCTCATCCAGGCGCTTCTCTGAGACGGCTGCCCGGCGGTGATGGTACGATCATCCGGGACGTTGAACGTACAGAAAAACCACGGACACCAGAAGACGAGCGCCGCGCTCTACCTGCTCGCGACGCTCGCCGTCGCGGCCCTGGTGCTGATCCTGGACCAAGCGGTCAAGAGCGTCGTGCGCGGTTCTATGCGCCTCGGTGAGAGCGTGGTTGCGATCCCCGGCGTGCTCGACATCACCTACATCGAGAACTCCGGCGGTGCCTTTGGCATCCTCGCCGGCCGCAGCATGCTGCTCGTCGCCGGCAGCGCGGTCGCGGTGGGGTTCGTGCTCTGGATACTCTTCTCTTTAGGCCCCTCGAAGTCCGTCACCCTCGGGTGCGGCCTCGTCCTCGGCGGGGCCGCCGGGAACCTGACCGACCGTCTCCTGCGCGGCGAGGTCACCGACTACCTCGATCTGCGGTTCTGGCCTCTCGAGCACTGGCCCGTCTTCAACCTGGCCGACACGGCTATCGTGGTCGGCGCGCTCCTCCTGCTGCTCGCCTCCTCCCGGAGGGAGCGGGTCTAGCCGGAGAATGCCGCCCTCGCGTTGTATCCTTCACCCGTGTGGAGCGAGGCTCCCGCGAAGGGAAGGGAGGAGAGATGACCCTTGACAACTACCGGGCCTTCCATCGCCGTTCGCTCGAAGACCGGGACGTCTTCTGGGCCGAGCAGGCACGGCTGGTGGACTGGCACACCGGCTTCGAGCGGGTGCTCGATTACTCGCGCCCGCCGTTCGCCCGCTGGTTCGTCGGCGGCGAGACGAACCTCTGCCACAACGCCGTAGACCGCCACCTCGAAGCCCGCGGCGACCAGAAGGCCCTCGTCTACGTCTCGAGCGAGACCGGCGAGGAGAAGTCCTTCACCTACCGCGAGCTTCACGCCGAAGTGAACGCTTTCGCCGCCTCGCTCAGAGAGCTGGGCGTCGGGCGCGGCGACCGGGTGGTCGTCTACATGCCGATGATGCCCGAGGCGATCTTCGCGATGCTGGCGTGCGTCAGGATCGGGGCGATACACTCGGTCGTCTTCGGCGGATTCGCTGCCGAGAACCTGGCCAGGAGGATAGACGACGCCCGGCCGAAGGCCCTGATCACGTCGGACGCCGGGATGCGCGGCGGCAACGTCATCCGCTACAAGCCGCTCGTGGACCGGGCGATCGGGATGACAGAACACCCGCCCGGACACGTCGTGGTATGCAACCGTCACATCGACGAGAACCTGAACCTCGAGGAGGGCCGGGACCTCGACTACGCCACGCTCAGAGAGAAGCACTTCGGCGAGGAGGTCCCGGTCGAGTGGCTCGAGTCGAGCGAGCCGAGCTACATCCTCTACACCTCCGGGACGACCGGCACCCCCAAAGGCGTCCAGCGCGACACCGGAGGATACGCGGTTGCGCTCGCCGCCTCGATGAGGCACGTCTTTGCCACCAATCCCGGCGAGACGATGTTCACCGCCTCGGACATCGGGTGGGTCGTGGGACACTCGTACATAGTCTACGGCCCGCTCCTGTACGGCCTCACCACCATCGTCTACGAGGGGCTCCCGGTGAGGCCGGACCCCGGGATCTGGTGGAGTATAGTCGAGGAGCACGGCGTGCAGACCATGTTCACCTCCCCCACGGCGATAAGGGCGCTCAGGAAGCAGGGCCCCTCGTACATGGAGAAGCACGACACCTCCTCGCTCAGGAACCTGTTCCTCGCCGGAGAGCCGCTCGACGAGCCGACGGCCCGCTGGATCTCCGGGGCGCTCGGCGTCTCCGTGCGGGACAACTACTGGCAGACGGAGACCGGCTGGCCGATCCTGAGCGCGATGCTCCCCGGGCTCGAGGACGAGCCGGTGGTGCCCGGCAGCGCCGGCTTCCCCTGCTACGGCTACGACCTCCGGGTGATGCACGAGGTGAGCGGCGAGGAGGTCGGCCCCGGCGAGCGCGGGATCCTCGCGATCAAGGCACCGCTGCCGCCGGGGTGCATGTCCACCGTCTGGGGCGACGACGAACGCTTCGTCTCGACCTACTTCTCGAGCTTCCCGGATAAGGAGCTCTACTCGACCTTCGACTGGGCGATGCGCGCGGAGGACGGCCGCTACTACATGATGGGTCGCTCCGACGACGTTATAAACGTCGCCGGCCACCGGCTCGGGACGCGGGAGATCGAGGAGGCGCTGAGCGCCCATCCGGCGGTGGCGGAGGCCGCGGCCGTCGGCGTCGCCGACGAGTACCGGGGGCAGGCGATCTTCGCCTACGTCGTGCTGAAGGAGGACGCCGAGCCCTCCCCCGGGTTAGAGCCATCCATAAAGCAACTCGTCGCGGAGAAGGTCGGCCCGGTGGCCCGCCCGCAGCGGGTACACTTCGTTGGGGCGCTCCCGAAGACGCGCAGCGGGAAGCTGCTGCGGCGCGGTATCCAGGCCGTGGCCGAGAGCCGGGACCCGGGCGACCTCTCGACGCTGGAGGACCCGTCGGCGCTCGAGGGAATCCGGACCACCGAACAGGAGAGAGCATGAGAGAGGAGGAAGATGAGCCTGACGGAGAACGGGGCTGCACCCTCACCGGGCGCCCGTTTGAGGCGGGCGTGGAGCGAGGAGAGGCCGCTGCAGATCGCGGGCGTCATAAACGCCTACGCGGCTCTTCTGGCCGAGAGCGCGGGCTTCAAGGCCCTTTATCTTTCGGGGGCAGGGGTGGCGAACGCCTCGTACGGCCTGCCGGACCTCGGCATGACCAACCTTAACGACGTGCTCTGCGACGCGCGCAGGATCACGGGGGTGACCGATCTGCCGCTTCTGGTCGACGCGGACACGGGCTTCGGGCCGGCGTTCGTGATCGGGCGGACGGTGCGCGAGATGATCCGGGCCGGCGTCGCTGGGATCCACATCGAAGACCAGGTGCAGGCCAAGCGCTGCGGGCACCGGCCCGGCAAGGAGCTGGTCGAGCCTGAGGAGATGGCCGACCGGGTGAAGGCGGCCACCTCGGCCAAAACCGACCCCGATTTCGTGGTGATGGCCCGCACCGACGCGGTGGCGGTCGAGGGGCTCGACGCGGCCATCGGGCGCGCGAAGCTCTACCAGGAGGCCGGAGCCGACGCGATCTTCGCCGAGGCCGTAACCGGGCTCGAAGACTACCGCCGCTTCACCGGGGCGCTCGACGTCCCGGTCCTCGCCAACATCACGGAGTTCGGGAAGACCCCGCTGTTCACCACTGCGGAGCTCGCGGAGGTAGGGGTCGGGCTCGCGCTCTACCCGCTCTCGGCGTTCCGGGCGATGAGCGCGGCGGCACTCAAGGTCTACCGGACGATCCGCGAAGAGGGCACCCAGAAGGGCGTCATCGGGGAGATGCAGACCCGCAGCGAGCTCTACGGCTTCCTGGGCTACGAGGAGTACGAGAGGGAGCTCGACCGGCTGTTCGCGAGAGGCAGGGAGGGATAAATTGGCAAAGAAGAGCGTCGGGCTGTCGGGGGCGATCGCCGGGGATACCGCGATCTGTACGGTCGGAAGCTCGGGCGACAGCCTGGAATACCGCGGCTACCCCATAGAAGACCTCGCAGAGAAGGCCACCTTCGAGGAGGTGATGCACCTCCTCATCCGCGGAGAGCTCCCGAACGAGAGGGAGCTCGAGGAGTACAGGAGAGAGCTCTCGGGGCTGCGGGGGCTGCCGGACGAGCTGAAGACGGTCCTGGAGCGCATCCCGGCCTCCACCCACCCGATGGAGGTCCTGCGCACCGGCTGCTCGATGCTCGGGACGCTCGAGCACGAGGGAGATGAGCGGGACGCGCGCCGGATCGGGGAGCGGCTCATCTCCTGCTTCCCCTCGATGCTCCTCTACTGGCACCACTTCGCCCACGGCGGCAAGAGGATCGAGACCGACACCGGGGATGACTCCCTCGCCGGACACTTCCTGCGCCTGCTGCACGGCCGCGAGCCCGGGGAGGAGCAGCGGCGGGCGGTCGACGTCTCGCTCATCCTCTACGCCGAGCACGAGTTCAACGCCTCGACGTTCACCGCCAGGATCATCGCCTCCACCGGCTCGGACTTCTACTCCGCGATAACCGGCGCGATAGGCGCGCTGCGCGGCCCGCTGCACGGCGGGGCGAACGAGGCGGCGATGGAATTCATCGAGCGCTTCCGCACCCCCGAGGAGGCCGAGGAGGGCCTGCGCGAGGCGCTCTCGCGCGGCGAGCGGCTGATGGGCTTCGGGCACCCGGTCTACACCCGCGTCGATCCCCGCTCGGACATCATAAAGGGCTGGTCCAGGCGGCTCTCCGAGGGGCATAAAGAGGGCTACCTGTACGAGGTGAGCGAGCGCATCGAGAAGCTCATGCACGAGCAGAAGGGCCTCTTCCCCAACCTGGACTTCTACAGCGCCTCGGCCTACCACTTCTGCGGCATCCCCACGGAGATGTTCACCCCGCTCTTCGTCTTCTCCCGCACCTCCGGGTGGTCGGCGCACGTCATAGAGCAGCGGGAGTCGGGGAAGATCATCCGCCCCTCCGCCAACTACACCGGCCCCGAAAGACGCGAGTTCGTCCCCCTGGAGGAGAGATAGATGGCGGATGAGGTCATAGAGAGGATCTCAGAGTACGTCTGCACCTACGAGCCGGGTAGTCCGCTCGCGCGCGAGACGGCCCGCTACTGCCTGATGGACTCTTTGGGCTGCGCCCTCCTCGCGCTGCGCTACCCGGAGTGCGCCAAGCTGCTCGGGCCGGCGGTGCCGGGGACGGCTGTCCCGCACGGATCGCGGGTGCCGGGGACCCCCCACGAGCTCGACCCCGTCAAGGCCGCCTTCGACATCGGCGCCTCCATCCGCTGGCTCGACTACAACGACACCTGGCTCGCCGCCGAGTGGGGCCACCCCTCGGACAACCTCGGCGCGATCCTGGCCGTCTCCGACCATTTGAGCCGCAAGAGGCGCGCGGAGGGCGGGGAGCCCCTCTACATGCGCGACGTGCTATCGGCGGCGATAAAGGCGCACGAGATACAGGGCGTCCTGGCGCTCGAGAATGCCTTCAACCGGGTGGGCATCGACCACGTGCTGCTGGTGCGGGTGGCCTCGGCGGCGGTGGCGACGCGCCTGTTCGGCGGCGGGCGCGAGGAGGTCGAGAGCGCCGTCTCCGGGGCGTTCATAGACGGCGGGCCGTTGCGCACCTACCGCCACGCGCCGAACGTCGGCAGCCGGAAGTCCTGGGCGGCCGGGGACGCCACGAGCCGCGGGGTGAGGCTCGCGATGATGGCCATCTGTGGCGAGATGGGCTACCCGAAGGCGCTCTCCGCCGAAGGGTGGGGCTTCCAGGACGCTCTTTTCGGGGGGAGGGAGATAAAGCTCGCCCGCCCGTTCGAGAGCTACGTCATGGAGAACGTGCTCTTCAAGATCTCCTTCCCCGCCGAGTTCCACGCCCAGACCGCGGCCGAGGCCGCCCTCCGGCTGCACCCGGAGGTGAGGGATCGGCTGGAGGAGATCGAACGCGTCGAGATCACGACGCAGGAGTCGGCGATGAGGATCATCGCCAAGGAGGGGCCGCTCAACAACCCGGCCGACCGCGACCACTGCATCCAGTACATCACGGCCGTCGGCCTGATCTTCGGCGAGATCACCGCCGACTCCTACGAGGACTCCTTCGCCGAAGACCCCCGCATAGACGAGCTGCGGGCGAAGACGACCGTGAAGGAGGATGAGCGCTACAGCCGGGACTACCTCGACCCCGATAAGCGTTCGATCGCGAACGCCGTGCAGGTCTTCTTCCGCGACGGCTCCTCGACGCAGAAGGTCGAGGTCGAGTACCCAATCGGCCACCGCCGCCGCAGGAAGGAGGGCATCCCGCTGCTGGAAGAGAAGTTCCGCACCAACGCCGCGACCCGGCTCCCGAGGAAGAAGCTCTCGGCGGTCGAAGAGCTCTTCTCAGGACAGGAGCGGCTCGAGGAGACCCCGGTCGACGAGCTGATGGGTCTGCTCGCGCTGTAGACGGGTGTGGTAGAGTACGGCGCATGCGCGATCCGGGGCTTGCGGCGGTCTTGAGCCTCATCATCCCGGGGGTGGGCCAGTTCTACAACGGGCGCATCCTCGCGGGTATCCTGTGGCTGATCATCACGCCCGGGCTCTGGATCGGGACCGGCGGCCTCTTCGGGTGGGTCGCCCACGTCGTCTCGGCATACACCGCCTACAGCTACGCCAGAAAGAACCCGGTCCGCTAGAGCCGGAACGGGCCCGGCAGCGCCTCCAGCTTCGGCACGACGACGCGGGCGATGCTCGCGAAGGGAGAAGGCTTGCAGGATTGTGCCACCCCCACGTCGGCCCGCACGCTGAGGAAGATGAAGGCGTCCTCGTAACTCATCCCCCACTGCGAACGCAGGAGGGCGGCCGCCTCCCGGCACGCCTCGCGCATCGCCTCCGGGTAATCCGGGGCGGTTCCGTGCGAGATCCAGGCGTCCCTGGTCTCGGAGACCGGCCAGTTCGCCTGCCGGCCCTCGAGGAGATCGAAGCGCACGGTCACCTCCCCGGCTATCTCGATGCCGGTGCCGCAGATCTCGCCGTCGCCCATGCTCGCGTGCATGTCCCCCACGGCGAACATCGCTCCCCGCTGGCGGACGGGGAAGTAAATCTTCGTCCCGACACCGTGCAGGTGGTCGTCGAGGTTGCCGCCGTGCCTGCCGGGCAGGGCGGTCTCGAGCGTCTCGCCGCCGGTGGCGACCCCCACCACCCCGACCATCGGCCTGGCGGGGAAGCTTATCCGGTCGTCGAAGCGCACGATGCTGTCCTCCACCGGTAGGATCTTCGTCACCGGTGCGTCGACCAGGTCTATGAGCTGACCGTAGCCGGGGATGATCGTCGCGACCCCCTGCCCGGCGGTCCGGATGTCGAGGATCTCGACGATCAGGCTGTCCCCCGGCTCCGCGCCGCGCACCGCGACCGGCCCGGTGGCCGGGTTGACGCGCGAGAAGTCTATGTCGGTCACCAGATCGCCCTCGCTCCGTATCTGCCCGGAGAAGCAGTCCTGCGTCTCGAAGGTCACGACCTCTCCCGGGGACACCTCGAGCACGGGCTTCATCTCGGGCCCGAAGCTGAAGACGACCTGGTCCCGCGAGACGACGTGATCCACCGTGTAAGCCTGCTGCGCCATACTCATCCTCTATTCCTTCCCTTCCTGACCGTCGGAGAGCCCGGAGAGCTCGACCCGCCTTCCCGTCATCCTGAGTACGATCACCACGACGACGCCTATCGCGAGCCAGATGAGCCCCACGGTCTTCGCCGAGGGGAACGCCTGCGAGAGAACGTAGCCGATGATCACGAGCCCTATCGCCGGGGAGAGGAGGTGCCTCCCCCACCTCCCGCTGTGCCGGCGCACCCCGAAGTAGTAGATGACCGATGCGTGCAAAAGCAAAAAGGCGAAGAGCGCCCCGAAGTTGACCAGCGTGCTGAGGAGCGTGATGGCGTTGCTCTGCGCCGAGGCCCACAGCCCCACGACGACGGAGACGCCCGCCACCAGGAACATGGCGTTCTCCGGCACCCGCCGGCGCGGATGGACGCGCGAGAGGATCCGCGGCAGCTGCCCGTCGCGGGCCATGCTGTAGAGCAGCCTGGAGGTGGCCGCCTGCGCCACGAGCGCGTCGGCGAACCCCCAGGCCACGGCGGTGGCGACCGCCGTGAGCACGGCGAGCCAGCGTCCGCCGGCGAAGCCCGCGACGTCGTAGAAGGCGCTGTCCTGCGCCGAGGGGGTGTTGATCAGGTGCTGGGGGTTCTGGACCAGGAGGGCCGCCACCCACGTCTGCACTATGAAGAGTGCCCCCGCGAGGAAGAGCGCGAGCAGGATCGAACGCCCTATCTGCCGCGCGTCCTCCCTGTTCTCCTCGGCGAGCGTCGAGATACCGTCGAAGCCGAGGAAGCTCAGCACCGCGACCGAGACGGCGCCGAAGACCAGATGCAGTGAGAACCTCCCGGGATCGTAGAGCGGATCGAACGAGAAGTGCACCCCGCCTCTGCCCGAGGCGATCGCCAGGATGCCGAAGACGAGGAAGATCGCCAGCACGATGAGCTCGGCGACGAGCATGATGCGGTTGGTCCGGGCGGTCATCTCGATGCCCAGGTAGTTGATGATCGTGTTGAAGACGATGAACGCGAGCACCCACGCCCAGATCGGGACGCCGGGGATCACGCTCTGCATCGCGGCCCCGGAGACCACGTAGAGCAACGTGGGCACGAGGACGTAGTCGAGGAGTATACCCCACCCTGCGAGGAACCCCAGTGGCTGGGCGATCCCGCGCCCCACGTAGGTGTAGACGGAACCCGAGAGCGGGAAGGCCCGCGACATCTCGGAGTAGCTCATCGCGGTGAACACCATCCCGACCATGCCGATGACGTAGGCGAGGGCGACCATGCCCTTGGAGATGGCGTAGACGCTCCCGAAGATCCCGAAGGGGGCTATCGGGACCATGAATATGAGGCCGTAGATCACGAGATCCCACAACCCCAGCGAGCGCTTGAGCTCCTGCCTGTAACCGAACGACTCGACCCCTACCCTGTCTTCACTCATACGACCCGAAACCTCCCGCCTCCGGACGAAACTCCGTAAAACCCGGGCATCTTAGCACGCCGGAACACGAATTATCCATGGCCGAAAGCTAAAGTAATCTTCCTGCGCAGCCGAAAAGCTCCGTGAGTGCCCCGAGACGAGAACGAGAGGACCCTGCATGAAACCTATCCTCCGCCTGAGAGCCGCGACCCTGACGGCGATCACCCTGCTCGCTTCGGCCCTGTTCACCTTCCAGGTCTCAGTCCCTGTACGGGCTACGACCGGCATCCCGGTCTGCGGGTCGGGCTACGGACACGGGGTCGGCCTCTCCCAGTACGGCGCCTACGGGCGGGCCGTCTCAGGCCAGGGCTATGCGCGGATCGTAAAAGCCTACTACCACGGCGTCCGCCTCACAAGATACGGAAACAACCCGCTGGTGCGGGTGCTGCTGGCAAGGAAATCCAGCGGTGGAGCCTATACCATCTGGGTCGCTCCGGGCGGCACGGCGAGGCTCACACCGGCCGGGACCGGCGTCTCCCTCACGCTCGGCCCAGGTGGCTACCGGATCTCATACCTCTCGAGAGTAGGGCGCTACCGCGTCAAGGACCTCTCCTCTGGCAAAAAACTCGGTGACTACCGGGGTCCGATCATCTTCCGGAGAGCCTCGGGAGGATTCCTGCATTACGGGGGGAGAAGCTACCGGGGAGCGCTCATCGTCAGAGTCTCCGGCGGGAGCTTCTACCTGGTGAACCGGCTCGGACTGGAGGGGTACGTGAGGGGGGTCGTCCCGAACGAGATGCCCCCATCCTGGCCCCGGGCCGCGCTCGAGGCCCAGGCGGTCGCGAGCCGCTCCTACGCCCGCTCGGCGCTGGAGGCCCACGCGAGGGTCTTCGACCTCACCGGGAGCGACGAGAGGTACCTCGGAGCCTCCTCCGAAACTCCCTCGACGAACCACGCGGTGTCCAAGACGCGCGGGGTCGTGGCGACGTACGCCGGCAGCCCCATAAAGGCCTTCTACTACTCCTCCGACGGTGGCTACACCGAGGCTTCCTCCTACGTCTTCGGGCCGGAACCCTACCTGAAGGCGATGAAGGACACGACCCCCGCCGGGCAGCCGTACGACGCGATCGGCGGCTCGCCCTGGATGCGCTGGAGCGGCACGATCTCGCCGTGGAGCTCCCCAGGCCTCGGCATCGGCGCCATAACCGGCGTGCGGGTACTCGGCCGCTCCCCCTCCGGCAGGGTCACGAAGGTCGAGGTGGACGGAACGCAGGGCAAAAGGATCGTCTCCGGCGAGTACGCCGTGCGCTACGCCTTCTCCCCCGGAGATCTGATCCGCGCCGACGGCTCGATCTACCACGCCACATCACTCCCCAGCGCACGCGTCTCCTTCGGAGCCGCGTGCAGGGGCGGCTGAACCCCACCCCCCATGTTTGAGCCCCACACCACCCGGGTATCTTTATCGATAGGAACTGCTCCTCCGAGTGGGAGGTAAGGTCCGATGGACAGGAGAGGTTGACATAGGCTTTCCGGCATAGTCATGTGCTGCGGCGTATTGTCGCAGCGGGGCTGGGAGAGGGATCCCTTTCCCAGCCCTTTTCGTTCTCTCCAAACCCCCTGATGGATCTCCGGTTCTGTGTTAGGATAACCGCGTCCTGGGCCCGTAGCTCAGCTGGGAGAGCGCCGCCTTCGCATGGCGGAGGTCACGAGTTCGAGTCTCGTCGGGTCCACTCGAAAATCCCGGTAAACCAACCAGATTCTCCACCGTAACGGCAAGCCCCCGGAGTCCTCCGGGGGCTTTGACAGCCCTCCCGAGATGAACCCCGGAACGTCTGTCCTCATCACCTCCGATTCACATCCTTTCACCATGACCGCACTCACCAAAGAGTTCATCACACCCGCACCAGCAAGGATCAATCCCCCCGATCAGGCTTCGCTTGCACCCGCACACTAGCTGTGCTAATAATGATCGAAAATAATAATCTGTGGGGGATTTAGGGACATAAACGATATATAAAGACCATCAAAAAGATCATGATGCAAGCGAGGTTACAGGAGGTCGTGGGGAAGGTGTCAGATCTCGTACCGGTAAGGTTGAGGTGTGGGGGTTTGGGCGAGCCGCTTGGCGTGGACGACCCGGCACCCGTACTGAGCTGGTCGATCGAGGCTTCCGGGAGAGGGAAACTGCAGAGCGCCTATCAAGTTCAGGTGGCTGGGAAGAGAGAAGACTTCACAGACGGAGAAAGTTCTCTTCGCTGGGATAGCGGCAGGGTGGAGACGGATGCTCCGCTCGCCACTTACGAGGGTCCGCACCTCGTCTCCGGCACACGATACTTCTGGAGGGTGCGCGTCTGGGACGAAAACGGGGAGCCCTCTGGATGGAGTGATATTTCGTACTGGGAGACCGGTCTTCTCGAGAGGAGGGACTGGGGAGGCTGCTGGATAGGATTAGGAGAAGACCCTTCCGCGGCGCACGAGCCCCCTACCGGAGAGAAGTTCGACGAGGTGGCCGCAGGACTCGCTCCGTCGCCGTACCTGAGGAAAACGTTCACGCTCGAGAAACCCGTACGGAGGGCGAGGCTCTACGCCACCGCTCGCGGGCTCTACGAAGCACATCTGAACGGGGAGCGGGTCGGAGATCATGAGCTGGCTCCTGGATGGACGGATTACCACAGGCGCATCCAGTACCAGACCTACGATGTCACGGGGTTGCTGAGGAAAGGCGAGAACGCCATCGGGGCGATACTGGGCGACGGCTGGTACTGCGGGTACGTCGGCTTCGACCCCAAGCGCCGGGGAGCGCACTACGGAGAGAGGCCGCAGTTCCTCGCCCGGTTGAACGTCGAGTACGAAGACGGCACCACGGGGAGCCTCACGACCGACGGCTCGTGGCGGAGCACGACCGGGCCCATCCTCCACTCCGACCTCCTCATGGGAGAGTGCTACGACGCCCGGCTGGAGATGGATGGTTGGGACGAGCCGGGCTTCGACGATTCGGGGTGGCTCCCGGTGAAAACGGAAGAGCTCGGGGACGAGATGCTCGTAGCCGAGCCCTCCCAGCCGATCCGGGTCACCCAGGAAGTAGGGGCGAAATCCGTGACCGAGCCCGCTCCCGGTGTCTACGTCTTCGACCTGGGGCAGAACATGGTCGGGCGGGTGCGGCTCAAGGTGCGCGGAGAAGCGGGGACCGGCGTGAGGCTGCGCCACGCCGAGGTGCTGAACCCCGACGGCACGATATACACCGAGAACCTGCGCACGGCCCGCCAGACCGACACGTATATCCTGCGAGGCGGGGGCGAGGAGGTCTACGAGCCGCGTTTCACCTTCCACGGCTTCCGCTACGTCGAGGTCAGCGGGTATCCTGGAGAGCCCCCTCTGGAGGCCGTGACCGGGCGCGTACTCCACTCCGACACACCGTTGGTGGGCAGCTTCGAGTGCTCGGACGAGACGGTCAACCGCTTGCAGAGCAACATCGTCTGGGGTCAGAGGGGGAATTTCCTCTCGGTCCCGACCGATTGCCCGCAGCGGGATGAACGCCTCGGGTGGCTGGGTGACGCCCAGGTCTTCATCCGTACTGCCTCCTTCAACGCCGACGTGCAGGCATTCTTCACCAAATGGATGCGGGACGTCGTCGATGCGCAGTCAGCGGAGGGTGGCTTCCCCGACGTCGCACCCCGGGTCGTCACCCTGCGCGACGGAGCCCCGGCGTGGGGTGATGCCGGGATCATAGTCCCCTGGACCATCTACCGGGTCTATGGGGACGTCCGCATGATCTCAGCACACTACGGAGCGATGGAACGCTGGATGGACTACATCCGCGAGGCCAACCCGGACTACCTGCGCAAGAACCGCCTCAACAACAACTACGGCGACTGGCTCGCCCCCTTCGACGACGACACGCCGAGGGAGCTTCTCGCCACCGCCTACTGGGCCTACGACGCGAAGCTCATGGCCGAGATGGCAGAAGCTATCGGCAGAGAAGAGGACGCCGCGAAGTACGAAAAGCTCTTCGAGAAGATAAAGAGGGCCTTCAACGAGGCTTACGTCACCCCCGAAGGGAAGATAAAGAGCGACACGCAGACGGCCTACGCGCTGGCGCTACACATGGATCTCCTGCCCGACGAGAAACGAGAGGGCGCGGCCTCACACCTGGTTGCGGCGATCGAGCGGGAGGACTGGCACCTCTCCACCGGGTTCGCCGGGGTGGGATACCTCCTGCCCGTTCTAGCGGAGACGGGACACGCCGACGTCGCGTACCGGCTCCTGCACCAGGAGAGCTTTCCATCCTGGCTCTACACCATAAAGCACGGGGCGACGACCATCTGGGAGAGGTGGGACGGCTGGACCGAGGGAAAAGGCTTCCAGTCGCCCAACATGAACTCGTTCAACCACTACTCGCTGGGGTCGGTGGGCGAGTGGCTCTACAGGTACGTGGCGGGCATCGACGCCGCGGAGCCCGGCTACGGGCATGTCGTGATCCGTCCGCATCCCGGGGGGAAGCTGAGATGGGCCCGCGCGTCCTACGAGTCGGTGCGTGGTCCGATCACGAGCGCCTGGGAGCTCTCCGACGGCACGCTCCGCCTGCAGGCATCCATTCCTCCCAACACCACCGCGACCGTACATCTCCCCGCCACACCGGACCGGATAGAGGAGAGTGGCGTCCCCCTGCAGGAAGCCGAGGGTATCGAGGTGGCGAAGAAAGGAAAGGGCCACACCATCCTGAAGGTCGGATCCGGCGAGTACGAGTTCACCGCATCGTCGAACCAATGACGAGGGCACACATGCCCTCGGGGAAGGAGGAGACAACAAGAAACACTGTTTAAACCACAAGAAGGTTTGACGGGCCTCCCTGTTGAAAGAGACTGGGGAAAGGAAGGAGTCGAACGATCATGTCTGGCCCCGAAGAAGGGAACGGAAGGGTAGAAGAACGGGTCACCCGCCAACACTGGAGATGGACGGTCCTTGCCGGGATGGCTTCGTATCTCGATGCAGGATCCATCGTGGCGCTGGGTTCTGGACTGGCGCTGTGGCAGCAGCACCTGCACCTGAGCAGTTCAGCGGTCGGAGCACTCGCGGCGATAGGTCCCAACGCCATAGGAGCGGCGATCGGCTCGTTCATCGGCGGCCGGCTCGGGGATCTCTTCGGGCGCAAACGTATATATCAGTACGACCTTTTGGTCTATGCGCTGGGCATTCTGCTGATCATTATCTCCGCCAACGCGCCGCTGCTGTTCATCGGGACCGTGCTCATAGGAGTCGCGGTCGGGGCCGATGTGCCGACCTCGCTCGCGCTGGTCGGAGAGTTCGCCCCGAGCAAAGCCCGGGGCAGGCTGATGGGGCTCACCCAGGTGGCGTGGAGCGTGGGGCCGGTAGTCGTTCTGGTACTGGCGTTCATATTCGCACCTTTCGGGCTTACGGGAACCAGGATAGTCTTCGGACACCTCTTCGTAATAGCGCTCGTCACCTGGTATCTGCGACGGGGGCTCGTCGAGTCAGCCCGCTGGACCGCCGCCTCCGGCGCGGGCCAGACGCGCCGCACCTCGGCAGCCTCCGAACAGCCAGAGCTGGCGCCCATACCACAGCACGTCCAGAGCCATCTGCGCGGCCTGTTCAGCAGGGCGAACCTGGGAGCCCTCGCCTACACGGGCATCTTCTATACGTTCTGGAACCTGGCCGCGGGAACCAACGGTATCTTCTTCCCCTACATAGTGAGGACTCTCGGTGCAGAAAGTCAGGCATCGAGTGTCGGGCTGCAGGCGGTCGGCTTCGTGCTCACGGCGATATCCGTCTTCTTCATTTTCATGCCGTTCAATGATCGCAGCGACAGAGCACGGCGCGTAATATTTGGCACTGGAGCCATCATGTCGGTGGCTGCATTTCTGGCCTGGGTCATCTTCCCGCTCAACACCCCTACCGTCATAGCCAATATCGTCCTCTTCGGTCTCGGGGGCACGATAGCGGGAGAAGCCTTCTACAAGACTTGGTCGCAGGAGCTCTTCCCAACGCTGCTCAGGGGAACGGCGCAGGGGATCACGTTCGGGGTTGCCCGGGTGGTACTCGGGATATGGAGCTTCTTCTTGCCTACCATTGCGGCCACCGGCATCAAGCCCGCCGCCCTTCTGCTCACGGTCTTCCTCTTCATCAGCGGCGTCGTTGGCTTCTTCTTCATGCCGAAGACGGCCGGGAAATCGCTGGAAGAGATAGAAGCAGAACGCAGTGACAAGGCGGCAGGCACGAAGGAAACCACACAAAGCGAGGTGAAGGGCTGATGCCACACGCCGGCCTTACAATCGGGTAGCGATGACATCAGGGACCACGACATACCTCGCGGTGGACCTCGGGGCCGAGAGCGGGCGCGTCTTTCGCGCCCGCCTCAATGGAGGCCGCCTTTCTCTGGAGGAGGTCCACCGCTTCCCCAACGTCCCGGTCCGGCTGCCGGACGGGCTCTACTGGGACGCACTCCATCTTTTGCAGGAGGTGGAGCGGGGGCTCGCCGCGGCGGGCGGGAACCCGGCGAGCATCGGGGTCGACTCCTGGGCGGTGGACTTCGGGCTTCTCGCAGGAGGCCGGCTGCTTTCCTCCCCCCGGCACTACAGGGATCCGTACACGGACGGCACGGTAGAGGAGGCCTGCCGCAGGGTGCCGAAGGAGGAGATCTACCGCACGACCGGCATCCAGTTTCTGCAGATAAACACCCTCTGCCAGCTGCTCGCGCTGGAGGGCTCTCCCCTGATGGAAGCCGCGGAGACCCTGCTCATGATCCCTGACCTCATGAACTACTGGCTCTGCGGGGAGACGGCCTGCGAGGAGACCAACGCCTCGACCACCCAGCTCTATGACCCTTCGAAGAGAAGCTGGGCACGGGGGCTGATGGAGAGGCTCGGGATCTCGGAGCGTATCTTCCCGGATCTGGTACCTCCAGCCACCACGCTCGGTCGCCTTCTGCCCCACGTCCGGGAGGAGACGGGACTCGGGGAGGTCCCGGTGGTCACCGTGGCTTCACACGACACGGCCTCGGCGGTGGCGGCCGTCCCGGCGGAGACGGAGAGCTTCGCGTACGTCTCCAGCGGCACCTGGTCGCTGGTGGGCGTGGAGCTACCGTCGCCGGTGATGAGCGAGGAAGCGATGGAGGCCAACTTCACCAACGAGGCAGGCTTCGGCGGGAGGGCGCGCTTCCTCAAGAACGTGATGGGGCTGTGGCTGCTGCAGGAGTGCCGCAGGGAGTGGGCGCGCAGGGGAAAGGTGTACTCCTACGAGGAGCTCTGCCGTCTTGCGGGGGAGGCTCCTCCGGGTGGAGCGCTCGTGGACCCGGACGACCCTCTCTTTCTCACGCCGGGAGACATGACGGGGCGCATTGAGCGCTTCTGCGCCAAGAGCGGGCAGAAACCACCCGAAGGAGTCGGCGAGGTGTGCCGGTGCATCTTCGAGAGCCTGGCGCTCAAGCAGGCGCTGGTGATCGAAGAGGCGGCAGGGATCACGGGCCGGGACCTCGAGGTGGTGCACGTGGTGGGCGGCGGCTCGCAGAACGAGCTTCTGTGCCGGATGACGGCGGAGACCTCTGGACTTCCAGTGGTCTCAGGTCCGGTCGAGGCCACGGCCGCGGGTAACGCGCTCGTCCAGGCGTACGCCGCCGGAGAGGTGGAGTCCCTCGCACGGATGAGGGAGGTCGTGGCCCGCTCGTTCGGCCTCAGACTGTACGAACCGCAAGAGCCCGAGAGGTGGCATGCTCTGAAGGAACGCTTCGTGAAGATCGCAAATCGGAGATGAGGGAGGGTCTCGTGCAGGGTAGATCCAGGGAGGCCTACGAGAGGCTCGTAAGCTCCATCGCGGAGCGTGGGCTGGATCCGGAGGAGATAGAGAGGCGGCTGAGGGCGCAAAGGGTGGAGACCCCCTCGTGGGGCTACGGAAACTCGGGGACGCGCTTCAAGGTGTTTTCCCAGCCGGGGGTTCCCCGGGATCCTTTCGAGAAGATCGCGGACGCCGCGCAGGTGCACCGCCACACCGGCATCTCACCCTCGGTGGCGATACACATCCCGTGGGATGCGGTGGAGGACTACGGGGCTCTCCGGGAGCACGCGGAGGCTCTCGGGATGCGGATAGGGGCCGTGAACCCGAACCTCTTCCAGGATGAAGACTACAGGCTCGGGAGCGTCTGCAACCCGGACGAGGGGATAAGGAGAAAGGCGACGGACCACCTGCTCGAGTGCGTCCGGATAGCGAAAGAGGTGGGCTCGGAGGAGATCTCGCTCTGGCTCGCCGACGGGACCAACTATCCGGGTCAGGACTCGTTCTCGGAGCGCAGGGCCAGGATGCTCGGTTGCCTCTCGGAGCTCTACGACGCGATGCCGCGAGGGATGCGGCTTCTGGTCGAGTACAAGCCGTTCGAGCCGGCCTTCTACCACACCGACATCCCGGACTGGGGGGCCGCGCTCACGATATGCCAGCGCCTCGGCGAGAGGGCGCAGGTTCTGGTGGACCTCGGGCACCACCTGCAGGGGACGAACATAGAGCAGATCGTCTCGCTGCTCCTCGCTGAGGGCAGGCTCGGGGGCTTCCACTTCAACGCCCGCAGGTACGCCGACGACGACCTGATCGTGGGCTCCACCAACCCGTTCGAGCTCTTCCTGATCTACGTCGAGCTCCTCGAGGCCGAGGAGGAAGGAAGGCGTATCTCCTACATGATAGACCAGTCGCACAACGTCGAGCCGAAGATAGAGGCGATGATCCTCTCGGTCGTGAACCTGCAGGAGGCCTACGCGAAGGCCCTGCTGGTGGACCGCCGGGCGCTGCGCGAGGTCCGGCTCTCGGGGGACGTCCTCGGCGCGTACCGCATCCTGCAGGAGGCCTGCGCAACCGACGTGAGGCCGCTGTGCGCGAAGGTGAGGGAGGATCTCGGGGCCTCGCCGGACCCCGTGGGCGCCTTCCGGGAGAGCGGGTACATGCAAAAGGCAACCGAGGAGCGCCGCGGGGGCACCCCCGCGGGCTGGAACTAGAGGGAGCGGAGGGAAGACATGGAGACGAGAATCGCAGCGACGACGGAGAACCTCTGGAGAAAGGAGGAAGCGGAGGGGCTCTCACCCCTCGAGGAGCTCGCCTACCGCTCCAACCTGCTCGGCAGAGACCGCGCCGTGGCCAACTACGGCGGGGGCAACACATCGGTGAAGACGAGGGAGCGCGATCACACCGGCCGAGAGATCGAGGTCATGTGGGTCAAGGGCTCCGGGTCGGACCTGGCCACCATAACGGCGGACCGTTTCACCGGCCTGAAGCTGGAGGAGGTCCTGCCCCTCTACGAGCGGGAGGAGATGACCGACGAGGAGATGGTCTCCTACCTCTCCCGCTGCCAGCTCGCCCCGGAGATGCCCCGCTCCTCGATAGAGACCCTGCTGCACGCCTTCATCCCCCACCCCCACGTCGACCACACCCACCCCGACGCGATAAACATGCTCTGCTGCGCCAGAAACGGGAAGGATCTCGCCGCGGAGTGCTTCGGGGAGGAGGCGATCTGGATAGACTACATCCGACCTGGCTTCACCCTCTCGAAGCAGGTCGGCGAGGCCGTGCGGAAGAACCCACGCGCCCGCTTCGTCCTTCTGGCCAAGCACGGGCTCGTCACCTGGGGCCAGACCGGCGAGGAGTCCTACGCGAACACGATCGAGGCGGTAAACCGCGCCTCCCGGTTCGTCGCGGAGCGTGCGGCCGGTACGGAGCCCTTCGGCGGAGAAGCTATCCCCCCGCTGGAGGAGAGGGCGCGCGAGGAGCTGCTCTACCGGGTGCTCCCCGTCCTGCGCGGGGCGCTCTCGCAAGACGGGCCGAAGATCCTCCGTTTCGACGCCTCGGACGAGGTACTCGAGTTCGTCTGCGGAAGGGACTCGGCGGAGCTCTCGCAGGTGGGCGCCGCCTGTCCGGACCACCTGGTCAACACCAAGATGCGCCCGCTCTGGGTAGATTTCGACCCGCGGACCGGGGACGCGGACGAGCTCGCGGCGAAGCTGCCCGAGGCGGTGAGGAGCTATCGCGAGGGGTACAGGGAGTACTTCGAGAAGAACTCTTCCGGAGAGGAGAAGATGTTCGACCCCTCGCCGCGGGTCATCCTGATAGCGGGCGTCGGGATGGTCGCCTCGGGTGCGAACCTCAAGGCCGCCTCCCTCTCGAGGGACCTCTACCACCGGGCGATAGCCGTGATGCGCGGCGCCTCCGCCGTGGACGAGTTCGTCTCGCTCACGGAAGAGGAATCCTTCGCGGTCGAGTACTGGCCGCTCGAACTGTACAAGCTCACCCTGGCTCCCCCACCGGGGGAACTGGAAGGTCGCGTCGCGCTCGTCACCGGTGGGGCGGGCGGTATAGGGCGTGCCACGATAGACGAGCTCGCCGCAAAAGGGGCGTGCGTCGTCGCGGCGGACCTGGACGGGGCGGGAGCCGAGGAGGCCGTCGCGGAGCTCGACGGCACCGGCGAGGCGGTCGCGGTGGACGTGACCGACGAGGACGCCGTGGAGAGGGCCTACAGGAAGACCGTCCTCACCTACGGCGGGGTGGACATCGTCGTCTCGAACGCCGGGCTTGCCTCCAGCGCGCCCATAGAGGAGACGAGCGTCGAGTTGTGGGAGCGTGACCACCGGGTGCTCGCCAAAGGGTACTTCCTGGTCGCCCGCGAGGCGTTCCGGGTGCTGAAACGGCAGGGCGTGGGCGGGAGCCTCGTCTTCGTCGCCTCCAAGAACGCCCTCGCCGCCGGCAAGAACGCCTCGGCCTACTCCTCGGCGAAAGCGGCCGAGCTGCACCTGGCGCGGTGCCTCGCGGAAGAGGGCGGGGAAGCGGGCATCCGGGTGAACACGGTCAACCCGGATGCGGTGCTCCGGGGCTCGAAGATCTGGGGCTCGGAGTGGCGGGAGGGCCGGGCGCGCTCGTACGGCATCCCGCCGGAGAAGCTCGAGGAGCACTACCGCGAGCGCACCACCCTCAAGGTCAACGTCCTCCCCGAGGACGTGGCGCAGGCCGTCCTGCACTTCGCCTCGGAGAAGCGTTCGGCCAAGAGCACCGGCAACGTCCTCAACGTCGACGGCGGGGTGAGGGAAGCCTACCCCAGGTAGGCTAGACCCGTCTCACCCTGGTTCCGCCGGCGGCGATCTCCTTGAGCCTCTGCTCCGGCGCATCGGCGGCGAGGACGGTCGAGACCTCCGAGACGTGGGCGATGCGGTTCAGGCCTCTCTGGGAGAACTTGCCGCCGTCCACGAGCAGGATCGGCTCCTCGGAGTGCAGGATCATGGCGCGCTTGACCTCGGCCTCCAGCGGGTCCGGGTCGGTGAGGTAGCCGTCGGGAGTGACGCCCTTGACCGAGACGAAAGCCCGGTCGGCAAAGTGGGCCTCGACATCCCCGGTGGCCCGCGGTCCCACGAAGGAGAGCGTGAGCCTGCGCAGGGTGCCTCCCACCCCGATCAGGGAGACCTTCGGGGCCTCGTCGGTGGTGAAGAGGGACATCACCGGCAGAGAGTTGGTCAGGATGGTCGCCTCGAGCCCCTCGCGCAGGATGAGGCGCGCGGCGTAGTAGGCGGTGGTGGAGGAGTCCACGAAGAGCGTCTCGCCCGAACCCAGCATCCCGAGCGCCGCCCGTGCGAGCCTCTCCTTGGCCTCCCGACTCTCCTCCAGCCGCCGCTGGAAGGAGTCCTCCCGCCGGGCGAAGCCGGGCAGCACGGCCCCGCCGTGGATCCTCTTCACCCTCCCCTCGTCCTCGAGGATGGCGAGGTCCCGGCGCGCGGTCATCGGGGAGATGTCGAAGGTCTCCTCGAGCGCGGCGACCGTCACGCTGCCCGATCTGCGCACCATCTCGGAGATCATCTCCCGCCTCTCGGCGGGCATGATCCTGCGCCTTCTCCGGCCGACGTCTCCCCGCACGCTCATTCTGCCGCCACAGGTGCAGACATCCGATGCTCCATGGGCACATTCTACCGGATGCTCCGGCTGCGCTTTCCCGGCTCTCCCGGACGCCTCACGCCTTCTCGAGCAGCCAGGAGAGCTTCGGGACGAGGTGCTCGAGCAGGTAGGGGTGGCTGAGCACAGTGTCAAAGGAGAGGGCAGCTCTGGTGAGGTCGTCGTCTTCGGATAGGTATATGGTCCTCCCGTCCCTCACCGCCCCAAGGCGCCTGAAGACAGCGCTCGAGCGCAGCCGCCGCTCGTCGGCGGGGCTCGAGCAGAAGCAGATGAGCACGTCGGCGTCGGCGACCCCGAGACGTTCCTCGCTGATCTGGACGTAGTAGCGGTCTTTCGGGGCTATCCTGGCGGCCGGCGCTGGTAGCCTGAAGCCGAGGGCGGTGAAAAATGCGACGCTCCTGTCGACCGTGGAGTACAGGTAGAAGGCACCCGAGCCGGTCCCTATGACCGAGACCGTGGCCCCCTCGAACTCTGGGTGTTCGCGCCGGGTCTGCTCGAACCTCTCCTCCAGGTTGGCGACGAGCTCCCTCGCCTTCTGCTCGCGGCCGAGGGCCCGGCCGATGACGAGGGTCTGCTCCTGCCAGGGCACGCCGTACTGGGGCCACCCCCCCGACTGAGGCAGGGTCGGGGCGAACTCAGAGAGCACGTCGTAGTCCTTGCGGTTCATCCCGGAGGAGATCCCCACGATCAGGTCGGGCTTGAGGGCGGCGACCTGCTCGTAGTTTATGGAGTTCTCGGGGAGCAACCGGGGCCTCGCGTCGCCCAGCACATCCCTGGCCCAGGGCCAAACACCGCGCGGGGGATTCCCGAACCACCTGCGGATCCCGACCGGCCGCATCCCGAGCGCGAGGATGGGATCGTGGTCGGTATAACCCACGGAGACGATCCTTTCGGGCGAGCCATCTATGGTCGTCTTACCGTACTCGTGGTCGATGGTGCGGCTACCGGAGGTCTCTCCCTTCCGAACGTTTCCACTTCCTCCGCAGCCGGCCAGGAGAACGGCAGCCGCGCCACCGAGGAGCAGGTCCCTTCGGGTGATACCGCCCGCGCCCTCTCCGAGCCCGGCCGCACGTAGACCGCACACGCTCAGCTCTCCCCGCCGTTCGACCAGCGTACCCTGAGCCCCTCCCGGGCACCGAAGCGCTCCAGATGGGTACCGACGACCTCCTTGAGACGCTCGAGACCGGCTTCGTCGTCGGCCTCGACGCGCAACACGAGCTCGTCGGGGCGGGCAATCATGTGGCAGATGCCGAGCTCGGGGAACTCTATCTGGCCGTCGGGCTCGTTCCAGGTCGCCTCCACCCTGTGGGAGAAGTGCTTGCACATGCGGTTCGCGTAACGGGCGGCGCCCTCCGTGGTGACGTGTGCCTCGGAAGAATTCATCTCACACCTCCTTTTCCAGTGGTCTTCTCAGGTTCTCTCTCCGGCTTCGGATCCCCATCCACCACCGCGGCGATGTCCGGGGGAAGCTCCCTCAACAGCAGCGGCAGGCTCAGCACGGTACCGAACTGGAGCGCATCATCGAGTTCCCCGTCCAAAAAGAGCATGCGGCCCTCGCGGCTGGCATTCAGTTTGCGCACCAGAGGGTCGCGTTCGATCCTTGATCTTCCACCCCTGGTGGAGGAGACTTGCGTCCAGACCAGCAGGTCGGCGTCCAGCAGGTCCATCCTCTCCGTGCTGATGTAGCCGTAGAACTTCCCGCGAGCGAGCCTGTCCAGCTCCCGGGGCACCCGAAAACCCAGGCCGGTGAAAAATCGGGCCCTGATGTCCTGAGAGGAGAGAAAGCCGATCTTCTCCCCGGTACCGTAGACCGCGACCGCCACGGTGGAGCCGTCGAACACCGGGTGCCGGCGGCGGATCCTGCGGAAGCGTTGCTCGAGTCCGGAGACCAGCCGCCGGGCGCGCTCCTCCCTATCGAGCGCCTCGCCCGTCATGAGGGTGGCTTTCTGCCAGGGAGTCCCGAAGTCCACGTATCCGTCGGGCTGAGGGATGGTCGGGGCGATCCTGGAGAGGGTCTCATACTCCTTGTGGGTGAGGCCCGCGCTCACTGCAAGGATAAGGTCAGGATCGAGGGCGGCGATCTTCTCGAAGTCGAGCTCCCCGAAGGGCATGTTGAGCACTCGTGGGCTCTTCCCGCGCACCCTCTCCTCCGCCCAGGGGAAGATGGCGTCGTGCCTGTCCCCGAACCAGTACCGCACCGCCACCGGCGTCACCCCGAGCGCGAGGAGAGGATCCTGGTCCGTGTATCCCAGACTGACGACCCTCCGGGGGGTGCCAGAGACCTTCGTGCTCCCGTACTCGTGTTTGACGCGGCGTGCGCCGCCTCCTCCCGCGCTGCCACGCCTTTCATCCTCCGCCCCGGCACCACACCCCGCGGGGAAGAGCAGCAGCGCCCCTGCCGCTGCCAAGAACCCGCCTCGCGTCATACTCCCTGAAGACATTCCTCATCCCTCCCGAAAATCTCTCCGCACACCCGTGCGGGACGGGCTGACCAAGGAGCCCAGGCTATTCAGGGCCCGTTTGAGCCTCTCCTCCCGGCTCAACGCCGGGCAGCCGTCGCAGTAGCCCGCGCCCTTCCCGAACGAGCCGCAGCAGGCACCCCGGACGAGGAAGGCCCGCCGCACGCCCCCCCGCTCCACGAACAGGAAGTCGGTCCTCCCGCCCCCGGCGGCGAAGCTCGGGGCGTTTATGAAGTCCGCGGCATCACCCGCGTAACGCGGCTGCTCAGCAGTATCCTCTCCCGCGACGAGAAAGCTGTGGGCGACGAGGTCCGCCGCCCTGGCCCAGGGCATGCGGGTCCCGACCCTGGCGAGTCCGGCGGCGTTTTCGATCAATGGCCCCAGCCCTTCCAGCAGCCGCTCCCTGAGCCAGCGGAGCAATCCCCGCTCGTCCTCCAGCGTCGTGGCACCGGGATGCCCGGCTGCCGGATCGGAGGCGAGGGCGGCGAAAAGCTCTCGTGCCAGGGCTACCTGCAGGATCCCACCGTCTTCCATCCCGATCAAGACGTTCTGCGGCGAGACGTCGGGAGCCCTGCGCGCCAGTACGTAGGCGGCCGCGGCCGGGCCCCCAACGCTCCAGGCGTAGGAACCGGCCATGAAGGTTGCAGCCTCGCGACGGTTGAGGTTCCACCGCCCCATCGCACCCTCGAGCTGTCGCGCCAGCAGCTCCCGGTCGTGGATGAGCTCGTGTGCTGGGAGAAGGCCCGCGGTCCCATCTGCCAGGCGCATCCCGAAGCGGTACCGCGAGGGCTCGATGAGCCCGAGGGTCTCGGTCAGCGGTGAGCCGGTCACCCTCCCGCCCCTTTCGCGAGACCGTACGGGACACACAGTGGCAGTCCGCTCCTGGGCTCCGTCAGCATCACTCCCTCCACGCCGAAGACGTCACGGAGGAGCCCGGGAGTCATTACCTCTTTCGGAGGACCCGCCGCATAGAGCCCTTCCCTCCAGAGCACGACCATGTGGTGGGCGTACCAGACGGCACTGTTGAGATCGTGCAACACCATGACGATGGTGTGCCCTTCCCTCGCGTTGAGCTCCTGAAGCAGCTGCAGAACCTCGATCTGGTGCGCCATGTCCAGGAAGGTGGTGGGCTCGTCCAGAAGCAGGGTCCCGGTCTCCTGGGCGAGGGCCATCGAAATCCAGGCGCGCTGGCGCTGGCCCCCGGAGAGGGTATCGAGCGGCCTGTCGGCGAGATGGAGCATCCCCGTCCTCCGCAACGCCTCCTCGACCGCCCGCTCGTCGGAGGCCGACCACTGGGAGAGCCAGCTCTGGTGCGGATAGCGACCCTGCGCGGCGAGTTCACGCACGGTTAACCCCTCTGGGACCTGAGGCGCCTGCGGCAGGACGCCGAGCTGGCGAGCCACATCGCGGGTCGGGAGGGTGTGAATCTCCCTGCCGTCCAGGAGGACGCTGCCGCCGCGAGGCCTCATCAGCCGGGCCAGGGCCCGGAGCAGCGTGGACTTCCCGCACCCGTTGGGCCCGATGATCGAGGTGATCAAACCGGCCGGAACCTCGAGGTCGAGGTCTTCGACCACGTTCCCACCTTCGTAGCCGAGGGTGAGCCGCTCGGCTACGAGCTTCGCGGGCTTCGTTACCCGCCCCGCCTTCCCGGCGAGCCTCTCGAGATATCTCAAGCAGGACCTCCTTGCTGCGGCTTAATATCCCTGCTCCCATAGAGCAGATAGATGAAAAACGGCGCTCCAACGGCCGCGGTGACGATGCCACACGGCAGCTCGAGCGGGGCGAATGCCACCCTTCCGACGAAATCGGCGAACACGACGAGCACCCCGCCCGCGACCGCCGCGACCGGCAGCACACCCCCCTGGGAAGGCCCTACGAGCCGCCGGGCGATGTGCGGCGCCATGAGCCCGACGAACCCTACGGTCCCGGCGGTGGCGACGACGGCGGCCGAGAGTGCCACGCTGTACAGCAGGAGCAGCCCGCGCTCGCGCTCCACCCTCACCCCGAGGGCGGCGGCCGCCTCATCCCCGAGCGCGAGGACGTTCAGCGGCCGCACGCCGGAGAGCGCCAGCGAACCGAAGACGACGAGCCAGGGCAGAAGCGTCCAAAGATCTTCCCAGGAACGGCCATAGACACTCCCGGTCAGCCAGACGAGAGCCTCGCTCGCCTGCTCCACCTGCCCGTAGGTGATCATGATGGTGGTGAGCGCGTTCGCGACAGCGCTCACCCCGACCCCGATGAGGACGATCCGCACGGGGGAGCTCCCTCCTCTCCAGGCGAGGACGTAGAGCGTCCCGGCCACCACCACGGCCCCCACGAAGGCGGCGGGAGGAACGAGGGAGGCCGGAGCGGAGGGGACCGCGATGAGCAGGGTGACAGCCGTGAGCCCCGCCCCCGCATCGATCCCGACTATCTCGGGGGCGGCGAGCGGGTTGCGCGTGACGCCCTGCAGGATGGCTCCGGAGAGCCCGAGCCCCACACCCACGGCGAAGGCGACGAGGGCCCGCGGGAGCCTCAGAACCTCCACGATAAAGGAATAGTCCTTCCCCCCGACGGGGAGCCCGAGGAGGGTTCTGATCACCCCGGAAGAGGAGATCGGGTACTCTCCCACCCCTACCTCCAGCACGATGCCAGCGAGGCCGACCAACCCGAGAACCACCGCGACCGTCACGGCCCGCACATCCAGCCGCAGCGAGAGGCGACCCGCTCGTAGAACCCGGCTCTGCCTCACCCTTTGACCCTCCGACGCGCCAGATACACGAAGAACGGGGCCCCCACCAGCGCAGTCATCACCCCGACGGGGAGCTCCAATGGACGCAACACCAGCCGCGCCGCGATGTCCGCCAAGATGAGCAGCGCAGCCCCCGCGAGCGCCGAATAAGGCAGCACCCAGCGGTAGTCCACCCCGACGAAAGCGCGCACCACGTGGGGCACGACGAGCCCGATGAAGCCTACCGGCCCGGCGACAGAGACCGCGCTCCCGGCGAGCAACACCGCAGCCAGCGCAGCGAGCAGCCTCACCCGTCCCGTACGCTGCCCGAGCCCGGCCGCCACCTCCTCCCCGAGCGAGAGCGCCGTGATCTGACGCGAGAGGCCAAACGCGACCACCAGGCCCGTACAGACATAAGGCAGCGCCCAGAGCAGCAACCCGGTATCCCTTCCCGCGATCGAGCCGGCAAGCCAGAACCGGATCTCGTCAAGCGTCCTGCGATCCACGACGAGTATGGCCGTGGTGAGCGAGCCGAAGAGCGCGGCGATCGACGCACCGGCGAGCGTGAGCCTCACCGGCGTCATCCCACCCCTTCCCAGAGATCCCAGCCCATAGACAACGGCCGCAGCGAGCCCACCCCCCGCGAACGCAAGGAGCGCATACCCGTAAAGGGAAGAGATCCCAAACACGAACACTCCGCCGACCACCGCCAGCCCCGCCCCGGCCTCGATGCCGAGGATGCCCGGATCGGCCAGCGGGTTGCGCGTGATGCCCTGCATTATCGCGCCGGCCACCGCCAGCGAAGACCCCACGAGCGCTCCGGCGAGCGCCCGCGGTACCCGCAGCGTGCGCACGATGATCTCCGCCCGCGAGCCAGCATCCCGGCCGACTAAGGCGGAGACTACCTCGCCCGTCCTGATCCCCGCCGCTCCGAAGCGTACGCTCGCCAGCAGGCACACGAGAAGAATCGCGCCCAGTACCACCAGCCCGCCGAACAGCGCCGCCCACGACCTCAGAACACGCACCCCGGATCCCTCATCGACCTTTTATTGCAAATGATTCCCAATACCTTCACGGGGAGACAAGATACAGGAAACATAATTTGGAGACAAGCTGATGGCGGGGGGATGTGATCTCGGTCCTGCAGGTACGAAGAAAGCCCCGGCGGGGCGCCGGGGCTCGAGAAATCCGGTACGGGTATGAAGTTCGCTAGCCCACCGAGACCTCGAGGCTCTGGTATCCGGCGTCCCGGAAGGCACCCACCACCCGGTCGGAGTCCTCGGGACAGAGGGCTATGACCGAGCCACCCCCGCCGGTGAGCTTGGCGCCGAGTGCCCCGTTGGAGCGGGCGATCTGGACGAGCTCCTCCATCTCCCAGCTCGAGACCTGCAGGGCGTTGAGGTAGCCGTGGCAGACGTTCATCAGCTCGCCGAGGCGCTCCAGGTCGTAGGCTCGGAGGGCCTCCAGGCCGTCGAGCGCCAGGCGGTCTATCTCGGCGAAGATGCTCTCGTAGAGGGTACGGTTTCTCTGCCAGGCCTCGCGCACCCTACCGACGGTCCTGGCGGTGAGGCTCTCCTTGCCGGTGAGGCCTATGACCAGCGGCAGCGGCCTCGGCACCTCGACCTTCTGCATCAGCGGCGGCTCGCCCTCACGTCCGCGCCGGTAGAGGAGGAACTCCCCGTAGGTGGCGAGCGTGTTGTCTATCCCGGAGGGTGTGCCGTGGGCCACCTTCTCGCACTCGAAGGCCAGCTCGTTTATCCGTTCGTCCGAGAGGCCGAGCGAGAACTGGTGGTCGAGCGCCCGGATGATCGCGACCGCCATCGCCGCCGAGCCGCCGAGGCCCATCGCCCGCGGGATCGTCGGGAAGACCTCGATGCGCATCGGTCGTCCGGTGAGCCCGAGACGTCCCAACACCACCTCCAGCGTGTGCTCGAAGGTGTCCTCCTGGCGGTCGTGCGGCCGCCGGTCCGGACGCATGTGGTACTCGACGCCCCAGCGCGGGATCAGCAGGTCCACCCCATCGGAGGAGGTCTCGCGCACGCGGGCCCGGACGGCGAGCGGGATCGGGGCCGCGATCGCGTGGCTGCCGTAGACCACCGCCTGCTCGCCGAGCAAGATCACCTTCCCGTGTCCCGAGAGGCGCGGGTCGGGTTCCTCCTCGGACTTCGCGCCGCCCGGCGTGCCGCCCAGGCTCGAGATTATCTCCTCCGCCTTCCACACCTTGATCTCGCCGGAGTCGATCAGACGCTCTACGACCTCGTCGAAGATCTCGGGCGTCGCCCCGGCGGCCATCGCCACGCTCCTGGCGTGCAGCGTCATGTGGCCCCGCTGGATGCCCTCGGTCCCGAGCGCCCGGAGCGCCGAGAAGTTCTGCGCCAGCCCCACCGCGCCCATCACCTCGGCCAGCTCCCGCGCGCCGCCGATCCCGAGCAGCCGGTGGTTTATCCCGACGGTCGGGTTGGACTGCAGCGGCCCTCCGACCGTGCCCACCTTCAGCGGGATCTCGATCTCCCCGACGAGCTCACCGCCCTCTCCCTTGTACCAGCGGGTGAGCGAGCTGTAGCGCCCACTGCGCGCCGCGTAGGCGTGGGCCGCGGCCTCTATCGCCCGCCAGTCGTTGCCGGTGGCGATCGCCACCGCGTCTATCCCGTTCATTATGCCCTTGTTGTGGGTCGCCGCCCGGTAGGGGTCCACGCTCGCGAAGTCGTTGGCCAGGATGATCGCGTCGCGCACGTCCTCGCCGCGGAAGCCCCTGCCGGTGAGCTGCTCGGCCGGTATCTCGCAGCGCGCCCGGACCATCGAGCGGTCGGTGAGGTTCGAGAGGATGCGCAGGAAGACCCTGCCGCCTGTTATCGACTCGACGAGCCCGGCCACCCCCTCGCACATCGTGTTGACCAGGTTCGCCCCCATTGCGTCGCGGGTGTCCACCAGCAGGTGCACGACCAGCATGTCCCGACCGTCCGGCAGCCGGTGCTGGTGCACCTCCATGTCGCGGCACCCGCCGCCCCGTGCTACCATCTGCGGGTGCAGGCTGTCGGCGAGGTCCATGACCTCCCGCTTGCGCGAGAGCAGCTGGGACTTCGCCCGGGCGACGTTCGGGATGTCCACCACCTGCACCTGACCGATCAGGATAGGCTCGGTGGACTCCGCGGTGAAACCACCGGAGGTGCGCGCCATCTTCGCCGCCGAGGAGAGCGCGGCGACGATCGAGGGCTCCTCGACGACCAGCGGCACCACGTATTCGCGGCCGTTGATCAGGAAGTTCAGTCCCAGCCCCACCGGGAGCCCCATCACCCCGATGACGTTCTCGATCATCTTGTCCGCCTTGTGCGGTTTGAGGGTGTGCTCCCCGCTCAAAAGAGCTTCGTAGTCCTCCTCTCCGATCCAACCGCGCTCCCGCAGGAGCCGCAGCCGGTCGGATATGGAGAGCTTGTAGAATTCGGGAAAACGTGCTCGCTCGCTCATCTTTCCTCCCCGATCACCTCGAGCCTGAGCCCATCACCATCCGGCGCGAGCGGGGGGCAGAGGAAGCCGGCCCGCTCTAGCTTCACCCGCGCAACCTCCAGATGCTCGCTTTCATCGAACAGAGCCACGCCGAAATCCCCACCTCCAGCTCCACAGGGCTTGTACACCCCGCCGGCACCCTCGACCAGCTCCGCTATCTCGCGATGCTCGGCGGAGTGGATAGGGATTTTAGCCGCCGCCCCAAGCTCCTGCAGGGCTCGCGCGTACGCCGAAAAAGCCTCCAGCGTCTCTTCCACCCCACCCCTGCCGACGGCATCGATCCCCTCCTCGGCGAGCGCCCGCAGCTCGCCGAGCCTCCTGTCGTACTCACCGGGGTTCCGCTGCCGCCAGGCGTCGAGACGGGCGAGATACTCCCCGGTCGAGGAGGGCGTCCCGGTCCAAACGAAGAGCCGGTGCAGACCCTCCGGCCAGCCGCAACCCTCCACGCAGGGACTATCCCGGTCCAGGCGGTAGCGCAGACACCCACCGTAGATGGCTGCCGCGAGATCCGCCCCGCTCCCGCGTCCGTCCTGCAGCGCGCGGTGGATGTGCAGCAGCTCCTCCAGCCATCCCCGCCGGTTTTCGACCCGGTCTTCCCTCCTGGCAGCCGCCGTCAGCGCGGAGGAGAGCGCCACCGTCAGGGCCGCGCTGGAGCCCAACCCCAGCTTGCGCCTCTTGCCGTCGCGCACCGCGAAGAAGTCCGAGGTGTCGAGGGTGACCCTGAGCCCCCGCCCTGACGGCAAAAGTTCCCGGGCCGCCAGACCCTTGAGTACCTGATCCACGAGCGAGAGGCGCCGGGCCAGGTCTTCCTCGGGCCAGACCGGCAGCCCCGCCTCATCGAAGCGAAAAGCCACGCTCTTCTGCAGGACGTCCGGCGCGACCAGCTCCCAGCCCGGCGTCGCGGCGGGCTCGACGACCGCCGAAGCCCGGGCGTCGACCGCGAGCATCAGCGCCGGAGCCCCCTCGAGCACCGCGTACTCCCCGAGCAGAAAGAGTTTGCCGGGCGCCTCGGCGCGTACCCTCAATCTCCCACCACCGGCATGGCATGCGTGACCCTGGCGCCATCCCCGATCCCGCTCCGGATCACCTCGAGCACACCCCCGACGCCGCGCAGGGCCCGCTCGACCTCATCCGAGGCTTCGGGGAGACAGATGGCTTTGACCTGCGGCCCGGCATCGACGGTGAAGAAGACGGGGACCCCCTCATGACGCAGGCCGCGTATGGCGTGGATGGCTTCGACGGTGGCACCGCTCCAGTATAACAACCCGGGGGAGGATGCCATCATGAGCGCGTGCATCTTCAGGCAGGAACGCTCGGAAACCTCCGCGAGGGCTTCGAAGTCCTGCCGCAATATCGCCCCGCGCGCCGCGGCGAGGTCCTCCTCCTGCCCCTCCACCCAGGCCTCCCAGTAGGGTGAGGTGCGCGCGGTGTGCTTCATGCCCTCCGAGGAACCTTTCGGCTTGCTCCGGCGGGTGGTGATCGCGACGAGCACCGCAAGCGGCCACCCCCCGGGAGGAAGGAGCTGATGGGCGACCGAGTCGCTCCCGTCGGGTCGCTCCCCCCGGGGCCACTCCACATAACCCCCGAAGATCGAACGAGCGGCAGACCCCGAACCCCGTCGGGCTATCCCCGAGAGCTCGTGCTCGTCGAGACCCAGCCCGAGCGCTGCGTCGGCGGCCCGGACGAGCGCGGCGAACCCGGAGGCGGAGGAGGCGAGCCCGGCCCCGGTGGGGAAGTCGTTCTCCGACTCGACCCGGGCACACCAGCCCACCCCGGCCTTCTCTCGCAGAAGATCGAGACAAACGCTCACGCGCGCGGCGTCGGCCTCGCTGCCCCCGAGCCTCAGCTCGTCCCTCCTCAAGGCGGGATCGAACGTGACCCGCGTGCGCGTCGTGAGCGCGTCGAGGGTCACGGAGATCGACCCCACCGCCGGCAGGTTGAGCTTCTCGTCGCGCTTGCCCCAGTACTTGACGAGCGCGATGTTCGGGTGTGCCTCGGCGCACCCGATGATCGCCCCCTCAGAGGACATGCCCGCCCGCCACTCGGATCGTCCGGTCGATGATCCCGCAAATCTCCACCATGGAACCTTCTATACCCCCAAAGCGCGCGACGCTCAACCAGAGAGCCCGGCGACGAGCTTCCCCCAGGTACGCCTGCCGGCGAGATCTTCGAGCGCCCGGGGGATCTCCTCGAACGGTACGGTCCCGTTTCGGTACAGAAGGGGGTCTACGTCACCCTTCTCGAGCAGGCGGAAGATCTCCGCGCCGACCTCGGCCACCAGCCCCGGCATGACCCGGCCGTAGAGCCCCCAGTACAGCCCGAGGACCGAGTAGTTCTTCAGCAGGAGGTGGTTCGCCGGGATCTCGGGTATCCCGCCGGAGGCGAACCCGACGACCACGATCCTCCCCTCGAAGGCCACGCACCGGCGCGAGCGATCGAACACCTCCCCGCCGACCGGGTCGATCACGACGTCCGCCCCGCGGCCTCCGGTGGCTTCCTTCACCGTCGCGACGAAGTCCTCCCCGCGGTAGTCGATCGCCACCTCCGCCCCCAGCCGGCGGCAGATGCCGGTCTTCTCCTCCCCACCCGCCGTGGCCAGGACCCGGGCGCCGGCGGCTCTCGCGAGCTGTATCGCCGCAGACCCCACCCCGCCGGCCCCGGCGTGCACCAGCACCGTCTCCCCCTCCCGGACGCCCGCCCGGCGGTGCAGGGCGAAGTGCGCCGTCCCGTAGGTTATGGGGACGGCGGCGGCCTTCTCGAAGGGAACCGCCCCGGGGACCGTAAAGACCTTCTCAGCCGGCACCACGACCCGCTCGGCGAACCCGCCGCGCGGCACGCCCGGCAGCGCCACCACCCGCTCTCCAGGCTCGAAGCCGGCCCCCTCGCCCGCCTCCACGACCACCCCGGCGACCTCTCCGCCGGGCGTGAAGGGCACATCCGGCTTCTCCTGGTACTCCCCGCGGCACAGCAGGAAGTCGAAGAAGTTGAGCGCGGCGGCCCGCACCTCGATCACGACCTCCCCCGCGCCGGGTTCGGGCGAAGCCTCCTCGACGAGCTCCATCGCCTCCGTCGGTTCGCCCAGCTCTCTTACCTGCCACCTGCGCAACCAAAAACCTCCGGTCTTCGTCTACCGGCGGAAATACTAACTCTCTTTCGCCGAAACCTCACGGCGAACGCACCGGTAGACGGCCCGCCGCAGGCTCTACCCTCACTTTCAGCGGGAGGCGGCCTCACGTTCCTCGCCGGCCAGAACCCGCCGCAGGATCTTCCCGACCGTGCTCTTGGGCAGCTCCTCCCGGAACTCGACGGCCTTCGGCACCTTGTACGCGGCGAGCCGGTCGCGGCAGAATTCGATCACCTCTTCCTCGTCCAGGCCGCTCCCGCTCTCCCTGACGACGAAGGCCTTGACCGTCTCCCCGCGGTAGGGGTCCGGCACGCCGACCACGACCGCCTCGGAGACCCCGGGACACTCGTAGAGCACCTCCTCGACCTCCCGTGGGTAGACGTTGTAGCCCGAGGCGACGATGAGGTCTTTCTTGCGGTCGACGATGTAGAAGTAACCTTCCTCGTCCATCCGGGCTATATCCCCGGTGTACAGCCAGCCGTCGCGCAGCACCCGCCCGGTCTCCTCAGGCATGTTCCAGTAACCCTTCATCACCTGGGGCCCCCTGACGACGAGCTCCCCCTCCTCGCCGGGAGCAAGCTCCCTCTCCCCGCTCTCGACGTCCACTACCCTGGCGTCTGTCGCGGGCAGCGGGATGCCGATGGACCCGTCCCTCCCTTCCCCGAGGAAACGCGGGTTGGCGTGGGTCGTCGGAGAGGCCTCGGAGAGCCCGTACCCTTCGAGCAGCGGCACCCCGACCCTCTCCTGGAAGGCATGCTTGAGGCCGACCGGGAGCGGCGCCCCGCCGGAGTTGTAGAAGCGTATCCCCCCGAAGCCGCTCCCCCGCAGATCCTCACCGCTCGCGATGAGCGCGGAGAACATCGTCGGCACGCCGGGGAAGAGCGCCGGCCGCTCGCGCCGCACGAGCTCCACCACCGCCTGCGCCTCGAAGCGGGGCACGAGCAGCTGCTCGGTCCCGGCCTTGATACCGAAGAGCATGACGCACGTGAGCCCGTAGACGTGGAAGTAGGGCAGCGCGGCGACGGCCTTCTCCCCGACGTACTCCCCGGGTTCGACGGTCGCTATGGTCAGGTTCTGCAAGACGTTGGCGACGAGGTTGCGGTGGGTGAGCATCACCCCCTTCGAACGCCCCGTGGTCCCGCCGGTGTACTGCAACGCGGCGAGGTCCTCCGCCGGGTCCATCTCCACCTCCGGCGCCGCTCCCGCATTCTCCTCCAGCAGCTCGTCCAGATACACATCCCCCCGCTCAAGACCGGGACGCCCACCCTGCAGCGACGCGACGATCACGGTCTCGAGCGGCACCTTCCCGCGCACCGCCCGCATCCTCTCGTAAGCCCCGTCGTAGACGATGGCGACCCTGGCCCCGGAGTCCTTCAGTATGTGCTCGAGCTCCCGCTCCACGTACATCGGGTTGAGCTGGGTGACCACCGCCCCGAGCCGCATCGCCGCAAAGAACCCGATGACATACTGCGGCACGTTGGGGAGCATCAGCCCGACGCGATCGCCCTTTCTCACCCCCAGCCCGTGCAGCGCACCGGCGAGCCTCTCGGCCATCTCACGGAGCTCGTGGAAAGTGACCCTGCGCTCCCCGAGCACGAGCGCAACCCTCCCGCCATGCTCGCCTACGGCATCCTCGAAGAGCTGCCAGAGCGAGACATCCGGCACCTCGAACCGCTCTGGAAGGTACCCCCGGTACAGCCCGAGCCAGGGCATCTCGCCCATACCGCCTCCTCTCCCCGACAGGGACCTCTCCCGCCAGAGGTTAGCAACCGGCGGTGGGATTATCAACGTGTGTTTCATTTTCCTCGACACAAGCATTCAACCGCGTGCGCTCTGTTAGAATCGCGGGCCGGGATGATCGGGGCGCACGCCGCAGGGGACCGTACAGTGCGGACCTGCGGGAGGAGGCGCTGCTCGGCACGCTGGAGAGGCTTCTCCGCCAGAAACCGCTCGAGAGGATCGAGGTAGGAGAGCTGGCGCGGGCCCTGGTCTGGATGAACGAGCGGTGCTTCTACGCGAGCACGCTCGATTCCCGGGTGGCCCCATCGGAAGAAGAGCTCGTGGATACGCTCTCCGCGATCTGGTACCGCGCCATCTACTATGGGGAGCCCGCCGGATCTAACGGTCCTTCTTCTGGAGCTTGATCCTGCTCTCTATCGAAAGGGCGAGCGCGAAGAGGATACCGGCCCAGAGCACCACCGTCGCGACCTCCTTCAGCCCGAACCAGCCGAGCACCGCGCTCACCACGAGCGCGAGGACCACCGTCCAGACCAGACGCCCGTCGTCGGCCACGAGCCCGACGAGCTCCCGCAGCAAAGCCCTCACCGCACCCTCTTTCCGCGCAGGACCGGAAGACGCCTCATGCGCCGGACCTCGACCCACGAGAACACCAGGAGGCTCATCGCCAGGTAGAGGATCGACAGGTCGCCCTGCGGCCACGCCACCCCGAGCCCCTCGCCCACCCAGAACGTCCCGAAGCTGGTGAGCATCACCCCGACGACGAACTTGAGCGTGTTCTCCGGGACCCTGGTGAGCGGCCGGCGCAGAAGCACCCCGGCCAGCACCACCGCCGCCACCGCGAGCACCGCGCCGAGGATGCTCGATGGCATCGCCCCCGATCCGATACCGAAGGCGATGACGATGAATACGGCCTCGAGTCCCTCCAGGAAGGTGCCGCCGAAGGCGGTAGCGAAGGCCAGACGGTCCACGCCCGCCAGGTTCCCTCCCTCGCCCGCCCCCTCGAGACGGCCGCGTTCCTCCTCGTAGCTCTCCGCCTCGTCGTGAATTGCTATCAGACCACCGTAGCGCAGGATCGCCTTCCTGAGCCAGCGCGCGCCGAAGAGGAGCAGGAAGACGCCCACGGCGATCTGGACCCAGAAGAGCCCCATCACCGAGGCGAGCGGCGCGCCCACACCAGCCACGAGCGCCGCGAGCACCAGAGCCGCGGAGAGCGCGCCGAGCAGCGCGCCCCGCCAGCCGCGCACCGCGCCGACGGCGAGCACGATCGTGAGCGCCTCGACCATCTCGACGCCGGTGCCGATGAAAGCCGCCCCCAAAGCGTAGAGGTTCACCAAAACGTAGAGACACCCCCGATGAAGATGCAGGACCGAAACCGATTGTACCCCGGCGAGCTCGAGGGATCAGGCCACCATGTGCGCGAAGGCGACCCAGGTGCCGATCCCGCCGACCAGCGTCCCGAGCGCGAGCTCGGCGGCGGTGTGACGCCCGAGCGCGGCGCGGGACCAGCAGATCGCCAGGAAAAGCGGGATGAACACACCGCCCACCGGACCGAAGACCCGCACCAGGCATACCAGGACCCCGGCCGCACCCGCCGCGTGCAGCGAGAGCTTGGCGAGCGGCGTGATCAGGGCGAAGGCCACCGTCGAGAGCGCGTAGGAGAGCAGCACGGCCCGAAGCTCAGCGGGACCGCCGAGAGCGCTCACCAGCGCCCAGGCCCCGGCGTGGAAACCCGCCACCACCCACAGAGGCCGCACGCGCTCGGCCTTGAGGATCCTGCCCGGGTCCTTCACTTTACCCGTCCGCACCAGATGCCGCAGGTACGCGAGCGAGAGCCCGCTCGTCAGGAGCACGCAGACGACGGCCCACGCCACACCCTCCCACCCGGCGGCGTAGAAGCCGACGACGAAGAAGAGCGGCACCGCCAGCAGCGGCAGCCGGGTCGCGGCGGAGAGGATCTCCGCTATCCTTGAAGCCCTCATGGGAGCGAATTCTACAGGGGAGGAGATGGTGACGCTTGTAAGAGATATCGCACGGGCCATGGAGGAGATAGCCCCCACGGCGCTCGCCGAGGAGTGGGACAACCCGGGGCTCCAGGTCGGAAGCCCGGAAGAAGAGGTCGAGCGGGTCCTGGTCGCGCTCACCCCGCTCCCCGAGGTCTTCGACGAGGCGGAGGAGAGCGGCGCGGACTTCCTGCTCTTCCACCACCCCCTGATCTTCGGCGGCCTGGACCGGGTGGACACCTCCCGCTATCCCGGGAGCCTCATCTCACGCGCCGTCCGCTCCGGGATCGCCGTCTACGCCGCGCACACCAACTATGACGCGGCCCCGGACGGGGTCTCCGTCGCGCTCGCGCGGGCGCTGGGGCTCGAAGAGCCGCTCGAGGTCCTCTCGCCGCGCGGTCGCATGAACAAGCTGGTCGTCTTCGTCCCGGAGGAAGCCGTGGAGGAGGTCGCGGAGGCGCTCGCGCGGGCCGGGGCCGGCGTGATCGGCGGCTACACCCGCTGCACCTTCCGCACCGCCGGCACCGGGACCTTCCTGGGTGGGGAGGACACCAGCCCCTACGCGGGCGAGGCCGGACGGCTCGAGGCGGTCTCCGAGGTGAGGCTCGAGACGGTCGTCCCGGCGCACCTGGCCGCCCGCGCCGCCTCCGAGGCGCGAGCCGCCCACCCCTACGAGGAACCCGCGCTCGACCTCTACCCGATCGAAGGCCACCCGCCGGGGTGCGGTTACGGCAGGATCGGACGCCTCCCGCGCCCGATGTCCGCCCCGGAGCTCGCGGAGCACGTCTCGACCTCTCTGGGATTTTCGGCCCGGCTTTTGGCGGACCCCGGGGAGAAGATCGAACGCGTCGCGGTCCTCGGCGGCTCCGGGGGAACGTTCATCCACGAGGTTGCAGCCTCGGACGCGCAGGCCTACGTCACCGGCGACCTCGACTACCACGACGCGCTGCTCTCCGATTCTTCAGGCCTCGCGGCGATAGACGCTGGACACGCCCCGACAGAGCTACCCTCGCTCGAACCGCTGGCGAACCGGCTAGCCAATCTGGTGGACGTCCCGGTCGGGGTCAGCCGGGTGAGACGCTAGCGGGCCCCGAGGACAAAAACCGCTCCAGCTCCTCGCGGGTCGGGAGCGTCCCCATCGCCCCGTAGCCCGTGCAGGCGAGCGCGCCCGCCGCCGCTCCCCGCCGCACCGCCTCGCGCACCGACCCCTCCTCCGAGAGTCTCACCCCGTCCTCCGCGAGGTGCACGAGCACGGCCGCGAGGAAGGCGTCCCCCGCCCCGGTCGCGTCCACCACCTCGACCGGGAACGCGGGGACCCGCCCCCGGAAAGCCGGGGTGGCGTAGAATGCTCCCTCCCCGCCGAGGCTGACGAGGACCAGCCGGACCCCGCGCCCGAGGAGGATCGCGGCGGCCTCCTCGCAGTCCGAGGTGCCGAGCAGCGGTCGCAGCTCGTCCCCGCTCAGCTTCACGATCGAGGCCAGGCCCGCCATCTCCCACACCGTCCGGCGTGCAACCTCCGGGTCGCGCCACAGATGGGCCCGGAAGTTCACGTCGAAGGCCACCGGCACGCCGGCCTCGCCGGCCAGGCGGGCCGCGTGGAAGGTAGCCGAGCGCACGGGTTCTTCGATCAGGGGGATGCTACCGAAGTTGACGAACGAGGCTCCCGAGACGAGATCCCGCGGGACGTCCTCCTCCCGCAGCAGCTCGTCGGCGGCGGGGGCGGTGCGGTAGAAGGTGAACTCCCTGTCCCCGTCCTCGAAGATCTCGACGAACGCGAGCGAGGTCCGTACGGGCGGCTCCTGCCGCACCACCCCCGAGACGTCCACCCCTTCAGCCTCGAGCGCCCGCAGGATGAAGTCCCCGAAGAGGTCCTTCCCGACGCTGCCCACGAAAGCGGCCGGGCAACCGAGCCTGGATGCGGCGACAGCCACGTTCGCCGGGGCCCCGCCGGGTCGGGCGACGAATGGGAGCTCGACCGGTGATGAGGACTCCCCCCGGTAGACGTCCGCGACCACCTCGCCCAGCGCGACTACGCGTCCCAGAGTGAACCTCCCCTCAGATGCGGACCTCCCCCAGTACTTCTATCTCCTCATCTTCGTACCCCGCCTCCCGCAGCGGCCCGGCCACGTCCTGCTCGAGGTCCGGAACGTAGGAGGCGAGCACGACCGTCCGCCCCTCCGGCACGAGGCGCGCCGCGCCGAGGGCGGCCGGGAGTATGCAGGAGGTAGCCCTTCCCAGGAGCTCCGTCCCGCCCTCGTACTCGATGCGCACCGCCCCTTCCCCGACGACCGTGAGCGCGACGAACCTCTGCGGATGCGCGGGCTCGGTCCACTCCTCCGCGAGCTCCCACCTCTCCAGCGCGAAGTGCGGCCCGGCGCAGCAGAAGGTGCGGGTGTTCCCTCCCTCCCGGACGGCGAGCCCCGGGTTCGGACGCGGACGGACGTCCGTCCGCAGCTCGTCCAGCACCTCCTCGATGTTGCGGCGGCGGGTCTTCTCGTCCAGCGGGTTGCCGTAGAGGTCGTAAGGGCTCGCGAACTGCCCGAGGTCGGAGGTCTGCTGCACCTCGTAGACGAGCATGCCGGGCCCGAAGGAGTGCAGCACCCCGCCGGGGACGTAGACGGTGTCGCCCGGCCGCACCCCGTGGCGGAGCATCACCGCGTCGTAGTCCTCTCTCCACAGGGCGTCCGCGAGTTCCTCTCGCGAGAAGCCCTCCCTTACCCCGGCGAGCACGCTCGCCCCCGGCTCCGACCACAGGATGTGCCACGCCTCGGTCTTTCCGTTCGGTTCGCCGTACTTCCTGCGCGCGGTCTCGTCGCCCGCGTGCAGGTGGACGGGGAGCATTCCGGAGGCGTCGAGAAACTTGAGAAGGAGCGGGAAGTGCGGCCCGCGCCAGCCCTCCCCAACGAGCTCATCCGGGAACTCCTCGACGAGCTCGTGCAAAGTACGCCCCGCGTGGGCACCGTTAACCACCCGCCCGGTGGTGTCGCGGTAGTCGCTTACCTCCCAGCTCTCGGCGAGGTCTTCTTCCGGGAGCCTCTCCCGGCCGAGCCGCTCGCGGAACATGCGCCCGCCGAAGGCGTATGCGCGGAGGTGGGGTTCGAGCTTTATCGGGTACCAGCCACCCATCCTAACGCGGCATCATACCCCTTCGGGCCGCCCTTCGCTGCGGGGAGTCCTCCTCGAGCTGCATGAGCTCTATGGCGTTGCCGTCGGGGTCGTGCACCCAGGCCTGCAGGTTGCCGTCGAGCCCGCGCTCCACCCCACGCTCCATCTTAACCCCCGCCTCCCGCAGCCGCTCCACGGTGGCGCGCAGATCGTCGGTGAGGAGGCAGAGGTGCATGAAGCTCTGGGTGCGCTCCGGGTCGGGATCCGGCCCGCCGGGGAAGACCTCTATGAACCGGTCGCCTGCGACGTGGAGGTAGACGAGCATCAGGGACCCGTCCTCGTGGTGGAGCCGGAACGCCTCGCGGAGGCCGAGCTTCGCGTAGAAAGCGAGCGTCCTCTCTACGTCCTGTACCGCGAAGGCCGGGTGTCCGAGGTCGGTTATCACGCGGGATCCTCGAGGCCGTTGCGCGAGATCACGCCGGAGTACCATCGGGCGCTCGCCTTGGGGATGCGCCGCTGGGTGGGATAGTCCACGTAGACGATCCCGAACCGCCGGGAGTACCCCTCGGCCCACTCGAAGTTGTCGAGCAGGGACCACACGAAGTACCCCCTCAGGTCGACCCCGCCCTCGATGGCCTTCCAGGCCGCGGCGAAGTGGTCCTGCAGAAAGCGCACCCTTTCTTCGTCGTCGACGTCGCCCTCCGGGTCGGAGTAGTCGTAGAAGGCGGCCCCGTTCTCGGTTATGTAGACGGGGATGTCCCCGTAGTCCTCCTTGAGCCCAACGAGGAGTTCGGTGAGTCCTCCGGATTCGATGGGCCAGCCCATCGCGGTCTTCTCGGCGCCCTCCGGGACCACCAGCTCGGGCTCGCCGTCCTCCCCGGCGCGCACGGTCTTGACGAAGTAGTAGTTGACGCCGAGGAAGTCTACCGGAGCGGAGATCTTCTCCAGGTCCCCGTCCCTCACGTACTCCGGCGGCACTCGCTGGCCGTAGCGCTCGAAGACCTCCTCCGGGTAGCTCCCCCTGAACACCGGATCGAGGTAGAGCCGGTTGGCCTGGGCTTCCTCCTTCCTCGCCGCCTCGATATCCGCCCCGTCCTTCGAGAAGGGGCGCACGGGAGAGAGGTTCAGGGTTATCCCTATGCTGTTCTCCCCGGTGCCGATGTCGCGCATCCTCTCCAGCGCGAGGCCGTGGCCGAGCAGGAGGTGGTGGGTCGCGGAGAGGGCGTCGGATGCGCTGGTCCTCCCCGGCGCGTGCCGCCCGTACCCGTAGCCCATCCAGGCCGAGACCCAGGGCTCGTTCAGCGTGATCCAGAGCGGAACCTCGTCTTTTAGCGCCTCGTAGACGATCGCCGCGTACTCGGCGAAGCGCTCGGAGGTCTCCCGCACGGTCCATCCTCCCTCGTCCTCGAGCGCCTGCGGGAGATCCCAGTGGTAGAGCGTGATCGCGGGGACGATCCCACGCTCCCGCAGCCCTCCGACGAGCCTGCGGTAGTGGTCGAGCCCCCTCCGGTTGACACCCCCCTTGCCATCGGGCTGCACCCGCGGCCAGGAGACCGAGAACCGGTACGCCCCGATGCCGAGGCCCGCCATCAGTTCAGCGTCTTCCTCCCACCTGTGGTACTGGTCGCAGGCGATGTCCCCGGTGTCCCCCCGGTAGACCTTCCCCGGCGTGTGCGAGAAGACGTCCCAGATAGAAGGCCCCCTCCCATCCTCCTCGACCGCACCCTCGACCTGGTACGCCGCCGTCGCAACACCCCACAAAAACCCTTCCGGAAACCTCAAAAGACCCTCCTTACTTCCTCTTGACTTTCGAGCCTAACACTTTACACTGTCGATGACTTTTGTGGGAGCGCTCCCACAAAGGAGCGGCTCTCGAGACGGTATCAAGGGGCTATTTATTGGGAGCGCTACCAGAAAGGTGGGGAGATGAACCTGGAGGACATAGCGCGCAGGGCCGGAGTATCGAGGTCGACGGTCTCGCGGGTGGTGAACGGCGATGCGCGGGTGAGCGACGAGGTGAGGCGTCGGGTGCAGGCGGTGATCCGGGAGCACGGCTACCATCCGAACGCGGCGGCGCGCAGCCTGGCGTCGAGGCGGACGAGGATCTTCGGGCTTTTGATCCCGCGGGCGGTCGGGAGCGTTTTCTCCGATCCCTTCTTCCCCCGTCTGATCGAAGGTGCGGTCGGGGCGTGCAACGAGGCCGACCACAACCTGATGTTGCTCATGGACACCACCGAAGACCAGCGCAACATCGAGCGGCTCTATCAGCGTGTGATCCGGGGCAGACACCTCGACGGGATCGTCATAGCCTCGAGCGTGGTCGACGATCCCGTCGTCGCCCGGCTCTGCGAGGACGACTTCCCCTTCGTCCTCGTCGGCCGCCACCCCCACCACCCGGAGATAAGCTTCGTCGACGTGAACAACCGCGAGGCCGCCCGCCAGGCCGTCGCACACCTCCTCCAGCACGGACGGCGCAGGATAGCCACGATCTGCGGCCCCGCCAACGTCATCCCCGCCATAGACCGCTACGGCGGCTACGTCTCCGCCCTGCTCGACGCGGGCCTCATGCCGGATCAAAACCTCGTCCGCCACTCGGACTTCACCAGCTCCGGCGGCTACCGGGCGATGCGCTCCCTCCTGCCACACCACCCCGACGCCGTCTTCTGCGCCAACGACCCGATGGCCTTCGGCGCCCTGCGCGCCCTGCACGAGGCCGGCCTCCGAACCCCCGAAGACGTCGCCGTCATCGGCTTCGACGGCCTCGAAGAGGGCGAGAGCACGACCCCTCCCCTCTCCACCGTCTTCCAGGATACCCGCGCCCTCGGCCGCGAGGCCGTCCGCGCCCTCCTGGATATCACACAACGCTCCCGTAAAGGAGGAGGCGTCCGCCGCCTGCTCACCGCCCGCCTCCTCCTCCGCCGATCCTGCGGGTGCGCACAACAGCCGCAAAAGAGCCCCGGAGGTACATCCTCCCGCGACAGTCCCTGATTTAATCATTCAATTTGCGTTATTATGTGATTCACGTCGAGGGAAAGGAGGAGAGATGAACGGGAGAAGCATCTCGCGCAAGGAATTTCTGAAGGCGGGAGGTGGAGCGCTCGCCGGGGCGTCGGTGGTGGGGCTCGCCGGTTGCGGCGGCGGGCAGTCTTCAGGTGGGAGCAGCGGCGGGGGTGGAGGCGGCAAGGCCGGCAAGACCCTCACCTACTGGGCGAGCAACCAGGCAACGAGCATTCAGGGGGACAAGCAGGTCCTCGGTCGGGTGATAAGGGAGTTCAAGAAGAAGACCGGCATCCAGGTCAACCTGCAGGTCATAGGGTGGCCGGATCTCTTCAACAAGATCACGACGGCGATCTCCAGCGGCCAGGGACCGGACGTGCTCAACATCGGGAACACCTGGTCCCCCACTTTCCAGCAGACCGGGGCGTTCCTCCCATTCGACCAGGGCGCGCTCGGTGCCATCGGGGGCAAGGACAAGTTCATAGAGACCGCGTACCGCACCTCCGGGATGCACGAGCCGTATCCGTCGGTGCCGCTGTACGGTCTCGCCTACGGGCTGTTCTACAACAAGGCCATGTTCGAACAGGCGGGGATAAAGAGTCCGCCGAAGACCTGGGACGAGTTCGTCGCGGTCGCCAGGAAGCTCACCAAGCCCCCGAAACAGTGGGGTTTCGCGGTCGAGGGGGCGAGCATCACCGAGAACGCGCACTGGGCCTTCATGCTCGGCAAGCAGCAGGGAGGTTCGCTCTTCAAGGGCACCAAGCCCACCTTTGACTCTCCAGGGGTCGTGAGGGGTGTTGCGCAGTACATCGGGTTCATGGACAAAGACAGGATCGTAGCTCCGCAGGATGCCCAGTACAGCACCGGCACCCAGTCACCCGCGGACTTCGCCAAAGGCAAAGCCGCGATGGTCATAGGTCAGAAGAACTACATGATCAACTTCAAGAGCTACGGCATGAAAGAGAGCGAGTACGGTGTCTCGCACATGCCCATCCCCAAACAACTGCCCCCCGGCGGGAAGCCGATCATGTCGCACACCGCCGGGATCAACATCTCCATCTTCAAGAACACCCAGAACAAGAAGGGCGCGCTCGAGTTCGTCAAGTTCATGACCAGCAAGAAGATGCAGGTCTACCTCAACCAGCAATACGGTTCTCTGCCGGTCACCAAGGAAGCGTCCAAAGCTCAGGTGTTCCAGACTCCGGTCATGAAGGTTTTCCTCGACGTCTACGCCAACCACTCCGCGCCGATGCCGCTGGTGCCGGATGAGGGGCAGATGGAGACGCTGGTCGGCGGGGCGGTAAAGACGCTCTTCGGGAAGGCGGCGACCGGACGGGTCGGCACCTCCGATGTGAAATCACAGCTTGCGGCGGCCAACCAGAAGATGGCCGCAGGAGGTGGGGCGTAGCGGGACGATATCAGCCCGAGGAGGAAGAGAACCATGAGCGAGCGCAAGAGCGAGCCGGGAGCCACACCGGCGGTCGGGAGGAGGCGCCGCTGGCTCGGGCCGCAGATGTTCCCGTACCTGCTGCTCGTTCCGGCGATCGTCTTCGAGCTTCTGATCCACATAGTCCCGATGGTCTTCGGGGTGGTCATAAGCTTCCTCAAGCTCACCGCGCTCTACATTCGAAACTGGAGCCAGGCACCCTTCGTCGGCTTCGAGAACTTCAGGATAGGACTCGAACCGCGAGGTGCCATAGGCAGCGCGCTCGTACACTCGTTCCTGATAACGCTCGCCTACACCATGCTCGTGGTGGCGGGGTCCTGGGTCTTCGGGGTCGCGGCGGCGCTTTTGGTGAACAGCGAGTTCCGGGGGCGGGGATGGTTCAGGACGCTGTTTCTCATCCCCTACACCCTGCCGATCTACGTCGCGGTCATCGCCTGGGAGTTCATGCTGCAGCAGAACACCGGCTCGATCAACACGCTTCTGGTGGACGATTTGCACATCTTGAAAAACCCGCCGTTCTGGCTCATCGGGGGTAAGGCGTTCTGGAGTCTGGTGATGACCGCGCTGTGGAGGTCGTGGCCGTTCGCTTTTCTGCTTATCCTGGCGGCGCTGCAGAACATCCCGCAGGATCTCTACGAAGCCGCGGCGGTCGACGGCGCGTCGAAGTGGCGGCAGTTCCGCTCGATAACGCTGCCCCAGATCCGCCCGGTGAGCGCGGTCGTGGTGCTGGTCCTGTTCCTGTGGACCTTCAACGACTTCAACACCCCCTACATCCTCTTCGGGCAGTCACCTCCCGCCGCGGCGGATCTGCTCTCGCTGCACATCTACATCAACTCCTTCGTGGATTTGAACTTCGGGCTCGGAGCGGCGATGTCCACGCTGCTGCTGCTGTTCCTGTTCATCGTCTCGGTCGTCTACGTGAGGCTTCTCAGGGTAGGGAGCGAAGAGAATGCGTGAAGAAAGGTTCTACAGGGTATTGCGGGTGATAGGGCTTGCGTTCTTCACCCTGATCACGGCCTTCCCCCTCTACACGGTGGTGATCTCCTCGATCAAACCGCTCGGCGACGTGCAGTCGGCGTTCCACTGGATCCCCTCGCGCATAACCTTCGAGCCCTACGTCCAGATATGGAGCACGGTCCCGCTCGCGCACTACTTCATCAACAGCGTGATCGTGTGCGTGAGCGCCACCGTGATCTCGGTCATCGTCGCCATCCTGGCCGCCTACGCGGTAAGCCGCTACCGGTTTTTCGGAAGGAACCCGTTCCGGCTCACGGTCCTCTCGACCCAGATGTTCCCCGGCATCCTGTTCCTGTTGCCGCTCTTCATCATCTTCGTCAACATCGACCAGACCTTCGGTGTGCACCTCTACGGCTCGCGCGTCGGTCTGATCATCACCTACCTCACCTTCTCGCTGCCGCTCTCGATCTGGATGCTCGTCGGGTACTTCAACTCGATCCCGCGCGAGCTCGAGGAGGCGGCGATGGTAGACGGCTCGACGGCGCTCGGGGCGCTCTTCAGGGTCCTCATCCCGGTGAGCCTGCCCGGCATCGTCGCGGTCGCGGTCTTCGCGTTCATGACCGCCTGGGGCGAGGTTCTCTTCGCCTCGGTGCTCACGACCAACGCCACCCGCACCCTCGCCATCGGGCTCAGGGACTACGCCAGCCAGTCAAACGTCTACTGGAACCAGCTGATGGCCGCCGCGATCGTCGTGAGCATCCCGGTCGTCGCGGGATTTCTGGCGCTGCAACGCTACCTGGTGCAGGGGCTCACCGCAGGGGGCGTGAAGGGCTAGAGACAGGGGTTGCCGCCTCTGGACGGCAGCCTCTATCATCAGCGGGTATGGACGTCGGGCGCAGAGGGCGGGTCATCGTCGCGGGGCACCTGTGCCTGGACCTCATCCCCGAGCTCCCCGGCCGCTTCGACTTCGTGCCCGGCACGATGGTGGGCGCAGGACCGATGAGGATCTCGACCGGCGGCTCGGTCTCGAACACCGGCCTCTCGCTGCACCGGCTCGGAGCGGAGGTGACGCTCGTCGCTCGCATCGGCAAAGACCCTCTGGGCGAGCTGGTACACAGGCACCTGGAGTCCTCGGGGGAGGGGCTCTCCAAATCGCTCATCGTCTCCCCCGCCGGCGAGACCTCCTACACGCTCATCCTGAGCCCCCCGGACGAGGACAGGATGTTCCTGCACTACTCCGGGGTGAGCGCCGACTTCTCCGCTGACGACCTTCCCGATCCACTCCCGCCGGCGGACATCCTGCACTTCGGCTATCCGCAGGTCCTCCCTCGCTTCTACGAGGACCGCGGCGAGCTCGGACGCCTCTTCGAACGTGCCCGCAGATCCGGGACGACGACCTCGCTCGACACCTGCTTCCCCGACCTCTCTTCGGAGGCCGGCCGGGTGGACTGGAGGACCATCTTCGAGGAGGCGCTCCCCGCGGTCGACCTCTTCGTGCCGAGCCTGGAGGAAGCGCTCGTCATGCTCGGCCCCGAAAGATACAGGCAAATCGCTCTCTCGGACACCGCCCCCCTCGCCGCGGCTCCTATCGAGGAGATCCGGGCGCTCGGCAAAGACATCCTGGCGATGGGCGCCGCCGTGGCCGGTATCAAATGCGGCAGGCGTGGTCTCTACCTGCGCACGGCCCCCGAAGCCCGGCTTGCAAGATCCGGGCGGCTGCTCTCCGGGATGGGCTCGCGGTGGGCGGATCGGGAACTCTGGGGCTCCACCTTCGAGGTCGAGGTACGGGGAACGGTGGGAGCGGGCGACGCGGCCTACGCCGGCCTCCTGTTCGGGATGCTCCTCGGGATGGACCCCGAAGAAGCGCTCACGGCCGCCTGCGCTGCCGGGGCCTGCTGCGTCGAGGCCCACGACACGACGAGCGGCGTGCGAAGCTGGGAGGAGACCCGGCGCAGGATGGAGGGCGGCTGGCAACGTTCCGCCGAAGCCCCCGAAGGGTGGGCTCCGGGCAGGATCGAAGGAGTCTGGCTCGGCCCCGCGGACTCTTCCTAGATCGCGGTACAGGTCGAAAACCGTACTTCCGTCCGATGTAGATGGCTCATCGCCGGTCCATCATATCTACCGGCACCAGAATTCCGAGAGGAGGACAGAAAATGAAAGAAGACCTTCTGGCGCTGGTGGAGCGGGAGGTTCTGGGGTGGCCGGGGACGAACGAAGGGACGGGCAGGTTCGGATCCACAGTATTCCGCTACGGCAGGCGAGAGATAGGACACGTCCACCGCGACATGATCGCGGATTTGCCGGTCGGGCGGGAGGCTCGGGAGCGTCTGATCTCCGAGGGCCGGGCACGCCCGCACCGGGCGGGCTCCCCGGGATACGTCAGCCACCCGATAGAGAACCGCGAGGACGCCTCGGCGGTCCTGGAGATACTGAGGTCAAACTACGAGCGGGCGAAGGCGGCCGCGGAGCGTCGGGCAGGAAGCGGGAGCGCATGAGCGCTTTCAAGGGAGGTGAACCGGGGCTGGCGGGGGATAAGCTCGCTCCAAAAGTGCGTTTTGTCCCGTAGAGCCGGGCACAAGCCCCGAAGAATCCCCTTGCACGGCACGCTCTCGGGGTGCATCATGGGCATTCGTCGGGAAACGCCTGAAGATGGAGGGGGAGATGGAGCACCGGGTCCGGTCCGCGACGAGGATCTCGCTCGCCGTTTTCGCCCTGACGTCTCTGCTCCTGGCCGCTTTCTGGAGCCCGGTTGGCGCCGAGACACAGGGTGAGAACGCAGCTCACGACCAGTACGCGGGCGAGACCGGCTCCCCCGCGGCATCCCTCACCAGCGAAAACGGCCCCGCCGCCCACCCCCGGCGGGAGCATCCCCATCGTAAAGACCCCCTCACCCACCTGATAAACCACCGGACGAACCACCTCTCCCTCGCAGAGAACGCCGGCACGAACGCGGCATCAGCCAGACAACCCTCGAAGGAAAAGATCGAAGCGAAAAAGAGGCACATCCGGCGCGTAATCGTCCGGCTCAGAAAAGAAGCCAGGGCCGGACGGTTCACCGCTCCCCCCGCCACGGGCGGCACGCCGCGGGGATTCGCCCGGCAGATGCGGATAGCGCACCACCAGATAGCCGCCTACCCAGTCCGCAACCTGCCGCCCAGGGCCTATCTCCACCTGTACAAAAAGGCCGCGAGAGAGTACGGCTTCGGCCGCGACTGGTACATCCTCGCCGCCATCGGCAAGATAGAATCCGATCACGGCAGGAACATGGGCCCGTCGAGCGCCGGCGCGCTGGGGCCGATGCAGTTTCTCCCCTCCACCTGGAGGGTGTACGGCATCGACGGCAACCACGACGGGGTCGCCAACATCATGGACCCGCGGGATGCGATCCCTTCGGCAGCCCGCTACCTCAGGCTGAACGGCGCACCGCGTCACTGGTACCGGGCGATCTACGCGTACAACCACGCCGGATGGTACGTGGAGAAGGTGCTCACCGTAGCCCATCACTACAGGGAGCTGTCCGAGAGGTAACCCTCACCTAGGTTCGAAAGGCGAGTCGGGCGTAGGTTCTCCTCACCATCGAGTCCACCCCGTTCCGGTCGAGGAGCCTCTTTATCTCCGGCAGGTGCTCCTCGCCGACCTCCATCCCGAGCCGGTAGAGCCTCTCAGCCTCCTGCATCTCGAAGCGCTCCACCTGCCTCTCCAGCGGCAGGCGAACGGCGAGGTCCGCCTCTTGCAGCGAGATCTGGGTCAGGCGCCGCCTGGAGGCGTCCCCGGCCATGATCGCCGCCTCCACGCCGTTGCGAGGTGCGGCTGAGGGGGGCACGGGGTTGGAGACGTCGACCCCGATGACCGGCACCCCGCCGCCGACCGAGCGTGCCGCGGAGACCGGCACTTTGTCTGTGACGGCCCCGTCGACCAGAAGGCGTCCATCCTGCTCGAACGGCGGGAAGACGCCCGGTATGGCGCACGAGGCGGCGACGGCCCTGGCGGCGGGCCCCTCCCTCAACACCACCACGTCTCCGCTGCGAAGATCGGCGGTCACCACCGCGACCGGAACCCTGCTCTCCTCGAGCCGGCGTTCACCGAAGAGCCCCGCGATGCCACCCACTAGCTCATCATCCTCGACCAGGGCCGGTCGGCGCGAGATCGAGAGGAGCCACCTCCAGCGTGAGAGCATGCCCCCCCGCGAGAGAAGCTGCCCCAGGCTCTCCAGCGCCTCGAGAACCGGCTCCGGCCTGAGCGGGAGCCCGAACGCGTACACGCAGGAGGCAAGAGCGCCCGCAGAAGTCCCGGCCAGGCCCCGGACGGGCACCCCTTCCTCCTCGAGCACCCGGAGAAAACCAAGGTGGGCGAACCCGCGCACCCCGCCCCCGCCCAGAGCGAGGGCGACCCCGCGATCATCCGAAGGGAAGGCGGTGAGCCCGGAGAGGCCCCGTTTTATCTTCCCCGGCAACGCCTCGAACGCGTTCATCACTCCGATCTTCTCCCGCAGCCAGACCATCTCCGAGAATGATTTTATCCGCTGGGGACCCTCCGCTCAGCCTCCCAACAAGTCATCGAGGTGCTCGTAGGTCTTCTTCTCGAACTCCAGGTACGCCCCGAAGGAGGCAGGATCCGCGAACGGGAACAGCTGCGTGGCCCAGAAACCGCCGATGCCGTTCTTGCGGTCGATCCAGTAGTAGAGGTTCGCGAGACCGGCCCAGCCGAGCGAGCCCGCCGGACGTCCGGTCGGGGCGTCCTCGTCGTTTATCATGAAGGTGTAGCCCCAGGACTTGGGCATCCCCGGGAAGAACTCCGCGTCGTTCGAGAGGCTCGGGACGGCTCCGGGGAGAGCGTGGATCTTCATCCTCCCGAGCCCGTTCCGGGACATGTATCGAACGGTCTCCGGGGCGAGCACCCGCCCATCTTCGCCCTCGCCGTCGTTCAGCATCATCCGGATGAACCTCGTGTAGTCACCGACCGTCCCGTAGAGGGCGTGCCCGCCCATGTGCTGCTCGGGATCCTGCGGCAGCTCGAACTCGGGCATGGGGCGCAACCTGCCGTCCTCCTGTCGTTGGTGAACCGTCGCCCGGCGCTCCCGCATCCCCCGGGACATGGTTATGGCGGTGCCCTCCATCCCGAGAGGCTCGAAGATGCGCTCCTCGAACACCTCCCCGAGCCTGCGTCCCCGGACGGCCTCCACCACCTTCCCGGCCCAGTCCATGTTTATCCCGTACTCCCAACGCTCCCCCGGATCGAAGAGGAGCACGCTGTAGAGCGCGTCCTCCCTCCCAGAGACCACGCTCGGAACCTCTCTCTTCCTGTAGTATTCGAGCAGGTCGTGGTTGAAGAACTCGTAGCCGAACCCGGCCGTGTGCAGCATGAGCTGGCGCACCGTGACGTCCGAGCGGGCCGGGCGGGTGATTGGTTCCCCCTCCCCGTCGAAGCCTTCGAGGACTTCGATCCGGGAGATCTCCGGCAGGTATTCCTTCACCGGATCGTCGAGGTCGAGCCTCCCTTCCTCGACGAGCTGCATCACCGCGACACCCGTTATCGCCTTGGTGCAGGAGAAGAGGCAGAAGACGGTATCTTCGGTCATGCCCCGTCCCGAACCGAGCTCGCCCTCCCCCTCAGCTCCCACGTACAGATCACCCCGCCGGTCCGTCACCGCCGCGACGACGCCCGGCACCCCACCCTCGCGCTCCACGACACCTCGCAACACCTGGTCGAGGTCCTCATGCGCTTCCCGAACCATCCACACCCCTTTCTCCTCACCATCTCCTCTCGTAAGTTTACGCCGGTACGGAACGTAGAAGATCCGAACGAGGGCCCGTCAAAACCCAGTGTGGCTAACTACCCAACCTCGGAAGATGTACCGACCAAGCACGAGATCGTCTCGTAAAACGCGGGAAACCGAGCAGGGCTCTCACTTCCGCCGGAGAAAACGGGGTCAGCCGTCTCCTTCAACCTCACTCCGAAGACGCTCTATCGTGGTCCGCAACCAGTCCCGATCCGCGCGATTCAAAGCCAGCAGATGTTCTATGGCCAGGGGTGGCCCAAGCACGCCGGGGTACTCCGGGGCCTTCTCGATCTCGGCTATCTGCCTCTCTCTGTCCTCCAGCCTGCTCTCGAGATGCCTGACCACCTCAGCCCTCGGAAGCTCATCGAGGAACATCAGGCCTACGTCACCGCCCATCAGAATGCGGTCGGCCCTCAAAAGGTTCTCGCGCAATAGCTCGATGAACCTCTCCCGGCCCTCCGGCGTCACTTCGTAGACCTTCCTCGGCGGGCGATTGCCCTGCTGCTCGGTCTCCGAACGGACGTAGCCAGCTTCCTCGAGGCGATCCAGGATCACATAAGCAGTCGCCTTCTTCATCTGCGTCAGGTTGCTCAGGTTCTTCTGGATGAACTCGTTTATCTGGTAGCCATGCTGCCTCTGCTCTTTTACCAGACCCAGGATCAAAAGATGACGCTCGTCCATCTCGCCTCCAGTTGCCAACGTCGGCAGGCTCGTTTCAGTCACACCCATATTAGACACTTTTGACTATCCGACTCCCCGCGTATAATATAGTCAAATTTGACTAGTCATATATGACTACATAAGGGACGTACCTTTCGGAGACGAAGAGGAGGTTGGTGTGGCCAAGGGGACGAGACCAGGTCGGGTACTCCTGCTGTTGTTCTTCGGGGTTTTGATGGGGGCTCTCGACATAGCGATCGTGGGTCCTGCGCTACCGGCGATAGGGCAGTCCTTCGGTGTGAGCGCGAAGGATCTGGCGTGGGTATTTACGATCTACGTCTTGTTCAACGTCGTCGGCGTGCCGTTGATGTCGAAGCTGGCGGACCGTGTGGGACGCCGGGCGGTGTACGTGGCAGACGTGGCCCTGTTCGGCGTAGGGTCCATCGCCGTTGCTGCAGCACCTTCGTTCTGGATGCTTCTGGTGGGGCGTGCGATGCAGGGTTTCGGCGCCGGGGGCATCTTCCCGGTGGCGACCGCGGTCGTCGGGGAGGTCTTCCCTCCTGAGAGACGGGGCCGGGCCCTCGGGTTGCTCGGTTCGGTCTTCGGGATCGCCTTTCTGGTAGGGCCGGTCCTGGGAGGTGCGCTGCTGCTGGCGAGCTGGCACTGGCTGTTCATAATCAACGTGCCGGTAGCCGCGATCCTGGCGGCGTCTGCCCTCAGGTTGCTGCAGGATGGCAGGCCGGCGACGAGGAGACCCTTCGATCTCGCCGGCATGGGGGTGCTCGGGGTCCTGTTGGGGGCTGTGGTATTCGGCCTGAGCGAGATAAACGCCCGCAGCCTCTTCACGAGCCTCACCTCGGTGCAGGTCTGGCTCCCGCTGCTCCTCGCGCTGGGGCTCGCCCCGGCCTTCTGGTACGTCGAGCGTGGCGCGAAGGATCCCGTGGTACGCGTGGACTTGCTGAGCTCCAGACAGGTCGTCCTGGCCTCCACCCTGGCGATAGGGGCCGGACTCGGTGAGGCCGGGGCGGTATTCTTCCCCTCGATGGCGCAGTCGGCCTTCGAGGTCTCCCACTCCACCGCCAGCTTCATGCTGCTGCCCATGATGATCGCCCTCGGTATGGGCTCTCCCGTAGTAGGGCGCCTGCTGGACCGTATGGGCTCAAGGACGGTGGTCTTCGTGAGCGCCGCGCTGCTCACGGCGGGCATGGTGGGAATAGGTTTCTTCGCGACGAGCCTCGCGGGATACTTCGCGGCCTCGGTCCTGGTCGGTTTCGGGCTCGCCGGCGTACTCGGTGCACCATTGCGCTACATCATGCTCGGCGAAGCCGGCCCCTCGGAGAAGGCGAGCGCCCAGGGGCTACTCACCGTCTTCACCAGCATCGGTCAGCTCACCGGCGGAGCGGTCATAGGCGCGGTCGCCACCTCCACCGGGGGCGGGACCACGGGCTTTCAAGCGGCGTTTCTGGTGTTGGGAGCTGTGGCCCTCATCATCACCGCCCTCTCCACCAAGCTCAAAAACCACGAAGAGGAGCTGGCGACCATCCGGCGGTGAAAGGTTCACCTCTCATCTTCATCTTTTCATCGACAACCCCACGCTTCTACCGGTTGCTCAAGCATACGGTCTTGGCCTCCGTGAAGAACTCGCGGCTGTAGATTCCGCCCTCGCGCCCGATGCCGCTCTGCTTCATACCGCCGAAGGGCACCCGCAGGTCGCGCACGAAGAAGTCGTTGACCCAGACCGTCCCGGCCTCAACCGCATCGGCCACGCGCACCGCCTTACCCAGATCCCGCGTCTGCACGACCGCGGAGAGACCGTAGCTCACCCCGTTGGCGATCTCCACCGCTTCCTCTTCTTCGTCGAAAGGCATCACCGTTACCACGGGACCGAAGACCTCCTGCTGGCAGATCCTGTCCTCGGGCCTGGTTCCGGCGACGATCGTGGCGTTCAGGTAGTTGCCCCCGTCGAAAGGATCTCCCAAATCCGGACGTTCGCCGCCGAGCACCACCTCCGCCGTCGAGGGAAGCTCATCCAGGAACCCCTTCACCTTCTGCAGATGCTCGGGCGAGATGAGCGAGCCCAAAACGGTCTTCGGGTTCATCGGATCCCCAGGACGCAGACCCTTCGACGCTTCCGCGAAGCGTTCGACGAACCCATCATAGGCCGGACGTTCCACCAGGATGCGCGGTCCCGCAAGGCAGAACTCACCCTGATTGAAGAAAGAAGAACGTATGCTGATCTCCACCGCCTGCTCCAGGTCGGCGTCGGCGAAGATGATGTTCGGCCCTTTGCCCCCGAGTTCGAAGGAGAGCTTCTTCAGGGTATCGGCGGCGTTCTTCATGATCGCCTTCCCGGTCGTCGTCTCGCCGGTGAAGGAGACGAGGTCCACGTCCGGGTGCCCGGTCAGGAAGGCCCCCGCAGAGTCCGGGCCGAACCCATGCACCACGTTGAAGACGCCGGGCGGGAGACCCACTTCGTGGGCTATCCGGGCCAGTTTCCAGGCCCCGATCGGCGTGAGCTCCGCGGGCTTTAGGACCACGGTGTTCCCGAACGCGAGCGCTGGTCCGATCTTCCAGGTCTCCAGCAGCATGGGAACGTTCCAGGGTGTAATCAGGGCGGCCACGCCCACGGGCCGGTGCAGCACGTAGTTGACGTAGCCTGTGTCCATCGGGTACGCCTCGCTCCCGTGCGTGACCACGAAGTCCGCGAAGAACTCGATGTTCGCCGCCACGCGCTGGATGTAGCCGTGGATGTTCTCCCGGATCGGACGCCCCACGTCCCAGCTCTCCACCCGCGCCAGTTCCTCTTCGTGAGCCCGGATGCCATCGGCGAAGGCGTGCAGCACCCTGCGTCGCTCGGCCGCCGGGGTACGCCCCCACTTCCCGAATGCCCTCCGCGCCGCCTCGACTGCAGCGTCCACTTCCGAGCTCTTGCCCTCGGGGGCGGTCCCTATAACCTCGTTCGTGGCCGGGTAGAAGACCTCGAAACGATTCTCTCCCTTTACGAACTCTCCATCTATGTAATGTTCCACCTCGAACCAGGGCTTCTGCATGGATACATACCTCCTATTTCTCTATCTCTGCGCTCAGAACGCTCCCTTTGGGCCCCCGCAACTCGAGGGTTCCGGGCCTCGCCTCGACGGCAGCGGCGGGAGATCCCAGGAAGATCACCTGACCCGCCTCTAGTCCTCCAACCTCTCTCGCCAGCCAGGAGAGATGCGCCGAGACATCGCCCAACGCTTCGATCGGGCCTTCAGAGACCAGATCTTCGTCCAGGTACATCCGCAGCTCGTCCTCCGGAGAAGGATCGAGCGGCTTATCTCCCAGCAAAAATCCGCCGCCTGAGGTATTGTCCGCCACGACCTCCGCAATGGTGAATTTGTAACCGTCCCATACGCTGTCGAGGAAATCTACGGCCAGGAACACCTCCCCCGCAGCAGTCCATTCTCCCGTTAAGGAGGCTCCGGGGGGGAGATCATCCCCCAATCTCAAGGCCAGTTCGGGCTCCATCTTGGGCTGTATGAAACGCCTGAGGCTCACCGGGCTCCTCAGGATCATCTCCGGATAGACCCGACCATAAATGGGAGACTCCAGACCCATCTGCACCTGCTTGGCGGAGCTCACCAAACCCAGCTTGTACCCTGCGATCTCACGTCCCCCCGCGAGCTCCCCCTGCACGCGGTAGGCATCTGCCAGATCGAGATCGTAGACTCTTCCGCTGGTGGTGCTCCTCGATTCTCTGGCCTCTTTGACTCGTTCCAGCAACGCCCACCGATTCCGGATCAAACTCACGCCCCCTCCTTCTTGCGGCTCGCCACCGAGCGACCTGCTATACCCCACTCCTGCTTAGAAACTTCGTAGATGGCCACCCTCACTTCTTCCAGGGGATGATCGAGATGCTCCGCCGCGGCCGACGATAGCTTCGCGATCAAACGTTCCTTTTGTTCCGCCGTGCGGCCTTCCATCATGGTTACCCTCAAAACCAGCAACGCTCTATACCTCCGTCCGGGATCCGTCAGTCCGATGTTCCTCGATACCCAAGGTTGCCGGCTGGGGACCTTTCGGGAAACGGTTCCTTCTTCTCGTTGCGAATGGAGAGGATTTCGGCCCCTCCTTCATGCCGTCATCACCAGTTCCACGCTGCCGAGTCCTTCGCCGAAACGAGCCCTGTACCGGCCTGGAACAGCGTCTACGGCCGCTGTGAGCGACCCGGATAGAATGGGCTCTCCGGGCGGCAGGCTCTCTCCGTATCCTGCAAGCGTATTGGCCAGCCACGCCACTGACCTCGCCGGGTGCTCCAGAGCCGCGGCTCCCGCCCCGGTCGCCATCACCTCTCCATCGCGCTCTATCACGAGACCTACGGTCTCGAGGTCTATTCCGCTCGGGCTGGTGAGCACCTCACCCATCACCAGCCCCCACCCGGAGGCGTTGTCCGCTATGGTGTCCGCGAGCTTTATCCTCCAGTCTTCGATGCGGCTGTCTATGACCTCGAAGACCGGCAGGACACCACGCGTATTGGCCAGTACCTGAGCTACCGTAACGTTGGGTCCTCTGAGCTCGGTCTCCAGGATAAACGCCAGCTCCGCTTCCAGCCTGGGCTGAACCATGTGCTTCGAGCCGATCTTCAGGGCGGTGCCGTTCTCGAAGACGAACTCATCGAAGATCACACCGTAGTCCGGCTGGTCGACTCCCATCTGCTGCTGGATGGCCTTGCTGGTGAGGCCAACCTTGCGGGCTACGATCTTCCTTCCCGCCTCCTCGTGCAAACGCACGAGCTCCTGCTGGATCTGGTATGCCCCCTCAGCCCCCAGTTCGGGATGCGACCCCGTCAGAGGTGGGATCGCCTTCCCTGATTCGAAGGCTTCGAAAAGGCCCCTGGCCAATCGCACCGTATCTATATCAGCGGTCTGCATCTTCACCCTCTCCTCCATCAACGAAGTGTGTCTTGACCGTTCCCAGGCCACCAGATTCGACCACGAAGGTCCCTCCCGCACCGACGGGGTGCGCCCGCGTCAGCCCCCCGGTCAGCACTATGCTCCCCTCTTCGAGAACCCCTCCCGCCTCCCCCAGGCTGTTCGCCAGCCAGACTACCGCGGAGAGAGGATCACCCATGGCGTTGGCTCCGATCCCACCGTCCACGACACGACCGTCTCTCCAGAGCAGCACACCCACGAGCCGTAGATCAGGAACCGAAGCAAGGTGGACGGGACCCCCGAGCACGAATCGAGCAGCGGAGCTGTTGTCGGCGGTGTTATCCTCCAGACGGAACCGGTAGTCTCGGAAGCGGGAGTCCACGATCTCCAGAGCAGCAAAGGCCCACCGAACCGCCAGATAGACCTCTGCGCGGCCCAGACCGGGACCGACGAGATCCCTCTCGATCAGCAGCGCCACCTCCGGCTCGACGCGGGGATGTATGAGTCCCTGCAGTGGGATTGGACCGGCGTCCGCATCCACCTGCATGGAGCTGGTCAGCACACCACGGTTCGGGCCGGAGATGTCCATCTGACGGCGCATCACCTCGCTGGTGAAGCCGAGCTTGTAGCCGATGCGGGGCTCTCCTCTCTCCTCCAGAGCGGCCTCCTGGATACGGTAGGCTTCCTGGAGCGTGAGGTCCGGGTGCTCGTCGGTGAGCGGGTCTATCGGGCTGCAGGCACGCTCGGCCTCGAGAAGGCGACGCGCAAGGCTCTCGATCGCCGAGGATACCAACGGCCCCTACAGCTCCTCTCCGAAGAAATCCGCCAGCAGGCGGTTGAAGGCGTCCCTGTACTCGATCATGGTCCAGTGGCTGCACTGTCCGAAGACGTGAAGCTGCACGCGAGGCAGTCGTTCCAGCAGGTACATGCTGGTCTGTAGCGGGACGATGTGGTCGTCCCGGCCATGGATGAGGAGAACCGGTTTCTGCATCCTCTCGTACGAGCCATCCGGGAGCGCCAAAGCGTCCAGGTGCTGCTGGCGGGGCGGTGGGAACATGGCCTCGAAGCTGCGTCGGACCTCCGGTTGCATGGCCGCTTCCAGGCGCATCTGCGCGATCTTGTCCAGATCTTCGCCTACCGCCGCTTGGGGATCATAGGCGAACCAGTTTATGAGTTCCTTCATATGCTCTGCGGTGGGTTTCTCGTAGAATCCCCAGATGTTGTCCAGACGGTGCGTGATCTCGTGCGGAGGCCCCACCGGCCCCATCAGGACCATCCGCTCGAAGCGCTCCGGATGGCGGTGCATCAGGTGCAGGGCCACGGCACCACCCATCGAGTTGCCGACCAGATGAGCCCGCTCGACCCCGAGATGGTCCAGGAGGGACGTGATCTGGGCGACCCACGCGTCCATCCAGCCCTCCATGCCCTTCGGAGGGTTTTCGGGGTGTTCGCTCTTGCCAAAGCCCACCAGGTCGGGGGCCAGACAGTCGTATTGATCCCCGAGGGCCGGCAGCGCGAACTGCCAGTTGGACCACGCCGTCACCCCGGGGCCAGAACCGTGCAGAAAAAGTATCGTCTCCGGGTTACCTTCTCCGGCCCGGTTGAGGTATGTCTCGTGAGGCACGGTCTGAATGGTTCTCTGGAAGTGCTCTGCCATCTTCGCTCTTTCCCTTCTCTGGTTTTCTGGATAGAAGTCCAAGGTTGGACACCACAAAAGGGGTCAGATAATTCAGCAACACCTTGACCAATAGTCCACCACCCAGATCACCGGACCAGAGTACATCTCCCTGGTTGAACAGGGTGAGCCAGGTGCCCACGATGAGCGCAATGGCCCCGGTCCGTCGGAGATGGGACGGGTGAAGACAGATTCTCAAAAACCGTCTTGCCTCTGTCAGAAACCACCTCATCTCCGGACCCCAGACGAAGCCGCCGGTTGCCTCCGACCATCACCAGATATAGCTGTGGTCCCAGAGCTGCACCTCCAGGCACCGATAAGCTCCGGTGTAGAAGAGCAAGGGGGCCCCGTTCGAGTAGTCCAGGTACTCGACCCGACCTATGTAGAGCGTGTGATCTCCGGCGGGGTGTATGTCCACCACTTCGCAGACCAGGTGGGCCAGTGCTCCTTCCAGAAGAGGTATGCCATGGCGCTCGACGAACGGAATCTCGAGCCCTTCTTTCGGCCTGCCCGCGAAGTGCTGCGAGATGTCTTCCTGCTCGTCGCTCAGTATGCTTATCCCATAACGTCCGCTCTTGGGGAGCAGCTGGTTCATGTAGGTCCGGTTGTCCACCGAGATCAGGACGAGGGGCGGGTCCAGCGAGACTGAGACGAAGGCATTTGCGGTCATACCGTGCACGTGGCCCTCGTGCACGGTGGTGATGACCGTGATGCCGCTGGCAAAACGCCCGAGCGCCCTGCGAAACTCGCGGGGGTCTATTCTGGTCTGGGTCTGCGTCCTTTGCTCCATTGCTCCTCCTTACAAGCTGTTCCAACCCAAAAGGGCGCGAGCATCACGCCTAAAACCGAGCGCAAGCAGCCGGCGCACCCTGCTGGAGGAGATCACCCGCCCCTTCCCGCACCGAACCGGCTCGAAAACCCGGGTGACGAAGCGTGCTGAGAGGGTGCTCACGTCACCCGCTCCTTTATGGCCAAACCTGAAGTCCGGCCCCACCCAGACCTCACGAGGGTTCAGTGCTGCAAGCTCTTCGAGAAAGTCCTCCACGCCGCGTGCAGCGTACCCGGCGTCAAATCCGGCTACTACCACATACTGCGGTCGTAGCTCTTGCAGGCGGCGCATCTTTTCTTCAATCGGTGTGAGCACCGTCACACCTTGAAAATATGCCCGAGGTGGAGGATCGAAGGTGTACACCACCGCCGGCACACCGAGCTCCGCGGCCCGCTCCACAGCCTTACCGATCAGAGCCTGATGCCCGCGATGGACCCCGTCGAATGCTCCGATCGTGATCACCGAGCCCGGCAGGCTGAGGGTCTGGTCCGGATACACCTCCATCATCTCTAGGCGGCCCCTTGTTTCTTCTTGTGCGCGAGCTCTACGGCGACATCGAGGATCCAATCCTCCTGTCCCGCAACGGCCTGCCTCCTTCCAAGCTCCACCAGGATCTCCCTCGGATCCAACCCGAAGCGCTCCGCAGCGTGTTTGGCGTGCAGGAGGAAGGTGGAGTACACACCGGCATATCCGATGGTGATCGAATCCCTGTCCGGGAAGGGCTGAAACGGCATCATCGGAGCGATGATGTACTCGGCCGCGTCCATGAGCCCGAATACGTCCAGGTCCGGGTTGGCGCCCATCCGGTCCAAGACGGCTGCGAGTAGCTCCGTCTGGGCGTTGCCCGCCCCGGCTCCAAGGCCTCTCAGGGACCCGTCGATCTGGTCCGCTCCAGCCTCCAGCGCGGCTATGGCGTTGCCTATCGCGAGTCCCAGGTTGTTGTGGGCGTGGAATCCGACTTCTGTCTGCAGCGCGTCTTTGAGGGCCGCCACCCTTTCCCTGGCGTCTTCGGGTAGCATGGCCCCGGCGGAGTCCACTATGTAAACACAGTCAGCACCGTAGGACTCCATCAGCTTCGCCTGCCCGACGAGAAACTCCGGGTCTCTCATGTGGGCCATCATGAGGAAGCCTACCGCCTCCAACCCCATCTCCTTGGCGATCTCGAAGTGCTCCTGGGAGATGTCTGCCTCGGTGCACTGGGTGCAGATGCGCACGATCTCCACACCCCGTTCAGCCGCCTCTTTCAGCTCTTTTACGGTGCCGATGCCCGGAATGAGCAACGCCGCTATCCTCGCTCTCGTACAAACGCTGCGAGCCTCGGAGATGAGGTCCATCTCGGGCGTCTTAGAGAACCCGTACTGTATGGAGGCACCCGCCAGCCCATCGCCGTGGGTGACCTCGATGACCGGCACCCCCGCCTCGTCCAGCGCCCGCGCAACGTCGCGCACCTGTTCTCTGGTGAACCGGTGCGCCATCGCGTGCGAACCGTCACGCAAAGAGGTGTCCGTAAGCCTGGGGGCCCGTATCATGCCACCGCCTCCTTCTTTATGCCCAGAAGGTGGCGGGCAAACTGCTCCCCGACACCTCTCGCGGCAGAAGTCATGATGTCCAGGTTGCCAGCATATTTGGGCAGGAAGTCCCCCGCCCCCTCTACCTCTATGAGCAGGATGATCACCCTCCTCTCCCCCCAGGGCGTCTCCCGCTCGTCGAAGACCGGCTCGCTCTTGAGGTGATAGCCTGGCACGTACTCCTGCACCTCGGCGACCATCCTCTCCACGGAGGAAGCCACCTCTTCCTCGTCGAAGTCTCCCTCCGGTATCACGTAGACCGTGTTGCGCATCATGATCGGCGGGTCTGCGGGGTTGAGGATGATGATCGCCTTGCCCCGCCTGGCTCCGCCTATCTTCTCCAGTCCCCTGGCGGTGGTGAAGGTGAACTCGTCTATGTTCTGCCGTGTCCCAGGACCAGCGGAGAGGCTGGCCACCGTGGAGACCATCTCCGCGTAGAGCACCGGGGTAACCCGCGAGACGGCATAGACCATCGGCGTCGTCGCCTGCGCCCCGCAGGTGAGCATGTTCACGTTGTCCTTGTCCAGATGCTCCGTAAGGTTGGCCACCGGCACCACGTAGGGACCCCGGGCAGCCGGCGTGAGGTCTATGGCGGTCTTCTTAGCTTCCTTGAGCATTTTGGCATGCCTGACGTGAGCCTTGGCGCTTGTGGCATCGAAGACGATCTTTATCTCCGGATCCTCCAGCACCGGGCCTATCCCCTCGTGGGTCGTCTCTATACCGAGCTCCCTGGCCCTCCTCAGCCCCTCCGACTCGGGGACTATCCCGGCCACCATCTTCAGCTCCATGTGCCCCGGGGCCTTCAGGAGTTTGTACATCAGATCGGTGCCGATGTTGCCCGATCCCACGATGGCCACCTTTACCTTCTCATTTTCAGCCACTGACGACCTCCTTAGTTGCCTTTCGGCTCGCACGGTAGTACTTGCTCCCATATCCCATGTTCCGAGAGACCTGGCACACCGTCGCCATGAGGGCATTCCTGTATTTCTCCTCGCTCTCCCAAAACCTGTAGGCCGGCACCGAGAGGCTCATGGAGGCCACGACCTCACCGGTGTAGTCTCTTATGGGAGCAGCCACGCAGCAGAGCTCTGGTGTCGCCTCCTCGTTGTCGTGGGCGTAGCCTCTCTTCCTCACGAGCTCCAGCTCCTCGCGAAACTCTTCCAGAGTCGTGATGGTGTTCGACGTGAGCTTCGGCATCCCCTCCTTCTCCAGGATCTCGACCACCTCCTCCCATGGCCGGTAGGCCAGAAGGGCCTTCCCGACGCCGCTGGCGTGAGCGTAGAACTTGCCTCCTACCGCGGTCACCACGACACGGATCGCTCGTCTCCCCTCCACCTTGTCCACGTAGATGACCTGTCCTCTCTCAAGAGCCGCCAGATGCACGGTCTCCCCAAAAGTAGAGGCAAGGTGCTCCATGCCCCGCCGGGCTTCATCTCGGAACCTGGTCGTCTCCAGGAGAACCCGGCTCATCGCCATGATCCTCCACCCCAGCCTGTATCTCCGCTCGCCCGTACGTTTGAGTATCCCTTGATCCGCAAGAGAACTCATCATCGCCGATACGCTGGACTTGGGGAGCCCAAGCGCCACCGCAACCTCACTGACCCCCCACTCCGGTTCCTCGACGGTGAACAAGTTCAAAATCTGCCCGACTTTTCGTATCGTCTGCACCTTTCCCTACACCACCTTTGCGCCGATCAAGACAAACTTACCCTCGTACGTACAACGCAGCAATGCCTCTGTTCGTCAATTACGAACAAAAGTGTTTTTCCTCAGAAAATCGTCCCTGGTTCGGCTATGGCGAACAACACCGTTGTGGGGGGTTTGGAACTCGTGATATCAGTGGGAACGTCAAGCGCAGTTGTTGGACGTACCCGCAGAGATCAGGGAAAGGGTGATGAGCACATGCTCGAGGACAAAGTCCAGGCCACCAGGCCGATGACGGGAGAGGAGTATCTGGAGAGCTTGCGTGATGGGCGCGAGATCTACGTCTATGGAGAACGGGTGGAGGATGTAACGACCCATCCTGCTTTCCGCAACGCCGCGCGCATGATCGCACGCATGTACGACGCGCTACACGATGAATCCAACGAAAATCTCCGCACAGAGACCGACACTGGCAACGGCGGCTTCACCCACCCGTTCTTCAAGGCCTCCAAGAGCGCCGAGGATCTCGTACGGGCGCGGGACGCCATAGCGGAGTGGGCAAGGGTGGGCTACGGGTGGTTGGGCAGAAGCCCGGACTACAAAGCCAGCTTCCTCGGGACGCTCGGGGCCAACTCGGACTTCTACGATCCCTACCAGGAGAACGCGAAGAACTGGTACAAGAAGGCCCAGAACAACGTCCTTTACTGGAACCACGCCATAGTCAATCCACCCGTGGACCGCAACCTTCCGCCCGATGAGGTCGGCGACGTCTACATGCACGTAGAGGAAGAGACGGACAACGGGCTCATCGTCAGCGGTGCGAAGGTGGTTGCGACTGGATCGGTCCTCACCCACTACAACTTCATCGCTCACTACGGGCCGCTACCGATCAAGAAGAAAGAGTTCGCACTCATCTTCACGGTCCCCATGGATGCCAAGGGCGTGAAGTTGATCAGCCGCCCCTCCTACGAGTACGACGCGGCCGTGATGGGAAGTCCGTTCGACTACCCGCTTTCGAGCAGGCTGGACGAGAACGATGCGATCTTCATCTTCGACCGGGTGCTCGTTCCGTGGGAGAACATCTTCGTCTACGGAGACGTGGACAAGGCCAACAATTTCTTCCCGCTCTCGGGCTTCATACCTCGCTTCACCTTCCACGGCTGCACCCGCATAGCGGTCAAGCTGGACTTCATAGCGGGACTTCTCCTGAAGGCCGTCGAGGCGGCGGGCACCAAGGACTTCCGGGGCGTCCAGGCTCGCGTGGGCGAGGTGCTGGCCTGGCGCAACCTCTTCTGGGCGATAACCGATGCCATGGCTCGCAATCCCGATCCGTGGAACGACGACTATGTCCTACCCAACATGGACGCGGGGCTTGCCTACCGGGTCTTCGCACCGATGGCCTACCAGAAGGTGAAGAGCATCATACTCGATGATGTCTCTAGCTCGCTCATCTACCTGCCCTCGCATGCGAGGGACTTGAAGAACCCGGAGACGCGCAAGTATCTGGACAAGTTCGTCCGTGGATCCAACGGCTACAGCGCCGAGGAGCGTATCAAGCTGATGAAGCTGCTCTCGAACGTTGTGATCAGCGAGTTCGGCGGGCGGCACGAGCTCTACGAGCGCAACTACGCCGGCAACCACGAAAACATCCGCATGGAGGTGCTCTTCACGGCGCTGGCGACCGGTCAGGCCGACCAGTACAAAGGCTTCGCCGAGCAGTGCATGGCCGAGTACGACCTCGACGGCTGGACGGTGCCGGATCTCATCAACCCGGACGACGTAAATCTCTTCCAGAAGAAGTAGCAAAGAGATCAACTGTCGCATAGGTAGCGGCGGCAGAAACCAGCAGGGAGAAAGGAGAGAGTAGATGGCGGAGTTCAAGGAACCGATCAACGACGTAGCGCAGCTGGCGCACGTCGAGATCCTCACCCCCAAGCCGGAGGAGACACTCTGGTTCTTCAAGGACCTGCTCGCCCTCGAAGAGACCGAGCGCGAGGGGCAGTCGGTCTACCTGCGGGCCTACGAAGACTTCTACCACCACACGCTCAAGGTCACCGAGTCGGACAAGGCAGGTCTGGGACACGTCGCCTGGCGCACGAGTTCCCCTCAGGCACTCGAGCGCAGGGTGCAGGCTCTCGAGGCCAGTGGCGCGGGCAAGGGATGGATCGACGGCGACAAAGGCCACGGTCCGGCTTACCAGCTCACCACCCCGGACGGACACCCGATGGAGCTGTTCTGGGAGGTCGAGTACTACGAACCTCCGGAGGATATGAAGACGGAGCTCCTGAACAGGCCTCAGAAGCGCCCGCTGCGCGGCATCCCGGTGCGCCGACTGGATCACGTAAACCTCCTGGTCAGCGATGTGACTCCCAACAAAGAGTTCTTCATGGATCAGCTCGGATTCCGACTGCGGGAGCACATCGTCTTGAACGACGGATCCGAGGCCGGAGCCTGGCTCAGCGTGAGTCCGCTGGTACATGAAGTAGCCGTCATGGGTGATCGGACGGGAGCGAAGGGCCGGCTGCACCACATCTGCTACTGGTATGGCATCCCCCAGCACAACTCCGACATCGCCGACGTATTCTCCGAGTACGGCATCCAGATAGAAGCCGGCCCCGGAAAACACGGCATCAGCCAAGCCTGGTTCATGTACGTCTTCGAGCCCGGCGGGAACCGCGTCGAGCTCTTCGGGGACGCGGGGTACCTGATCTTCGACCCCGACTGGAAGCCTGTGACGTGGCGCGAGGAGAACCTGGAGAAAGGGATCATCTGGTACGGTTCGCCGCTTCCGGCGGAGTACTTCCTCTACGGAACACCCCAGGTGGAGGCGGAGAAACTGCAAGAAGCCAGGCAGTAACACAAACCATCGTGGTGGGGAACCGGACGGGTTCCCCACCGTCCACCCGGATACTGGCAGGATAAACGAGGAGGACATCCATGCCGAAACTCAACAGATCCGAATACTACGATCTGACCCGAGACATGAACTGGAAGCTCAAGTACGTGGACGAGAAGGAAGCCTTCCCCGAGGAACTCTCCGGCAACAGCGGCGTTCCGGCGGAGGAGTGGCACAAGTGGGACGAGCCTTACAAGCTCACCTACCGTGAGTACACGCACACCCAGGCCGATAAGGACACCACCACCTACTCGGTCAAGAACGCGATCGCTCGCTCTCACCTCTTCGATCACGTGGATGCCGGGTGGAAGTCGGCCATCATCGCTCACTACGGTGCCATAGCCGTCCCCGAATACACCGCCTCCATAGGTGAGGCACGCATGGCTCGTTTCGGTAAAGCGGCGGCCTGGCGCAACATGGCTACCTTCGGTGCGCTGGACGAGACCCGGCACGGCCAGATCCAGCTCTTCTTCCCGTACGGGCTGCTGGAAAACAGCCCCAGATACGACTGGGCTCACAAAGCTTTCCACACCAACGAGTGGGGAGCGATAGCGGCGCGTCACCTCTTCGACGACATGTTCACGGCCAACGATGCCCTGAGCACCGCGATCCAGCTCACCTTCACCTTCGAGACCGGGTTTACGAACTTGCAGTTCCTCGGCATGGCAGCGGACGCCATGGACGTGGGCGACGTGGAGTTCGGGTCGCTGATCTCCAGCATCCAGACCGACGAGGCCCGGCACTCCCAGCAGGGTGAGCCGACGCTCAAGATCCTGGTCAAGAACGGCAAGAAAGAAGAAGCCCAGAAACTCGTCGACACCATGTTCTGGCGCAGCTGGCGGATATTCTGCCTGCTGACCGGCCTGTCCATGGACTACTACACACCGCTTGAGCATCGTTCGATGTCGTTCAAAGAGTTCATGCAGGAGTGGATCGTCAAGCAGTTCATGGATCAGTTCCGTGATCTGGGCATGGAGAGGCCGTGGTACTGGGATACGTTCCTGGACGAGCTCGACTGGTACCACCATGGGCTGCACCTGGGGGTCTGGTTCTGGCGGCCGACGGTCTGGTGGAGCCCGGACGGTGGTGTCTCGCCGGCCGAGCGTGAATGGCTGGAAGCCAAGTACCCGGGGTGGAACGACACCTTCGGCAAGTACTGGGATGTGATCACGGAGAACATCCGCAACGGAACAGCGGAGAAGACGCTGCCTGAAACCCTGCCTCTCATCTGCAACATGTGCCAGATCCCGATCATAACCCCCTCGGATCCCAAGCAACGTCACATAGCGCCTTACACCCTCGATCACGGCGGACGGCGCTATCACTTCTGCTCCGAGCCCTGCAAGTGGATCTTCGAGCAAAACCCCTCGCGTTACGCCGGGCACAAGACGGTCGTGGATCGGTTCCTGGCGGGCGAGATCCAGCCACCCAACCTCGAGGGCGCCCTGGCTTACATGGGCATAACACCCGAAGTGGCCGGGCAGGACGCAGAAGACTACGCCTGGGCCAGGGTTACGGCCGGGGTGAAAGGCTAAAGCTCCGTAGAGCTCAGAGAGGTGTGGTGGGACGCACGTCCCATCACACCTCCCCCAAACAAAGGAGGAAAAGCATGGCGATGGTTCCGCTCACGGCGGCCTTCAGAGGGGATTTCGTAGTCCAGTTGGTGCCTGTAGAGGATACCGACACCATCGACCAGGTGGCGGAGAAGGTAGCAGCGCACGCGGTGGGCCTCAGGGTGGCGCCGAAGGATGCACCGATGGAAGTAATCTTCAAGGAAGAAGTTTTGCCCTCCGAAAACACGGTGGCCGACGCAGGCATAGGTCCGATGGATTTCGTAGAGGTGCGCTACGCAGATGAGTAGCGAGGCCACGCTGAAGTGGGTCGAGGTAGCTACCCTGGATGACCTCTGGGAGGGAGAGATGATGGATGTGGAGGTCGACGGGGAGGAAGTGCTCCTGGTCCACCTCCCTGGGGGTCGGGTCGTAGCCTACCAGGGCATCTGTCCGCACCAGGAGTATTCGCTGGTGGAAGGGGAACTCGACGAAGAGACGAACGTTCTGACCTGTGCCGCCCACGAGTGGCAGTTCGACGTGCGCAACGGAGAGGGCGTAAACCCCATCGGATGCCGGCTCTACCAGTACGAAGTCAAGGTGGACGAAGACGAGACGATACACGTGGGGTACCCCGAATCCGATCGGGAGCATCGCTACAACCGTTGTCGGGAAGAGGAGGAGTAGTGGACTTGAGTGAGAAGCTGGTCGGGCCCGTACTCAGCAACAGAGAGCTCTACGAGGCGGTGATAGAAGCCGCCGAAGTGGACAACCCTGGGGTCAGGCTCATCACCGAGGATCGCGGAGGCTACATGCGGGTTCAGGCGCCGCGCAGGCTCCGGATTACACAGAAGAGCCTCGAGGAAGCACTCGGAAGGCCCTTCAAGCTCTCCGAGCTCGAACCCTCGCTCTCCTCGTTTGGAGGAAGGATCCAGTTCGTGGGTGACGATGAAGTGGTCTTTTACCTCGACAGGGAGGATTGACGGTGGGCCGAAAGAGGAAGCGGCAGAAGACCTGGAGCCTGTATACCGAGCGGCGCAAACCGAGCGAGTACGAGATAGTAACCCACAAGCTCAACTACCACTTTCGGCGAGCCCCCGCTCCATTTGAGCTGAGCCCAGACGCCCCTTTGAATAGATGGTACCTCGAGAAGCGGGAAGGGTCCCCGTTTCAGGTCGACGATTGGGATGGGTTCCGCGATCCAGCGAGGCTGACTTACCGAGGCTACATAAAACGCCAACAAGAGCGTGAGATCTACCTCGACAACCTCATAGATGAATTCGAGCGTAAGGACCACTACGCCAGCCTCGATCCTGAATGGGTGAAGCTCCTCGAGAAACTCTACCTGCCCGGCAGGTTCTCAGGTCACGTGCTGCAGATGCTTGCGATGTACGTGAGCCAGATGGCACCATCCTCTTACATCACCATAGCATTCCACTTTCAGGGTGGAGACGAGATGCGCCGGGTTCAAAGAACAGCGTACCTCGCCAAGGCACTCTCCCTGGACCACTACGAAGGGCTTGCAGACAGCCAGAAATCCCGCCAGATATGGGAAGAGGACCCGCATTGGCAACCGATGCGGGAACTTCTCGAGAAGATGCTCGTCGCCTACGACTGGGGAGAGGCTTTCGCAGTGCTGGGCCTGGTAGCGAAACCCGCTTACGATACGCTGTTCAACGAGCAGTTCGCCGAGCTGGCACGCAAGAACGGAGACGAGCTTCTCGCCCTGATGGCGGAGGACTTCGAGCTGGATGCCCAGCGGCACCGTCAAACCGCCAAAGCGCTCGTAGAGTACGCCCTGCAGAACAAGGCGGAATTGCGGGATCTTCTCAACGAATGGACCGAGAAATGGACCCCGCTCGCCCGTCGAGCGATCGAGGAACTGAGCGGCTTTTTCGGTGAGGCTCCACAACCCATCGAGCCCGGGAAAGTGGCCGGTGCGGTCGAGCAACGTCTGAGAGCTTTCTGGGAAGAGTGTGAGCTGTCGGGGCAGGAAGAGGTGCATGCCTGATTACACCGTAAAGCTGGAGCCACATGGTCTCTCCTTCAAGGCACACGAAGGAGAGACCATCCTCAATGCAGCCCGGCGCGCTGGCCTCTGGCTTGCGTTCGAGTGCGGTTGGGGGGACTGCGGCACCTGCAAGCTCGCCCTCAAAGAGGGCGAGGTCGAGAACCTGTTTCCCGAAGCTCCGGCGATCAAACCACAGGACGAGCGGCGCAACAGGATCCTCGTCTGCCAGTCCGCCGCCCGATCAAACCTCGTGCTGCAGGTAAAAAAGAAGGATCTGAACAGCCCACGCGAGGACCTGCCGACGAAGGATCATCGCGGAACTCTTGCGGCCAGCGAGGTGCTCGGGCCCGGCATCCAGCGCTTGAGCTTCACCCTCGAAGGTCCAGCAAACTTCATCCCGGGTCAGTATGCTATGGTGGAGCTTGCACCGAGGCTGCGACGAGCTTACCTCATCGCAAACCCACCCGGAGAGGAGAAGGTCGAGTTCATCGTCAGGTACAAGGAAGAGGGTGCGGCTAGCGAGCACCTCTTCGGGCTTGCGAACGGAGATCATCTCCCGATCGAGCTCCCTTACGGAGCCGACTATTACCGGGAGAGCAACCGAACGCCGGCATTGATAGCGTGCGGAGCCGGGGTGGCTTCCATTCTATCCATGTTGCGGTGGCTGAGAATGCAAGACGGACAGAGAGAGAAGCCGCGTTATGTCTTCTACGGTGCGCCCTCTCCTGAAGAGTTGGTACTGCTGGATGAACTGGAAGAACTCGCCGACCATCTGGGTGCAGAGCTGCTGCCGGCAATCGAGCACCCACACAGCGGCTGGAGAGGCATGGTGGGAACGGTCCAAAGAGTCATCGAGAACTCCCTGCCCACTCCCTGGGAGGAATATACCTTCTACGCCGCCGGACCATCATCCGCCGTGGATCCGGTCTCGAGCATGCTGAAGAACGCAGGCATAAGGGTGACGCGCATCCGCGCCGAGGGTTTTGGGCCGGGATCATAATGAGCAAAAAGTATGGCTACCTGCCACCCTCTTTGCGAAGATTGCCAGCGCGGACAGGCCGGAAGCCCCGGATCGACAACCTTTATCCGTGCCTTCAGTTAGACGACACCGCTCCCCCCGCGATGAGAGAAGCTTTTCTTGCCTGGGCCGGCAAGCTCGAAGGTGTGAGCGTACGTCCCACCGAGTTCTCGCTACCTGCAGATGCGTTGGTTCTGGAAGAGGAGCTGGCCAAAGGCAAACCTGAAGCGTTCATAGCGGGTCGGGAGTTTTCCATCGTCAGAGAGGAAGGGAGTGTTCAGCTAAGTCTGGATCCCGGGTGGGGACAAAAAGTTCTGGACAAGGGATGGGCCACCATACATCCACTCGCCCGCTATATGGCGGGTGCGTTACCGCCCCAGAGCATGATCGTCTACGCTCCCAGAGATAAAAAAGAGTTGAGGGTCATCCAAAAGATAGTGGAAGCCGCTTACTGGCATGCCCAGGGACGTGTCGAGGACATGGTGCTGCCTGACAGCGCCTGGTAAAGGAGGAGCTGGTGTGAAAGCAGCCGTTTACTACGGGCCGAGGGACATCAGAATCGACGATGTTGAAGAACCCCGGATAAACGCCCCGCACGAGATGCTGGTGAAGGTGAAGGCGACTTCTATCTGCGGCTCGGACCTGCACATCTACCGGGGATCTCTCGACGGGATAATGGAACGTGGCAAATCACGCATAGGCCACGAGCTCTCCGGGGAAGTGATCGAGGTCGGCGATGAGGTAGGCGACTTCGACCCAGGAGACCCGGTAACCATGGCTTACTCCGCCTCCTGCGGAGAGTGCTACATGTGCCGTGTCGGTCAGACCGCGCACTGTGAGACCATCCAGAAGGCGGTCTATGGGTTCGGCACGGCCTTCGGTGCCCTCAACGGGACTCAGGCAGAATACCTGGTCATACCCCATGCCGACGCTCACGCCTTGAAGGTGCCAGAAGGGCTCGCGGACGATGAGGTACTCACACTCTCCTGCAACCTGCCCTCGGCCCTGATCGCCAACCGCCTGGCGGATATCCAGCCTGGAGAGACTGTCGCGGTGGTGGGATTGGGACCCACGGGCATCATGTCCCTGGAGCTGGCGTTGAAGCGTGGACCGGGGAAGGTCTTTGCCTTCGAACCCGTTGCCCACCGGAGGGAGTACATCCAAAAGCGCTTCGGAGTGGAAGGGTTCGAGCCAGGAGGCGAAGGCGTCGAAGAGATCAGAGAGGCGACCGAGGGCCGTGGTGTGGACAAAGTCATAGAGGTGGTGGGCAGCCCCGAGAGCCTGCAATTGGCTCTAGACCTCGTCCGTCCCGGCGGCACGGTGGCTGCGATCGGAGTCTTCACCGCGGATCGATTCAACCTCAACCTCTCCGACGTATTCTTGCGAGACATCTCGCTGCACATGAACGGCTTCGCCAACGTCCAGCCTTATATGTGGGAAGCGGCGCGTCTGCTGTCGGAAGGGGTCGTAGACGTCTCAAAGCTCTTCACCCACCGCTTCACGCTTGCTCAGGCGGATGAGGCGTTTCGTGTGTTCGCGGACAAGGAGGACGGGGTGCATAAGGTCCTTATACAGCCGGAATGAATGAAGGAGGACGCAAATGCCGATGGTCGAGGTTATCCACTCCGCGGAAGACGAGCTGAAAACCGAGAGCAGGCGAGCCTTTGCACGCAGAGCACTGGAGATATTCCAGGAGGTTCTCGGAACTCCTCCGGGGAGGCTGCGGCTGTTCTTCTCGGAGGTCCCCCGTACACACACCATAGAGGGGCTTCTGGAAGAACAAAGCGCTGAGGATGACTAGACGGCCCGGGAGAATACAACTTCCTCCTGTCGCCCCCCACCCCCAATCAGCGGAGGCTCGCAAGCTGCAAGCCGCAGCGGAAGAGCGCGGGTTCGTGGTCTCCTGGACCCCGATAGAGCTCCCCGACGAATGGAAGCTCAGTTATCAGCGCTGGATACGGGAGAGAAGACATGCCGGGATCGGGAACCTGGGGCGGGCACTCGAGGTGCGGCTGACACCCAACATGCGGTTCGGCTGGGCGAAGAGCGTCATGGTGCTCGCTGCTCCCCACGCCTATCCGGATCCCGGCAAACCTTCCGACGGCCTCAGGATCGGACGTGTAGCGCGAAAGTTCTGGGTGAGGGAACCAGATCCATTCTTCCTGAAACGTCTCCTGGAGCCACACATCGAGGCGCTGAAGGATCTCGCCAGCCAACTCGGGCTGCGCACGCGGGACTATGTGGATCAGGGGCCGCTGCCGGTCAACCTCTACGCCGTCCGCTCAGGGCTTTTCTGGCGAGGCCGCAACGCGATGCCCAACAGTCAGATCCTCGGTACCCGCGTTACTCTCGCCTGCCTCCTGACGGATGTACCTGTCTCCCTCCCTCCCCAGCACCCCGACAGGTGCGGCAGCTGCAGGAGGTGCGTTTCTTCCTGCCCTACTGGTGCCTTACTGGGCGACAGGAGGGTTGACCTGAACCTATGTATCTCCTACTGGACGACACGTCATGAAGGACTCATCCCCGTCGAATTATGGTCCTCGATCGGCGACTGGTTGTTCGGCTGCGATGTCTGCCAGGACGTCTGTCCCTGGAATTGGAAGGCTGAAAGAGCGGGCTGGTTCTGGGAAGGATTTCATGCCGACTCCGACCTTGCGCACCCCGATCTCATCAACCTGCTGACCTCCTCCGAAGGCGAATTCGCCCGCATGTACGCGGGCAGCCCCTTCGAACGAGCGGGGCGTGCACGCCTGGCCCGCAACGCGTTGGTCCTGCTGGCGAACACGGGAAACACGGACCACCTGCCGCTGGTGGAGGTGGCAGCGCAGGATGCGAGCCCGTTGGTACGTGCGACAGCAGCCGAGGCGCTGGTCCGTTTGGGCGGCGTAGCCGAGGTAGAGGGGTTGCTCAGGGCCCCCGACCCCCAGGTCAGGAACCTTTGATACCAGGGCAACAGGTGCTCGAATATGTAGAATGGGACCAAGCAGACCCGAAGAGAAAGAGGTGAACCGGGACGATGTCCGCAGACGGCAACAAACTCTACCAGAAGACAGAGGTGGTCGGCACTTCCGAGGTCAGCTTCGAGGATGCGATCGCCAGGGCGCTCGAGCGCGCCCGGAGAACCATCCACCACGTACGGTGGTTCGAGGTCGTCGAACAACGCGGCCGTGTCGATGACGGCAGGATCGAGTTTCAGATCACGCTAGAGATCGGATCCGAGGTAGAAGAAAGTCCTTGAGTCGTCGCGGGTTCGGCGCGTACAACGGAGCGTCGTGCCCCGGGCAGACCGCATGCCGCCGCGGGCCCGGGAAGACCGTAGATGTTCGTAGAGGGTCCTTCTCGATCCTCTGTACAGGCAGGAGCAAGGTATCAAGACCATGATAAAAAAGTTACTCGTTGCCAACCGAGGCGAGATCGCCATCCGGGCCTTCCGGGCGGCCTACGAGCTGGGTATCCGCACGGTCGCCGTCTACACCCCGGACGACCGCAGCTCCCTGCACCGTCAGAAGGCGGACGAGGCGTACGAGATCGGCGAACCCGGCCATCCGGTAAGGGCCTATCTGGATATCGAGGTTCTGGTTCAGACTGCTCTCAAGGTCGGTGCGGACGCGATCTACCCCGGGTATGGATTCCTCTCCGAGAGCGCCAAATTCGCCAGAGCGTGCGAGGAAGCGGGGATAGTGTTCGTGGGTCCTCCCGCTGATGTGCTCGAGCTCACCGGCGACAAGCTGCGGGCGCGTCACGCAGCACGCCGAGCGGGCATTCCGGTGCTCAAGGCTTCAGAGGCCGTTGCGGGGCCGGAGGAGGCTCTCGCCGCGGCCGAAGAGATAGGTTATCCGGTCTTCGTGAAGGCCGCTGGCGGGGGTGGAGGTAGGGGACTGCGCACGGTCAGGGATCCCGCCGATCTGCCGGGAGCCGTAAATACCGCCATGCGGGAGGCAGAGGCTGCGTTCGGCAACCCGACGATCTTTCTGGAACAAGCCCTGGAGCGCCCCCGACACATAGAGGTACAGATCCTCGGGGACGCCACCGGCGAGGTGATCCACCTCTTCGAGCGTGACTGCTCGGTGCAGAGGCGACACCAGAAGGTGCTCGAGATGGCGCCTGCGCCGAACCTGGCCCCCGAGCTTCGGCGGAGGCTGTGCGAGGATGCGGTACGTTTCGGGCGGACGGTCGGCTACAGAGGGGCGGGGACGGTGGAGTTCCTCCTCGGTGAGGACGGGAGATACGCCTTCATCGAGATGAACCCCAGGATACAGGTCGAGCACACCGTCACCGAAGAGACCACCGATGTAGACATAGTGAGTGCCCAGCTGCGCCTGGCCGGTGGGGAGACGCTCGAAGAGATCGGGCTCGTCCAGGAGAAGATCGTGCAGCGTGGGGTGGCCCTGCAGTGCCGCATCACTACGGAGGATCCGGCGCAGGGCTTCAGGCCGGACACCGGCAAAGTCTCTGCTTACAGGACGCCCGGTGGGGCTGGCATACGTCTGGACGATGCGGGGACCTACGCGGGAGCCGAGATCAGCCCCTACTTCGACTCCCTTCTGGCCAAGCTCACGGCCCGTGGAGCGGATCTGCTGACCGCGTCCCGCAGGGCCAGGCGTGCTCTGGCCGAGTTCCGCGTGAGGGGCGTGGCTACCAACACGGCTTTTCTGAGAGCGGTCCTCAAGGATCCCGACTTTCTCGCGGGTCGTTTGAGCACATCCTTCATCGACGAGAGGCCGCACCTCACCACGGTCTCCACGGGACAGGACCGCGCCAGCCGTCTTCTGGATCTGCTCGCGGACGTGACCGTCAACCGGCCCCACGGCGAACCGCCCGACACACCCGACCCGCGTACCAAGCTGCCTCCGCTCCCGGAGGGAGAGACGCCGCCGGGATCACGCCAGCGCCTGCAGCGGCTCGGTCCGGAAGGATTCGCCCGCTGGCTGCGCGACACGCCCACGCTTCTGGTGACCGACACCACCATGCGTGATGCGCACCAATCGCTCTTCGCCACCCGGATGCGCACCTTCGACATACTCGCCGCGGCGCCTCACGTATCCCGGCTCATGCCGGAGCTCCTCTCCTGTGAGGTATGGGGCGGGGCGACTTTCGACGTGGCGCTCAGGTTTCTGCACGAAGATCCATGGGAGAGGCTGGCCCGTCTGCGGGAGGCGATACCGAACATCTGCCTGCAGATGCTTCTCAGGGGGCAGAACATAGTCGGTTACACTCGCTATCCCAAAGACGTCATCAGAGCCTTCGTCGAAGAAGCCCACGCCACCGGACTGGACATCTTTCGCATATTCGACGCCAACAACGACGTTTCGCAGATGAGGGCGGCGATCGACGCGGTACTGGAGGCCGGGGCTCTGGTGGAAGGGTGCCTCTGTTATACGGCGGATCTCTCCGACCCGGGCGAGAGGCTCTACACCCTCGATTATTACCTCAGGGTGGCGCAAGAGCTGGTCGAAAGCGGAGCTCACATACTGTGCATAAAGGACATGGCCGGCCTCCTCCGCGCTCCCGCAGCGCGCAAACTGGTTGCGGCCCTGCGTCGGGAGTTCGAGCTACCCGTTCACCTGCACACGCACGACACATCGGGCGGACAACTGGCCACCTATCTTGCGGCCATAGAAGCAGGAGTGGATGCCGTAGACGGAGCAGCCGCTCCCATGTCTGGCATGACCAGCCAGCCCAACCTCGCCGCCATCGTAGCGGCCACGGATCATACCGAGAGGGCCACCGGACTCTCGCTCGAATCCCTGGGAGACCTGGAGCCTTACTGGGAAGCGGTGCGTACCCTGTACGCACCCTTCGAAGCGGGTCTGCGTTCCCCCACCGGAACGCTCTACCGGCACGAGATCCCCGGCGGGCAGCTCTCCAACCTGCGTCAGCAGGCGATAGCGCTGGGGCTCGGGGATCGCTTCGAGGAAGTGGAAAGATACTACGAGCGCTGTGACAAGATACTGGGGAGGCTGGTGAAGGTAACCCCTACGAGCAAGGTGGTGGGAGATCTGGCCCTTTACCTGCTCTCTGCGAACATAGACCCGGACGATTTTGCCAGAGATCCAGCCTCTTACGATCTTCCGGAGAGCGTCATAGGATTTCTGCGTGGAGATCTCGGCAAACCTCCCGGCGGATGGCCGGAGCCCTTGCGTTCGCGGGCGCTCGAAGGGAGAGATCCGGTCTCTTCCGAGACGAAGCTCCCCGAGGAGAGCCGGGCCGCTCTCGAAGACGGGGATCGCCGCTCGGCACTCAGCCACCTGATGCTTCCGGGGCCAGCCCGGGAGTACGAACGAGCCCAGGAACGCTACGGTGACGTCTCGGTAGTCCCCACGAAAGCGTTCCTCTACGGGCTGGAACCGGCGAAGGAGCTATCCGTGGATCTCGAGCCCGGTGTAAGGCTCTACATCCAGCTGGAAGCCATAACAGAACCCGACGAGCGTGGCATAAGGACCCTCCACATTACTCTGAACGGTCAGAGTCGGCCCGTAGATGCGCAGGACCGCTCACTCAAGCCCGAGACGCCGGTGCGCGAGAAGGCCGATCCATCCAATCCGTGCCACATCGCCGCCACCATGACCGGGGTGGTGACGATCATGGTCGAACAAGGGCAGAACATAAAAGAAGGAGAACAGATAGGCGCGATCGAAGCCATGAAGATGGAGAGCGCCATAAGGGCGCCATCGGGAGGGAGGATAGCGCGGCTCGCCGTCACCTCCGGAACGAACGTCGAACCAGGGGATCTTCTCGTCGTACTCGAAACCTGATGCGGTCCTCACAGAAGAGCAAACCCGTCTCCGAGCGCCTCGTCCGCTCTGGAGCTTGACGTTGAAGGCTGGCTGAAGACAAAAATAAAGAGCCGACGAGCGGACTCGAACCGCTGACCTGCTCATTACGAGTTTGAATCGGCCCCTTTTAGCCCGTATCGGCACGTCCGGCAAACTGGCTGTTTTGCAGGTATTTCTTGCTATCCAGGGCGACGGCCCGTCCGTTGCGTACCGGCTCGTGTCAGCCGGGTTGCGGTACGGTTGCGGTAAGCTTTCTGGTCAGATGAAGCCCGGCAAATGGCTTCATCTGAGGCGTTGCGAGGACAGGAGGCGGTTCGTTCTGGCGCAGGATGCGGTATTCGGTGCCGTCTCCATCCCATTCAAAGAGATCTTCCTTCCCATTCCTTGAAACGGAGCTGCATCATATCCAGGGTGCGCTTTATCTCACCGCCGGGATTGCGCAGGTCTTGCCGCACGATCTTGCGCGGACGGTCGTAGATCCAGAGCGGATCGTGAGGGCACGTTGCCGGTATGGACGTGCTGTTCGTGGGATGCTGCGGCGCGATCTCCAGGCGGCGAGTCCTCACGTCGTGGAGGACGGTGTTGTAGAGGAGCGGTTCGTGACGGCGATAGGGGTCGTGGTGCTCCCACCACCGGGCTGCGAAGCTCCAGGCTACTTCCAGGCGCCGATGTACGTCGTTCGGATCTATGCGGTACATCTGTCCGATATCGCGCGTAGCATCTGCGCCGGCCAGGCCGGTCACGTTCAGAGACACGGAGAGCGTCCCGTTCTCGTAGAGGTCGACCACGGCGAGATCGCGCCCTCCGCGCCAGTCGCCAGGGTTTCCTTGCGTGATGCGCAGCCGGGAGGCTTCTACCAGTGTGTTCTTGCCCTGGCCGTAATCGAAGATAGACGTTTCTCCTTCGTGGGCTAACCGTTGAACATTTCGCTGGAACGTGGTGTTCATGAAGTCTGTTGGGTCCACTACCTCTTCGTCCCGAGGCGTCGTCCACGCAATCTGCACCCAGACGATGCCCTCTACCCTTTCCGGCCTCTCAGCTAAGGAGGCCTCAATACGCTCACGTGAGCCTCTTTCCGCGTTGCCGGCGGCTACCATGGGACGGCCTTCGCGCAGGGCCTGCTCGACCAACTCCTCGAGCTCCTCGGGGGTACGAAAAGATTTGCGCCAGTGGCCTTCCACGTAGTCCTCGACGGAGCGGACGAACTCTTGCTGTCGTGGTTCATGGTCTCCAGCCTCCAGGAACACGAAGATGTGCTTCTTGAGCCTAACGGCCTCGCGATACTCCTCCTCGGTCGCCGAAATGCCGGCTACGGTCGGCTCCCCGTAATGAGCACCAAGGATCAGGACGATACCGTCGCAACTGGCTACCCCATTGAGACAGGCCGTCCGGGGTGATGCCGTCCCTGCCGGGAAGTCCTCGGCGCGTACTGGTTCGCAACCGGAGCGTTCGATCGCGCGCGACGCGGCGGCACGCACGGCACCGTAGCCCGTCATTAGCGAGCTGACGAAGACACGAGGGCGCGGGTCGGCGTTCATCATGGGTTTGTCAACTTACTTCCTCTTCTCCATAGCGTTCAAGCTTTCCGTAGCCATTCCACGCGGTCCACCCATTCCTCCTGCGAGGTGTCCGCTAACGTCTTCTGCACGCCGGAGATGAGGAAGCCGAAGGCCTCGTTCCTCACGCTGGCGGGCACCAGGATCACGCCGGCGTGCGAACGTCCCTCGCCGGCCCACTCCCTGAGAAGAGGCTCGAAGTCCCTTATGTTGGCGGTCACGAGCACGCGGCCTTCGGCGGCGGCCAGCTCCAGAACCTCCGGGTCGGAGAGTCCTTCGAGCTCTACCTCGGAGTCGAGGGCTCGCACGTCGTGGCCGCTATCGACGAGGGCCTTGCCCACGGTGCGGCCAGAGATGTGGGCATCCAGCAGGATCCTCATGCGCCCTCGACATTCTCAAAGGGCCGCACCCTAGCTGTGTGCGGGCGGGGACGGTATCACGGAAGGCGAGATCTCGTGCCACTCCTCCGGCGTGCGCGCGTTCTCTTCGAGCGCCTCGTCTATCTCGCGCGGGTATGCCTCGTAATAGGAGAGCGCGAGCTCTAGCTGCCGCTCCGAGACGTTGTGCTCGGCGAGCAACCTCTCCCTGCCTTTGCCCTCGTGGAGCTCTACTATCTCCCACACGTCGAGCCCCGTGCCGATCACCCACGCCCTCCTCGAGTGCTCCGGCCCCCGAAAGCCGATGCCGGGGAAACGGCGGGTCCGGATGGATTCTTCAGCCAGGGATTCCAGCAAGGCGCTCTTGGGCAATCTCGTGCGTCTATTTTCTCGCTCCAGCCAGCCGCCCACCTCCTCGGAGAGCCTTATAGTGAACGGTTTGGACTTGGGCATCATTACCTCCGTATCCTGTTACCCAAGGTATTGTATTACATAGCCTACATAGGTGTGCTGGAGATCTTATGAGCCCTCTGAAGGCCCGAGCGTTTTGGTTTGCGGATACGGAGGGGCATACGTTCGTCTGCCGCCTGGCTTCGGCTTACCGCGTATCCCGCCAGGACCTGCTGTGGCGGTGCCGCATCGTCAAGGCTTTTGGCTCCTTCCAGAGCTTTCTTGTAGGCTTCTACGGCTTCTTCGGGGCGGTCGAGATTGGAGAGGGTCCTGGCTATTCCCCGCAGGGTGTAGGGGTTATCGGGGTCCTGTGAGAGAACCTCTTCGTACCCGGGCGGGTGGCCTCCACGGGGGCGCGTCTCTGTCCGACCTCACCCGACATACACGGCCCAGATGTCGTGCTCTTCGCGGGCCTCACCGCTGGGACGCGAAAAGTGCAGGGCCTGGCGCCTGCCGCTGGAGGCGGAGCCGGCTGGCTTTATCGTCTGGAGCTCGAAACCGGAGCCTTCCAGGAACATCTTGATTATGGAAAGTGGATCGGCCTTCCTGTCGTTTATGCCGCCGAACCTGACGACCAGACAGGCTCCCGGCGCGTTGATCCTGCCGACGTTCTGCCACACGCGCCTGAGATCCGAGGCGAAGTCTTCCGGGCTCGAGTGAAGAAGCTGGCCCTCGTTCGAGTACTCGACCTCTGGGGGACCTCCGAGAAACCAGTTTCTGAGCCACTGGTCCGGCAGGTAGGTGCGTAGCCCGTAGTAAGGGGGTGAGGTAATGATCCAGTGCGCCCTCTTCCCTCTTGCAACGCGTGCAAATATGTTCTTGCGACTGTCGCCATGGATGATCTTGCCGGAAGCGGGCCTCTCGTCTGAGTAGTAGCGCACGGCGCGCTCGCGGACTATGGACAGCACATCGACCGGTTCGGGCAGGAGGCCGTGCCTCTTCCAATATCCGACGGCGTAGCGCGGCTTGGGGGCATAGGTCCTCTGGGACTGATTGGAAAAGTACGAGGGACGCGCCTTGGGACGAGGGCCGTGCAGCGCCCCCAGCAGGATGGCGCGCAGAGCCTTGCGGGAGTCGGATCTGCAGTTCGCCAGGAGGCCTTCGCGCAGGCGGCACAGCACGCGCAGAACCTCGGGATGGAAGGCCCAGCGCCAGAACTCTCCCTCGGGGACGTCATCCGGTTCGGTTACTTCGTCCAGGATCCGGCGAGCCGCGGCGACGATATAGCGAGGGGAAGTGTTAGCGAGCTTGGCCTGGGAGAGGGCCACGGCGACGGGGCTGCTGTCCACGCCTATGGAGGGTAAGCCAAGAGTCCGGGCCGCGTAGTTGGTCGTGCCCCGACCGCAGAACGGGTCCACAACAAGCTGCCCAGGAGTCGCGTCGCGAAGAACCCCGAGCGAAAACTCCAGGGGGAACATCGTGAAGTACAGGCAGATGGCGTTGAGCCTACCCGCCGATTTCACCCGCGCTCCGGATTTCTGCCGGTTCTCACGTACTTGGTTTTCCTCTGCTCGTTCCTGTAAGAGTGCCAGGCCTCATCTTGAGAGCCAAATATCTCGTTGAGGTCCTTGGGTACAAGATCGTACGCAAGCTGATCTCTCCCTTCCAGCGTGTCCGGCAGTCTCTCCTTGAGGAACGCTTTGACGGTCCCGAATGCGACTCTACCGTTCCTGATCCTCTCAAGGAGATCGTCGGCTGCTCTCAAGGCTTGTATAGCGTTTCTCTCATAGGTTTCCTTGACGTCGGGTTTCTCGATCGAATCGCCGTCCGAGGAGAACTCATCGAGGTCGAACTCTTCAAGATCGAGGAATGGGTCTTCCTCCGAGATCGCCGCCGTCGCTCGCCCGTTGCCAGAAGCGCGACTTTCCGATCCGGCGGTTTCGAGCATCGCCTCTTGAAGCTGCTGGTCGAACTCGCGCTTCATCTCGGCGGCGAAGGTCGGGACGGCGGCCCTGTCGTAGTTCTCATCGAGGCGACGGTACATTTGTTCGAACGACAGAGCACGTATGGCTACGGGGTAAGGTTTACCCCCGACGGAGCTCCAGAAGACGCCCTGGCCGGGGATGGGCTCGTTGAGCAGGGCGCTCAGGAGGTCCTCGCTGAAGTGGGCGTTGGCTTTGCGGACATTCACGAGGTCCGTGGCAGAGAGCAGGTGGAAGATGAACCAGAAGATGAACCAGTTATCGCCCTGGCTGAGGATGTCGTTGGGGATGGAGCCGGGCTGCTGGGTGATGAGTAGCGCGCCGAGGGCGTACTTGCGGCCCTCCTTGACCCAGGCTATGTAGGGCTCGGCGGCGGTTGCGCGCTCGTTGAGAACGGCCTGGGCCTCCTCGACGACGGCGATGGTGGGAATGGTCTTGGGCTCTCTGGCGGTGAACTGTTCCTGGTTGCGGTCGAAGATCTTGCGCAGGATCAGGCCGCTCAAGATGAGAGATTGCCCTTCGCGCATTTGGGAAACATCCACGACACACAGCTTGCCCTGGGTAAGCGCGTGCAACAGCTTGTCCATAAGCTGGCTGCTCTTGTCGTGTACGCTCCTGACGATTCTCGTCATGTTTGCACGGGCGGCGAGGGCTTCCATCTCCTGGTTGTCGGTGAGATCCATTATGCGACTTATGTCAGAAATCGGGGTTTGGTTGCCGGTTTTGGCGATCAGATTGACCAACTCTTCCCACCTGTTCTGACTCAGCCCCCTGAGCTTGTGAACGTTTTGCTGATTTTGCCGCTCAGGCGAGAGAGCGATACCGATAACGTCCGATGGTTTCAATCTTCGGATGTCGAGCCTTATGCCATCGGCGACGAAGGACTGGTAGAAGTCGCTGGGGCCTTCGCGATCGGTGAAGACGACGATCTTGTCTTGCAGGTGTGGAACGTCGCCGAGTCCGGGGCGGCCCTTATCGCCGGGCCAGAAGTACTCACCGTCGGGGTCAAAGATCACGGTCCCGACCGGCACTCGCTTGCCGCCGCGCTTCTCCACGGTCGGGGTCTCCCGATAGAGCTTGCTGAAGAGCAGCTTGTTGAGGTTGGACTTGCCGAAACCAGCCCTCGCGAAGACGAACGAGCGGCGGGAGACGAGGCTCTCGAGCGGGAACTTCACGAGGACCTCGGGCTCCTTTATCTGCATCCAGTCTTCGGCGGCCAGCTTGCCGCTGACGCTTGCCACAGCGTCCATAAACCAGGGCTGGGGAAAATTCTCGAATAAAGAGAAAAAGAGGTGCTCCAGCTTGCGCCAAAAGACCCGGCCTCTTACAGTTTCAAAAAGAAACATATCCAATAAGGAAAGGCAGGAGTTGTGGCTTCTCGCGTAGATGCCTCTTTGGAGGTTGCGGTATTTGCAGCACCGGGCAAGTACATTCAAGGAAGGGGAGCAATAGGTCGCTTGGAAGACACTCTGGAGAACCTTGGGGCCAACATACCCCTTATCCTCTGTGATCCTGTCGCGTCGCAGATTCTGGGCGACACTCTCGATAGGATTCCGGATGCGGTACGCATTGAGTTTAATGGTGAGTGCTCCCCTGAGGAGATAGAGCGTGTTTCCAAAGAAGCCTCCGAAAGTGGGGTGGATGCGTTAGTCGGGGTTGGGGGTGGCAAAACCCTCGATACGGCCAAATCCGTTGCCCACCCAATGGGTCTCCCTCTTGTAATAGTACCCACTATCGCCTCGACTGATGCTCCCACCAGCTCACTCTCTGTAGTCTATGAGGAGGATGGGTCCTTCAAGGAGTATCGTTTCTTCGGGCGCAATCCAGATGCGGTAATAGTAGATACGGCCGTTATTGCCCGGGCACCGGTTAGGTTTCTCGTCGCTGGCATAGGAGATGGCCTTAGCACCTACTTTGAGGCGGATGCTTCCTCTAAGACACGCAAGCAGACCATGGCAGGAGGAGCTCCCACTCAGGCAGCTCTCGCCATAGCTCGCCTCTGCTACGATACCCTACTCGAGTATGGGGTAGCCGCCCGGCTCGCCGTAGAGAGGCAGGCTGTAACACCGGCGCTTGATAAGGTCGTCGAGGCCAACACACTGCTCTCAGGGCTGGGGTTTGAGTCGGGAGGTCTTGCTGCGGCCCACTCGGTGCACAACGGGCTTACGGCCTTGGAGGGCACCCACCACTACTGGCACGGGGAGAAGGTTGCCTTTGGGGTTATCACAATGCTCATGCTCGAAGAGCGCCCGGCGCGTCAGATAGAGGAGGTAGTGGACTTCTGTCTGGAGGTGGGGCTGCCTGTCACCCTAGGTGATATAGGACTTGAAGGTGTAAGCCGCGAAGAGCTTGAGAAGGTAGCAGATTTGGCCTGTGCCGAAGGAGAAACAATCCACAACGAGCCCTTCGAGGTTTACCCGGAGATGGTAGTGGATGCGATGCTCGCGGCGGATGCCTTCGGAGGCCAGCGTCGGGACGAGCTTGAAGGAATAGGTCGTAAGCTCCCTCCTGTGGCGAGGTAGGCTCTCGGCGAGGCTCGAAGCAAAAACTATCAGGGACCATCGATTACCGAGATCTTCCAGGCAATCGCTAAAGCGCCGGTCAAACGGTTGACTCATAGCTCGGTAGCTACAGTGCCTGGGCTTGATACGGTTAGGTGGTTCTCGGGCATTCTCGTTGTCTTGCACAAGTCGCTCGGCCAGGACGTGCGGGACGGCCTCATTCTCCGCAACGTCACGGAGGCGGTGAAGGTCCCGCAGGTCAGGCACAAGGGGATAGAGCCCCTATCGGATGCGTTTCTTGTGTGGCACAATCCGTCATGAGGGCGCCTCCTTCGGCCGGGATCGAGTCTTAGAACAACCCGACCATAGCCGAGAAGGCTCCCTCTCCTCAACTACCTTCGTGAATAATCCGGGCTAATGCTCTCTGAGGTACGAGAGCATCAGTACATGGCTACTGTCATGTGGGAACAGATTGAGTGCGACAAAGGCTTCATCTTGGCCGATCCAGGCCCCTGAGAAGAGGGTACTACAGCACGTTGCAGCAATAGTGAACCGGTGAGAGTATGGTTGCATGAACGGTTACTCCAAAGACCTTAGACGAAGGGTAGTCTCCGCCGTGGAAGGCGGCATGTCCAAAGCTTAAAGGCGGCCCGTACCTTCTCCGTCTCGCTCTCCTCCGTCAAACGCTACGTGAACAAGGCCGAGCGGGGAGAATCCCTCTGGCCCCGAAGGAGAGGCCCGGATCTGCTCCGAAGCTGGACGAGAAGGCCATGAAGCTCCTTTAGGGGAACCTAAAGGAGCGTCCCTTCGCCACTCTAAGATAGCGCTGCGAGTACATAGGGGTTGTGGCCGGGCTTTCGGTGAGCCGCTCTACCCCATGTGCCGCGCCATAGCTCGCATGGGTCGAACCAGGAAAAAGGGGGGCGATCAGTCACCGAGCGCGACGAGTTCTTGAGGGCGGCATGGCGGGTGATGGTAGCCGTGGAGGTCGACCCCGAGAGGCTCGTCTATCGTGGACGAGCGCGGCCCCCACACCTCGATGGCTCAGATCCGCGGCTACGCGCCAAAAGGTGAGCGATTGCGCCTTGGAGTGCCTCGCAAGCGGGGCAAGAACACAACGGTGCTCTCGAGCATAACCCTCTCGGGTATGGGACCTTCCCTGGACGTAGAAGGAGCGACCACCGCTCGGGTATTCGAGACCTACCTAAAAAGAAGGTGCTCGCACTTAGCCTCAAAGAGAAGGACAGGTGGTGCTCATGGACAACCTCGGAGCGCATAGACCCAGAGGAGGGTAAGGGAGCTCATCGAAGCCAGGGGCTGTCAGCTCATCTACTTGCCGTCTTACTCTCCGGACTACGATCCGATCGAGGAGGCCTTCGCCAAGGTCAAGGACCTCCTTCGCAAGGCCGCAGCCAGGACCAAAGAGGCATTGGTGGAAGCGATAGGCGCGGCACTATCGGCGGTTACCACAGCGGACGTTCGGGGTTTCTTCGAGCATGCCGGATACCGTACTACGGGTCAACTACTGTGAAACGTGCTGTCACGACCATGCTCGTCATACGGGTGCAAATGCACCGATCTCGCACCGGCGTCAACGACGGCAAGTGTATCCCTCGCAAGTTCATCCGGCGTGCGGGGCGCTGCCGGATGCTCCCGGTCACCGTTGAGTGCTGCCTGTACCCGGATCATGCGGCCACGCACTTTCTAACTGTATCTAGAGTGCGCGTGGTTATCCTTTTCCCGAACGTCTTCTCCAAGAGCGTCATGAAGACGGGGCCTCGTGGGTTCGGCTGGTAGACGGTGAACGCCTCGCTCCCATTCATGGCAAGAATCCGAACTCCATCCGATTCGATGGGCAACGAAAGCTGGCCGCGGTGGGGTTCGCTCAAGAAGGTGACGACCCGCTTTTCCTTTGCCGAGATGTGAAACTCTGAGAATGGATCTTGCGCGAGGAGGGTGGCCAGGTAGTCGACGCGCCGGACGATGGTGGGAAAGCTGCGTGGAAGGTGTTTGGCCATCCCGGATTCGATCATCCTGGCCAAGTGTGTCTCGGACTGACTGCTACCGGTGAAGACGACGTTGCCGCTGGACAAAACGGTCTTGACATCACGAAAACCCAACTTTTCGAAACACGACTTGAGGTCGGCCATTCTGGCGTTCATAGGACTGACCCCGCGAAGGAATGCAACGTAACGAGGCACGCAAGTCTCCTCTCTGGCCTGAACAGTAACTCAACCAACCAGTATCCGTTCATCAAGCATTTCGAGCACCACGGGCCACGCCTGTTCGTGACCGCTCTTTGATTCCTCGTCCGGGACTCCCGCGTGTGTTGGCCGCAAGCTTGATCCGGCCCCAGCCATTGCAGGAGCGATGCGAGATCCTGGATAGCGCTGCACGATACGGTGCTCTACCTGACGCCCAGGTGCAGGATCGATCATCTGCACAGGGACCTTCCCTTTGAGCCGCATGGTGGCGAAGTGCTCGCCTGTGAAAAAGCTTGGGACACTCCACTTCACTTCCTCGCCGATTCCATCGGGTACGCCGAGGATAATCCGGCGAAGTGCCTCGATCTCGGATTGCAGCGAATGCGGGAGGTTGGAGAGGTATTTGCTGACAGACGGCACGGAGGAAGGCTTTCGAGATGGCATGTGTACTCCCGAGCGGGTTAACGACCAAGCTCAACAAGCTCTCCCCGGCGCGCTACCACCGTCAACTCAGCGGTCAACCTCTCGACCATGTGCGGGTGACCGTGGAATGCGGCGGGCGTGGTGTGCAGAAGAGCGATCTTCCAGCTGTTCTCTTCGATCACGACGACGAGACTTTGAACAGCATTGACCGCAGGGTTGACCTCGGTTTTGCCGGGAGTGATCATGCCAACAACCGCTCTAAGGACCATCGTACCAGCCCCCAGGGCCCTGATCTCCCGGACCTTAGCGACATACCGGGCTGTCTGGTGCTCTGCGAAAATCTCTTGTAGTGTCGCAGCGATGTCGCCTTGGCCGTTCATCTGTGAACCGTCGAAGCCGACCACGCTGCCGGTCTCACCAAAAAGTGATGCGAAAGCATCCGGATCGCGGCGGTTCCACGCCTCAAGTAGCCGCCTGTAGATGGAAAGAATTTGTTGACGTTCTTCCTTCATTCACGCCTCGCCTTCTTCCTCCTGTCAGCCTAACAAGCGGTTGGTTGATAGAACCTCTCTCGCGCGTCGCGGTGAGTTATTCGACCTTTGTGGCGATCCACCATGTCGTGCCTCCTGCATCCCTGACCCCGCCTCGCTTGTCTTCATCCTGCTTCTTGACTGGCTCCTGCACCGAGACCGCTCCGGCCTCGAGAGCCTTCCGGTATGTCGCGTCCACGTCCCGGACGTAAACGTGCACGTAGGAGGAGATCGCTGGCCAATCGGGCGGTGCGGGATCAGCAAGCATGATGATAGTGTCGTCGATGCGAACCTCGGCGTGCATGAGCCTGCCGGACTCGTCAGCGAATCTCCGCACCTCGGCGGCGCCAAAGACGCGCTTCAGGAAATCAATGGTTGCGCCCGCTCCGTCGACGATGAGATACGGCGAGACGGTACTGTAGTTCGTCGGCTTGTACTCTGCGTTCATCAATCCTCCTCCTGGAACGTGATGCGGCCTAACGCTCCGGTTGCAGCGGCGGGCCGCGCATCGCGTCGATCTTTACTCATGGCCATAATGACAACGTCTCCTGTAACCGCTGCTATCGCTGGAACTCACGCCAACGTTTCGCTTGCTCTTCTGGAGGTACATCCTCAACGTGGGTTGCAATCCACCAGATGTTTCCGCAGGGATCCTTCACGCCACCGTAGCGCTCGCCTGATGGCAAGTTCATGATCTCAAAGACTGAACTGCCGCCTACTTGTAGCGCTCGCCGGTAGACGGCGTCGCAGTCTGTCACGTAAAGGTAGATCGAGGTGGGCATGGGCCCGAATTCGTCGGTGGCTTCTCCCACCATCAGCATCGAGTCACCGACTCGCAATTCCGCGTGCATGATCGTGCCATCCGGGCGGGATTCTCGACTCAAAACTTGCGCGCTGAACGCCTCTGAAAGGAAGGTGATCAGCTGAGGCACTCCCCGAACGAACAAATAGGGCGTAATCGTGTGGAATCCATCTCTGATTGGTTTCGCGGTCACTGGGTTTCTCCAAGTGTCGGATACGAGCAATCACTTATTGGCGTCTTTCCGGTGCATAACGCTCCGGTTGCAGCGGCAGGCAGCGCGTTGCTAGGCGACATGATCTATCTCCAAGTCAGCGCGCCGGTAGTGCACGGCGATCGCGCCGTTGCGAAGCGGGCTCACCGAGACGAGCTCGAGCCGTCGTGTGCTTGGCAGCCTACTCTGGTACAGGGTCGGGCCGTGGCCAGCTATCATGGGGTGGACGAGAAACTTGTACTCGTCGATCAGGTCTAGCCGATCGAGCTCGGTCGCAAGCCTACCGCTACCGAGGAGCACCCTGGTGGGGGTCGCGTCCTTGAGCTTCTGCACGCCTGTGCGCAGGTCTCCGGCGAGGTGATGGCTGTTGGTCCACGGGAAGTCCTCTCGCGTCGATGACGCCACGTACTTTGGCTTGGCCTCCAGCTTGACCGCCCATTCACGCATCGCCGGCGGCGCCTCCACGTCGCCGCGTGCGACGGCCGGCCAGTAGGCCTCCATCATCTCGTAGGTGACACGGCCCCACAGCATCGCCCCGGCCTCGTCCATGAGACAGGT
>Ga0207747_1000045_pt1 | contig 128423 bp, 117 predicted proteins | sample HigsolmetaGSP11D_FD_184839 | JGI IMG/M metagenome (GOLD analysis project Ga0207747, IMG submission 184839) | High solid enriched microbial communities from the Joint BioEnergy Institute, USA - SP1-1-D (SPAdes) | ecosystem: Engineered > Bioreactor > SSF (Solid state fermentation) > Aerobic >... | reverse complement strand
CCCTAGCATAAAAAATAGCTTTTTTTAATAATTCCGTTCCTTTACGTGTTTCTATAATGAACGATTTCCATCGTTGTACATTTAATAGGAATCAAAAAAGGATATACTTAGTATTGTATATCCTTTCTTTAAGTATTCGCTTTTTTAAATTTTAATTTAAATGTTTTTTAGTAGCTTTTGCCAACTCTTTCATTTCTTTCGCACTGTCTTTTACGCGATCGGTAATCTCAGCTCCACCTAAGATTCGTGATAATTCATCGATTACTTCTTCCTCATTCAATTCCTTAATTACCGTTTGCGTAGTGATACCATCAGTTTCTTTTTCGATACGATAATGGGAATCAGCCATAGCTGCAATCTGAGCCAAATGGGTAATGCAAATAATCTGATGGTGCTTAGCAATCTTTGCAAGTTGTTCCGATACTTTCTGCGCTGTTCTACCGCTAATACCAGTATCAATCTCATCAAAAATCATCGTTTCTAAATCATCATTCTGTGCCAGAACGGACTTAATTCCCAACATAACTCTTGATAACTCACCGCCGGAAGCAACCTTGGCCAATGGACGTAATGCTTCCCCGGGATTTGTTGAAATCAAAAATTCAGCATCATCATATCCATTCGCACTATAATGTGTGGCCTGTGTAAAGGTCATTTCAAACTGAACATCAAGGAAATTTAAGGAAATCAAAGCTTCCTTAATACTTTCTGCAAGTAGCTTCGCTTCCTTCTTACGAATCTGGGATAATCTTTCACATAGCGTTTTCAACTTTTCTTCTGCGTTCTGCAATGCCATACCTAACTTCTGTATGTAGACATCATAATCCCTGTATTGCGCAAGCTTTTTCTCGCTTTCTTGCCCATACCGTATAATTTGCTCTATGGAGCCACCATATTTTGCTTTCAAATGATTTATCAAATCCAGACGTTTTGCTACTTCATCCAATTCTTCCTCCGGATTCTCTATATCAGCAATATACTCCGCAAGATCTCGGTTGAAGTCATTCAACAAACCATCTATCTCATATGCTTGATTTAGGAATTCTTGGATTTTATCATCATATTCCGCAAGCTTCATTAACTGCTTCAAAGCCCGTCCCATGGCATCACCTGCTGAACTTGTATCATAACCTGTCAAACGGTAGATCGACTGCATTCCCTCAGCAATGGTACTTGCATTTGATAATTTTTTATATGAAATTTCCAATTCTTCATCTTCGCCATTAACTAGACGAGCATTATTAATTTCATCTACTTCATACTCTAAAAATGAAATTTCTCGCAATCGCTTTTCTTCATCCATATTTGCCTGCGCAAACTCCTGCTTGAGCTTCATATATTCCTTATAGGATTGCTCTAGCTCTTCCTTTAATGTACCAATCTTATCTTTAGCAAAACGATCTACAATTTCTAAATGTTTGGACTTATTAAGAAGAGATTGATGTTCATGCTGCCCATGGATATCAATTAATAAACTTGCAATATGAGAAATAGCGGACGTAGTAACAACTTCCCCATTCACTTTATAAATACTTCTTCCCGGTAAAATCTTTCTGGAGATGATAATCATTCCATCTTCCCAAGGAAGATCCATTTCATTTATAAGCTTTCTTACTTCCTCGTTCTTCGTCTGAAAAACAAGTTCCACTAAAGCGTAATCTGCACCATTTCTAAGTATATCCTTAGTTACCTTAGCTCCAAGCGCTGCATTAATAGAACCAATGATAATCGATTTGCCTGCACCCGTTTCACCGGTCATAATATTAAGATTATCTTTGAATATAACTTCTACTTCATCAATGATAGCAAAGTTTTTCACATGCAGACTTACTAACAAATCCTACCCCTCCGCTTTCTATGTGCAATTTGGCATGTAGCATGTAAACATATGTTCTGTAAAGAATTGTAGCATATTGGAACTTAAGAATCAATCTTTTCTTTCCATTCTCGTTAAAACCCACAGAATTCTAGTATATCTTTCATCATTATTACGAAACTGACGCTATGTTTTAAATAAATATATTAAGGCAGATTAATAATCCATCACACAACTTATGTTCCGCTACGTGCATCAATCGAGCGTGAACGTACATGCGTTAGATAACAACATATGCTATTTTAGAAAAACTTAGTATGTGATAACATCGTAACGAAAATAGGCGCTGTCGCATAATTTACGACAGCGCCATTCCAGTTATTATTGTATTGCAGTTACCGTTAACTTACATGTTAATTTTCTACCATCAACGGTTGCTGTTATGGTTGCTTTACCAATGGCTCTCGTGCTAATTCTTAGGCCATTTTTTCCTACTTTTGTAATCTTTGCAACGGAAGGATTGTCAATACTCCAGTTTACATTGGAATCAGTACCTTCCACAGTTAATGTACTTTCATACGTTGTGTATTGCTCTAAAGTTAAATTGTTAAAGCTTAGTCCAACAACATTCACTTGAATTACTGCTGACTTACCGCCATCCGTCATTACCGTTATGTTAGCAGTGCCTGTAGAACGAGCGGTTATCTTACCCGTCTTAGGATCAACTTTTGCAATTGCTGAATTATCACTGCTCCATGTTATACCATCGGTTGAATTCACAGGATTTAATACGGCTTTTACCGTTCTTGACTCTCCAGGTACCATGGTAATCTTCTTCTCCATAGCGGTAATTCCGGTTGCAGGAACTCCTGCTCGTATATTAACAATGCATACTGCTTTCTTACCACTACCATCTTCTGCTGCCGCGGTAATATCCACTTTACCTTCCTTAATAGCAGTAACAACACCGTTTTCATCCACAATTGCTATACTGTCATCACTGGACGTCCATTTAATTGTATTGTAAGTTGCATTTTTTGGTGAAATTGTAGCTTTTAATTTCTTGCTTTCACCAGTCATCATGGATAGATAACCTTTATCCAACTCAACTCTTGTTACAGGCTTCACCACTTCAATTTCACAACTAGCTTCCAGCTCTGTTCCGTCCTTTGTAATTGCAGTTATGGTTGCATAACCATAGGAGATACCTTCTACTTTACCTTTTGAATTCACAGTCGCTACTTCCGGATTGCTGGAAACCCACTTTACACTTTGACTGGCAAACTCAGGTAATACCTTTGCTTTAAGCATCACTTTATCTCCTTTTCCAAGCCGATAACTGCTATAGTTAAGTTCTATTCCCGTAGCATCCTCGGTAACAGTCACCACGCAAGTCGCTGTAACTTCTTCTCCTTCTACCGAGGCAATAATTTCTACTTTACCTGGGGTTAAGCCTTCTACAACACCATTTTTATTGACGGTAGCTATTTTCGTATCAGAACTTTTCCAAATAATTTTTTGGTTTGTAGCATTACTTGGAGTTACAGAAGCACTTAAGCTGAACTTACTCTTAACACGGATTTCTTTTTCCGTAAAGTTTAATAATATTTCCTCAATAGGTTCAATTACCGTAAGTTTAAGGGAAACTTTATCTCCATCTTCATTTCTTGCAGAAATCGTAACTACACCGGGAGTCTTTGCTTTAATCTTACCATAATGGTCTACGGTCGCAATTCGTGTATCAGAAGATTCCCATCGTAAATCGGTAACTGTCATACCCTTATCTTTAAACGTAACCTTTACTTCATATTCATCGCCAGTCTCCAATTCTAATGTCTCAACATCGAACTTAAAACCGGCATCTTCTGCAGATGATCCCGATCCAGATCCCGTTACCTTTACGGTACAATAAGCAGTTAATCCATGATCCAAAGATCTTAATATAATAACCGCATTGCCAACGCCCTTTGCCGTCACCTTACCATTGGCATCCACATCTGCAATCGCAGGATTAGTAGAAGCCCATACAACCGATTTATTCGTTGCATTTTGTGGCAAAAGGATGTAGGAAAGGGTAGCTGAATTTCCAACCTTAAGCTCCAATTCATTCTGTTCAAGTTGAAGGGACATCACCGGTGTATGAATGGTGATATTACAAATAGCTTTAGCATTAGGATTGTCCACGGAAGTAGCTACAATAGAAACTTCACCGGAGGCTTTAATGGTTACTACACCATATTGATCCACTGTCGCAATCTTTTCATTGGTTGAAAACCATGTGACTTTTTTATTCGTAGCATCTGCCGGAGTAAAGATTGGCTCTAATTGCAGATATTTTATCGATAAATCCGTAATAATTTCCGTCTCGGATAAGTCGATACTTTCTACCGGTTTATCTACTGTAATTTGGCTGTATCCTACAATAACATTATTCTGGTCTATTGCAGTGATTGTTGCATGACCTGCTTTTAAAGCTTCAACGCGAATTGATGTATTATTATAAACCGTAAATGATACTACGCTTTCATCAGAACTTGCCCAATGAAGCACTGTCTCACGATTTAATACTTCCGGAGTAATGATTGCATCAAGGATTGCTGTTTCACCGATATGTAATGTTAACTCCGAAGGATTAATCGTAATGTTGGTAATCGCCCTCTTAACTGTAATATCGCATGTTACAGATTTAACTACACCTTTATCATCCATTAAGGATGCAGTAATGGTTACCTTCTCATCTTGATTAAGCGGATTCTGAATATTCTTAGCAGTTACAACAACTTTTCTATCATTACTTTCATCCACTTTTGATACAGTTGCCAAGTTTTCATTGGAACTCTTCCATTCCACTCTTAAATCATCGTTTGATACTTCTGCTATCAATAAAAGCGTACCATTCTCGTACATGCTTCCTTCGGTCATATTTAATTGAATTTTATCAATAATCCAGAAATCAACTGAAATAGCGTCATCTAATTTTAATTTATCTTCCAAATCCGGACGATCGATAAATATTTGCTCAGGATAGAGCGGTGTTTTCCTATGTATATTATACTGAAATCCTATTTTAGTTTCTCCCTTTAAGCGAGCGATAAAATCTCCATTATTATTGTATTGTAAATACGAATTGGACTTCGGGGTTTCAAGTACATCAATGTCATGAATATTGGAGTTATCCAAAATATTATAAATATCACCTACGGACATGATAACTCTATCTTGTCTAAACCTAATCGGAATTACAACTCTCATGAATGCGTAGGTAACATCTGAATTAGTATCATATTCACTACCAACGAAAGCATAGATGTCATAAACGCCGGCTTTTACATTGGTAAAATGCATACTAGTGCCACCATCGGAAGCTTTACCGGTAATCTTGCCCTTCCCATCTTTGTGGTTGATGACACTATTATCGCTTGCATCCTTAACAACCCATGTAAGATTGTTTACATCACCGTGATCCAATTTCAGATAGAAATCATCTACATCTGCATAAACGACAGGTGTATTAGGTTTGTCCTGTTTCTTATACTGACCTGATTTCGTTTCACCCTCTTCTGTAGTAATTGAAAAGGAAGGTTTTACTGCAACCGTAAACATCTTAGGCAGGTCACTTTGCTTTCCATCTACCGCATAAATCATGATTGGCGTGCTTCCTGCACCTACCGCGGTAACTGTACTCCCGCTCGTTGTTGCTTTAACTGATGCTACCTTTTCATTACCGGTATTCCATATAAATGAATCTTCATAAAGGTCGGTAGGAATTTCATCACCATTTACATACTTTAAAAAAACATTCTTAGTTGCATTTGCATCCAGTTCTATGATTTTTTCGTCAGAAACATCCAAACCATCAATATTGATTTTAAAATCTATCTTTACCTCTACCTTTAAGGTAACATCTTCCTTGCCATCTTCTTTAATCGTTGCTGTAATCACAGAATATCCGGGAGCTTCACGCTTAATTGTTATACTATCTCCTGAAGTTGGCGGTATTGATACTACATCAGGTTTGGAGGTTGTCCAAGTAATATTAACTCCGCTAAGATCACTACCTTCTTTATCTTTTACATAGAAATCTACAGTATCATTCTTTAATTCGTATACCGTGTCTGATATATCTACTGTTCCGGTAGAACCAACAACCAATTTATATCCATCTACTTCACTTGCGAATGCTTCTCCTTTATGGAATAGTAACACGATTGCTGCAAAAAGCAGGCACATAATCAACTTCATACTATTTAATTTCTTCATTTCTATACCTCCCAGAAGCCTACACATATTGTAAAATATACTACATTTTAGTATATCGACAATATTTATCCATATCGTTAGTTTTAATTGGTTTTATTTTATGTGTAATATTTGGCAGATTTGTGTCATATTAGCAAATCTAGTGAATAATGCCCATGACTCAAAATATTGCATTGTCGGTTTAAATTGAGGTTTTCTCGCTTTCATAAGTATTTCCATTTAAACCATAGAAATAGCGTATGTTTTTTATCAGTTCGGATAAAAAAACATACGCTCAATTTATATTTACAAATGTGCCATGCTACGGTATTTCTCCTGCTTAAATCGAACTGCAAAACATATGGAGCGGAATAGCCAGTCAATTGTCATAGCAATCCAAACACCAAGAACCCCGAAATGAAATATATGAACCAGAACTACGCTAAAACCAATTCTCCACACAAACATAGATATCATGGAAACAAGCATTGTGTATTTCACATCGTTTGCAGCTCGTAATACATTGGGCAAGGAAAAGGATGTCGGCCAAATAAAGATCGCTAAAATTGCATGGTAAGTCATTAATTGTTGTGCAATCACCGCCGTCTGTTCCGTTAGATTATATAAGCTGATAATAATAGGTATAATAAATACGAGTGCTATATTTAGAACACACATAATTGCATAGGTTACCTTCAATAATTTATAAGTATAATGTTTGACACCATCAAAATCACCTGCACCTACGCATTGCCCGATAACAGTGATTAATGCCAAACTCATAGCGTTACCCGGAAGTACACCAAGACCACCTACGGTACTGGCAACCGCATTCGCAGTTATTGCAGATGTTCCAAGTCCGGCAATAATCCCCGCCACTAACAGTTTACCAATCTGAAATACACTATTCTCCATACCATTGGGGATGCCAATGCGAAGTATCCTCTTTATCATAGCCATATTCACACGAAATGATTTAATGGAATTTACGTGAATTGGATTATTCTTATTTCTTAAAAGAAGATACATGGTAATAGCAGCAAATATTCTGGAAACCAGTGTCGGAATCGCTGCACCCGTAACTCCCATATGAAATCCCAAAATCAAGATACCATTTCCTATGATATTGATAAAATTCATAAGAAAGGAAATCTTCATTGATATTTTTGAGTTACCCATAGATCGAAATAATGCTGCGCAGGAATTGTAAATTGCTAAAAACGGGAAAGAAAGAGATGTCCAAAACATATATGTAATCGCATTCGCCATTACGTCCTGTTCGACATGACCAAAAATCATACGAAGAATTGACCTGCGGAATGGAAGTGCAATTGCCATTACTATAAGGGACAATGCCATGGCTGAAGCAATTAGCTGTTCCGCTGAAGTGCATGAATTTTCTTCATCTTTACGACCAAGATACTGTGAGGTTACAACTGCACCACCCGTTGCCAATGCACTAAACAAACCGATTAACAGGACATTAATGCTATCTACCAAAGAAACGCCGGATACGGCAGCTTCTCCAACTCTAGCTACCATCATACTGTCCGCCATACCTACCGTAACTGCGAGAATTTGCTCAATGATTAATGGAATAATTAACTTGATTAGATCTTTTCTAGTAAACATGCTGCTCTCTCTCCCTTTTGATAATAATAAAGTTATTTTATACTAATATTTCGTCCAACAACATAAAAGGGGACTTCCTGCATATCGCAGGATGCCCCATAAATTAACATAATGTATCTTCTTATTTCAATTCTAGCACAAATACATGATATGTCAAGGATTGTTGGAATGTGGAAATCATATTGATGAAATGAATGGGAACCGTTCTACACAAAAATTCCTTCTATCCATCACAAGATGGATAGAAGGAAGAAAATCATATTTCTATCTTGTATATCTCTCGATTTCACTTTCCTTTCTAGGTGTGATACCGTCTCCGATATCAGCGAGTCTGGTGCTTTTCATAAGGTCTACGGAATCTGTTGCTCTGGTAAAATGTTCATCATAAACAATACCATTCATTTTTTTAATGAGTTTTGAATACTTATCCCGTTTTCTACCTCTTCTTAACATAAAAACCACCTCCACATCTATATTATAACATTCCTGCGCTTTACTAGCAACAATTGTATTATATGATAAAGTGGAGAATAAATACCTAAGCACCAATAAAAATTATGCAATTGAAATGGCTATCCAATTCAATTGTTATGATAATCCTCCAGTTCATCATATTCATTATGAATAACTGAAGGAACTTGTCAAATGATTATTCTTCCTCTTCTTCCGGCATATCCCAGTTATGATATACTTCCTGTACATCATCGTCTTCTTCAAGAAGATCAAGGATTTTCTGCATATTTTTAATGTCCTGCTCATCCGTTAAGGTAACCCAGGTCTGCGGAAGCATCGTTATCTCTGCCTGCGCCATAGGGATACCTGCTTTCTCCAGACTTTCTCTAACTACGCTGAAGTTATCCGGGTCTGTAAGAATTTCATAGCTGTCTTCCTCTTCTACAAAATCTTCCGCGCCGGCATCCAGAGCAAGCATCATAAGATCATCTGCATTTCCTTCATAATCGTCTTTGCCAACGATGATCTGTCCCTTTCTATCGAATTGGTAGGACACGCATCCTGTGGTACCAACATTACCATTACCCTTGGTAAATGCATTACGTACATTTCCTGCAGTTCTGTTCTTATTATCGGTAAGTGCCTCTACAATTATCGCTGTACCATTCGGACCATAGCCTTCATAGGTAACTGCCTCATAAGCAACGGCATTCAAGTCACCTGCTGCCCTTTTAATGCTACGTTCAATCGTATCATTTGGCATATTATTGGATTTTGCTTTCGCAATAACATCTCTTAACGCTCTGTTAACATTGGGATCTGGCCCGCCTGCTTTCACCGCTACTGCAATTTCACGTCCGATCTTAGTAAAAATCTTACCTTTTGCAGCATCATTTTTCTCTTTCTTATGTTTTATGTTCGCAAACTTAGAATGTCCTGACATAGCAATTTCTCCTTATCTAAACTTTTCCCTTCTAATATGTAAAATAAAGCATCAAAAGAGTACTGGCCTATGCCAGCACAATTTCATCATGCTTTACTTCATTTTCGATATCTTAGTCATTTTAGCATTCTTTTGTTCATACAGCAAGTCAAAATTACATACAAACATAATGAAACCAAATCTTATTTCTGCCTAAAAGCTTTATTCCGCATTATGAATAATCTTACTTAATTTCTCCATAACGGTTATCGCTTCTTCCTTTGTACGGATGGCACACATAATGGTATCATCTCCGGCAATACATCCAACGATACTGCTGATCTGAAATGCATCCAGTGCTGCTGCAACAGCCATTGCCATACCTGAAATCGTCTTAATCACCAAGATGTTTTGAGCCAAGTCCATGGATACAAAACCATCACGTAGAATGCGTGCATACTTTTCGCTCAAACCAGGTTCTGTCTGTTGGAGAGCAACATATTTTTGTCTTCCATCATCTAAAGCGACTTTTGTTAACTTAAGTTCTCTGATGTCCCTGGAAACCGTAGCCTGTGTGACATTATAGCCATCCTGCATTAATCTTTCGGCTAACTCTTCCTGGGTCTCAATATCATACTTATTAATTAACTCAAAAATCTTAGCATGCCTGCTGATTTTCATTTTTCACACCAGTGCCTTTCTGATTTTTTATATCTTATTATTGCTTAATTTTGATTGAATAACCTCATATAAACCGGTATGATACATTTTAATCAACTTCGTATCATACTTGGCTCTTTTGATACAAATGACATCATTGGTACTTAAATCAATCTCCTTATTCCCGTCAAAGGAGGCGATTGCTTCTGCTTCCTGTGTTTTTTTACTTTTTCCTACAACAATCTTAATTGTATCATCTGCAGAGACAACTAGGCTTCTTGGACTAAGGGAATGAGGGCAAATTGGTGTAATTATCATAACATTGGCCTGCGATACGACAATTGGACCACCTGCCGATAAGTTATAGGCAGTTGAACCGGTTGGCGTTGAAATAATAACACCATCTCCTCGAAAATTATCCACCAATTGATCATTTACATAGATTCCAAGGCTAATAATTCTCGAAAACCCTTTCCTTGTAATCACAATATCATTAAGCGCATTCCCAGCGTTTTCTAAACCTGTCGCTAAACTTTTATTATGAAACTCAACTTCGCCGTGGATCATCAAGCGACTTTCTATACGATACTCATCACGAAACAGGCTATCCAACGCTTCCTCTACATGGTGTTCCTCAATTTCCGTCAAAAATCCTATCGTTCCTAAATTTACCCCAAGGATTGGTATACCATAGGTAACCAAATCATTCGCAGCCTGAATCAGCGTTCCATCTCCGCCTAATACGATAGCGCAATCGATATTTGCCGGAATCATAAAAGCAGCAGAACCATCCATAGTCGATTCATGCTTTAATAAAATCGCCTGTTTTCCTGCACTGTGAATATAGGAGGCAATCTTCTTTGTCAAAGATAAATCCTTATCTTTTTCTAAATTTGTTATAATTAAAAACCGGTCCATCATTAACTATGCTCCTAAATACACTCTTCTTCTCATCCTTTAATCCTTCGCATCCAGCTAAAGTTTATCATAGTATTCCAATAATTTCAATATACCATACTTGCGTCCTGGTATATTCTTAAATTTATCAGTATAATTATACAAGCAACCTCGTTTGCATAACGCTTAATTCTCAATCCCCTTCGCAGTATCCTCGGATAAATGCTTATGGGCTTTTGCAACGATTTCGCTCATTTTTGGCTTAGGTATCGGTATTCCTGCGATAATCTCATCATTATCATCCAGTTTTACATTTTTTCTTAGGTATAATAAATATTCAATATTCCCCTCCGGTCCTTTGATTGGAGAATATTCCAAATCCAAACAATCAAATCCGATGGAAGTAGCGTAATTAATTACCTGTTCTATCACTTCTCTATGAACTTTAGGCTCTCTTACTACCCCTTTCTTTCCTACCTTTTCCCTGCCTGCCTCAAATTGCGGCTTGATTAAGCATACAATTTCTCCATGTGTCTCCAAGAGTTCTCGTACAGGAAGTAATACTTTCGTTAACGAGATAAAAGCAACATCAATGGATGCAAAGGCGATTTCATCATTGATTTTGTCCGGTGTAAGATATCGGATGTTCGTCTTCTCCATAGAAATGACTCGTTCATCCTGCCGAAGTTTCCAAGCCAACTGATTGGTTCCGACATCCACTGCATAAACGAGGGCAGCACCATTTTGCAGCATACAGTCGGTGAAACCTCCGGTAGAAGATCCAACATCCATACAAACCTTATTTTCCAAGGGAATACCAAAGCTTTCCAAAGCCTTTTCCAACTTAAAGCCGCCCCTGCTAACATACTTTAACGGAGATCCTTTAATCTCGATCTGTACATCCTCGGGAAATGTACTTCCGGCTTTATCCTCTCTCTGTCCATTGACAAACACTTCTCCGGACATAATAATCGCTTTTGCTTTCTCCCGCGACTCCGCTAAATTTCGATTTACCAGTAATACATCCAGTCGTTGTTTCATATATCTTTACTCACTTTCCTAATATCTCATCCGTGGTTCCGATGTCGAACGTCTAAGTACAAAAAGATAAAGATTGTATGCATGAGATAATGTATGTTATCGAAACCTCATTTAGTTAATACAATTCCTCTACTCTCTTTAGAATACTATAGGCATCGAGTCCATACATTCGATGTAATTCACTGACTCCTCCATGCTCTACATATTCATTCGGCAGAGAAATGTTGATGTGTCGTACTTGCTTCTGTTTATCGCAAATATAATCCGATACCTTTTGGCCAAAGCCACCGGATCTGATATTCTCCTCTATGGTTATGATGATGGAATGCTGCTTTGTTAATTGTTCCAGCATTTCCTCATCCATTGGTGATATAAATCTTGCATTGACAAGCGTTACCTTTTTCCCCTTCTTACGCAACTGCTCTGCCACTTCAGCCGCGGTCTTTACCATACTTCCTACCGCATAAAGAGCGATTTTTTCACCTTCATAAATTATTTCGCTTTTCCCATGCTGTATCGGTGCTTGGAATTCACGCAATCCTTTATATGCATCTCCCTTTGGATAACGAATAGCAATTGGTCCCGGATAAGTAATCGCATATGCCAGCATATCCTCTAATTCATATCGATTCTTCGGTGCCATTACGGTAAGATTCGGGATATGGGACAGGAAGGACAGATCGAATATTCCCTGATGCGTCTTACCATCGCTTCCTGAGATACCTGCACGGTCAATTGCAAATACTACAGGTAAATTATTGATACAAACGTCATGAATAATCTGATCATATGCCCGTTGCAGGAATGTGGAATAGATTGCCACGACCGGCTTATATCCACCCCTGGCAAGTCCGGCGGCAAAGGTAACCGCATGCTCCTCTGCAATTCCGACATCAAAGAAGCGGTCCGGGAATTGATTCTTAAATTGGGATAAACCTGTTCCGTTAGGCATCGCCGCGGTTATTGCCACAATTCGATCATTTGCTTCTGCATATCTTACCAAAGCTTCGGAGAAAACCTTGGTATAGGATGCATTGGAACTCTCCAGTTTTAGATGCCCACTGGCAACATCAAATGTTCCAACACCATGAAAACGGCTTGGGAATTTTTCTGCCCATCGATACCCCTTGCCCTTCTTAGTCAAAACATGAATTACAACTGCCTTCTTAGCTTTTGTGGCAGCCTCAAAAGCGGTCAGCATCTGCGATATATTATGACCATCAATGGGGCCGATATAAGTCAGTCCCATGTCCTCAAAAAACATGCTGGGAAGCATAAAATATTTGATAGCATCTTTGGATCGCTTTAGCTTATCCACCAATGTTTTCCCTATCCCAGGCATTTGCGTTAAGGCATTTTCCATATTTTCTTTAAATCCGGTGTATTTGGCATTGGTCCGAAGTTTCGCAAGATAATTTGCCATCCCTCCTACATTCTCGGAGATTGACATATTATTATCATTCAGCACAATCATCATATTGGATTTGAGCCTTCCGGCATTGTTTAATGCCTCATAAGCCAAACCTCCGGTCAATGCCCCATCACCGAGTACAGCGACAATCTTCTCATTCGTTCCACGCAAATCTCTAGCCTTCACAAGTCCCAGTGCTGCAGAAATCGCTGTTGAACTATGGCCGGTATCAAATGGATCACAAACACTTTCCCCATACCTGGGAAAGCCACTGATACCATTGAATTTGCGAAGGGAGTGGAAGAATTCCTTTCGTCCGGTTAATATCTTATGGGTGTATGCCTGATGGCCAACATCCCAAATCAACTTATCATGCGGAAGATTTAAAAACAAATGCAGTGCCATTGTAAGCTCCACCACACCCAGATTGGAAGCCAGATGGCCTCCCGTCCTGCTTACATTCTGTATTAAGAATTCGCGGATTTCTTCCGCTAATTTGCTGTAATCCTGCGGTTTCACTTTCTTAATATCATTCACTCTATTGATATAATCCAATAATTTTGGCAAATTATTTTCACCTCATTCTGTACAAGCAAATGGGTACAATAGTATCCAATTATTTGAATTAAACGAAAATCTTAGTTTTCACGCGTTATTAATTTGCTAATTAACTCCTTCAAATATGCATTTTCACGGTTCAATGTTGCAAAGGTACGAAGTGCTCTTTCCGAGATTGCCTCTACTTCCCGGTTGGCAGAATCCAAATCCATAATTGAAACATAGGTAATTTTTTCATTCTTTTCATCACTGTGTACCGGTTTACCAAGAACTTCTTGCGTACTGGTTACATCCAGGATATCATCTTTGATCTGGAAAGCAAGGCCAACATCACAAGCAATTTTCTCAATGGTCACAGCCTCATGCTCGTTAGCACCGGCAAGGATTGCACCAATCATCATTGCTGCTTCTATTAAAGCAGATGTTTTCAGTCGATAGATATAATCCAGACGCTCCCGATCAAACGCGCCATGATACTCCTGCACATCCACAACCTGACCGCCAATCATACCATATATGCCGGCTTTGTTTCCCAGTATTTCCATCGCTTTCGCAACTCTCTTATAACGAAGCAATTCCTCGTTTTCATTTTGTCCTTTGATTCCACGGAATGCTTTAGCGGCTGTTTCAAAAGCAAAATTTAATAGTCCATCCCCCGCGAGGATTGCCATTGCTTCCCCATAAACCACATGGGTAGTCTTACGCCCTCTCCGGTATTCATCGTTATCCATCGCCGGGAGATCATCATGTACCAAACTATAGGTATGAATCATCTCTATGGCTGCCATGAATGGTTCCAGAAGTTCGCGGTCTTGTCCTTCAAACAAGAGAAATGTCTCCTCCATCAGCATAGGTCTAAGACGTTTGCCCCCTGCCAGAATACTATAATTCATTGCTTCCATGACAATCTTTTGGTAGCCTTCTTCCTTTGGCAGGTAATTCTTTATTATTTGCTCAATTCTATTTACTCGATCTTTTCTTTCAACATCAAAGTTCATCGGTTTCTCCACTTTCACTTAAGATAATCAATTCCTTTTCCACTTTATCAATGGAATCGTTACATAGTTTCAGTAGTTTCACACCCTCCTGATATAATACAAAAGAATCCTCCAGGCTTACATCAGGTTTTTCAAGTTCTGCAATTATCTCATCCAAACGTGCAAAGGAATCTTCTAATTTCATTGCTTTATCCGCCATATCATTCACCGCCTTTATTCATGATTTTATCTACGAATTAGTATTTTTAATTTACATTTAAACGAATAAACCATTTTTTCATTTCATGGAACTTCTATCCCTTACCTGGATTTCTTCCACTCTTGTCTTGATGTCACCATCCAATAAGGATATCGTAAGCATTTCCTTGTCTTTTACGTTCTTGATACTACGAATTGGACGGTTATCCTCACCCACCACCAATGCATATCCCTTGCTTAGTTTGGATAGTGGGGACAGTGCCTCCAGCTTTGTAATATATAACTCCATCTTATGCCTTTTTTCTTTTAGCCTTAAGTTCATTCTATGCAGAAGCTTTTGTTCTGCTTCCATCAGGTACTGTCTCTTTTGCTTAATTTGGTACATTGGGCTGACATAATAGAGACGAAGCTTACATTCATTTACCTTGGTCCGATTATATGTAACTTTCTGCATCATCGATTTACTTAACAATCTCTTGTATTCCCGAACCGTCGCTAGAAATGCCATATAATCATTCACTGCCAGTTCCGCTGCTGCAGACGGTGTCGGAGCTCGAAGGTCGGCTACAAAATCAGCAATCGTTACATCCGTTTCGTGTCCCACTGCAGAAATAATCGGTGTCTTGCAATTAAAAATAGCTCTGGCAACGATTTCTTCATTAAATGCCCATAAATCCTCAATGGAACCGCCTCCTCTACCGGCAATAATGGTATCTACTCCCAACTTGTCCAACGCAGCAATCCCCTTTGCCACACTTTCCGCTGCACCTATGCCTTGCACCTGAGCCGGATAAAGGATTAACTGTACATATGGATTCCTTCGCTTGGATATATTGATAATATCTTGAATAGCTGCACCGGTAGAAGCTGTAACGATACCAATTCTTTTGGGAAACGGGGGTATCTTCTTTTTATGTCTTTGATCGAAAAGCCCTTCCGCTTCAAGATCCTTCTTCAGTTTCTCGTAACGCTCATAGAGTTTACCCAGACCGTCCAGCATAATTTCATTTGCATAGAGCTGATATTTACCGTCCCTTTCATACACACTTATACTGCCAAGAACAATCACGCTCTGCCCTTCTTCTAAACGAAAGGTCAATCCCCTTCTTTGACCTGCAAACATTACGCAAGCCAATTGCCCCTGTGCATCCTTTAGTGTGAAATAGATATGCCCAGAGGTATGATATTTGCAATTGGATACCTCACCCTTGATATAAAGGTTATTCAGTATCCGATCTCTGATAAACATGTTTTTAATATACTGATTGATCTGTGTTACAGAATAAGCTTGTACCATTGATTCCTCCTTGCTTTCAGCATTTATGCGCAAGCTATCATTGGAAACGGTATCGTACTTATGTTATGCTAATTTCGCAAGCACTCCATTAACAAATGCCGGTGAATCATCGCCACCGAATTTCTTCGCCAGTTCAACCGCTTCGTTTATTGCTACCTTAATCGGTATTTCCTCATCATACTGCATCTCATATACAGCAAGTCGTAATATGGTTAAATCCACTTTACCCATACGATTTAATTTCCAGCCCGTAGAAGTTTCTGAAAGAATCGCATCGATCTCCTCTAATTTGTCAACAACAGCTTGAAATCTCTCCATTAAATAGGCATTCTCCTCCACGGATGATTTCTCCAGCTCTTCTAAATAGAATTTGATTTGCTCATTCAATTCGTCGGTATTATAGAAATCTTTACGAAATAACATGAGGAAAATATGTTCCCTAATCTCTCTTCTTGTCACGTTCGTAATCCTCCAATCAAACTTTCAATTTTCTTTGGTAGGCGTCCATGCCCATATTCTTCGGATGAAAGGAGGCGCATTAAAACTAATGCGCCTCCCCCATCATAATACGTTATGCAACAGTTCCATTACTCTTTTACGATATTAACTCCAGCAATTCGAATATTTACATCCTGTACCTGTAATCCTGTCATATTCTCAATCGCTAACTTAACCTTCTCCTGTACCTGTTTTGCGACCTCAGGGATGCCATATCCATATTCTAGGGTAAGAGCCATATCCACGGATACGGTATCCTCATTTACCATAACCTTAACGCCTTTGGAAAGATTCTTCTTACCGAATTTACCCGCAATTTCATTGGTAACATTACCAGAAGTATCTGCTACACCTTTTACTTCCGTTGCAGCCAAGCCCGCAATGACTGCGACAACTTCATCAGCAATCTGTACCTCTCCAACCTTACCATTCTCATGTATCTTATAGGTATTTCTGATGTCCGGTTCTTTATTCACAATGATTACCTCCTAAGTTCCATATATCTAACATAACATATTGATCCTTCTTTATTGTGAACTAACTATGTGTCAAAAGTCATAGTTTCTATGTATGGCTTCTGACTCCACGAATCTTTATATTTTATTATACCAATACATATTTCAATTGTAAACACAATTATCCAGAAATCTTGGTAACGCAGACCAATAAGCTTTTGACATGGTTTTGCAATTGTTGACAAAACCATCGTAATTTATCATAAGCTGTATAGTTACCAACCCATATCTTGCAATATTATAACCGTTTCATTTTATTATGAATTAATATACCCCGGTCGTCTTAGACCGGGGTAGTTCATAGTGATTGTTTCATCACTCCTATGTAAGTAACACTATTCCTCAACAACTACCGGAACAATACTAATGTTTTCAACAGAGATATCGGTTTTGTCTTTTACTACGTCTTCTATGATTGCAAGCTGTTGTTCTGTCAGATTTTGCGCATTAACAACTACTTCTACTTTTCCATCGGTAATTCTTACAACTGCATCTTCAAACCCTCTAGCTCCCAGTAACATCTCTGTAGCATCTTCTTTTTCTCTGATTTCCGTTAATTCAATTAACGCATTCATAGCTTCTGTTTTTGCTTCTTCGGTAGCTTCCGGACTTTCCATTATTTCTTTAAATATCGCTTCATTCTTTGCTCTTGCTTGTTCTCTTTTCAGTTTTGAGGACATGAAATATCCTGAATCAAGAGTCGTGCTTGCAAGAACTGCTTCTCCAGGAATTCCTTCTTCCGAATTAATTTCACCATTATCAGTTACATCCTGCGCATTTGCTAAAATCTCATCATCGGAAAGATCCCCTAATTCGTCGTCTGCATCATCTTCCTGGGTTTCTACAGGTACGGTTTCATCATCTTCATTATTTCCCGTATCCAGAACATCTGCATCTTCATCATTTTCATCCGTAGTTTCTCCTGTGGTATCTCCATTGGTGGTATCCGTTGCTACATCGATCCCATCCAGTTCAGAGAACACATCATCTTCATCCGGATTTACCGTTTGCAATGTATTATCATCCGGAACATCATCGTTAGTAAAGCTAAGATAGCCTGCAATCACAATCATAATGGCTAATGCAGTTATTATGATTTGATTTTTCTTAAAAATATTCTTAACCTTCATCTTTACCTCCTGATCAATTTATATCATTTCTCATTTTCATCACTTTTACCTTATGGGCCGGTACATTAAAAAGCACCTCAGCCACTTCCATGATGTCCATGATTACTTTGGGATTATCCCCGCCTTCAGCAATAATACAAACACCTTCTACCTGCGGTTCAATTTCTTGTACAATATATGGCTCCTCAGTCCCGTCTTCATTGGTAATTAATACGGTACTTTCTTGCCGCTGAACGCTATTATTTACTCTGCTTCCGCCCTCCCTGTCAACTTCATTTAAGCCTTCCTGTGTATATGGACGATCCTTCAACGGAATCTGCTCTTTGGAGCTTTTGAGAGTTATCATAACCTCTACATCACCAACGCCGGATACCTTTCTAAGGATACCTTCCAGTTTGTTTTCCATTTCTGTTATATAGGTATTCGAATCATAGCTTGTCGTATTCGTATCATTTTGCGCTGCCTGATTATTATTTTGCGGCACTTCTTTCTTCGTTCCCTTGGAATCGAAAAAGCCCGGAAACGATAATAAAATAAGCAGGATACCAGCCATAAATACCATGATCAATTTCGGCAAACCGATTTCTTTTAGGGAAAACCTCTTTTTTATCATGGAAACATTGTCTTTTTCCTTAGAATCACTATGGTGTTCCATGGAAATGTTTTTTCTTTCCATTTTTACCCTCCCTGTATACTAATATTTATATTATCCGGCTTTATATTATAGAAGTCAGATAGTTTATTTTTTAATTTAATTTCAAGCGGAGAAGGCACCTGTTTTTCTGCTTTTTCCTCTTCTTTGGAAATTTTAATCGGATCTATTTTAATCGTATCAACCCGGAATACTTCCGCTGCTTCTTCCATCGTTTCTTCCGTGGATACAGCAATTTCCATCCCGATTACCTGACCGAATGTACTGCTTTTTTCATCTTTGTCAAATACTATATCAAGATCTTTCAGATACAGCCCCTCCTCATGTAAAATTTGTGCAGTACTTTCTGAAAATTTCTTTTTATATTCCCCAAATACCTCATCCATCTGCGCTTTTTCAATTTGCATCAGACGGTACTCAAATTCTGAAGTATCTACTGCCAGTTGATTGGATGCAAAATAAAAATCAAGAGAATCGCTTAAATCCAGTAATTCCATTATTGGTGCAACAACAATAAGAACCAGTATCATACCGGATATGATATTCACGTACTTCTTATAACTACTGTCCCCTAAGAGATTCATAATGATGGTATTCAGTATCATGTAGATTACAATATTGCGAATCCATTCATATATCTTATCCATAGAAATAACCTTGCCTTTCACCCTCTACACTGCACTTCCCGTGGTTACAGCTACGATCGTTATCGACAGAAGGAATAACACCGCTCCTACAAAAACACTTTGCAGTAACAATCCTGATGATTTCGCAGAAGCACTGACGCATTCTACAATCCGCTTATCGGAAATGGGTTGCAGCACTGCACTGCCTGCTTTATATATCACCGTAATCATTAATAATTTTAGAAACGGCGTTGCACAGATTGCTATAATAACAATGAGTCCCGTTACTCCGATTGCATTTTTCAAAAGCATCCCTGCACCGAGAATGGTTTCCGCAACCCCACCGATGGTATTTCCCACCCCGGGAATTGCTGTTGATGCCTTTAGTAAGGTGGATCGTTTTACACGATCAGCAACCGGAACAATCAATCCCTGAATTGCACCAAAGCCTACCACTGCTGTTAATAGACTTTTTAAAAGCCAATCGATGATGCTTCCGAATAATCCGGCAAGTTTTGATAGCATGTCTTCCTTTGATAAATTATTGGCCAGTGTCACTATAAGATAGAAATTAATTAATGGAATAATCACCCTAATCAGCACAATATCAGCAACTGTAATTAACAATAAGGCTGCTTCATAATAGATCATCGATGTTGCACTCCCCGTACTAAAGCCAACCGCCAGAAAATAAGCCGGTGCCAGTACCTTCATAAACGTAAGTACGGATTGAATGGCTGTGGAAGCAATCTTAGAGGCGGTAACAAAAGTACTCACTAATAATCCAAATAGTAATAGGTAGGTAACATAATATCCTGTCTCGGACACCTGATTATTCTTGAAAGCCATCGATACATTGGTAAATAATGCAGCTATCAATGCAATGGAAATCAGCCTGCCAAAGATACCGATATTGGCTTTAATTTCTCCTTTGATTGCTTGAATCGCTGCAAGTCCAATATCCGGAAGTGAAAAATCCACATCCCCATTCACTAACTTTTCAACATACCCGGCAAAATCAAATTCATTTCCATGGGACATAATATCATCGATTACCTCTTGGATCTCTGAATATTCGATTTCCCTTGACAGCGTTTCACTCGCTTTGACTTCCATTGCAGGAAAAAGAAAAAACAATATCAGAAGCATTGTGATTATTATCCATACATTAGATATTATGGTTGAATGCCTTTCTTCAATTTTTCTCATACTATCCTTCCCAAATATTTATGTCGTCAGAAAACCGGTAATCGTATCCAGCAAAGCCATCATAATCGGCATACTGATTGCTAATATAGATAGTTTTCCAACAAGCTCAATCTGTTCCCCAACTGCATGATAACCGGAATCCTTACATATGGAAGCAGAGAATTCCGTTACATAGGTAATTCCAATAATCTTAATCAAGATTCCTATATAGGATTTATTAATATTGATATGGGACTGCAATGTATGTATCCCTTCGAGAATAACATCCAATTTGCCTAAACCCCAGATTAAGATCAGAACGCTGGCAATGATATTAATATAGACAGAAAAAGTTTCTCTTTCTTTCTTAAAAATCACAGCCAGCATAACAGCAATAAGTCCCCCCGCTGCTATAGTAATGATATCGTTCATGGTAACCTCCCTTGCATTCAGCAACAACAATCAGCTCAAAGACTGAAACAATTGATTGATCGTTTGAAATAGTTTGGTCAGATGTGGCAATAGCCATAGAAGTACCAAAACCAACCCAGCAAGGCTGGATAGGAATGCCAGGTCGTCTTTTCCCATCTGTTTTAATATTTGATTTAATATGGAAATTAATATTCCAACACCAGCAATTCTCAAAATTAACTCAAATCCCATGATTACCCCCAGCTGCATTTGCAGGTACAATTTGAATTTATGTAAATCTAAATTCTATATCTAGGCTGCTAAACTGCAGTCATATTTTTATCTCTACTAACTAAAACATGACAATTGAAATAAAGATGCCCGCCATAATCCCCAGGCTATTATACAGATATGCCTTTTCTTTCACTGTCTTAGATATTTCTTTAATTTCCTCTTCAAGCTGTGCAATAAACAAATCCAATGTATTTAACTGCATATCCTTATCCAAATATCCCATATTTTCTCCAAGCGAAATGAGATTGCTTTTATCTTTCTTTGTAAGGGATGTTTCGTTGAGTTCTTTATTGACTGCTTCTTTCCAAATCTCTGCAAAAGTCTGGCCGGAAAGGTCCTGTAACTTTTGCGATGTGCTCTTAAAAAAAGATTCAAATTTACCAGGACTTCTTCTTGCGATTGCACTAATCGCCTCCGGTAAAGGGGTATTCGCATATCGAATGTCTCCCCGTAATAAAACAATTAACTTTTTTAACTCTTTTAAATTTTCCACTCGATTTTTCATTTCATTACTGAAAAAGAAACCCATTGCTGTGGAAGAAGCGATAACAAGGAAACAACCGATTAATTTCATAGCCAACATCATAGTTTGTCCTCCTTTATCAAAATGTTTATCCCTCCATGGCATAGATCTGTTTGCCTAATCCATCATAGATTTCCTCCAGATGCCCAACGCCTTTTCGATTGCTCATAATGACATAGCGCTCAAACAATTGCTTCCTTACCAATTCACCCAAAACCGGCTTTGATTTGATATCCTCAATGGAACTGCCATGTACTGTTGCAATCAGTTTGCAACCGCATCCGCTCACATAATCAATTGCTTGGAGTTCCTCCATAGATCCAATTTCATCCACGGCGATGATCTGTGGTGACATGGAGCGAATCAGCATCATCATGCCCTTCGCCTTCGGACAGCAATCAAGGACATCGGTTCGAATCCCCACTTCATTCTGCGGTACACCCATATAGCAAGCTGCGATTTCGGAACGTTCATCAACAACTCCAACAGACATTCCGGGCAAATATGGATTTCCATCCGATAGCATTCGAATGAGATCTCGAAGAATTGTCGTTTTGCCGCATCTGGGAGGCGAAATAATTAATGTATGGTAGATTCCTCCCGCTTGCTTATTAATCAAATAGGGAAGAACCGGTGCGGCACAGCCTTTCACCTGATGTGCTAAACGAATATTAATAAAGGATATATGTTTAATACCTTTAACCGAATTCTGCTCTAGGAATGTTTTGCCGGCAATACCAATCCGATGTCCTCCATTAATGGTTATGAACCCTTGCTTTAACTCTTCCTCAAATGCATAGAGAGAGTAATTACTTATGTATTCCATCGTTTCCCGAATTTCGTTTCTGGAAATCAACACACCGAAATTAGGGTTGTCTACTAATTTCGCTTGCTCAGTGATAAAGTATTCTTTATTCTCGTAGACAATAAGAAGTGGTGCGTTGATGCGAAGCCGAATTTCCTGTAACTTTTCATAATCAATTTCCACCTTAGAGAAAATCGTTCTAAGCTTTAATGAAAATATCTTAAGCAGTTCGTCTTTCGTATTCATCTCAACCACCTCCTATAGCTTATCCACGACTTTCTTAAAACAATATATTCCTATGATTTCAAATTATGCAGACAAGTAATAAGAAAGATGTGAAACATTAACGGGTAAAATTTGAATAGTCCGACAAAAGCGTTGTTGCAAATACTTCGTTCATTTACAATGCATACATTGACAATTAGTAGGAACTATATTTTATTCGCAACACGTTCATAAGATTTATTTGCATTTTTAGGGAGATTATATTATTCTGTTTCATAAACAAGAATAATTTAGCAAGAGTAAAATGGTAGATTCAAAATAATCAGATACCTAATACATAGCATGATTGGAGTGTAAAGAATGAGATATGGCTTAATTGGAGAGAAGCTGGGGCATAGCTATTCGAAGATTATTCATGAAAAGCTGGCGGATTATCAATATGATTTAATACCATTAAAAGAAACAGAATTGGATCCGTTTATGAATACTAAAGATTTTGCTGCAATTAATGTAACAATTCCCTATAAGCAAAAGGTAATTCCCTACTTGGATGAATTGCATTCTACTGCCAAGGCAGTCGGTGCAGTGAATACGATTGTGAATAGAGATGGGAAATTAATCGGATATAATACGGATTTCTTCGGTTTTGAATATATGATTTTAAAGAATCAAATTCCGGTTGATGGCAAGAAATGTGTGGTACTGGGAAATGGCGGTGCAGCCAAGGCGGTAATCGCAGTATTAAAGCATCTGAATGCCGGTAAAATCCTTGTTGTTAGCCGTACTCCATCGGAGGATGCCATATCCTACGAGGATTGCTACAAGGTTCATACCGATGCAGAGATTATCGTAAATACCACGCCTGTTGGTATGTATCCCAATCGTGACCAGTCGCCACTGGATTTGACTTCCTTTACGAATTGTGAGGCAGTACTGGATCTTATCTATAATCCATCCCGTACGCAGCTTACACTACAAGCAGAAAGGCTTGGTATCCAAGCCGTTACGGGTCTTTTGATGCTTGTAGCTCAGGCAAAGCAAGCGGTGGAGTATTTCTTGGATAAGAAAATAGAGGATGAAGCTATAGATAATATTTATCATGAACTGATGAAAAACTTTAATCATGTTGACTAAAAAGAACTTTTATATTCGCCATATGGGTGCAATGATAATCCGATTTTAATCTAATTTACTTTTAGAAATTTAAAATGGAGCTGGCAGTTTATCCCTGCCGGCTCCTTATTGCTATATCCAATATTCTATTGCATTTATGTTATTTTATAATATCTCTATAGCAGTTAAGTACTTATGGAACAGTTTCCTGTCTCCTAAGTTTCATAATTTCTATCCATACGAAAATCATTGCAATTACTGAGGCTATCCCATCGGATAATGCATTACTAATATAGATGCCTGTGACCCCGTATCTTGGTGCAAGTATTACTATCGCAGGTACAAGAATAATACCATATCTTAAAAACGCCAAAATGCTGCTAAGTCTCGTTTTTCCAATCACCTGAAAATACTGTGATCCAACCGTCTGCAGTCCAATGATTGGCAGCATGCTTAGATAGTACCGCATCCCCTTTGAAGTGGCTTTGACTAAAGACCAATCATCGGTAAACATGGAAACCAAGATCCGTGGGAAAAGCATAACCACCAAAAAGAGCAAGAACGATAGTAGGAATGAACTAAATAGAGCCAATTCTAAGGATTTTCGAACCCTGCCATACAATTTTGCTCCCCAATTAAATCCGCAAATTGCGTTATTTCCCTGAACAATCCCCATAATCACCATATGATAAAAGCTAAAAATACTCGCCATAATGGTAACTGATGCCACATCCAGATCCGTACCATATTGAATCAAATTATAGTTTACATAGAAATTTACCGCAGCAGCCAATATCTGGATATTAAACGAAGGCAATCCCAGTCTAAGGCTTTCCTTCAGCAATTTGGCTTCCTCTTTGACTTTTCGTATTTTAAGATGAATAATGAAATCCTGCCGTTTTACAAATGCGTAAATTATATAAACCGTCAGTGTTATTTGTGATATAACCGTAGCAATTGCAGCTCCGGCAATCCCCATCTTAAATACAAAGATAAAGATTGGATCCAGTACCATGTTAAGGATGGATGTTATTACAATAATTTTCATGGAAGTACTCGCCTGTCCGATCGAACGTAACGAGTTATTCAAGCAATACCCGGGAATTCCAATGATGGAACCAAGAATTAATACACTTATGTAAGCTTTGGCATAAGGCATTACTTCTTCGGAAATTGCCAGTAATTCTAAGATAGAGCGCATAAAAATCATAAAAAGAAAAGCAAAACCGAGCAAAAACAAAACGATATATTTTAAGGCCAAAAACAAGATATCTTCTGCCTCTTCTTTCTTCCCCTCACCAAGCTTAATGGAAACTAGAGCGGAAGTACCGATGCCAATTAACAAAACAAATGCCATTTGAATAATCTGTATCGGCATTGTTATACCAACTGCAGTCAAGGCATCAGAATCAATCTTACCCACAAAGATACGATCAACGATATTAAAAATAGCACTGCTTAACATGCCAAGAATGGCAGGAATGCTTATATGCCATAATAATTTAGATATCTTTTCAGTTCCCAAATTCAGTTTCATACGTATAACTTTATTCCTTCTCTAACCTCGCTAAAAAATGTTCATACACATTCCGCTTCTTTGAGCTTTCAATCACTACAGCACCTACACATTTCTCATAGAACGGTATTGGCCCGACGCCTCCGATAATTGCATATTGATAGCCTTCGTCTTTCAAAGCATGTAAAGCACGAAGGAGCAATGTTTTCCCAATTCCTTTTCCCTGATATTCCTTCAGCACTTCCGTTGGTCCAAAGAAATCCGGTGCAGTAGCATTGTAACAAGCATATCCGACAATCTTACTTCCCTCTGCTGCCACAAAACAGGAAACCGGATGATTTGCAAAACACACATCGCATTCCCCTGCAGCCTCACGGCCGGTATGTTCTTTTACCCAATCCACAATTCTGAATTTATCCGGTGCTATAGCACGAAAGATTTCAATCCCCTCTTTTTTTAAGCGGTCAACATGCGCATGGTAATCTTCTATCTCCAATAGATTTACTAACATATCTGTCATAAATACTTCCTCCCTATTTTATGTGATTTAATATAAGCGTGATATCACTTTGACATAAGAAGATATCCTATTCCTAAGTTAAAAAACAGCCGGAGTGCTTAATTCGCAGGTAATGTTAATTTTATGGTAATACATATATTACCAAATGTCAAAGCTATTTAGAGAAGATTAGTCAGCATACAAGATGAATTGGCAGATGAATTTATCTTGCTATGAATAAAAAGAGTTGATAAGCTGGTTTTTTTCATGAATAAAAAAAAAGCGCAAACCAAAGAAATCGCTTCTTTTATGTTGCGCTTTTTACCTTCAAAACTTAATATGTTTTGGGACGCTACATAGTAAACTTTCATTTACTATATAACCTAATTTACTCAATCTTATACTCTCTTCATGTATTCGCCGGTTCTGGTATCAATACTGATCTTATCGCCCTGCTCTACGAATAAAGGAACATATACGGTTGCTCCGGTTTCTACCACTGCAGGTTTTGTTGCTCCGGTAGCAGTATCGCCTTTGAAACCAGGCTCAGTATCGGTAACAACCAATTCTACAAATAGAGGTGGCTCGATTGCGAATACCTTTCCTGCATGGGAAAGCATTTTAACCATTTCATTTTCTTTTACGAACTTCAGAGAATCACCAATATCATCCTTGTTCATAGCAATCTGCTCATAGTTCTCAATGTTCATGAAATAGTAAAGGTCACCATCTGAGTATAGATATTGGTAATCACTTCTATCAATATGTGCTTGAGGGAATTTTTCCGTAGGACGGAATGTTCTCTCTACTACACCGCCATTTACGACGTTTTTTAATTTCGTTCTTACAAATGCAGCACCTTTTCCTGGTTTTACATGCTGAAATTCAATAACTTGGTATACAGTATTGTCTATTTCAACAGTTAAGCCATTTCTGAAATCGCCTGCTGATACCATATAATTAACTCCTCCTTAATGTTGACTACAAAATAGTGTATAATAAACTGACATTTTTTGCAACAGTTTTTTTAGCAAACTGCATCCTATGGGTAAGTTGCTTAACCCCCGTCTATTATAGCTCAATTAAGTTCTTTTCTGAATGAGTGAAATTCTCACAACCGGTTTCTGTTACTACTACCAAGTCCTCAATACGCACGCCACCAAATCCCTTAATATAAATTCCCGGTTCCACGGTTTCCGTCATTCCGGCTAAGATTACTTCATTCTCTGCCGGAGAAAGTCTTGGGCTTTCATGAATGAACAAACCAACGCTATGACCTAATCCATGGCCAAAGCAACCTTCATAGCCGGCGTTATAGATAATATCTCTGGCAATTTTATCGACTTCCTTGCCTGTCAGACCCGCTTTAATAAAATCAAGAGCGGCTAATTGCGCTTTTAATACCGTGTTATAAACCTCTTTCTGCTTCTCGGATGCTTTACCGATGACAATGGTTCTTGTCATATCGGAACAATATCCGTTATACACGCACCCGAAGTCCATGGTGAGAAAATCACCTTTTTCAATTTTCTTATCGGTAGGAACCGCATGGGGCATGGATGAGTTAATACCGGATGCAACGATTGCCGGGAAGCTGCTCTTCTGTCCGCCATATACCTTTAGTAAGTATTCAATTCTGGCAGCAATCTCAAGTTCCGTCATTCCCGGTTTAATAAAGTTCAGTATCTCGCTAAATACCTGATCACCAATGGCTTCTGCTTTCTTAATATACGCAAGCTCCTGCGGTGTCTTAATTCTTCTTAATCGTGTAATTTCATCACCAATTGGAACTAATTCATCCATAATCAAATTCTTATTTAATTTATGGTAGGTAGCGTAAAGCATATCCTCTGCTTCAAAACCAAGACGCTTAATCTGTTCTTCTCTTAGGATGTCATTGATTGCTTCCTCATATCCACCGCTGCCGATGGTAATAACTTCATATCCTTCCGCTTCCATTTCTGCTTGAATGGTATAACGGAAGTCGGTAATAATCGCATGCCGTTTATTAGAGATATAAACATACCCGGTTTCTCCTGAGAATCCGCTGACATAGTACATGTTATTACCATTGGAAATTAATACTGCATCGATATCCAGTTTTTGTAGTATTTCTTGCACTTTCTTATAATTATCCATTTAATCTACCTGACTTTCTTTATTATTTTCTATCATGTTTATAATCGCATCTATTGCTAAAAGATAACCCTGTAACCCAAGACCAACAATCTGTCCGTTACACTGCGGTGCCGTAACCGACACATGGCGGAAAACTTCCCTTTGATGGATATTGGAGATATGTACTTCAATCTTGGGTACGGTAATCGATGCTAATGCATCATGGATTGCATAACTATAATGGGTGAAAGCACCCGGATTAATAACAATTCCATCAACCTTATCAAAATAGGCTTTCTGAATTCGATCAATGATTTCCCCTTCACAATTACTTTGAAAGGTCTCTATCGTAATGGAGAGTTCCTTTGCCTTATTTTCCAGCAAGTGAAGCAAAAAGTTATAATCATGGTTTCCGTAGATACCTTTTTCCCGAATTCCAAGAAAGTTTAAATTTGGTCCATTAATGACAAGGATTTTCATACACTTCCCTCCTTTTGCATTGCATCTATAATTGAATCGATAATCTCGTTAAAAGATTTATTATCACATTCTATAATGAAATCCGCTGTCTCTTTATAGATCGGTTCCCGTTCAGATAAAAGCATATCTACCTTGGCTGCAATGTCATTTCCTCTTAACTTTGGTCTTGTTGTATCCCCTAACAAACGTTTGACTATCGTTTCTTTCGATACCTTAAGATACACAACTTGTCCTATTTTTTTTAATAATTCTCTATTGGGCTTTTTCACAGGCAAACCACCTCCGGTTGCGATTACGGTTTGCCGAAAGGAAGATCGCATTTCCTCTAAAAGCTCTGTCTCCATTTCGCGAAAGAAAGCTTCCCCTTTTGTATCAAAGATCTGATTAATCGTACATCCTGCTTTCTTCTCAATCATCTGATCCGTATCCGTAAAGGAATAGTTCAACCGTCTGGCCAACCGCTTTCCAACAGAGGTTTTGCCGCATCCCATAAAGCCAATTAAAATGATATTCTCATTCTTTATCCTATCCATTAAATCACCATTCTTAAGCGTATTTTCTGCATTATTTAGCCTTAATCTTGCCCTTTTTTAAATCTCTACGATAGAAATACAAAACAATACGCTCCAACTTTCGTTTCAGCACAATTTGGATTTCCTCTTTTGGGTGGATTGGCTTCACCAGATAGGTCATCATACCGATGCGATTTGCCCCATATACATCAGTAAACAATTGATCCCCGATAAAGATCGTATTTTTAATGTTAGATCCTATCAGTTTCATGGCTGCAATATAATTTTTACTTGATGGTTTATTTGCCTTATGGATAAAATCAACACCAATTTCTCGGTTAAATCGCATCACTCGTTCTTGACTGTTATTGGATATCAGGCAGCATTTAAAACCAATCCTTTTTAATCGCTTAAAAAGTTCTATTGCCCGATCACTGGCATCAGCGCCATGCTCCACTAGGGTATTATCAATATCAAATAAGAGCCCTCGATAACCTTGTTCATAAAGTTTTTCGTAATCTATATCATAAGCAGAATCTGCTATTCTTTTGGGATAAAATCGTCGCAGCATTCGCATTCTCCTTCTGACCAAATTTATTGCTCCTTTATATCCGCTGTACAGTGTGGGCATTTGGTAGCCTTAATGTTGATATCTGTAAAGCAATATGGGCACTGCTTTGTCGTAGTAACTGTCGGTTCCGGTTTCTTGAATTTATTAATCCAACGCACCAGCAGGAAAACCACAAAAGACATAATTAAAAAATTTAAAACACCGGTAATAAATGCACCGTAACTAATCGTAGCCGCTCCGGCTGCTTTGGCTGCTTCCAAAGTTTCATAGTCTTTTCCATCCAAAGGAATGAACAGATTGGTAAAATCTATATTTCTTGTAAAAATGCTTAGGATTGGCATAATAATATCATTGACCAACGAGTTCACTATGGATGTAAAAGCACCACCAATGATAATACCAACTGCAAGATCAATCATATTGCCTCGCAAAGCAAATTTCTTAAATTCCTTTAACATTTCTCCTCCTATGTTTCTTTCATCAGATCGATATCTTAACTGTTACAATCATAATTTAACGACCTGCTTATTATCATAAACAATATTAACGTAAAAATACTCTAATCATGTGATAAATTATAATACACTTCTTCCCATTTGAAAAGAATGGGAAGTAAAATCCATCCATCAATCCTGCCAGATATTCTTTGCATAGACAGCACAATCAATCAGCGTACCATCCCTGCGTCGCCCTGTCTGGTACATTACTTTTTCAAATTTCATTCCTGCTTTTTGCATCACCTTTCCGGAAGCAGGATTTAGGATATCATGTTTAGCAACGATTCTTTCATATCCGATTTCATAAAACAGATAATGCATAACCACTCTTAAGGCTTCCGTCATAATCCCACGGTTCCAATATTCCTTACCGAGACAATACCCGATTTCACAAGTATACGTTCGATCATCACTGTACTCAACGCTAATGGAGCCAATGGGCTGGTGAATGCTTTTTAATTCGATCGCCCAGATATACGTATCATCATAGTTATACTGGTTAATCCAACTATCTATACGTGCTTGGGTTATTTCCACACTTTTATGCGGTCCCCAAGAAAGATATTTGCATACTTCGCTATCCCCTGCCCAGTTTTGAAACATTGCCTGTGCATCATCTTTCTTAAATCTGCGAAGCAGAAGCCTGGGTGTCTCAATAGAATTTGTACCTTTATGCTGTAACATTTTTCTCACCCTTTCAGGAAAAACGCAAGCTAGGGACAAAACATATGGGGCGTCCTTGTCTTGCCATAACTTAAAGAAAACAGTTCTATATTCATGATACTGTAAAATCCAAATAATAGAACTGTTTTCTTTCGTTATATCATATTATCTTAACGTAAGTCCTCTGCCTTTCAGAATACTTAATAGTTCTTCTACCATAGCGTTTATTTCCTGTCCTTCCAGTGTACGATCCATGGATACGAATTCAAAACGGATAGTTACACTCTTCTTTCCCGGAAGGAGCTTCTCATCCTCAAAGATATCGATGAGGTGGTATCCTTGCAGATATTCGCACTGGTATTCTTTAATTGCTTCTACGATTTTCTCATAGAGCATTGTTTTATCTGCCAAAAGGCTTAAATCCACGGTTACTCCGGGATATTTTGAAATCTCCTTGTAGATTAATGGTTTCGCTGCCACCTGTTCCATCGTTGCAATATCAATTTCAGCAAATACGACATTTAACTTCTTATCGATGTTATTTCTTACTCTTGGATTAAGAACGGAGAAGTAACCGATTTCCTTTCCTTCTAATAATATGCACGCTGAATTTACCGGGTGAACATAATTATATTTACTTAACTCTTGTTTTGGAGCAAATGTTGGATTTACATTCTTAATTGCGAAAAGTAGATTTTCTATAATTTCCTTTACCTTAAAATACACTTCTTTTTCGCTCATTTTCTTACTAGCAAGTACCAGGCCAAGTCGTTTTCTTTCATCGCATAATCCGTCTTCTCTTAAACCATTTGCTACACGGCCGATTTCAAACATACCCATCTCCGGGTTAGTATCTACATTCTTATAAACGAACCCTAGGAGACTTGGAATCATAGTGGAACGAATGGTATCATTCTCCGCGGTAACAGAGTTAATGATACGAACATTTGGCTCAGTTACAATACCGATTTCCTTGTTCAGCTTATTATCATACCAGATATAGCTGTGTACCTCGTTCATCGCATAACGCTGCGCAAGCAAAAGTTTCATCTGATATTCATTGCTTCTTTCCACACTATGACGTACCGGCGTCAGTAAGCTCTTTGTTGAGCGTACATCAAAGTTGTCATAGCCGTAGATACGGGTGATTTCTTCGATGATATCGGCCTTTATGGTAACGTCCTTGGTAGCACGCCAGGAAGGCACAATTACCTTGAAACTCTCTCCGTTACGTGTTACTCCAAAACCTAATGCTGTCAGGGTTTCCTCAATCAGATCGGAGGAAATGTCTATTCCGGTATACTTATCCACATATGCTTTATCAAAATCGATGGTAATCGTATCATAACGTTTTACATAGCAATCAGTCAGGGAAGAAACCACTTTTGCATCGGGATCAATTTCTAATAGCAGCTTTAGGAAACGCTCGATGGCAGGTATCGTTAGCTCAGGATCCAAGGTCTTTTCATATCTGGCGCTGGCATCGGTACGAAGTCCTAATCTTACTGCACTCTTACGAACCGAAGTTGCATCAAAGTTCGCAGACTCAAGCAGTACCGAATCTGTTGCATCAGTAATTTCGGAAAGCTCACCACCCATTACACCTGCGATACAATTTGCTTCTTTATCATCGCAAATCATTAATGTATCTGTATCAACGATACGATCAACGCCATCCAAGGTTCTGAAATTGATTGGCTCAGAGAAAGTCTTAACACGAATCTTGGAAACCTTGCCATAATCAAATGCATGCATTGGTTGACCAAGTTCCATCATCAGATAGTTCGTTAAATCCGCAAGGAGATTGATTGGTCTCATACCGCAATAGGTAAGGCGGATACGCATGTTGATTGGAGATTTCTTAACTTTGATATTGGAAATAGCGATACAACTGTAACGGTAAGTCTTCTCTGTATTCTCAACCTTTACATCAATCGGTGATAATTCCTTGAATACGCTGGTATCCATTACGTCCAATGGTTTTAGCGGACGTTTGGTAAGAACAGAAATTTCCCTTGCTATTCCATAATGTCCCCATAGATCAGGACGGTTGGTTAATGATTTATTATCAACTTCGAAAATGGTATCCTCAAGCTGCATGAATTCCTTAATGTCAGTACCAAGCGGATAGATATCATCCAAAATCATCAGACCGGAATTATCCTCGCTGATACCCAGCTCTTTCTCAGAGCAGCACATACCACGGCTAACTTCTCCGGCAATCTTTGCTTCCTTAATCTCCAAGTCGCCAACCTGGCCACCTAATTTAGCAAACGGGACAACGGCTCCAACGAATACATTTGGTGCTCCGCATACGCAATCCACAACTTCATTGCCGATGTCGACCTTTACCAGATGAAGCTTCTTTGAGTTTGGATGATCCTTAATGTCTACTATCTTACCGACAACAACATCTCTGATATTCTTTCCTTTTTCATATATATCCTCAACTTCCGCAGTAGATAAGGTAAATCTCCCGATTAATTCCTTTAAATCTATCCCGGATAGGTCTACAAATTCTGAAATCCAATTCATTGAAATTAACATTGAAATAACCTTCCTTTCATCAATCCCTTTGTCCTTCTATTTTACAAATTGCCTTAGCTGTTTTAAATTACCACTGTTGAACAAACGAATGTCCTTGATGTTATATTTCATCATGGCAAGTCTCGTAAGACCAAGGCCGAACGCAAATCCAGTATATTTCTCCGGATCAATTCCACCCATGCTTAATACATTCGGATGGATCATTCCGCAGGGAAGTAACTCAAGCCATCCGGATTGCTTACAGGTAGGGCAACCACTGCCACCGCAGATGGCACAGTTAATATCCAACTCAAAGCCCGGTTCCACGAATGGGAAGAAGCCCGGACGTAGACGAACCTTCACATCACGTTCAAATACTTCGGTTAATAATACCTTCATAAAATAGATCAGGTTTGATATGGAGATATCTTCACCAATCATCATACCCTCTAACTGGAAAAAGGTATTCTCATGGCTGGCGTCAATATTTTCATTACGGAAGCATCTGCCCGGGAATAATACCTTCAAGGTCTCCCCTGGCTTTGGTGCACCGTATTTACGCATAATCGTATTCTGTGCAGCAGAGGTATGCGTCTTTAATAACTGACCGTTCTCCAGATAGTAGGTATCCTGCATATCTCTCGCCGGATGATTCTTCGGAATATTTACCGCTTCGAAGTTATTATATTCTGTCTGTATCTCTAAACCATCCTCAATGATAAAGCCCATCGTTTTAAAGATGTCTTCAATCTGCTTCTGAACAATCGTAATTGGATGAAGTGTACCAATCGGTTTCTCGGATGGAATGGAATAATCATACTTTTCAGCACTTTCAATTTCCCTTTGATACTCTCTTTCCTCCAAAGTTTTTTGGTATTCAACGATTGCCTGCTCAATTTCATTTTTTAAGAGATTAATCTCTTTACCGGCAACCTTCTTCTCCGCATCGGACAGATTACGAAGGTTCTTTAATTCCTCCGTTACCAGCCCTTTCTTACCAAGAAAGGCTACTCTCAACTTCTCCAATTCCTCATTGGAATTCACTGCACTTAATTTCTCTGAAAACTTGTCTCTAATCTGTTCCAGATTTTCTAACATTTTCATTCCTCCTAATTATTGCTATCGTAATGATTCCTATCACTTTTTTCATAAATGCTTACGCTTATCATTCGCATTGCGACAACATCTTATGGAACTATCATCCATAAGCTAATTGCTATAATTCTACTCCAACAAGAACCTAAAAGCCGGTTCCTGTTAAAGGAATAAAAAAAAGCTCCCATCCCAATAGGGACGAAAGCATCGTGGTACCACCCAAATTCAAGCCACACATAATGGCTCCTCTTAAGTTATAACGGTACTTTACCGGCTTATCTTTACCGCGTAGGAATCTTTATCCTAAATCGGCTCTTATAAGCAACTCCGGTGCCGAACTTCGCAATATATCAGAACCCGAAACAGGCTTTCAGCCGGTGGCCCGTTCTCTCTGGCGGGAAAATATACGCTACTAAATCACCTTCAACGTTATTACAGTATTCTGTTTTTCATCTTTTATCCTATCTTAATCAACAATTTTTGAAATGTCAAGAGCAAGACAACCATATTTTACAACATTCATCCACAAGTAGTCAAAATTACGGCTAAGTTATCCACGTTTAAGCAAATCTCCCACCAATTCATTGGTTATTCATTATATGATATGGAAGTGCTTCAGTGCATAAGCAATTCCGTCTTCATCTACGTCCTTCGTTATAAAGGATGCCATATCCAATACTACTTTACTTGCATTACCCATGGCGATGCTGTGTTTCACATATTCCAACATAGGAAGATCATTGGAGCTATCCCCTATGGCAAAGGTATTTTCATGTGGGATATGCAGATGCTTTATTAAGTATTCAATTCCCGATGCTTTGGAATATCCCTTGGGGACCACCTCATAGAATCCTTCCCCTCGATCAATAAATTCTAATACATCCTGATATTTATCGCAGAAGGTATGAAACCCTTCCATGGAAGTTGGCCATATGCAAAATTTATCAACGCTGATATCCGGCGCTTCCACAGTTTCTACGCGGAAATTATTGCGGACCATATGATCATATTGGAATTCCTGTGCCATCGGATTTGCATATGTATCCATATAATAGATCGCATTCGTGCCTTCAAACATTCCTTCTATATGATAATGACGTAAATCATCAATAATTTCTGATAGCAAGGTATTAGGAATCGTTACATGAAGTAACTCTTTATCATGATAAATAATTCGTGTTCCACAACCGTAGATACAGCCATCGAAACCTACATCCAGGATATCGTTCCCCATCCCTGCACCGGTTCGTCCGGTATTGATAAATGTCAAATGGCCATTTGCACGAGCCTGCCTGATAGCACTCCTGGTACTATCCGAAATCGTGAATGTCCGATGGCTTAATATGGTACCATCGATATCAAAAAACAGAATACAGGGTTTCATAATGCTTCACTCCAATTCTAAGTTATCACAGGTATAAACTATAATACATACTGTGCTATTGTAACATACAAAACCCAAAACGCAAAGAAAATCTTGCGTGGGTACTTGCTTCATGGTAAAATAAGGAATATTTGGTGAGAATTCTAACAACATGAAGGAGTGTTGCTAATGCAAAAATATGATGTAATCATAATAGGAGCCGGTCCATCCGGTATTTTTTGTGCCTATGAATTGATTAAGGAGAATAAAAATCTTAACATTCTGATGGTGGAAAAAGGAAGATCGATTGAAAGAAGGAATTGTCCGAAGAGAAAAACGAAGCAATGCATCGGCTGTAAACCATGTTCCATAACAACCGGTTTTGCCGGAGCAGGCGCATTTTCCGATGGCAAACTCTCCTTATCCCCGGATGTTGGCGGCAACCTTCCTGAAATTTTAGGCTATGACAAAGTCATTGAACTCATAAAGGAATCGGATGACATCTATTTGAAATTCGGCGCAGATACGAATGTATACGGTGTTGATAAAGCAAATGAAATCCGTGAAATCAGAAGACGTGCAATCAATGCGAATTTAAAATTAATCGAATGCCCAATCCGTCATCTCGGTACGGAAGAAGGTTATAAAATATATACTCGCCTACAGGAACATTTGGAAGCCAGCGGTGTTGAGTTAAAGTTTAATACCATGGTAGAGGAAATCATCATTGAAGATAATAAAGTAAAAGGTATCACAACCACGAACGGAGATACCTATTATGCAGACGAAGTGGTAGCCGCAATCGGTCGTGAAGGCTCTGATTGGTTCAACCACATCTGTAAGAATCATGGGATAGAAACCAAAGTCGGTACCGTAGATATCGGTGTCCGCGTTGAGGTTCGCGATGAGGTTATGGAATTCTTAAACAAAAACCTTTACGAAGCAAAACTCATATACTATACACCTACCTTCGACGATAAGGTACGTACCTTTTGTACCAATCCTTCCGGTGAAGTTGCTACCGAATATTATGAAAATAATCTGGCAGTGGTAAATGGACATGCTTATAAATCACCGGAATTTAAAACCAATAACACCAACTTTGCCATCTTGGTATCCAAGAACTTTACGAAGCCTTTCAATACACCAATTGAATACGGCAAGTATATTGCACAACTAAGCAATATGCTCTGTGGTGGCAGAATTCTAGTTCAGACCTTTGGTGATTTCCAAAGAGGAAGAAGAACCACCGAGGAACGTCTCTGCAGAAACAATTTAATCCCTACCTTAAAGGATGCGGTTCCCGGAGATTTGTCCTTGGTATTTCCACATCGTATCATGGTGGATATTAAGGAAATGATTCTTGCTCTGGATAAGGTTACCCCTGGTATCGCCAGTGATGAAACCTTACTCTATGGTGTGGAAGTAAAATTCTACTCCAATAAAGTTGTGGTAAATAAAGACTTTGAAACCAGTGTGGAAGGCTTACGAGCAATCGGTGATGGTGCCGGTATCACCCGAGGTTTACAGCAAGCTTCCGCGAATGGTATCAGCGTTGCAAGAAGTATTCTTGCGAAGATGAATATGAAATAATATTAATATAATAAAAAGGTAAACATATGATACATGTTAAGCATATACTTCCATTTGCTGTTTATTTATTTCTAAGTTTATTAATTCATACCATATTCCTTCATAAACCAATTAAAGAAATCGACTGGGTTTTATATTTCATTGCCTTTGTAGTTTCTATATTAACCAGTAGAATATGTGACAAATTTAAAAAATAAATACGTATCATATATTAATAAATATTAAAACATCGAAGATAACGCCTAGTTATCTTCGATGTTTTTTAGTAGTTCATCACACGATAAACATCGCATCCCCAAAACTAAAGAAACGATATCGCTGATTTACTGCTTCCTTGTAAGCTGCCATAATCTTATCCCTTCCGGCGAGGGCGGATACCAGCATCATTAGTGTAGATTCCGGCAGATGGAAGTTCGTTATCAAAGCATCCAGTACTTTAAAGCGATAACCGGGATAGATAAAGATGGAGGTTTCACCACTACCTGCGTGTACAATTCCATTCTCATCCGCAGCAGACTCAATCGTTCTGCAGCTGGTAGTACCAACACAGATCACTCTGCCTCCTTGCTTCTTCGTTGCATTAATCTGCGCTGCTGCCTCCTCACTTACCTGATAGGCTTCCGTATGCATATGATGCTCTAAGATGTTATCAACTTTCACCGGCCGGAAGGTACCAAGGCCGACATGTAAGGTTACGTTAGCAATCGTTACTCCCATCTCTTCAATTTCCTTTAAGAGGTCCTTGGTAAAATGAAGTCCTGCCGTTGGAGCCGCAGCCGAGCCTTCGTATTTGGCATAAACCGTCTGATAGCGGTTTTTATCTTCCAGTGTATGGGTGATGTATGGTGGAAGTGGCATCTCGCCAAGCTTGTCCAGTATCTCTTCGAAAATCCCCTGATAATGAAACTTCACCAAGCGGTTTCCATCCTCAACGACATCGAGAACTTCTCCGATTAACAATCCATCCCCAAAGCTGATCTTCGTGCCTGGTTTTGCCTTCTTCCCCGGTTTTACAAGGGTTTCCCATACATCTTGCGTTCCTCTTTTTAGGAGCAGTAGTTCAATCTTGGCTCCTTGGGTAATCTCATTACCGGAAGTACCTTGCTCATGCATTTTCTCTCCGATTAATCTCGCAGGAATTACCTTAGTGTTGTTTAATACCAAGCAATCCCCTTTTCTTAAATATTGCTTTATGTTTTTAAAAATCGTGTGCTCCATGGCACCGGTATCTTTATTTAATACCAATAATCTTGAGCTGGATCTATCCTCTAGGGGATCCTGCGCAATTAATTCCTCCGGCAAATCATAATAAAAATCATGTTTGGTTAATATCTTTTCATCCTTCATTCCACAATCTTCTTTCTTTATAATCGATATCTGCTCCAATAACGGAGCATTCCTCATACTAGATATAAAATATAAGCATTCTATTTTAGTCCGTCAATTATTATACTGTTATTTTTAAGAAAAATCTACAAATTAGTATAAACATTGTATCAAAATCTATTTTCATAGTAATGCTTTGCTTTTTATATACACTTTTTCATTATCTGAATTCTAATGCAATCATATCTTTTATATCAAATATTTTTAAATTGTTAGTACAAATTGTCAACACTTCGGAATGAAATTCATTTTTACTAATATAATTAGTTATAAAATATGAACGAGCTATCCGGTAGTCGATCTTTACATTCGTTGCATGGTTCGCATCTTTAAATCTGCATAGAAGCAAGGGGGTATAAAATGATTGAGAAAGAACTGCTAAGGATTAACAACCTTGTCACTTCCTTTCGCATTAACGGTAAATATTATGCGGCCGTTGATGGTGTTTCCCTAAGTGTAAAAATGAATGAAGTATTTGCCATCGTTGGTGAGTCAGGATGCGGGAAAAGCGCACTGGCTCTTTCTATTATGAATTTGCATAACCCGGCTATTACAAAAATTGAGGGACAAATCTATTTTAAAAATCAGGATTTACTTCCGTTAAGCATTCCTGAATTAAATAAGATCCGTGGTGGGGATATCGGAATGATTTTTCAGGATCCGCTTACCGCATTAAATCCACTGATGAAAATCGGTGCGCAAATCGAGGAAAGTCTGACCTTCCACACCAATCTAAGCAGTAAGGAAAAGCGCAAGCGCGCTTTGGAATTACTTGAGGGTGTGGGCATCGAAAATCCAACTCTGACCTATAATCAATTCCCCCATGAGCTTTCCGGCGGTATGCGTCAGAGAGCAATGATTGCGATTGCACTGGCTTGTAAGCCTTCCCTGGTGATTGCTGATGAACCTACAACGGCTTTGGATGTTACTATTCAGGCGCAAATCCTTGATTTATTAAAAAAGTTGCAGAAAGAGATCAAATCCGGAATTATCCTAATTACCCACGACTTAGGTGTTGTAGCGGAAATGGCGGATAAGGTTGCCGTAATGTATGCAGGACAAATTGTGGAAACTGCCGATGTCTACGAATTATTTGCCAATCCGCTTCATCCCTATACCCGTTCCCTCATGGCTTCCATGCCCAGTAAATCCTCAGGTAATTCGGAGGAAAATCGGCTTCATGTTATTCACGGTATGGTTCCATCCCTGCTTTTACAAAAACGGGATGGGTGCCGTTTTTCACCAAGAATCCCTTGGATAGCCTCCTACTATCATGAGGTAAACCCTACCTATCATGAGGTAAGCCCGGGTCACTATGTGCTATGCACTTGCTTTCGCCATTTTCATTTTAAAGAGGAAAGGAGAATGAGTCGTGTCATTACTTGAAGTAAAGGATTTAAAGGTCTATTATCCCATCCGGGGAGGCATCCTGGGCAGAACCATCGGTTATGTGAAAGCCGTTGACGGAATCTCCTTTACCATTGAAGAAGGGGAAACCCTAGGTTTGGTTGGTGAATCCGGCTCGGGTAAAAGCACTACCGGGAAAGCGATTATTGGACTAGAGAAAATCACACAGGGACAGATCAAATTTGATGGCGAGGATATTACCAAATATGTCGGCAAGAATCATTCCCCATATCGTAAAGGTGTTCAGATGATTTTCCAGGATGTCTATTCCTCCTTAAATCCCAAAAAAAGAGTCCTTGATATCATTGCCGAACCCCTTCGCAACTTTGAAAATCTAACGAAAGCGCAGGAACGTAAAAAAGTGGATGAACTCTTAGATATCGTTGGTTTATCTCCAGAAACAGCACTGAAATACCCCCATGAATTCTCCGGCGGACAGAGGCAAAGGATTGGAATAGCCAGAGCAATCGCCCTAAGACCACGGCTTATTATCGCAGATGAACCGGTATCCGCATTGGATTTATCGGTGCAGGCTCAGGTTTTAAACTATATGAAGGATATTCAGCAACAATTTAAATTGGCTTACCTATTCATTTCCCATGACCTTGGTGTGGTTCAACATATGTGCTCAAGGATAACGATTATGCATCGGGGACGTTTCGTTGAGCAAGGAAGCAAAGATGACATTTTTAATCATCCCATACATATTTATACCAAACGCCTCATTGCTGCGATTCCCAATATTGATCCTAGAAAAAGGGACGAATCACAAGATTTCCGTGAGCAGATTGCATTGGAGTACGATAAGAATTTTCATAAGTACTATACCGCTAAGAATCAGGTATATGATTTGAAGAAATTAAGCGATACGCATTATGTAGCTTTACCATAGAAAGTAGGTGATTGTATGTGGAAAACAATTGTCAGAAGATTTTTAATTTTGATACCACAAGTATTTATCATCAGTTTATTGGTTTTTCTGTTAGCAAACTTCATGCCGGGTGATGCCCTCACAGGCAAAATTGATCCCAATACCTCACCGGCACGCCTGGAAGAACTGCGACAGCAATGGGGCTTCTACGATCCCTGGTATATTAAATATGGACGCTGGTTAGGCAATGTCCTAAAGGGTGACCTGGGAGAAAGTACCGCATATAAAATTCCTGTGACGCAATTAATCGGAGAAAGGGCAATGAATACCTTCTGGTTATCCCTTTTTACTACGATTCTTATGTATATTATCGGGATTTCCTTGGGTATCATTTCCGGCCGTTATAATGAGAAGCTACCGGATAAAATGATTGTATTTTACACCTTTATCGCCTTGGCAATGCCTTCCATTATCTTTGGCTTAATTAATATTTTTGTATTTTCCTTCAAATTAAAATGGTTCCCAATGGGCGGAAGCGTGGATGTCAAATATATCTCCGGTACCTTATCCTATATTCTTAATCGTATCTATCATATGATCTTGCCGGCAATGACCGGTGCACTGCTCTATACCGTCGGTGTAATCCAATACCTAAGAAGTGAAATCATTGATTATAAGAATTCCGATTTTGTGGTAACCGCACGTTCCAAAGGGGTTCCGGAGAAAACGGTATATTCCAGGCATATTTTCCGTAATGCCCTGTTGCCGGTCGCATCTTCCATGGGATATGAAATTGCATTCCTGCTCAGTGGTTCCATCTTTATTGAAAATGTCTTCTCCTATCCTGGGATGGGAAATCTATTCCTAGAATCTATTTTACGAAGAGATTATGCCGTGGTAAATGCTTTAATCATCCTCTTCGCAGTACTAACGGTACTTGGAACCCTGCTATCCGATATCATCATGTCCATAGTAGACCCTCGAATCCGAATTAAATAGGAAAGGAGTCATTAAAGTGGAGAAAAAGAAAGAAGCAGCAATCCTTGATACCAAAGTGCAAGCCGAAAAAAATGCATATACTCAACCCCCATCTTTCGCAAGGTTGGTATGGAAGGAAATCCTGCATGATAAATTTGCACTGGTATCCTTTCTTCTATTTTTAGCAATTATGTTCACTGTTTTTATTGGATCCAATTATGCAGACGCCAGCGAAGTTGTCAAAGTGAATTTAAAATTAATGAATCAGCCACCTAGCAAAGAATTTCCACTGGGAACGGATGCTTCCGGACGTGATATGCTAACGCAACTCTTTTTGGGAGCTAGAAACTCAATCCTAATTGCTTTTGGCGTAACAATCCTGTGCGGTATCATTGGTATCTTTGTTGGTCTTGTATCAGGCTTTTACGGCGGAAGAATTGACAATATCATTATGAGAATCCTAGACTTTTTAGCGATGCTGCCTACACTCATGTTTATAATAGTCATTGTTTCGCTCATTCCCAAATATAATGTATTTACATTTATCATGGTTATGACCGCATTTGGGTGGATTGGAAAGGCCAGGTTAATCCGTGCTAAAACTCTGCAACAAAGTAGTCTTGATTATGTGCAGGCATCCAAGACTTTAGGGACCAGAAATATTGTTATCATGTTCCGCGAGGTACTTCCCAATATTGCCTCACTCATTATTGTAAACTTAACTTTAAATCTGGCAGCTAATATGGGTCTGGAAACCGGATTAACATTTTTGGGATTTGGGCTTCCATTTAATACCCCCAGCCTGGGAACTTTAATACGATATGCTTCCATTCCTGAAAATATGCAAAAAAGGTATTGGCAATGGCTACCTGCATCCTTACTTATCGTAGTAATGATGCTTTGTATAAATTTTGTTGGGCAGGCTGTAAAACGAGCAGCGGATGCCAAACAACGCGTTGTATAAATAATCCAAAAAGGAGGAGAATCAGTATGAAAAAAGTATTCACCATGTTCCTGTTGGTTGTTTTAATTGCTTCTGCATTCTATGGTTGTTCCAAGAGCAAAGACAATACCAACACCCCAACATCCCCATCTTCCACCAGTGATGAAAAGGATGTAAAGAACGAGAAAGAAGATTCCAAGGAAGAATCCCAGGCTGAACCGACTGCAGCCCCGCATGAGCAAGCTGTGGAACAGGCTGCCCTTTTTCCGGAAGAAGTAGTAAACAATAACCCAAGCATAGAAGGCGGAACACTTAAAGTTGCATTGGTTGCATCCTCTGCTTTTGCAGGTGTATTAAATCCATGCTTCTATGAAGATAATTACGATGCGCAAATTTTAGACTGGTTTACTGAACCAATCATTAGTTATGACGAGAACTTTGTTGCAGACCAAGATGGTGCAGCAACCTATGAATATGATGTAGATGCCAAAACAATTACCTTACATATGCGCGAAGGTGTGAAATGGCATGACGGTGAGCCGGTAACTTTGGATGACTTAGTATTTGCATATGAAGTAATCTGCCATAAGGATTATCAAGGACTTCGTTTTGGCGAATCGGAATTGAATGTGGTAGGTGTAGAGGAATACCATGCAGGTAAAGCAGATAAAATATCCGGATTAGAGCTATCGGAAGATGAGATGACCTTAACCATACATTTTAAGGAATTCTATCCGTCTATCCTAGTAGGTGGTTTCTGGACCAACGCGATTCCAAGACATTACTATGAGGGTATTCCTGTAAAAGAAATGGCTGCTCATGAAAAAACCCGTACTAAACCAATTGGCTTTGGTGCCTTTAAAGTAAAGAATATTGTACCGGGAGAATCCGTAGAATTTGAACGCTTTGATGATTATTGGAGAGGCAAACCGAAATTGGACGGTGTTGTTGTTACGGTAGTAAATCCGGATTTGGTGCCTGCCGCAATGCAGGAAGGAAGATTTGACGTAGCTGAATTTAGTACACAGCAATATCCTAATTATATGAATCCAACAAATTATCAGTATATCGGATATGTACAGACAGTATTTAGCTATACCGGTTTTAAACTTGGTAAATGGGATTTTGATAAATCTGAAAATATCTATAATCCAAAATCCAAGATGGCAAACCTCAACCTACGAAAGGCAATCGGTTATGCCGTTGATAATGATACTCTGGCAAAAAACATCTATAATGGCCTTCGCTTCTTAGCAACGACGGTAATCACTCCAAGACATGGTACATATCAACACAAGGGCTTGGAAGGCTATACCTATAATCCGGAGTTAGCAAAACAACTTCTGGATGAGGCCGGCTTTATTGATATTGATGGTGACGGTTACCGTGAAGATCCAAACGGTAAACCATTTACCATCACATGGGCTACTATGGATGGTGAAAATGCAGATATCATTGCCCAATTTAAGATTCAATGCTGGGCTGATGTAGGCTTACGGGTAGAGCTCTACAATGGCCGTTTAACCGAGTTTAATGCTTTCTATGAGGCAGTAGAAAACGATGATCCGGCAATTGATATGTATGATGCTGCATGGCAGACAGGATATGATCCAAACCCTGCATCCTTATGGGGACATTTCTCTCCTGCTAACTACACCAGATATACCAGCGATACCTTTGATGCTATCATCAACGATATCTCATCCGATAAAGCATGGGATAGCGAATTCCTTAACCAAAGATACCATGATTGGCAGGAAGCATTCTTTGAAGAAGCCCCTGCAATACCAACCCTTTGGAGAATTGGAATCATCGCTGTTAACAACCGTGTGAAAAACTACAACACAACTGCATCCGATATCGAGCAATCCAATCATTTGATCGAACTCACTGCCCCAGAACCAATCCAATAACTGACCTCCTAATCCGATTGGTATTTGCTACAAACCGCGAATAAAGTAAGGGTAAGCATCCTATATAAACCCGGGATGCTTACCCTTTTCATCTCACATTATGCCATTAACGTATATCCCAAGGAAGTGGGAACGTGTTACGAATATAATCTGTTACCGCTTCCTTGTATACAGTCTAGATTCAATCATCATTTATACATAAATTTAGTATATCCTAAGAAAGAAGAAACAGATTACAATGAGCAACTGTATGCAGTCGTCGGTACTAAGGCTGCGTATTTTGCAGCCTTAGTACCGCTACGTACTGCATTCAAGCGAGAGCGTGTTGCATATGTAATCTGTTTCTTCTTTCTTGTACATAACCTAGAATAAGAGTTATTCACTTCGCAGTGCATCAATCGGATTCAACTTTGCCGCCTTATTCGCCGGCATATACCCAAATCCAATACCGATTGCTGCAGACACTCCAAAAGCCAACAGAATGGAATTCCAGGTAGGTGCCGCCTCAATTCCAAAGGCATTGCCGAGTAGCCCCGTCAGGAGATATCCAAAGAAGATTCCTATCGTTCCACCTAAGCAACTAATAAATGCTGCTTCTATCACAAATTGGCTCATGATATCCCGTCTCTTTGCTCCTATTGCCTTCCGTATACCGATTTCCTTCGTTCTTTCTACTACGGATACCAGCATGATATTCATGATACCGATTCCTGCAACCAACAAACTGATTCCTGCAATTCCCCCAAGTATGGAAGATAGCATTGAAGTCATAGAGTCAATTGCATCCAATAACATCGTCATACTACTGATAAAATAAAGATTTTCGTTCTTCATAATTTCATAGAGGAAGGTATCCAATACATCTTCCCCCTGTTCCACCATATCTGCATTATGGGCTGCAACAATATAATTCGATATTTTTGATGTTCCCGCCAAACGTGCTGCATTGGAATAAGGAATGAAAATTACATCATCACTGGAACCTTCTTTCGAATCCGCTTTCTCCTCTTGAATACCTACAATCTCATAAACCTGTCCATTGATTTTTAAAGTATCTCCAACGGATACTTTCCCATCAAATAGTTCTTCTACGATATAGGTTCCAATAACACAGGCATTATAACGATTTTTAATGTCGGCATACTGAATAAAACGTCCTGCGGACAACTCCAGATTATATAATTCAAAATAGTCTTCTCCTACACCGTTAACCGTAGTAGTCATGGAAGTGCTGCCGTTTTTAACCGTGTATCGGGAACTCACATTGGGTGATACCCCCTGAAATAGGTTGCTGTTCTCCTTTACGAATGCATACATTTCATCAACATCAACGTAGCGTGTATCGGTACTGGACACATTTACCGTAATCAAATTGGTACCAAGATCCGAGAAGGTAGAAACGACATAATTCGTAACTCCATTAACCAATCCTACCAATGTAATTACACTGCCAACACCGATAATCATTCCCAGCATTGTAAGAAAAGAACGTAACTTACTTCCCCATATACTCTGAAACGCTAATTTAAATGATTGACTAATTTTCATGTTTACCTCATTTCTGTGATGCTCTATATTCTTCTACGCTTTGGTCAAAGATTATCTTACCATCCTTAAGCCCCACAACTCTTTTTGCTTGCTCTGCTACATTGCGGTCATGCGTAATTAGAACAATCGTATTCCCATTGGCATTCAGTTCTTTTAAGAAATTCAAAAGCTCCTCGCTGGTCTTAGAGTCTAAAGCACCCGTTGGTTCATCTGCCAAAATCAAAGATGGATTTCCTGCCAATGCACGGGCGACCGCTCCTCGCTGTTGTTGACCGCCGGAAAGCTGATTCGGGTAGTTTCTCCATTTATCTTCCAGTCCTACTTTACGCAGTGCTTCCAAAGCCAGTTCTTTTCTTTGCTTCTTACCATAACCTGCGTAAAGAAGTGGCAATTCTACATTTTCAAGTAGGTTCTGCTTAGGCAGCAGATTATACTGCTGGAAGATAAATCCGATCAGGCGGTTTCGCACATCTGCCAGTGCATCTCCTTTCATTTTACTTACATCATTTCCCTTCAGAATATATTGCCCGGAGGTGGGTGTATCCAATGCACCAATGATATTCATTATCGTTGATTTTCCGCTGCCGGACTTACCAACAATCGCTACAAATTCACCTTCATATATGGTGAGATTGATACCATCATTAGCACGTACTTCGTTATCACCCATTTTATAAATTTTATAAATATCAATCAACTGTATCAAAGGTACTCGATTTTGTTCCATGGTTTGCATACTCTGCATTTTGGGTACCTCCTATTATCTGCCATTAGGTCTAACTTGCACATTCTGAGACCTCATTGGGGCTCTATCGCTACGTTGAAATTGTGCATTATTTCCACGCATAGGAACTGTTCCAGGTCCAAATTCCATAATCATTCCTTGGGTTCCCGCGTTTCGTTTGACATAAACCTCTTCATCACCATGTAAACCGCTTATAATTTCAATAAAATCCCCATCGGTTAAGCCGGTTTCTACCTTAACTTCTCTAAACCCAGCCGGAACATCTCCTACCGCCTCAGTAACGCTTGGATCAACTACATAAACAACATCTCCCCGCATCAGCGCTTCTGTAGGAACTGCGATGACATTTTCTTTTCTTTCGATAATGATTTCCCCAGTTACATTCATTCCCGGTAGTAAATTACCTCGATCATTAATGCGAACGGTAACCGGATATTGCGTTACACCACCGCTGGATGAACTCTCCAGGCTTACATTGGTGACAATTCCTTCAAATTCGAGGTCTTCGAATGCATCCGCCGTAATTTTCACCTTCTGTCCGGCTTTTACATCCGTAACATCCAGTTCATCAACATACATATCAAATTTTACTGCGGATAAATCATATATGGTACAAAGGATGGATCTTGCTGCAATGGTATCTCCTGCCAATGCTTTCTTGCTTACAATTTGGCCTGAAGTTGGAGCTGTGATGCTATAATCCTCTTTCATCTCAAGAATATCCTCTAGGGATTTCTTAGCATCATCAACTTGATCGGCAGCCGCTTCCATGCTATCCTTTGCATTTTCCATAGCATCTTCTGCAGCATCCAATTTACTTTTATAAGGGTCCAACTGATTCTCTATAGCATCTTGCTCCATGGTTAAAATAACATCCCCCTTATGAATAACGCTTCCTTCCTCTATAGGAAGTTTTTGGATCTTACCAACCCTATCGGCAATAATTACAGATTGTGTTATCGGGGTAAATTTGCCTTCTTCACTACTATAGATATCGCCTATCTTAGCTGTAGCGATGCTATCCGATGTTAACCCACCGGGATTTTTTACTTCTATAGTAACTTTGTTAACTAGGCGATTCCCTGCTAATACTTCATCAATCTTACTTACCTTTGTTACCTTACCAGTCAATGTCTCAAAACTATCTGTTAAAGTGATTTCTGCTTTCTTACCAACAAGACTTTGATCCACTTGTGATGCATTAAAAGGTAATTCAATAACCATGATACGATTATCATAAATTTCTGCAATTTGACTTCCATTTTGAATCGTATCGCCTTCATCAACATATAAAGTTTTAATAATTCCTGCTTCCTCTGCAAGCAGCTTTCCATCACCATAATCGTCTAAGGCATCATTGTAATCTGCCAACGCTTTCTCATAATCAAGGACAGCATCATTATATCGTTTTTCCGCTTTGATAAAATTCTTTTCTGCTCGATTAACATTGGTTTGTGCACTTGATATCTTATTATCCAGCTCATCCGTTGCAATTTGATACAGAATCTGGCCTTCCTCAACATAGTCTCCTTCTTCAAAATCTGCTGCAATAATTTCTCCCTCTACTAAGGTAGTTACTTCATAAGTATTCAGGGGAGCTATCGTACCTGAGGAAGAAATCACTTTCTCTATATCCCTTCTTTCTACCTTTGTAGTCGTGCTTGCCTTTAAAGCTGCTAATCCGGCTGCAAACGTATTGGTAACTCGGTTTATCGCAAATCGAACTGCCATAATTACAACGACAATAATACTAACAATGACTATCAGTTTTTTCCATCGAATCTTTTTGAGTAATTTTTTCATATATAAACCATGCCTTTCATAACAATGCTTATCTAATTTCAGCAATAATAACACGTACTCTACCACCATAAGCCGGCTCTTTATCATAGTAAGCACTTAACTTATATTTGGATAGATTCGATATTTTATCAATCGTAGTTGCCACGTATTTTCCATCATTAAAGAGATATACGTCATAATCTTCAGCTAACGGATATTTCTTTGCTGTATCTTGAACATAGGTAGAATTTAATGCTTGAACCGATACTTTTGTCAAATTTTTAATTTCTACCAACTCATTATCAATGATTAAAAAGCCTTTCGGCCCAATCTCTGTATCATAATCGGATACGATATCGCCAACAATACTGCCGGCTTTGCCACCAATCAAGTAGCTGTAGGTATAAGCATTGGACATCGCATTCATTGGATAGGTAAATTCGGTTAAAATTCCGTAATCATAAGTATCTCCTGTGACATTGTCAAGAATCAGTTGTGTGATCGCACCTCTCTCATTCTTCTCAGAATAAAGAACCATATCCCTATTTATCCTTACATTTGCCAATCTGGTTGGGTATATATTAACATATTTATTTTCATTGATATCTAATATCTTTACATTGGATGCAAGAGGTGTATTGCCAAGATAATTTCCATCTGCGCTAAATAGATAGTCATTTATTCCAGGTTCATGGCTGCCGATCATATTTACCGAAGTTTTACCATCAGAATAAGTAACACGAACCAAAGCGCCCTTATACATATTTAACATCGTATTATCGTAATGTACTTTATGCTGATTGCCTGCTGCATTCACAATCACAACATAGTCGCTTACAGTCAGGATACCATTCTCATCCTCTATCAACTCCGTACCTTTTTCCACTGCAATACCGGTAATTGAAGTATCATAATCATAGGTACTTATCACAGAAGCTATTGCGTCATTCTTACCTAAAAGAAGCGTTACGACATCCCCCTTCTTAACACTTCCCAGCGTAGAAAACTCCATGGAAGCTTCTGAGGTCTCAAAAGTATATTCCTTCCCGGCAACCTTTACCGACTGCGGATTGATACTATCCGGATAAATCTGTTCTAAAGTACCGGTTACTTTATTGTCATAAGCCCATATCGTTTCCAAATCCTCCGAGTAATAGATCACATCATAGTCTTGAATGTCCTTGATGCTTGATCTCATGTCATCCAGATAAATTGATGCGTTGGTTAAAGAAAATGGAATATCGGATTTCCAGTCTTCATCTACAATGATAGGACCTTTCAAATCATTATTAATAATCGACATATAATCGATATTCCCTTTGGCATCAACGGTATACCCCAAGGTCTGCGCATATATTTTGCCATCCTTCGTTGTTGCACTAAGCAAATTGTAGAACAGGTTATTGCAATCATTAACCGTTAGATATTGCGTTCTTGTTTTCTTGATATTCTTATCCAATCCCTTCGATTGGTAGAGCGCCATCTGGCCATTGAGAATATTGCCACTAAAGTCTTGATTGGTATACCCAAGCAAAGAGATGACACCTTTCACAGCTTCCTGTAGAGTTATGCCTTTCTCCGGCTTAAAGTTTCCATCAAGATAGCCGGACATCCATCCATTATTAATCGCCGTTTGTATGTATGCTGCTGCCCAATAATCCTGTTTAACATCACCATATAAAGATACATTCGTATCCTTTGCTACCTTTCCTTTGTAGATGGATGCATTTACTAAAAGCTGCGCAAATTGACCTCGATTTACGATATCAGAACCATTGCTTAGATATCCTTGATCTGTTTTCATGATGCCAATGGATTTCATGATTTGATTTACAGTATCCGATTTTGCGGATATCCTATTTGCTGCTATAGGACCTGATACCGCCATTGCGAAACTTACTGCTATCATCAGTCCTGCGATAAATTTCTTTCCCATTCTATTCTCCTTTAACTTAATTTTATCTTTTTTTGATAAATTCCATTATATTCTATCTCAGAAAAGTGAATATTCTGTGATTGCAAAATTAAAATTGGATGAACTCTTTCTAAAAAGCGGATTAAAAAATTATCCCAGAATCCCTCTAATACTGAGTTGTTCTGGGATATAATAATTTATCTTTCCAATACTATGTCCTTTGATGGTCTTTTCGATTATGAAATATAAACCAACTATTAAAATAATAAATCCGATTTCTTTTTAAGTAATCTAGCTCCATTGACAATTAAAAAAATTCCTGAAGTAATTCCTGCTACGATTAGCAGAATTCCCGTGACTAAATTCCAAACTCCAACGGATTTCATGGTGTTATAGATTTTTTCCATCATTTTTATTCCTCCTTTATGCACGCCTAATTTATATCCTAAATTGCGTAATTGTATTTCACATTTAACTTTCTTTTAACCACTACTATTTTACCACGCTAAGGTATATTATACAATTGCATCGATATCCTGTATCTATTAACCTTCCATAATTTTCACATATGCTTTGCGTATTCTAGGTCCATCGAACTCCATAAAATAGATTCCTTGCCAGGTACCAAGAAGCAATCTTCCATCCTCTATAATAATCGTTTCAGAAAATCCCATGATACTCGCTTTAATATGTGCTGCTGAATTCCCTTCCATATGAAAATATCCATCATTCATAGGTACGATTTTATTTATTTCCATCGTGAAATCACGAACAACGTCCGGATCCGCATTCTCATTAATTGTTATCCCTGCTGTTGTATGAGGAATAAAAACGACACAGATACCTTGTTTTACTCCGCTTTCCTTAACTATATTCTGTATTTCTTTTGTGATATCAATCATAGCCACAGGCTGTTCCGTTTTTACACCTAAAGTATATATTTGCTGCATGTTGTAATCTCCTTTTCGTTGTATTTCCTAAGTATATATAAATATATCCATGGATTTTACAATAAATAGTAATGCTTTTCTTTTATCATATAGTATTGGCCTAAATATTTCAATTCAAAATTCCAATCGGTATTTTATTTCCGTTTCCATTCGATTAGGTACATTTTTATTTCAATCCGTCTCAAATACAAATTTTACAAATACCGTCCAATATGTACTCACCTTGACAAGTTTGTCCTATCTATGTTATATTTAGCAACAAGGCATAAAATTTGGTCTATGGAAATCTATTTTCTCATTGAAAGGAATTTAATCATGACGGACAAAAATCCTATTGTAACAATCGAAATGCAGAATGGTGATACTATTAAAGTTGAGCTGTATCCGGAGATTGCTCCTAACACCGTTAGAAATTTTATCACCCTGGTGAATCAAGGATTCTATAACGGACTAACCTTCCATCGTATTATCCGTGGTTTCATGATACAGGGTGGATGCCCGGAGGGAAGCGGGATGGGCGGTCCCGGCTATTCAATAAAAGGGGAATTTACTTACAATAATTTTAAGAATGATCTTAAGCATGAACCAGGTGTTATATCCATGGCAAGATCCCAGCATCCGAATTCCGCTGGTTCTCAGTTCTTTATTATGCATAAGGCTGCTCCCCATTTGGATGGCTCCTATGCTGCTTTCGGTAAAGTTATTGAAGGAATGGATGTTGTAAATACAATAGCAGAGACAAAGACGAACTACGCCGATGCTCCGCTGGAACCACAGATAATGAAGAAAGTTACTGTAGAAACTTTTGGTTTAACTTATGAGGAACCTGAGAAAATCGATCGGTAAACCCAACAAGCAAAAGGATTGGCAAGCCAATACACTTGTCATGAATACAAAACCTCCAAATGTAAGGAAACATACATTTGGAGGTTTTTATATTAAGTCTGAAAACAGCAATACCGGCTACGATGTCTATTATGTTACATACGCTCCGGAGCTTCCATTCCGATTAGATCAATGCAGGTAAGAAGTACTTCCAGAACCAAGGTAATTAATGCAATCCAGGATGCTTGCTGCTTCTCGTCTTCCTCAGCAATAATCTTTGTATCATGGTAAAATCCATTGAATGCATTGGCCAAATCATAAATGAATTGGCAGATACGATTTGGTGCCATCTCTTTATAAGCAAATTGAATCATTTCATTAAACTTCGTCAGTTCCAGCATCAATTCCTGTTCATAATTTGAAACTGCCGGAAGGATTACCGGATTATCCGGAAGCTTCTTGCCCATTTCTGCATATTTTGCAAGGATTGATTTAATACGAACAATCGTATAAAGAATATAAGGTCCTGTATTACCTTCAAAGGAAGTGAATCGGTCCACATCAAAGATATAGTCCTTCGATACCTGATTGGATAGATCTCCGTATTTTAATGCTGCAACTCCAACCTTTTCCGCAACCTCTTTCGCTTCCTCCTCGCTCATATTACGGTTTTCTAAAATCTTACGGTATACTTCATCCGTTACGTTTTTAATAAGGTGTTCCAGGCGCATAACACCGCCTTCCCTTGTCTTGAAAGGCTTACCGTCCTTCCCGTTCATCGTACCAAAACCAATAAAGTTAAGTTCGGTATCTTCCTTAACCAGCTTTGTCTTTCTAGCGCAGCGGAATACCGTCTCAAAGTAGAGTTCCTGACGCTTATCTACGATATAGATAATCTGATCCGGATGGAACAATTTCATTCTTTCCACAATAGTAGCTAAATCCGTGGTGTTATAAAGCGCGGAACCATCCGATTTCAGAATCATGCAAGGCGGTATCTCCTTCGTATCGGTCTCTTCCTTTACATCAACAACAAGGGCACCCTCGCTGATTCTTGCATAATTATTATCTTTAAAGTACTGAACCATATCAGGAATGTAAGGTTGCGCATCGCTCTCTTTTTTCCATAGATCGAATGAAACATTCAGCTTTTCATATACTTTCTTTAAGTCAGAGATAGAAACATTAAGAATATGATTCCAAAGCGCAGTATATCCTCTATGTCCATTCTGGAGCAGGTAAGTAATCTGCTTTGCTTCTTCTCTGAATTCCGGATTCTCTTTGGAATATGCGCTGGCAGCAGGATAAATTTCTTCCAATTCTGAAATTGTAAAAGGTGCTTCCTTTGGATATTCTCCTTCGAAAGTTTCATCAAAATATACCAATTCCGGTTTTCTTTGGCGTAATCCTGCGATAACCAGCCCCATCTGCGTACCCCAATCACCAAGATGGGCATCACCGATTACTTTATTACCCATGAAGCGCATGATACGTTTGATGCTCTCACCTATAATAGCGGAACGCATATGTCCAACATGGAGCGGCTTTGCAATATTGGGTCCGCCGTAGTCGATGATTACTGTCTTTGGATTTGCCTCCTTTTCACAACCGAAGTTTTCTTCCTGCTTCATCTGATTAATATACTCTGCCAAAAACTCATCGCTTATGGTAATATTAATAAATCCCGGCATAATCGCCGTAATTTCTTTAAATTTTTTATTATTCTGAAGAAGCTCAACCACCGGTTGTGCGATATTCATAGGTGCAGTCCTATATTGCTTTGCTGCAGCCATTGCGCCATTGCATTGATATTGGCAAAGGTCCGGACGATTAGAAATCGTAACAGTACCATATTTCTCATCAAATCCCTTTTCTACAAAGGCTTGTTTCACTTCATCTGAAATCAACTCAAGGATTGTTTTCATTTTAACCTCCAATTTACTTCTAAACTAAACAATACTTTATCATATGTGGTCATAATTGTCATCAACCGAAAATAATTTTTCTATAATTATACACGAAAAAGGTAGTATTTAGCCATATGCATTTCTTTTTATAATTTTTTTTGCACAAAGCAAAAGAATTTTACAAAGAAAGCATACAAAACATGGTAATATTCGGTTAAATTAATAAATTATTTCCAATATTTTTAAATAATGACTATATTTTTTTGGAAATTTGTTGTATATTAGATGTATAGTCTTTAACAAAAGAAAAGGAATCCATTTGTATTGGGGTAGCAATCTGAGTTCATGAAAGGAGAAAAATAAATGTTCGGGCAGTATTTTGGACGATATTTATTGGAAAAAAATAAAATATCTCAAGAAGTATTTAATGATGTTGTTACGCTTCAAAAGTCCAGCCCAGCAAAATTGGGGGTTATTGCTGTGGCAGAAAAGTTATTAACAGCAAAGCAAGCTGATGAAATTAATGAGCTTCAGAAAAGGATGGATCTTCGCTTTGGTGACGTAGCAATTGAAAAGGGTTATCTACTATCAGAGGAAGTCACCTACCTTCTTAATAAGCAGGGAAACCCGTATATCAAATTTGTACAAACTATGACAGAGAACCATATTCTAACCATCGAGGAAATCGAGCAATATTTGGAGGAATTCAAAAAGGAATATGGATTTACGGACAATGAAATTGACTGCTTAAAGTCCGGTGATATTGATCGAATTATTCCTATCTTTGTGGATGTTGATTCCCCTTTCCTCTGTGAATGCGTTAGCTTAACCATACGAAATGTCATACGGTTCATTCATCATGAAACCGTACTACAGAAATCCTATGTGGAAAACAAATATACCTTTGGTAATCTGGCCTTCCAGCATATGCATGGAGATCATCAGATCTTCGTTGGTTTTGCTTCTAAAGAAGACGAATTACTAAATATTGCAGAACCCTTTGCAAAAGAATCTTTTCCGTACTTAGATGAGGACGCTTTTGACTCCATATGCGAATTTATTAATTGCAGTAATGGATTATACGCTTCAAAACTTAGCCAGGAAAATGTACAGATTGATATGGCTCCTCCAATGTTTAGTAAAAACAAAAAACTTATTACAGACGGGGAATTCATTATCGTTCCAATGTTATTCAACGGTGCGCATGTAGATCTAATTGTTGCTGTTAATAGCAATGTCAATATAGTTTAGGGGGTATTGCAATGGCCAAAGTTTTTATCGTTGATGATTCTAAAACTTCTCGTAAAATTCTGAAGAATATCCTGTTGGATGCAGGACATGAGGTTATTGGGGAAGCTGTAAACGGAAAAGAAGGTATTGAAAAATACCAAGAACTTCATCCTGACATTACAACGATGGATATCACAATGCCGGAAATGGACGGTTTGGAGGCATTAAAGCAAATCAAGGAATATGACAGCAATGCCAAAGTAATCATGGTTACCGCTGCAGGGCAAAAGTCAAAAATGGTGGATGCTATTAAATATGGTGCTGCCGAATTTCTTACAAAACCTTTCGTTGCAGAGCAAATCATTGATATTTTAAAGAAAGTCATTTAAATAATATCGTAAGAATAACTTTTAACCCATTTCATTATCACGAATATCAATACATAGAAAAGGCAGACAAATATCAATCGATATCTGTCTGCCTCCGCTTAAGTACCGATGGCGAAAAACTTCTGCATTTCTATTGAACAGGCATAATAATAGCCGCAATGATGTATAATAGTACGCCAAATCCACCAGCCAAACTGAATACTACCCAAAGCAAGCGAACAATCGTTGGGTCCAAGTTGATATACTCTGCAATTCCTCCACATACACCGCAAACCATTTTATTCGTTGATGAACGATATAATCTTTTCTGTTCCATATATATTCTCCTTTCCTATAGCCCTAATTCTATATTACCTAAATTCTCCATGAAATCAATAGTTATTTCTCCAACATCACATTTAATATCCAAATGATTTCCCACTTTATTGTCAATTCTTCTATGCTGCGCCATTCCATCCTGTCTTTCACCATCAATTGTTATCGTACCAACATTATTAACAATATCATAGGAGTAGTCTTCCCATTTTCCAAATAAATTAATAATTACACTTCCTACGTTATTCTCAATTTTGCTCTTTCCGGTTATGATTCCGTCTATCTGAACTTTACCAACGTTACAATCAATCATAACATCATTGGCAGCAATCTGTTTAACAATCATATGACCGGCACCCACATGGTAACTTGAATTTTCCGTCACTTGTAGTCTCCCAATTTCCAATAAACCTGCATCCACGGAGAAGGTTCCCTTTCTGGCATTAATCGTATCCGCCTTAACATCACCCGCTTTCACCTTCAATGTAATATTTTCTGCCCGGAAATCCTTGGGTATGGTAATAATCATCTGTGGTACGATATCCCTTTCAAAAATATTTCCCTTAAGGATCAAACTAAGGTCAATGAAGGAAAGCCAATTTTTATAAACGTCTTTAATATACCAGGTCCCATTTTCTACATAGGACTCAAATTTCTCATTGAACAGATTTTCACCTTGAATTCGAAACTCTTCTCCTTCCACAATTTCCACATTGCCATAAGCGATATCAATATTTAAGCGATATATATTCTCGTAAGTCTCGTCGATGGAATATGTGGGAAGTTCAAAATCATGATCTGTTCTTATTATAAAGGATAGGAGAAGCAATCCTAATCCAAATACGATTGCTAATATTCCTATTCCTAACCAAATCTTTGAAAATGTTTTCATGCCATCACGCTCCTATTCTCAAATGGCAGCCTGCATATTTTAACGATATCTCGAATGATTGCCGGAAAAATCGTCTTCCCGATAAAAACTGTTAGCATTACAAATAGCATGCCTGTACCGAGACTTAGCAAACCTATACCGCATAAGAAGAAGCCGATGAATGGAATGCCCAATTTAATAATTCCGGCAATAATAAGAGCAGTACCCAATCCCATCAAGGTTAATCCAGCGATTCCAAATCCAACAAATAAAGCTAATATTGTACCAAGGATTGCAACCGCAAATCCAAAGGCAGTAGCTGCAGCAGGAATTCCTATAGGGATAGCCAGAATGCATAAAAGAATAATCCATCCTATTTTCGTGTTACGCTTATACTGTTTCTGTTTGTGATCATTTTCATTCTGGTTACCACTTTGCTGATAAACACCATGTTGATATCCGCTTTGCTGTTTTGCACTATTCTGATTGGTGCCATCCTGATTCTGTTGTTCCACCTGCTGGTAGTAATATCCTGAATTATGCTGACCTGCAAATTGCTCATTCTGATTTTCTTTCCTATTCTTCGATGGATTTGCCTCTGTATACTGGTCACCTGAATCTTTCATACTACCGGAATTAACAATCTCATATTTATCCTCCATTAGGATCGTATCCTGGTACCCATTCTCCGTAAAATATCCCCTGCTTTCCGGTTTTGTATCATTTCCATCCAAATCAGCTTTGATAATCGCTGCCACCTGTTCCGGTGACCCTAATTCCTTGATTACCTTTTCCTCATTTTCTTCTCCTGCATCATCAAAATAATTATTATAATATTGAAGTGCTTCCTTTCTCTCGTCTGAAGGAATATCTGAAAGTAAGCTTTCCAGCTTCTCTATAAACTCGATTCGTGACATCATCTCACCCCTCCAAATAGATTATTTATTTTTCTAGAATAATTTTCCCATTCATCACGATAGAAATTAAGTTGTACCCTGCCTTTATCCGTGATTTTATAGTATCTTCGATTTCTACCTCCGAATTCCATATCATATACTTCCAAACATTCATCCTTTTGTAACCTTCTTAAAACAGGATATAAAGTTGATTCGGAAATCTCAATCGCTTGTCGAACATCCTGTGTAATTTTATACCCATAGGTTCCATCCGCTTCCTTCGATACTACAGCTAGAACAATCGCATCAAGCAGGGCTGAACCGGTATTAAATACCATCTCCTCAACTCCTTCCAGCCAAACATATAATATTATTGTTTTAACAATACTATATGCCGTATAATATTATATGTCAATAATAATATATGAAAGAAATTCGAAAGAATTTCTAAAGATTACATTTTAACAACAAGATGAATTGATAAGCCAATTCACTTATCATGAATAAAATAATGCTGCTGACTTACATTAATCTTAGGATTTAGCATGCAAAACTTCACACAATACACAAAAAGCAAGCATACCTTTTGCGTACGCTTGCTTTTCTATTAATCAGATATCTTTTCCTATTCTTTTCTTAATTTTGCTTTTTCTTGATTTAGAGCTTGTATGAATTATTGTAACTCAAAGTATGTCTAGATTTCTTCCATTCCTACGACTTCATATCCTACTTCTTCAATTGTTGCTTTGATATCTTCATCTTTAACGTCGTCGGTTACATCAATTACTGCGGATTTTGACTCTAAACTTACCTTTACATTGGATACTCCGGCCATTTCATTTAACGCCTCGGTAACATGATTAACGCAGTGTCCACAGCTCATTCCTTCAATAAATACTTTTTTCGTCATTTTTAATCCTCCTATAAGATATTTGCTTTAAATTATTGGTATTATATATTGGTTGTTTAGCATAGATTTTCTTCATATTACATCCTATGATTTCTCTATTTTGATGGCTTAAACCTCTTTAATCGCAAAGCATTTGTTAATACGGATACCGAGCTTAAACTCATGGCTGCTCCGGCAATCATAGGGTTTAATAATGGACCTCCGAAGATGTGAAGAATTCCCATTGCAACCGGTATTCCAATGGTATTATATCCAAATGCCCAGAATAAATTTTGCTTTATATTGCGAATGGTACTCTTACTTAATTGAATTGCTGTAGGAACATCCATCAAATCACTTCGCATAAGGATAATATCGGCGGATTCCATTGCCACATCGGTACCGGAGCCAATCGCTATACCGATATCTGCCTGCGCCAGCGCAGGAGCATCATTGATTCCATCGCCGACCATTGCTACCTTCTTACCTTCCTCCTGCAGTTTCTTCACTTCATTGGCTTTATCCTGCGGTAACACTTCTGCCAGAACACGATCGATTCCCACTTGCTTTGCGATTGCTGCTGCGGTTCGTTTATTGTCACCGGTAATCATCGCAACTTCCAATCCCATCTGATGTAAACGTTTGATTGCTTTCTTACTGTTCTCCTTTACTGTATCAGCTACTGCTATGATACCGGCAAGTTTATTATCAATTGCGATATACATCGGTGTTTTACCTTCTTCAGCCAAGTTATTCGATGTATTTTCCATACCAGCCAAAGAAATGTTTCGCTCTACCATAAGCTTTCTATTCCCAAGAAGGACATGCAAACCTTCCATTGTAACTTCAATACCTTGCCCCGGTATTGCTTTGAATTGCTCTACCTTCTTAAATTCTAGCCCCTGATCCTCTGCGCCTTTAACAATTGCTTCTCCCAAAGGATGTTCGGAACCTTTTTCCGCTGATGCTGCAATTTGCAATACTTGCGCTTCTGTCGCTCCATTGGCTACGATAATATCGGTAATCCTTGGTTTCCCTTCGGTAATCGTACCGGTTTTGTCGAATACGATTGTCTGCACCTGGTGTGCTGTTTCAAGTGCTGTACCACTCTTTATTAATACCCCATGTTCCGCACCTTTTCCCGTGCCTACCATGATTGCGGTTGGAGTAGCAAGACCTAATGCACAAGGACAGGCAATAACAAGCACGGAGATAAATATGGTTAGTGAGAATACTAAGGATTCTCCACCGATAAAAAACCATCCCAATCCTGACAACACCGCCAGGGCAATCACGATTGGTACAAAGTAACCGGAGATAATATCTGCCAGTTTTGCAATCGGTGCCTTAGAACCCTGCGCATCTTCCACCAGTTTAATAATCTGCGCCAGTGCGGTATCTTTTCCGACTTTCGTTGCTTTATATTTGATCGTTCCGTTTTTATTAATACTTGCGCCAATAATTTTATCGCCTACATTCTTTTCAACAGGAATACTTTCCCCGGTCAGCATGGACTCATCTACAGAAGTGGTACCTTCTACAACCTCTCCGTCCACAGGCATCTTTTCACCAGGTTTTACTACGATGATATCGCCAACTTCCACTTCGTCAATCGGAATTTCCGTTTCATTTCCATTGCGGATAATAATTGCTGTCTTCGGCTGCAGTCCCATAAGCTTCTTGATCGCTTCCGATGTTTTCCCCTTAGATACCGATTCCAGGTATTTCCCTAAGGTAATTAAGGTAATAATAACGGCTGCCGATTCAAAGTATAAATCCATTGCATAATCATGGTTACCGCCCATAATCTGAATGGTCGCAAAGATACCATATACAATCGCCGCCAATGTACCAACCGCGATCAGAGAATCCATGTTCGGACTGCCCTTAAACAATGTCCTAAATCCGATACGGTAATAGCGCTCCCCAGCGATCACCACCGGTATGGTTAAAAGTAATTGCACTAAGGCAAAGTTCAGCGGATTCATCATAGGATCAAGCATTTTCGGCAAATGCAATCCCACCATATGTCCCATCGATAAATAAAGAAGGGGCACGGTAAAAATAGCTGAGATAATGAATTTCCTCCACAGCAATTTTCTCTCTTGCTCTTTTTTCTCCTTGTCCGCATCTACTGTAATTTCTTCTTCGATTGCTTTATAACCGGCTTTTGCTATTGCATTTTTAATATCGGAGACTCTTACCAAGGAAGGTTCATAGCTGATACTTAACGTCTCCGTGGCGTAATTTACATCCGCATTTGTAACTCCTTCCAATTTTCTGGTCGCTCTTTCTACCGCTTTCGCACAAGCAGTACAGGTCATTCCTTCGATTTTCATCGTTCGATTAACGGTATCATTCAATGCCTTATAGCCGGCCTTTTCGATTACAGTCTGAATATCTTCCAACGTTACTTTTGCTTCATCGTATACAATACTTAGTTTCTCTGTTGCAAGGTTAACATTTGATTCGGTAACGCCTTCCAATTTCCTTGTGGCTCGTTCCACTGCTTTGGCGCAGGCAGCACAGGTCATTCCCTCTATTTTTAATGACTTTGTTGCCATGTATCATACCTCCAATCGTTCTCTTATTTATCCATCAATTTTCCTAAGAGGTCAATGATTTCGTCTATCTTTTCTTGTCCTTTGTCATGTTCAATGGCCTCTATGACACAATGATTCAAATGCTGCTTTAATATTAATAGATTTGCTTTCTTCAATAGGGATTGCGCGGCTATAATTTGGTTGGATACGTCTACACAATAACGTTCCTCTTCAATCATTTTGATAATTGCCTCAATTTGCCCCTTCGCAATCTTTAAAGCTTTCACTGCATTCTTTTTCTCATTATTCATTATATCTCTCCCTCACCAAGAATAAGTTTTACACCCCTCCCCCGTGGGGGGTATGTATCAATCATAATACTACTTCAACTATAAGTCAACTATATTTTTTAGTAATCTCCTATTTGGGAAATCTTATTGTAAAGCAGCTGCCTTCATTCACCTTACTCTCCACTTTAATTGAACCTCCGTGTGCATTCACAATAGACTTAACAATGGCAAGACCAATACCGGATCCACCGGTTAATCGGTTTCTGGATTTATCCGCCCGGTAGAATCGTTCAAAGATATAAGGTAAATCTTCCTCCGGAATGCCAATCCCCTGATCTCTTATGGCAAAGCCGGCATGCATATCTTCTTCAAACACTTCCATTGTAATCGTTTTGTTAGGCTCTGAATACTTCATCGCGTTCGAAAGCAAATTCACAATTACTTGCGTAATTCTATCCTGATCCGCGTTTATTTTCACACTTGGCCCGGTAATCACTACTTTTATATTTTTACTTTGCAATTCCTTTTCAAAAGTCTGAACTGCTTTATTCAATAAATCATTGAAACAAATCTCTGATTTATCCAGTTGCAAAACTCCATTCTCAACCCTTGAAAGATTTTCCAGATCATTGACCAATGTTCCGATTCGCGTGATTTCTTCATAACAGCTTTGCAAACGCTCCGTTGACGGTTCCCAAATTCCCGCAATCATTGCTTCCATATGGGATTGCAGAACTGTTATTGGTGTCCTTAATTCGTGTGCCACATCTTCCGTTAGTTGCTTCCTTAGCTTATCCATACTTTGCAGAGAATAAGCCAAATGATTAATCGATCCGATTAGCATATCCAATTCCTCGGTATTTGCCCTTCCCTTTAGACGGATTTCATAATTCCCATCAGCAATCTGCTTCGCTGCACCAATCGTTTCTAATATAGGTCGGCTCAGACGTTTGGCAAGAATACTACCAACAACGATTGCAGAAGCAATCGCAATAATCCCAACAGAGATTAAAATCGTATTGAGCGAATCTAAGAATTTTGTATCATTTTCATTTAGAAAGAATGGACCAAAATAGCTGATTTCAACTCTGCCAATGTCCTTTCCACTATTCTTTAATGGATAGGTTGAAGCTTGAAATTCTCCCTCCAGTTGAGGATACGTAATCTCCATCCTTTCGGATATGTCCTCCATGATCCGGTTACACAAGCTCATATCATGCGCCTGAGCATCCCATAGGACATTATTATGGTTATCATATACTTTGATAATATATCCCTCATAAAGTGACTGCATTCCAATTGTCTGGATATATTCCACATTCCATTCCTGATTATTAGTATTGTATTGCCCGCTGATACTGGAATTAATGGACTGTATTTTTAATTCCTGTTGCCTTGTAATATACTGAGTAAAACGTTTATTAATAAAATAATTGGTTAACAGGATGATGGTCACAACTGCAAGAAGAACGATTAGGGATATAACGAAAGTTAATTTCGATTTTATACTCCGTTTCAATTACTTTCCTCCAAACTTATAGCCCACACCATAAACGGTTTTTATATAAATTGGATTTTTGGGGTTATCTTCTATCTTCTGCCGAATATTCTTAATATGGCTGTCAATTGTACGGTCAAATCCGTCATAATCCGTACCAAATGCGGTAATAATTAATTCTTCCCTAGTAAACACTTTATTCGGGTATTTCATTAAGGTGGTTAATATGCGATATTCATTAGGCGTCAGACTAATTTTATTTTGCTTCTTTCTTACAATCCCTGTCTCAAAATCAATGCATAAATCATCATCTCCTAAGGCCTTTACTTTCTGCATTGGGGTATAGCTTTCACCGGACCTTCGAAGTACCGCTTCCACTCTTGCATATAATGTACTTAAGCGGAACGGTTTTGTAATATAATCGTCTGCCCCAATTCCAAGACCATTAAGCATATCATTTTCACTTACTTTGGCTGTTAACATGATAATTGGTACCTTTGATTTCGTACGAAGGATTTTGCATACCTCTTCACCTGAAATTTCAGGCAGCATAAGATCCAGTATTACAAGGGATATGGTTTCCCGATCAAAAATCTCTATCGCTTTCCTTCCATTTTCAGCTGAAAGGACAAGGAACCCTTTGCTTTCCAAAAGAGATTTAATTACTTCAACAATTTTTGGTTCATCATCAATCACCAATATTTTTCTACCTGTAAAGTCCATTTTTCCCCACCTTCCCGCCTGAATTAAACTAATTTTTCCAATTTTGAAAAATCACTGTAGCTTCCGTAAGAAAATCCTTAGAGATAGTAATGGTATCTTCATCTACCGTTTTGTAATCAGAAGTGATTGGGACCGGATTGCACCCTCCTTTCGTCACTTCCACATCGTCCATTGCAAAGCGGTTACCACAGTTTTGACATACCAGGAAATCTCCTTCCTGAATGTAGTATCCTCTTCCGGAGCCAAAGCAAACCTGGCAGGTATTAAATGCCGTACGAATTGTACCATCCGGCATTTTCACAGCCAACACTTCCAAGCTGATACCGTTCATTTGAGCCGGATAAAAGGATACGGTGTCTGTTACATCACTGAGATTAATCACAACATCGCTATCTTTTACAACCGGGAAACGATTCGATTTGGAGTTTCCGTTGTTTGATTGGTTAACGTTTCTCGTTGTGAGAACAATTACAACGAGGATGAGAACGGAAATGGCAGCTACAATTATTCTTGAATTTTTCTTTGAATCTTTGCTCATATTATCTATTCTCCCTTTACATTTAAATTAATGCGTGGATAACAAAGCCATCTAACTGCTAATTAATCGATTACCGTAATATTACTTCGTATCATGCCCATCCAGCAACTATAGGGGATGGTACCGCTCTCTGTTGGTGTAAATTCAATGATATTATCCCCTGGCTTTAAATCCACTTGCAGATTATACTTAGGTACTATCATACTGTTATTACATCCGTTAATATTACTATTCTCCGCTTTTATCGTCCAACGAACAGGAATGCCTTTTTGCACAGTAATCGGTTCATAACTTCCGGAAGCTAAATTCGTTGTCACGGTTTGCACCCCATCCTCTACTTTGGCTGCCGCACTTTTCTGTGTTGTTTGCCCCGGAACCGGTAAGTAAAAACCGGATAAAGCAGTGCCGCTGCTAAACATAAAGAGTCCTAAAATCATAACTAGGACTGCGCTTACGCTTATCATTTTATTTGTAAACTTATTACTTACCAAGGAACTAAATGCTCCAAAAGCAAACATCAACGGTACCGTTCCGATACTGAATAGGAGCATGGAGAATGCTCCTTTTATCGGGCTTTCGGTAGAAAGCGCGTAGAGCTGCATTGCCTGCAAAGGTCCACAGGGCATAAGTCCATTCAGGATTCCAATATAGAAGGGACGATTGCTTTTATTCCGGGAATAAATCTTTGCTGCAAAAATCTTTGGAATCCTAGGATTTACCTTACGAAGCCATGGAAAGATGCCAAGGATATTCAATCCCATGATTACCATAAAGATACCTGCCAGAATTTGCACTAACCCCTTCATTCTTCCGGTAAAACTAATGGCTGTTCCTAGCGCTCCAACAATCCCCCCAATTAAGGTATAGGATATTACTCTGCCAATATTATACAGCATGCTTGGTCGAAGCGTCGTCTTAAATCCTTTCGCTTCCTTAACATGTGTTTTAAGTGAAACGCTTTGGGATAGGCAGATACCACCACACATAGCCACGCAATGAACGGAGCTTAATAACCCGATTACAAAAAGCATTCCATAACCCATGCCCTCTTTGGCAACTGGGAATAGGTTAAAGATATAATTTCCTCCAAAGCGGTTAATCAATACAAAAATGGAAAGTAGAATGGCAGTAATCGTTATCAGATGATAGATATCAACCTTCTTCTCTTCCTGTTTTTTAGTATCTCTCACGTGATAACCCTTATTTTCGATTGCTTTCTCAATCTGTTCCAGGCTTAGCAGATTCGGCCTAAAGGATACCTTGGCTGTTCCCTTCGAGTAACTCACCTTCACTTCTTCCAAACCCTCAAACTTTGATAAGGTTCGTTCGATTCTGTTCTCGCAATTAACACAGGTCATGCCATCAATTTGAAGTGTTACCGTAATAATATCGGTCGACATAAATACCTCCTTAATATTTCATAAATATCTTAACAGCACAATGTGAAGAGAATATGAAGAAGGCTCCATATGTAATCTTGTACATAATTTTGAAGTAATGCAAGATGAATTGGCAAGCCAATACACTTGTCATGAATTAAAAAGGCTCGATAAAATCAAATATGACCTTCAACAACATATTTTGGTGTATTTTCTCATAGCTTCGGTATTTCTCATTAAAATATAGTAATCGGTTTCTCATATGATAAAACAGAGCTGAAAAACGCAATTCCGAGCTACGCTCGTCGAACAAGTGCGTTTATTCAGCTCTTTATCATATTCGAAACCGTTAACTATATTTAAGACTCGAAATAAGGCGCTATTCTGAAAATACTCCACAATATGTAATTCGAGGAGATACGCCTGATTTTATCTATCAAGCCTTTCTTATTTATATTTATATTAAGACTTAGACTTTATTAAATATATTAAAACCTTGTTCAAAATAATTCTACCATATTCCCTGTGCCATCATTGCATTTGCAACTTTTTCAAAACCTGCAATATTGGCGCCTACGACATAGTTACCTTTGGCATTGTATTTTGCTGCAGCAGCATCAATATTATGGAAGATATTAACCATGATTTGCTGCAACTTAGCATCCACCTCTTCGAATGTCCAACTAAGTCTTTCGCTGTTTTGCGACATTTCCAATGCAGAGGTTGCTACACCACCGGCATTCGCAGCTTTTCCGGGTGCAAATAAGACACCATGCTCCTGCAGATAATGGGTTGCTTCTAAGGTAGTCGGCATATTGGCACCTTCCGCTACCGCGATGCATCCATTTTCCACAAGCATCTTTGCATCCTCAAGATGCAGCTCATTTTGCGTCGCACAAGGAAGTGCAATATCGCATTTCACTGACCATACGCCTTTTCCTTCATGATATTCGGAATTTGGTCTGTATTTCTTGTATTCCGTCAATCTAGCACGCTGCACTTCTTTGATTTCTTTTAATGCTGCGATATCGATACCATCCGGATCATATACCCATCCATTAGAATCACTTACAGTAACCACTCTTGCTCCCAGTTGCTCTGCTTTTTGCGCTGCATAAATAGCTACATTACCGGCACCGGAGATCGCAATTGTCTTACCTTTAATATCCAGTCCATTACATTTGAGCATTTCACTTGTCAGATACAGCAAGCCATAACCGGTAGCTTCCGTACGTGCCAAAGAACCGCCATAAGTAAGTCCTTTACCTGTGAATACACCTTCAAAAGAACCTGTTATTTTCTTAAACTGACCATACATATAACCAATCTCTCTTGCACCGGTACCGATATCCCCTGCAGGTACATCTACGTCAGCCCCAATATATTTATAAAGCTCGGTAATAAAGCTGGTACAGAATGCTAACACTTCGCGATCTGATTTTCCCTTTGGATCAAAATCAGAGCCACCTTTTCCTCCGCCAATGGGAAGTCCGGTCAAGGAGTTCTTAAATATTTGCTCAAAACCCAAGAATTTAATAATTCCTAAGTTAACTGAAGGATGTAAACGTAAGCCCCCCTTATAAGGTCCAATGGCATTGTTAAATTGCACACGATATCCTGTATTAACCTGTACATTGCCTTTATCATCAACCCAGGGTACCCGGAATTTAATCTGCCGGTCAGGCTCAACAAGTCTCTCCAGTAACCCTTCTCTACGATACTTATCTTCATTTGCATCAATAACTACTCTTAATGATTCTAGAACCTCTTTTACTGCCTGATGGAATTCCGGTTCTGCCGGATTTTTCTTAACCACCATTGCGATTACTTCATCAACGTATCCCATATTTTTGACTCCTTTAATTACAGTTTTACAAGCATTTATAAATACAATGCTATTTTCTAATGTTATAAATAAAAGAAACAATTAAAAGATTCCTGGATGAAAAATAGCGCATTGGTTATAAATGCGCCCATTTATTAATTTTTTATTATAAACACACATACCATATTATTCAAGTACATTTTTTGATATTTTTTTATAAATATTCACATAAACATATATTTATTAATTATGGTTAATATATTCCTGCATTATAACATTATTTATATATGTTATTTGTTCTAATTTATTACGATACCTCCGTTTCAATTATTCATTTTCTAATTCCAGGATTACCATACCATATTTTCTACCAATGCTATAAGGATTATTCAATAGATAAAATAGGCAAAACACCTTTCTTCTTTTATTTGACTTGTGTTATAATTTTGTAATGTATCTAATGCAATACGATATTGTATTTCATTAAAATGGATTGCTAGCTGCGAATTCAAAGGGTTAAGGTTGAAACAATATTTGTTTTACAGTGACTTTCATTAACGTTCTGATATAAAGGAGATTGATTATGGCTTTCGATGGTATTGTTGTTGCAAATATTGTTAGCGAGCTGAGAAATACCATACTTGGTGGCAGAATTAACAAGATTGCACAACCGGAAAAGGATGAATTAATTATTACGATAAAAGGCCAAGCGAAAGAACCGTACAAACTGCTGCTTTCGGCAGATGCCGGACTTCCTTTGGTCTATCTTACAGACTTAAACAAGACGAGCCCTCTAACAGCACCCAACTTCTGTATGTTATTAAGAAAGCATCTTTCGAGTGCTCGTATATTGGATATTACCCAACCTGGTTTGGAACGTATTATTAACTTTAAGCTGGAGCATCTTGATGAACTGGGTGACCTTCAGATTAAATATCTAATCATTGAGTTGATGGGTAAACATAGTAATATCATTTTTTGCACTGAGGATTGGAAAATTATCGATAGTATTAAAAAGGTAAATCAATTCGTAAGTTCCGTCAGGGAAGTTCTTCCTGGACGTGATTACTTTATCCCAGAGACGACGAAGAAATATAATCCTTTATCGATTGATTTTGATACGTTCAAAGATACCGTTTTAAAGAAGCCTATGCCGATCGGCAAGGCTATCTATACCAGTCTCACCGGCATTAGTCCGCTAATAGCCAATGAACTGTGCTGCCGTGCTTCCATTGATGCTTCCATGTCAGCAGAATCCATCAGTGAGACGGTTGGATTGCATCTGTTCCGCAATTTAGAGCGGCTAATGGAGGATGTGAAGGAAACTCGATTTACTCCTAACATTGTGCGTCTAAACGGATCTCCCGTGGCGTTTTCCAGTGTTACTCTGTCATGCTATATGGGCTATGACGTACAACCTTTCGATTCGATTTCCCTTCTGCTTCAGAACTACTATGCAACTAAAAGTGCCCTTTCTCGTATTCAGCAAAAGTCAGCAGATTTGCGTAAAATCGTATCAACTGCAATTGATCGTGAGAGTAAAAAATACGATTTACAACTTAAACAGCTTAAAGATACCGAGAAAAGGGATAAATACAAGGTATATGGCGAACTAATCACTGCTTACGGTTATGGATTGGAACCCGGTGCAAAGGAATTAAAAACCATCAATTACTACGATAATGAGGAAATCACGATTCCTTTAGATCCGACCATGACCGCAATGGAAAATGCAAAATATTATTTTGAAAAATACAATAAATTAAAAAGAACCTATGAAGCATTATCAAAACTTGTACAGGAAACCGCTGATGAACTGGCCCATCTGGAATCTATCCGCACGGCACTCGATATCGCTACGGATGAAGAGGATTTGGCAGATGTTAAAAGAGAACTTATGGAATATGGATATGTCAGAAAGAAGTATTCTGACAATCTGAAAGGAAATAAGAAAGCCAATACCAAGAAAACATCAGGAAAAAGCAAACCATTCCATTATATATCCTCTGACGGTTTCCATATGTATGTTGGAAAAAACAACTACCAGAATGATGAGCTTACGTTTCAATTTGCCGAAGGCGGCGACTGGTGGTTCCATGCCAAGCAAATTGCAGGTTCCCATGTCATAGTGAAAACAGGCGGAAATGAACTGCCGGATCGAACCTTTGAGGAAGCTGCAAGACTTGCAGCTTACTACTCCAGCGCCAGAAGTTCAGATAAAGTAGAGATTGATTATACCTTGAAGAAAAATGTGAAGAAACCAAGTGGCGGTAAACCCGGGTTTGTAATATACTATACCAATTATTCCATGGTTGCGACAACCGATATATCGGATATCAAGCTTGTGGAGTAAGAGAATTGAAAGGAGATCCCCGTGATTATAGCAGATTGTCATGTACATTCGGAATTTTCCAGTGATAGTAAAGCACCGATGGAGCAAATCATAGAACGAGCAATAGAACTCGGTTTGAAAAAGATTTGCTTTACTGACCATGTCGATTATGATTATCCTGCCCGTAACGGTATCGATTTCTTATTTACCATAGAAGAATATTTTGATAAGTTATCTATAATGAAAGATCGTTACAATGGTAAAATCACCATTTTAACCGGTGTTGAACTGGGGTTACAACCCCATATCCATGAGCAGATAAAATCGTTAATCAGTGTATATCCTTTTGATTTCATCATTGGTTCTTCCCATGTGGTAGATCATCTCGATCCCTATTACCCGGAGTACTGGGTGGATAAAACACCAGCGGAAGGAATTCGCAGGTACTACCAAACCATTATCGATAACTGTAAAGCTACGTCCGATTTCCATGTGTATGGACATATCGATTATATCGTGCGTTATATACCCAAAGCGTACGAATCCAGCTACCGTTACTCCTATCTTGATTACAAAGAACAACTGGATGATGTCTTAAAAACGATTATTCACAATGGGAAAGGGATTGAAATTAACACCTCCGGATATAAATACGGTTTAGGTCGCCCACATCCGGAAGCCGAAATTATAAAGCGTTACCGCGAACTTGGAGGAGAGATTATTACGATTGGTTCCGATGCCCATAAACCGGAACATCTTTGCTATGATTTTGAGATAGTTTCTGAAATGCTTGAAACACTTGGATTTACGTATTATGCAATATTCCAGCAGGGAAAACCGGTATTTGAAAAGTTATAGGATAAATGATAGAACAAGAGAATTGGCAAGCCAATTCTCTTGTCATAAATTACACCCGTCAACTAGGCTTCTGGCATAGCGACGGGTGTTATGATATCCATTTTGATTATTTTAATTTATGACAAATGCGTTACCTTGCTGTTTCGCATACGTAACACTGTCTTACTCACAAAATTACTCTTATTTGCGAATAATGGTGCCTCCACCAATAATATAGTCATCCTGATAGAATACGACCGCTTGGCCAGGAGTAATTGCTCTCTGAGGCTCCTCGAAAATACATAGCACTTCATCATCAGCGGTTTTTTTAATGGTTGCCCGTGCACCTTTATGGCTATAGCGAATTTTCGCTTCCACACTCATCTCACCGTCCAAATCTTCTATTGCCATAAAGTTTAAACGATTCGCATAGAGACGATCAGAGAATACCTCATCGGCATTTCCTATCACGACTTCGTTCGTTTCCGGTCTTAGTTCCAGGACAAATACAGGTTGTCCCATTGCTAACCCCAGTCCCTTTCTTTGTCCAACCGTATAATGAATCAGTCCTTTATGTTTACCGAGTATTTCTCCCGCAGTATTCACAAAATTCCCTGGTATTAAGCCATTGGGCTTGCCACTCTTATGATAGAATGACGTATTCTCTTTCAACCTGGATTCATTTTCATTTAAATACTGCTCAATAAACCCGGCATAGTTATTATCTGATACAAAGCATATTTCCTGACTATCCGGCTTGTTTGCTACAGGAAGCTTCATTTCTTTTGCAATCTCTCGGATCTCCTCCTTCGCAAACTCGCCTACAGGCATTAGCGTATGCTCCAACTGATATTGCGTAAGATTATACAATGCATAGGTTTGATCTTTCGCTTGCGTAACAGATTTTCTTATCGTATATCTGCCATTGGGCAATTGAATCACTCTGGCATAATGTCCGGTTGCAATATAGGCAGCGCCGATACCCATGGAACGAGCAAGCAGGGATTCCCATTTTACATATCGGTTGCAGGCAATACAAGGATTGGGAGTTCTAGCCTGCAGATACTCATGAACAAAGTAGTCCATAACATTTTCCTTAAATTCCTGCTTAAAGTTCATGACGTAGTATGGGATATCCAAAACTGCAGCAACTCTTCTGGCATCCTCAACGGCACTTAATCCGCAGCATCCTCCATTCTCCTCGAGCGTACAGACATCCTCATCCTGCCATATTTGCATTGTCACACCAATGACATCATATCCTTGCTTCTTTAATAGATATGCTGCAACTGAGGAGTCAACACCTCCGGACATACCTACTACTACTTTTTCCATACTTATCTCCATTCTAATGAAACAAAAGGAATTGAAAGGTCATTCCCTTGTAATACTGCAACTTTGATTATCTATTATCCAATGCCTTTCCTTTGACATCCGGATAATTCCTAGTATTCCGGTTCTTCCTCTTCCTCACTGATGTCATTCTTAGGCTTGGAAAGGCCTTCAATTGTAATATTATGTTTTTCTGCGTAATCCCAAAGAGCTGCATGGATAGCTTCCTCAGCAAGCAAGGAGCAATGAACTTTTACCGGTGGAAGTCCATCAAGAGCATCCATAACTGCTTTATTGGTCACTTTCAGTGCTTCCTGAATTGTCTTACCTTTTACTAATTCTGTAGCCATACTGCTGGTCGCAACTGCTGCTCCGCAACCGAATGTCTTGAATTTGCAGTCTCTGATAACACCATTTTCATCTATATCAAGATACATTCTCATGATATCGCCGCATTTTGCATTACCAACGGTACCAACGCCGCTTGCATTTTCGATTTCTCCCATATTTCTAGGGTTAGTAAAATGATCCATAACTTTTTCTGAATACATAACCGTCCTCCAATATATCTACAAATTGTATTTCTATGGTCTCTTTTTCATGAAATCTTCATACAGCGGAGACATTTGACGTAGTTTTTCTACGATTTCCTTAATCTTATCTACTGTATAATCAATTTCCTCTTCCGTATTTTCATCACATAAGGTAAGTCTTAATGAGCCATGAGCTATCTCATGAGGTAACCCAATTGCTAACAGAACATGGGATGGATCAAGGGATCCAGATGTGCATGCAGAACCACTGGATGCACATATATTATTCATATCCAATAAGATAAGCAGGGACTCTCCCTCAATAAATTGAAAGCTAAAATTCGCATTGTTGGGAAGTCTTCTCACCCTGTCTCCATTTACCCTTGTATATGGAACTTCCGCTAAAATTCGCTTCATTAACTTATCACGAAGTTTAATTTCTTTCTCGGCACGTTCCTGCATCGTAGCCATTGCAATTTCAACAGCTTTACCAAAGCCAACGATACCCGGAACATTCTCCGTACCGGCACGGCGACGTCTTTCTTGTCCGCCACCATGGATAAGGGAACGTATTTTTACACCCTTTCGGATATATAAGAAACCAACACCTTTTGGTCCATGCAATTTATGGGCGCTGGCACTTAGCATATCAATACCCAATTCGTTTACATCGATTGGGATCTGTCCAAAAGCCTGTACCGCATCCGTATGGAATAAAATATTATGTTGTTTTGCAATCTCACCAATTTCCTTAATCGGTTGAATGGTACCAATCTCATTATTAGCAAACATAACAGAAATCAGAATGGTCGTTGGTCGAATTGCTTTCTTTAATTGATCCAATTTTATAATGCCATTTTCATCGACATCAACATAGGTTACTTCATATCCATGCTTCTCAAGATACTCACAGGTATGAAGAATCGCGTGATGCTCAATTTTTGATGTGATAATGTGATTTCCCTTGGAAGAATATGCATCAGCAGTTTCCCTTAAAGCCCAGTTATCCGCTTCCGTACCACTGGCAGTAAAATAAATTTCAGAAATATCCGCACCTATTGCTTTTGCAATGATACCTCTAGCTTCATCAATTGCTTTCTTATTCTGGGAAGCAAATTCATAGATACTGGATGGATTACCGAATTTTTCAGTAAAATAAGGCAACATTGCTTCTACTACTTCCGGTCTGGTTTTCGTAGTAGCAGCATTATCCAAGTATATTTTCTTTTCCATACGTTGTCATCTCCTAATATTCATATATGATTACACTGTCAAAAGGCCTTGGTGCCAAAAGTTTAATTTTGACACTTAGGTGATTAACAAGACTGTTTCGTTATATTATCAGCGGGAACTTCGATCTGCACCCTTTTACTCTCTTCCACAAGTTCAGAAAGCATAATACCATCTACGGCTTCATTTATACTATCACTAATACGCTTCCAAACATATTTTGTTACACAGGTATCCGAAATGCTGCAGCTGCCGTCACCATGATTTACGTCAGCGCAATCCACCGGATTTAAGTCTCCTTCCAGTGCTCTAAGGATGTCCCCAATGGATATTTCATTCGCCGGTTTCGCCAGTAAATATCCGCCTTGTGCGCCACGGACTCCCTTCACAATGCCTGCTTTCTTCAGTTTCGGTATCAATTGCTCCAGATAATTCATTGATATCCGCTGTCTTTCCGCAATAAGGCTTAGTGCAATTGCTTCCTCACTATCATGAAGTGCAAGCTCAAGCACTGCTCGTAGACCATACCTTCCTTTGGTAGAAAGTTTCATATCGCAATCACCTTCCCTCTCAAAGGTCCCCCTTAATAATAAAGTATCCAAACATGAATTGGTAGACCAATTCCCCTGTCATAAATTTAATTCCGATTAAATCACTCGGTTTTAAATATAACACCCTGCAATTATTATGTCAATATTATTTTTACATTTTTACCAAATATTTTATACGTACTGCATGTAAGCATGTATCACTACATACTGCCCAAGTACTACGCCATGCAGCGCTTGAGTGAAACTGCGTGTTGCAGTGAAATATGTTTTCTGTTACTTGTACAAAACTTAAAATACCTATTCCCATTAACATAAGTTGTATTTGCAAAGAATAAACATAATATAAAGTGTGCTCCGTAAACTTTTTGAAGAAAGGCATGGTTATTCATATGGCTGACAAAAAACTTACTGCTGCTGAAATCCATCATATAAAACGTAATAATATTTTTAAGGGAACCATAATTCTTACAATTGCTGGTTTTCTAACAAGAATCATTGGTTTCTTCTATAAAATATTTCTATCCAAGACCATGGGAGCGGAGCTTTTAGGTATTTATCAGCTCATATTTCCTGTCTACGGAATTGCATTTACGATTTATGCTACCGGCATTCAAACCTCCCTCTCAAAGTTAATTGCGGCAGAGCTTGGTAGGCGTAACGACAAAAACATACGGCGCATTCTGCGTATAGGCTTACTCATGTCCGTTTCATTGGCGCTCCTCGTATCATTCATAGTATACAAAGGTGCTGACTACATCGCTTTACGTTTCCTTTTAGAAAGAAGAAGTGCCCAATCCCTTAGGATTATGGCTATTGTGTTTCCTTTCTGCGCTGTTACGTCTTGCATCAACGGCTACTATTATGGATTAAAAAAAGCTGGAATACCAGCTTCTACGCAACTTTTGGAACAACTCATCCGTGTGATAGCAGTATATTTCATTGCCTTATGGGCAGGCAATGGGGATCTAACCGTTACCTGTGAACTTGCTGTGGTCGGAATTTTATTAGGCGAAATTGCTTCTTGCCTTTATAATTTTATCTCCCTATTCTTTACGGAATCCCCAAAGAAACTCATCATGCTTGGGCCGGACCCCAATGCGCAAGTCACTAGAAAAAGGCAAATCATTAAAGATATTCTGCATTTAAGCGTTCCCTTATCAGCTAACCGCCTACTCATTAATGTGTTACATAGCATCGAGACCGTCCTCATCCCCACCATGTTGCGGAGATTTGGGTTAAGTACTTCCCAGGCACTTAGCACCTATGGCATTTTAAATGGTATGTCCATGCCATTTATTATGTTTCCAACAGCGTTAATTAATGCATTGGCTGTCCTACTACTTCCGACTGTTTCTGAAGCACAGGCATTGAATAACGAAAGGTTAATCGGCAAGACCACAGCCGCTGCTATCAAATACAGTTTAATGATTGGAATCCTTAGTACAGGCATCTTTATTATCTTTGGTATGGATTTGGGGACCTCGATATTCCATTCAGAAGAAGCCGGAACTTATCTTAGGATCCTTGCGTGGCTCTGTCCTCTGATTTACCTTACAACAACCCTTGGAAGCATTATTAATGGGCTGGGTAAAACACATATCACCTTTCTAAATTCCGTTATTGGATCTGTAAGTAAAATTTTTCTTATTATCTTTCTGATTCCGGCCAGAGGAATTGCCGGTTACTTAATTGCCTTATTAATCGGGCAGCTCATTATCACTGTTCTGGATGGTTTTGCAGTAGCGAAAAATGTTCGGTTTCCTTTCGAAGCCGCAAATTGTCTTGTCAAACCCGGTTTGGTTACAGCCTTTGCCGGATTTCTGCTTAAAGAAAGCTATGAATACATAAAAATGATGACGCAAACCAACGACATCGTCTTAATACTGACTTTTTGCGTCCTGTTTTGCGTCATCTGCGTGGGATTATTATTGATAACACAAGCCATCACCAAAGAAGACTTTAATTAATCTGTGAATAAATCATAAAATTATTTTTTCCTTGTTCTTTTGCTTGGTATAATGCGTTATCTGCCCGTTCCAACAGCTGCTCATAATGCAGTCCATCCTCCGGGTAGATAGCGATACCAATGCTTCCTGATATTGGTATGGATATGCCATTTGCTACATAGGTTGTCTCCATTGCGCATCTAAGCGCATCCGCTTTATGCATAACTTCATTCACATCAGAAATATTACCGGCGAAAACTGCAAATTCATCTCCGCCAATTCTACCAATGATTTCTCCCTCAGCAAATACCTCCTTAATTTTATTAATTACATATACCAAAATTTTATCTCCAATTAAATGCCCATAATTATCATTGATTAGTTTGAAATCATCAAAATCAATGAACATAAGCATATGCTTATTTTTCCTATAACCGGCGATAAACTTTTCTATTTTCTTAATCGTCACTTCCCTATTGTAAACATTGGTAAGCGGATCTCTGGTTGCTTTGTATTCCAAAGCCTCCAGCTCTTTTTTCTGCGCATCAATATTTACAATCTTACCAATGACACGTAAAGGTCTCCTCTCTTCATCATAAATGGTTTTACCCATCGCCTGACACCAGATATATTCACCCAAACGGTCCTTCAATCGAAACTCTGTTTCAATTATGCTAACGCCTTCACTCAATTGTCGACAGTATTCCAAATAAATTCCCCAATCGTCCGGATGAACCCTGTCCTGTCGCTCCCAACATTTCTGCGTGAAATTAGGTAGGATTAAGTCTTCTCCAAATAATTCAAGATATTTATCTGTATAAAACATTTCATCATCACGAAGTGAGTATTCGAAAATCACATCCTGTGACAGCTCTGTAGCAATCCGATAGCGTTCCCCTTCTAACAGAAATGTTTCCTGCATTTGCTTTAGTTCTTGCGCTTGTATTTTATTCTTCTTCCCTTTTTTCAATAGGACCAGTATGATAACCCCTAATATGATTATTAAAACAGCTTCAATAACCATAATCAATACCAAACATATAGTAAACCTGCCTTGTAAAAATACCAACGGTTTCATCTATTCTCCCCCAATTAGATTAAACACAAATACGAAGTTACAATCAAATGCAAGTATATTCCATGTTGCTGACGGATAGCTATGTTAGCCTATCACTGGTGTTATTCAGTTATTATCGTTTAAAGTTTTTCCTTTCCCCTTATAACTCGTAAGGTGTCACTTGATATACATAATAGTTTAGCCAATTTGTGTACATGATGTTGGCATGCGCTCTCCATACCAGAGTCGGTCGTTGTTCTGGAAGATTCTCCGGATAATAATGCTCCGGTAAATCAATTGGTATACCTTTCGCGATATCTCTCTTATACTCCCTGTCCAGAGAAACCCTGTCATACTCTGGGTGCCCCATTACAAAAATCCGTTTACCATCCTCAGCCAAAACAATAAATACTCCCGCCTCATCTGATTCTGCAAGAATGGTAAGATTCCTATTCTTCAGGATATCTTCCTTGGCAACCGTTGTATATCTGGAATGCGGTGCATAAAAGATATCATCAAATCCTCTTACAAATGGAGTCTTTCTTTTTAATACCCTATGCTCATAGATGCCAAATAATTTCTTATCCAACTTTCTCTTCTTAATCCCATAGTGGTAGTATAAACCGGCCTGCGCTCCCCAGCAGATATGTAAGGTCGAGGTAACATGCGTTTTCGACCATTCCATAATCTGCGTCAGTTCTTCCCAATAATCCACCTCTTCAAATTCCATTAATTCTACCGGTGCTCCAGTGATGATTAAACCGTCAAATTTCCGATTTTTAACGTCCTCATAGGTCAAATAGAATTGATCCAAATGGCTCGTAGGTGTATGTTTACCCACATAGGTACCAGTGGTTAGAAACGTTATATCTACCTGAAGGGGTGTATTGGACAGGCTTCTCAGCAATTGAACTTCGGTGTCCTCTTTGTTTGGCATTAGATTAAGAATTGCTATTTGAAGCGGACGAATATCCTGATGCAATGCACGGTTTTCGTCCATGATAAATATATTTTCATCTTCTAAAATTTTCTTAGCAGGTAAATCACTATGTACTTTAATAGGCACTATATCACCATCTTCGCTTCTTAAATATATATTTATAAGAATCCTCCGCATAAAGCGGAGGTTTATTTATTAATCCGGACATTCCATAAATTCGTGTAAGCATGAATAATCATACCATGTTTGATAAAATAAATCAACGATAATTGGTGTACTTTTCCATTAGATTCCTATATTTTTATAAATATTATTGCAGTCGATCTAAAACATCCTGCTCTGTGAGTACAGGGATACCAAGTTCATTGGCTTTTGTTAATTTGCTTCCCGCATTTTCCCCTGCAACCACATAACTGGTCTTCTTAGATACACTTCCGGATACTTTGGCACCATACCGTTTTAATAGTTCTTCCATCTCACTGCGTCCCATGGTGGGTAACGTACCGGTAATAACAAAGGTCAATCCTTCAAAGCGATTATCGATTATACTATGATTGTCTAATGAATTCAGATTAACACCCGCCTGTCGTAATCGTTCTATCATTTTACGATTGTCTTCCAAACGGAAGAACGCAACAATTGCTCTGGCGCTGATGTCACCGACATCGTTAATCGCAACCAAATCTTCATAAGTGGCATTCTGCAGTTCATCGATAGATTTAAAATGCTTCTTTAATTCCGCCGCCGCTTGCTTACCAATATTTCTTATACCAAAGCCTGTGATCAAACGGTCGATATCATTCTGCTTACTATCTTCAATCGCCTTTAGAAGTTTATCCGTATTTTTCTCCTTGCCAATAAGGCCTTTTTCAATTAACTCGTCGCGATGCTCCTTCAGATAGTAAATATCAGCAATATCTTTTAAATAACCTTCCTTGATTAATGTTTCAATATATGCCTCTCCAAATCCTTTGATGTCCATGGCATTACGTCCTACAAAGTTAATGATATGCTGTACCAACTGCGCCGGACAGTTTAAATTCGTACACTTGGTATCCGCTGTATTTTCATCTCGCACGGTAGGTGCACCACAGCTTGGACATTCCGAAGGAATCTTAAACGGTACCGTTCCTGCCGGTCTCTTCTCTTTTACTACGTATAAAACATCCGGTATGATTTCTCCAGCTTTGCGAACCACAATGGTATCGCCAATCCGTACATCCAATTCATCGATCCGGTCCTGATTATGCAAGGTAGCTTTTTCCACATTGGTTCCGCATAATCGTATTGGCTCAAAAATGGCCGTTGGGGTTATTCTTCCGGTTCTGCCTACCGTCAAACGAATTTCTTTTACTTTGGTTTCCTTTTCTTCCGGCGGATATTTATACGCGATGGCCCATCTGGGAACCTTCGCAGTAGCACCCAGTTCTTCCCTGAAAGCAAGATCATCCACCTTAACTACAGCTCCGTCAATATCATAATCCAGCTCGCCCCTGCTTTCACCAATCTCTGTGATTGCATCCCAAACTTCTTTTGCCGTATGACAAAGTCGATATCCTTCAATCACTTTTAGTCCTTGCTTTTTCAACCACTCTAAGCTTTCCGCATGACTTCTAAAAGCAATCCCATCCGCATCCTGTACATTAAAGATGAACATGGATAATTTCCGTTCCTTTACTACTTGGGGATCCAACTGACGCAGCGTACCTGCGGCACAGTTTCTTGGATTTGCAAAAGTCTTCTTACCGGCTGCCTCAAGTTTTTCATTCACAGCTTCAAAATCCGCTGTTTTCATATAGACTTCACCACGAACCTCAAGATAGGGTGGAGCATCTTTTAACTGCGTCTTTGCATCCTTGATCATTTTTATATTTTCCGTAACATCCTCACCGTAGCTAACTCCATCCCCTCTGGTAATCCCTGTAGTAAGCTTACCATCCGTATAACGAAGCGATACGGACAAGCCATCAATCTTTCTTTCCACGCAAAAGACTGCATCGCTTCGAATACTTTTTATCTTATCAACAAATGCAAATACTTCTTCCTTATTAAATACATCCTGCAGGCTTAGCATGGGAACATTATGTTTCACCAATACCCCTGCTTCTCTTTTCGCGCTGCCCCCAACTACCTTTGTCGGTGAATCCGAACGGTCAAACTCCGGATGCTCTTGTTCCAATTTGCGAAGCCGTAAAGATAATTGATCATATTCGTAATCGGAGATTTCAGGATCATCCTGATTATAATAGCGATCATTATGATATTTTATCAGTTCCCTTAACTGCTCTATTTCCTGCTTGATGTCCATGGACACGAACCTCCCTTTTCATTTCATCCACACGAAATAATTAATATTAGAACTCTATCCACATTGTTATCTTTTCTTAGTGCATTATTTTTGATTTATTAATTTGGTTAATTCCGCAAGCTCCTTATCCGTCACATTCCGATAGTGACCAACCTTTAATCTTCCCAAGTGAATATTCATAATACGGATTCGCTTAAGTTCTAACACACGGTAATCAAAATATTCACACATCCGTCGTATCTGTCTGTTAAGACCTTGTGTTAGAATAATATTAAATGTATACTTATCAATTTGCTTGATTTTACATGGTTTGGTAACTGTATCAAGGATAGGTACTCCAGCAGACATTTTCTTAATAAATTCAGCGGTAATCTCCTTGTTAACCTTAACAATATATTCCTTCTCATGATTATTCTCTGCACGCAATATTTTATTGACAATATTGCCATCATTCGTAAGTAGGATTAATCCTTCCGAATCCTTATCGAGTCGACCTATAGGATATATTCTCATACCATAGTTGATATAATCTATGATATTATCCGGTTCCCTCGGGTCCGTAGTACATACAATTCCAACCGGCTTATGAAATGCAATTAAAACCAGTTTTTCTTCCTTTTTCACAGGCTTACCCATATAGGTAACCACATTATCTTTCGTTACTTTGGCACCCATGGTTGCTGTAACACCATCTATCTTCACTTTTCCCTCAAGAATAGCTCGATCCGCTTCTCTTCGAGAGCAAATACCTGCCTCACTTAAGAATTTATTTATTCTAATTTCTCCATTATCCTGGCCCGGAGACGTTAGTCTTTTCGTTCTTTTTGCCATGTCAAAACCATACCTTTCATCACATTCTGTAAGTCCGTAATATAGGCACAATATTTGCAAGAGACTTGCTTTGCAATTCTTAATACGAACTTTTCGAACTACCCAATATTTGCCTCGGTTCGTGTGTAATTATACTGTATTTCAAATCATCCGTCTACTTATTTTTACCCTATATGGAATGACTTTATCCACTGCCAAGTCGCATATTGAAGCTTGACAAGTTATCGCTGCAAACCAATCACTTGTCATAAATTGATAAATTGGCAAGCCGATTCACTTGTCATAAATAAAAAGAATTGGCTTGCCAATTCTTTTTATCATGAATAAAAACTGCTGTACACGATATTGCATCGTTACAGCAGTATAATTTTGAAAACATTATATCCAAACTAATTCTATTCCGTTACATTATCATCTGAAGCCTTCTTCTCACTCTTTGCCTTGGCATTTTCCTGCTGCTCTAAAGTGAGTTTGTCGATACTATCCCAGAAGGTCTTTAGATCTTCATCTTGCTCTTTTGCTTCTTCGCTCTTATCATTCGTCATTTTCAGCAATTCTTGAACATCTTGATCATTATTTCTTTCATCATAATACTCTTTTAACTCTGCATCCATTTCGCCAGAGAAAATCTTATATTTACCATCGTCATCCTTAACAAGATAGAATTTAGAAACCCCGGGTGCCATGGTATTTACACCGTTAAATTTGATCTCCTGATATACATAAGCAATATACGCATCCTCTTCAATACTCTTCTTCAAATAGGTTTCTATATTGCGGTAATCATCAATATATTCTGTTTTTCTTTGCAATTGATCAACCGATGGAGCCTTGGATGGGTCGGTTAACAAGCTTTTAATTTTCTCAACATCACTGCTATTCTTAGCGGTATAGTATTCCTCAAATAGCATCTGAATTTCCTCATTCGTTGTTTTCTGCAAATCATAAACAGGAATAGGCGTTGGTGTAGGAGATGGCGTTACGGTAGCCGAAGGCATTTCCGTGTTATCTGAGTAAAGAGCATCATCGGCCAAAGCTAACGTACTGTAATCTCCTTCAGCAGACATTAATACACCTGCTTCCTGTACCAAACCGTCACTTGTTTTTTCCTCTGCCTTTGAACTATCTTTACTAATGGAAAGGGTTAATAATCCGATACCCATGGTGCTCATCGTGGTTAATAAGATAAACTTTTTATATTTAAGCTTCATAATAGTCTCCTCAAAATTACGATTTCAGAATACCTTCTAGTTAGTTCCTATTTTAGCAAAAGTCTTATAAAAAAGCAACCTAAAAATTTCATTTTTATGTAATATTATTTAACATTTTTGTAACATTTAGATTCAAAATATGACTTTTCCCTATAAAAAATATAGTAGCTTTTGCTGCTGTATCTGTAAACTTACATTTGGCAGTAAGTTTTCATCTTTACTTTATCGCATTTTTAGTATATAATAACATAGTCTTAAACTTAGACGTGCACCTGTGGCTCAGTGGATAGAGCGTTCGCCTCCGGAGCGAAATGTCGCTGGTTCGAATCCAGTCAGGTGCATCTTGGAATACATCATATGATACAAGTGCATTGGTTTACCAATTTCCTTGTCTTGAAAAGTGGGCATTGCCCACTTTTTCTTGTATCTACTCATCACATTTCTTTAAATTTCTTTAGAAATTTATAAAACAGGGTTAGTGATTTCAATCACTAACCCTGTTTTATTTTTTCTATCTTTTATTCAGCCATTTTGGAAATACAAGATCTTATTCCATTTCTGCTAATTTCTTTAATTTCTCATATTTCTCTTTAGCATTCTTTTCAGCCTGCTCAAATAGCACTTTTGCTCTCTCTGGATTAGAACGAGCAAGAGAATTATAACGAACCTCATTATTTAAGAAGTCTTGATAGCTTGTGGAAGGCTCCTTACTATCTAACTGGAATGGATTCTTGCCTTCCTCTTTGAGACGAGGATCGTAACGGAAGTTATGCCAGTAACCGGATGTTACTGCCATCTTCTCTTCTGTCATAGCAGTTGACATACCAGTCTTGATACCATGGCTGATACATGGAGCATATGCAATAATTAAGGAAGGACCATTGTAGCTTTCTGCCTCAATTAATGCTTTGATTGTCTGATTATAGTCAGCACCCATAGCAATCTGTGCTACATATACATAACCATAGCTCATTGCAATTGCAGCTAGGTCTTTCTTCTTAACATCCTTACCAGCTGCAGCGAATTGAGCAACTGCACCAGTCTGTGTAGACTTGGAGGACTGTCCACCGGTATTGGAGTAAATCTCGGTATCGAATACTAAGATATTTACATCCTGTCCGCTGGCAAGAACATGATCTAAGCCACCGAAACCGATATCGTATGCCCATCCGTCGCCACCGAAGATCCATTGTGATTTCTTAGCAAGGAAATCTTTATTCTTAATGATATTCTTGCCTTCTCCGGATTTCTCTAATGCTCTAAGTAATGCACTTGCTGCGCCGGAGTTCTCACGACCATTATTATAGGTAGCAAGGTATCTTTCTGCAGCAGCTTTTACTTCATCACTGGAGGTATTGGCAGCAATTTCTTCTATCTCTTGTTTTAATCTACTTCTTAAGGTTTCTTGTGCCAGATACATACCATAACCGTACTCAGCATTATCCTCGAATAAGGAGTTGGACCAAGCAGGACCTCTTCCTTGCTTATTCACGGTATATGGTGTAGAAGGCATGGAACCACCCCAGATAGAGGAACATCCAGTTGCATTAGCAATGTACATTCTCTCACCGAATAACTGGGTAACTAACTTCGCATAAGGTGTTTCACCACAACCTGCACAAGCTCCGGAGAACTCAAGCAATGGTTGTTTGAACTGGCTTCCCTTAACAGTAATTTCTTTAAACTTCTCAGCAATTTCCGGCTTCTCATCTAAGCTGATACCATAATCAAAGGATTTCTGCTCTTCTCTCTGTGTATCAAGTGGCTGCATCGTAAGTGCTTTATTACCCTTCTTACCAGGACATACGTTAGCACAAGAGCCACATCCGGTACAGTCAAGAACGGATACGGTAATTGCAAATTCCATTCCAGGTACCCCTGTCATAGCAGTCTTCTTCATACCTTCCGGAGCATTCTGAGCTTCCTCAGCATTCATAGCTACCGGACGGATAACCGCATGAGGACATACATAGGAACAGAAGTTACATTGGATACAGTTTTCTGGATTCCATACCGGAACATCAACTGCAACACCACGTTTTTCATATGCAGCAGTACCTTGAGGAAGAGTACCATCTACATAATCCAGGAATGCGGATACAGGTAACTGATTACCTTGTTGTGCATTCACAGGTTTTTGAATATTATTAACGAAGTCTAATACTTCTTTTCTACCATTTGTAACCTTAACCATTAACTCCTCATCTTCTGCATTCTTCCAGCTTTCCGGAACTTTTACTTCTTTAACATCAGTAATACCACGATCAATAGCTGCATGGTTCATCGCTACGACAGCGTCACCTTTTCTACCATAGGTAGCTGTAGCTGCATCTTTCATGTATTTAACTGCTTCTTCAACAGGGATGATATTAGCAAGTTTAAAGAAAGCAGCCTGAAGGATGGTATTGATACGACCACCTAAACCGATTTCCTTACCAATACTAAATCCGTCAATGGTATAGAATTTGATATTATGCTCTGCAATATATCTCTTTACTTGACCTGGTAAGTTCTTCTCAATTTCTTCCATATCCCAACCGCAGTTAAGCAGGAATGTACCACCGTCTTTTAATTCCTGAACCATGTTGTACTTTCTTACATAGGCAGGATTGTGGCAAGCTACAAAGTTAGCTTCTGAAATTAAGTAAGTGGACTTAATTGGTTTCTTACCAAATCTTAAGTGAGACATGGTAACGCCACCGGATTTCTTGGAATCATAGTCAAAATATGCTTGCGCATACATGTTGGTATGATCACCAATAATCTTAATGGAGTTCTTGTTAGCACCAACGGTACCATCGGCACCAAGACCCCAGAACTTGCAGCTAATAGTTCCTTCCGGAGTTGTTGTAGGACATTTCTCAAGTGGTAAGGAAAGATGAGTAACATCATCGTTGATACCAATTGTGAATGTCTTCTTCTCAGTATTTTTATAAACAGCAATAATCTGTGCAGGAGTCGTGTCTTTAGAACCTAAACCATAACGACCATTGTAAATTGGAACATTTTCGAACTTGGTACCTTTTAATGCAGTAACTACATCTAAGTATAAAGGTTCGCCAATGGAGCCAGGCTCTTTTGTTCTATCTAATACAGAAATCTGTTTTACAGTATCAGGAATAACATCAATGAAATGTTTCGCACTGAAAGGACGATACAACCGAACTTTAATTACACCCACTTTATGTCCTTGTGTCATTAAGTAATCGATTGTCTCCTCAATGGTATCGTTAACAGATCCCATAGCAACAATTACATGTTCTGCATCTGCAGCACCATAGTAATTGAATAGCTTATAATCTGTACCAATCTTAGCATTGATCTTATTCATATATTCTTCTACGATTGCCGGAACTGCATCGTAGTATGTATTACATGCTTCTCTTGCTTGGAAGAATACGTCCGGATTCTGAGCGGAACCACGAAGAACTGGATGCTCAGGATTTAAAGCATTACGACGGAATGCATCAATTGCATCCATATCTGCTAATTCTTTCAAATCTTCATAATCCCATGTTTCAATCTTTTGAATCTCATGAGATGTTCTAAATCCATCAAAGAAATGGATGAATGGCATACGCCCTTTTATTGCTGAAAGATGCACTACCGCACCAAGATCCATTACTTCCTGTGGATTTGTACTGCAAAGCATTGCAACACCGGTTTGACGACATGCATATACGTCAGAATGATCACCAAAAATGGATAACGCATGGCTAGCGATTGCACGAGCGGATACATTTAATACGCCCGGTAATCTCTCACCTGCTAACTTATATAAATTGGGGATCATCAGTAATAAACCTTGTGATGCTGTAAATGTTGTTGTTAATGCACCTGCAGCTAAGGATCCATGTACAGTACCGGCTGCACCAGCTTCGGACTGCATCTCAACTACCTTTACCTCTTGACCAAAAATGTTTTTTCTACCGGCAGCAGCCCATTTATCGGTAACTTCTGCCATTACTGAACTTGGTGTTATAGGATAGATAGCTGCAACGTCGGTAAATGCATACGAGACATGAGCCGCAGCATTATTACCATCCATCGTTTTCATAATTCTTGCCATTAGTAAGTCCTCCTTAAAATTATTTAAGTACAGATACCAAAGTGGATTTGTTAAAACTTTAACACTCAGATACCCATACAAAAATCAATAGGTAGCAATCAGAATATGTTTTTATTCGTCGATTCATAATTATAGCACATATTCTATAATATTGAAATATAAATTTCAAACTTGACAGACTTTTTAATAAAAATTGTATTTATTGAATAGGGAATCGGTCTAATCGCTTCCTATTTTTATATAGATTTAAAGTCTAAATTACAAAATCGAGGATTTTATTATTGGCATAGAATATAAATTTATTCCAAAGGTATTCCATTATAATAGGATGATGCCTTTCTTTTCTCTGGAATAATAGTACACCCGATCAGATAAAACCTCTTCCGGTGCTACTTGCGTACGGTTCACCTCCTGAACCATCTGTTCTAATCTTGTTATTTTCATATTATCTTGGAAAGGAACAAGAATAACTTCATGAACGGAACTTGGCAGAATATAAAAATCGGACTGGATTTGATTTGAAAAATGGTAGAGAAGATTTTTATATAAAATACATGTGGCTCCGTTAATCCCCTTTTGATTCGTTAGTACGTACATAGGAGGATTGTCCGAGGAAAACGATTTAGCGATAAACGGTTCATATATATCATTACAATATTCATACTCATAATAGTTGCGTATTTCATCAGTTAGTAAGCCGCATATGGTTTCCTTCATTGTTTTGATGGTGGCAGGAAAAAGCCTGCAAGTGTTCATTGCTGCATAGGAACTCAGATCTTCTAAAGAGATTTTCCATGACTTCATATGTTCTTTTGTAATACGTATGGTTCCAATACCATTATCATCGTCCCGAACCAAACATTGAAATGTGATTGCAAGATCCAGATACTTAAGATGAGGTACCTGACTTAAAAGTTTTTGATTTCTATCAAAACTGATTAACCGATATGTGATCCTTTGCTTCATTTTCTCAAGAGAGAATAGCAATTCCTCATTGCCTATCGGATTACAATGATGCCTATAAACGTTACATAATCTTTCCGCGATCTCCTGTATAGATGTATTCTCCAAGTAGGATTCATAATAAGACTTTAGATAAATATTAGGTGCAAAGTTTTTTCCTTTTTGCAGTATCACTAGACTATCAAGCTCCAAAGAGTTATTCTTTACTACTTTATGAATTTCAACTTGATATTCTTCTCCTAGGATTTCCCTTACCCTATTGCACACGGCATGGGTAAAATTAAGATAATCCATTTTTTCTTCCCTTACGATTTGAATCATTCCAATATTCCTCCTTTATCATAATGAGTTGAATTTCGTATTATATTTAAATACTTTGCAAAACTTATGGATTAGATAGGGATTTTATCGTTTAGCGTAAGAAGCTAGTCCGTTCTTTGGAAAATTTAAGGATTTAGTTCGGTTGGGATTCATGAAGCGAATAATTCACAGATTAACTCAGAGATTAATGCAAAGATTAACTTATCGGTTACGAAAAATAGATTACTCTTGAAAATTATAGCTATAAATAGATTGATAAATCTGATTCAAATTATAGATATATAGATATAGGATAGAAATGAATGATTATCATTATTCATAATCGAATTTAGGAATATTCTAACAAATTATTGCATTTATCGCAAGCAGTATCTGCCATAATTTTACATAAACTTTACCTTAAGTTTTAAGCAATATGACGATGGCATGCAATACTTAATGCAATAAGAACTTGAGAAGGAGCATAGAATGCCCACATAAGTATGGAAGAAAAGGTATATAAAACTGTTTCCACCGATGACTGCAATGTAAGAAATTGAGATAGATTATATAGCCCCACATTAATATCGCATAGTAAAAATAGTATCATTCCAACTGCGTATATTCGATTGCTCCGTTCTGCAGGCTGAAGTTTAGCTATGAGAATTGCCCGAAGTACATTCGTAATAATACATATGAAATAATAAATTGAAGTGAAACCGATTCGGTCCAATGTGATACCGTTCTTACTTAATAATGTGCAAATCAACACTGCTGCTATGATTTGCAGCAGCAATCGCCAAAGAAAAGAAACGATCAAATTCTTTCTTCCTCCAGTACGATTATTAGCCAGTTGTAAGTCTAACTTTATCCCATAAAGCTGCTGCACAATGATAAAGCTAAGGATTCCATAGAGATAATGACGATCCTTAAGCAACAGAAAATAGTCAGCAACCAGTGTAAAGAAGAAAGCACTTCTCATGCATAAGCGTTTCCAAATAGGAGCATCCCATTTCATCAAGGTATAGATGAAGCAAAGCAGGATAACCATATATTTGATGTTAGCAGATAAATTAGAATTGCCTCCTGTAAAATCCAAGGCAAGAAATATCACATAGAGAATCGTTTGAATCGTTAGAAACGAATACCTAATTATCATTTGGATATTCCTAAGCTTCATATCCTCACCTTTATAAGACAAATCTACAGAATGGCAATCAAAATAATTATATATTACGATTTATTTGGAATACTGATCATCAGTGTTAATAAACATCCTAGTCATCAGTAATAATCATAAAATCATTGTTATCAATGATTAGATCTGTGCGTTTAATAATTGTTCTGCTTCTTGATAAGGAACGGGCTTACTGTAAAGATATCCTTGCGCTTTGTAGCAATTGGATTCCGTTAAAAACTCTTCCTGATCATTCGTCTCTACGCCTTCTGCGATTACATCCAAATCAAGTATTCTTGCAAGGTTAATAATTGTCTGGATGATCTTCTGATCGCAGGTATCTTCCATGACAGTATCAAGAAAGCTTTTATCAATTTTTAAATTCGTAACGGGAAGCCGTTTCAAATAATTCATGGAGGAATAACCCGTACCAAAATCGTCCAGAGAAAAATTCACTCCAATGCTGCTAAGCTCTTTAATGGTAGCAATGGTGTATTCCAAATCGTTCAAAGCAATACTCTCAGTAATCTCAAGATCCAAATTATGCGGATCAATCTCGGTCTCTTCAATTGCATCTTTCACTAGTGAAACAATATCCTTATCCATAAATTGTCTGGCAGAAAGATTTACTGCCATATGAAGATCCGTATGACCAGCTTCCTGCCATATCTTAAGCTGTTTACAAGCTGTTTTTAAAACCCAGTTGCCTATAGGAACAATCAATCCATTTTCCTCTGCAACGTTAATAAAAGAATTTGGATAAACCAAACCTTTCGCAGGATGATTCCAACGCAGGAGTGCTTCAAATCCGACGACTTTCTTTTTCATCAAATCAATTTGCGGTTGATAGTACACTTCAAATTCATTTCGCTCGATTGCTTTTCTAAGTTCCGATTGAAGCTCTATTTTCTCAGTTAGCTTTTGATTAAAGGAAGGGTCAAAATAGGCATACGTATTCTTTCCGTTGGCTTTCGCAACGTACATAGCCGAATCAGCATTTTTAATTAATACTTGCGAAGTTTTACCATCCTTTGGTGCAAATACGACTCCGATGCTAACGGTCACAAAATATTCCTTCGTAGACAGAATAAAAGGATAACTGAAAACATTCTTTATTTTCTTAATCTTTTCTTCAATATCCGTAGTTTCATTTAAGTTCTGCGTCATGAAGATAAACTCATCTCCACCGATTCTAGCCAGATAATCATTTTCATCCATGACTTGCTTTAATCGATAGGTAACATCAATTAATAATTCGTCACCATAGGAATGTCCTTGGGTATCATTGATATGTTTGAAATTATCAATATCGATATCCATAATTGCAACGATTTCTTCATTGCGTAGTGTAAGCATAACATTATCCAGCATTTCGGTAAAAGCAATTCGGTTCGGCAGTTCCGTAAGATAATCCGTATATGCTAATTTCCTCATGTTATCCTTATTTCTATTCAATTCTTCATATTTCGCCGTAAGTTCATCCAGGTTTCCTTTTGCAGCTTCGTACGAAGCAAATAAAGACTTATTCTTATCCTGTAAATTCTTTATGTCCTCTTCCAATCGTTGACGAATTTTCTTCAGTTTACTGATCTGGACAGACATGATTACAAGTAACAACAAAACGGAAGCAGATGCAACAAAAATTGCATATGCACCTGTTTGATTTATATCGTATCCCATAAGTCCTCCAATATGTTCCCCAAATAATTCAACTGTTTATCTATTCTGTATATACTGATCAATTCCCTTCGCAGCCACTTTACCAGCCCCCATTGCCAGAATTACTGTGGCTGAACCGGTCACCGCATCCCCTCCAGCGAAGACCCCTTTCTTCGATGTGCTACCGTTTTGCTCATCTGCTATAATACAACGATATTTATCCGTCTCCAGCCCTTGCGTCGTTGAAGATATGAGTGGATTAGGGCTGGTCCCCAATGCCATAATTACGGTATCCACGTCCATGACAAATTCGGAACCTTTCTTTTCAATCGGTCTTCTTCTACCGGATGAATCTGGCTCGCCTAGTTTCATCTCCACGCAACGCATACCACATACCCATCCCTCATCATTCACAAGGATTTCTACCGGATTGGTAAGCATCTGGAACTGAATGCCTTCCTCTTTAGCATGATGCACTTCCTCCGCTCTTGCAGGAAGTTCTGCCTCACTTCTGCGGTAAACAATGGTCACTTCTGCTCCCAATCGCAGTGCTGTTCTTGCAGCATCCATTGCAACATTCCCTCCACCAATGACGGCAACTTTTTTTCCTGTAATAATCGGAGTATCATATTCCTTATCAAAGGCTTTCATAAGATTGTTTCTTGTTAAATACTCATTTGCGGAAAACACCCCATTGGCATTCTCTCCTGGAATTCCCATGAATTTTGGAAGTCCTGCACCGGAACCGATAAATACCGCTTCAAAACCTTCTTCTTCCAGTAACTCATCAATGGTAATTGTTTTTCCTATGATTACGTTGGTCTCAATTTTTACTCCCAATGCTTTCACATTCTCAATTTCCGCTTTTACAACAGTTTCCTTTGGAAGTCTAAATTCCGGTATCCCATAGACCAATACACCGCCCGGTTCATGAAGAGCTTCAAAAATAGTAACATCGTATCCCATTTTAGCCAAATCTCCAGCACAGGTCAATCCGGCAGGCCCTGCTCCTATTACCGCTACTTTGTGACCATTGCTTTCCTTCGCTTTCTTTGGAACGATATGATGCTCTCTGGCCCAATCTGCCGCAAAACGCTCTAGTTTACCAATAGCCACCGGTTCCCCTTTCATACCGCGGATGCATTTTTGCTCACATTGATTTTCCTGTGGACAAACTCTTCCACATACAGCAGGGAGCGAAGAATATTTACTTATCTCCATAAAGGCAGCTTCTATATCTCCATTCTCAATTTCTTTAATAAAGCCTGGAATATTAATGGATACCGGACAGCCTTGTACACATTTCGGATTTTTGCATTTCAGGCATCTGGAAGCTTCCAATTGCGCTTCTTCTAAACTGTATCCCAAGCAGACCTCATCAAAATTCGCAGCCCTAACCTTTGGGTCCTGTTCCTTAATCGGAACTCTTTTCAATCCGTCCATAGATTTCAATCCTTCCAAGTTTCCTTCCAATATATATTCGTTTAAGCTTCATGACACTCACAACCGGGATGGTGATGGGTATCGCCTTCCAACTCTCGCAGCAAAGCTTTCCCTTCTTCCGTCTTATACATTTGTGAACGTTTGATAGCCTCATCAAAATCTACCTTATGCCCATCAAATTCCGGTCCATCTACGCAAGCAAATTTAATTTCATTCCCAATCGTTAACCGACATGCACCACACATACCGGTTCCATCAACCATCACTGGATTCATGCTAACAATTGTCCTAATCCCAAGTTCTTTTGTAAGAATACAAACATATTTCATCATGATCATTGGCCCAATTGCTACCACGAGATCATAACGCTTTCCTTTATGATTAATTAAATCTTTTAAACACTCACATACGTTACCTTTAAAACCATAGGATCCATCGTCCGTACAAACATACAGATCCTTAACATTTTCTTTCATTCTTTCTTCAAGGATAATGAATTCTTTGCTTCTAGCTCCTATGATACAATCCGCCTCATAGCCATGTTGCTTTAACCACTTAACCTGTGGGTATACCGGAGCAGTTCCAACACCACCTGCTATGTAGAGAATTTTTAACTTGCTTAATTCTTCCTTTGGCATATCGATTAGCTCCGAACGAACTCCAAGAGGTCCGGTGAAATCTGCAAAAGCTTCACCAACTTCGTACTCAGCCATTCTTTTGGTTGAGGAGCCAACCGCTTGAAATACAATCGTCACGGTTCCGGCTTCCCGATTATAATCGCATATCGTCAGAGGAATTCTTTCCCCTTTCTCATCCATCATCACAATAACGAATTGTCCAGGATAGCAATGTTTAGAAACCCGAGGCGCTTTGATATCCATTAGATAAATCGAATCAGCAAGACTCTCTTTCTTCATAATTGTATACTTATAACTTTCGGCCATTACTTCATATCCTCTTTCTATGGTTCTTTTTACTAATATATAGAAAAATTTATATTATTGTTTATTATAGGATATCTATATAAAAAAATCTAGTACATTTTTCGGCATAGGACCTGAGCATTCGAACAAACTAGGACTACCTTGTAATTTTGATATAAAATTTTGGCAAATAATTTTTAAATATGATTAAAAAAAGCACTAGGGCAGACGCCTAGTGCCATTTATTCTTAAATTAATATATGCAAATATGCTTTATAATAAGCAATGTAATATAATTAAATCTTTTGCATCGCCTTATCCTTTGCATCCTCTAATATTTCCAAATAGCGCCTATAGTTAACTTCTTCCTTGTCGATGTCGGCACCTGTCCGCCCCATTCGATCGCAAAAACTAAGAAGCGCCATTTCCTTAATATCAACATCTTTCAATAAGTTCTTTAGATTGCCGAATGGCAATCCCTTCAGAATGTAAAGCATATGCATATGATATTTCACAAGAGCACAGACTTTTTTAATAAATTCCTCCTCTTTGGTGAATTCTCGCAAGAATTTATCGCATATTTCAGCTCCGACTTTATCATGCTCATAGGCAGTAATTCTTCCTTTTCTCATTCGTGTCGTATCTGGTTTGCCTATATCATGTAATAATGCAGCCCACATAAAGGCTTTTGCATCCTTGGATTTCTCTCTAACTTTCGCTGCTTCATCCACAACTAGCATGGTATGATTCCATACGTTTCCTTCCGGATGATGCTTCTTTGATTGTTCCGTATGCTTTAATTTTAATAATAAGTTTAATGGATACTCCTTAAAGTTTGGCTCTTTAGATAATTGATTGAGATATTCCGAAGGAGTATCATCATTTAGGAGATGCTCTGTAATTTCATCAAATAATTGCTGAAAATTAAACTCTTCCATAGGTACTCCGACTTACAATGGTTTTGCCGTCTTCTTACCGGTTTTTTCTTTTCCCTGCAATTCAGGAACAGGCGCAACGACATTCTTTGGTATATTCATCTTCTGTCTTCCTTCGGTACCATGTGGTTCTCTTGGATCCGGTCTTCTCATTCCTGCTTTTGCCATACTTATACCTCCTGACTAAACATCATTGTGCTTTACTGATTGCTTCTTTGTATTTCTATTTTGGTTTTGATTTTCTCTGGTAATCGGTGTTTGGCCATTGGCCTTTTTCATTCTTGCTCTTTTGTTATCCGGCTGGCTGTCTTTTGGCATACATACTCCCTCCTTTTTGAATCATAAAAACGATAAATGAAATTACATTCTTAGTATGTGCCATCTGACATATCCTATCCTAAAGTTAAACTGCCCATATTTTCTAGTTTTGCTTAAAATTATTGAACATCGAATTTTTATAAACCTTCCATTATTTTTTGAATAATGCATTAAGAATAATTTTGAAAATTAAAATATAAAATTCAGATTACTATGGCTAAGATACTTACCGTCTGATTTGCTTAGATTATTCTTCCAGTTCGGATAATGTATTAATTTTGGACAGATGGTAATTAGAAAACCGTTTATCAGCCGATAGTTCCTTACCAAACCACTTTGGAGGTACAAAGGAATCCGCCGTTTTCTCGTCCGGAAATTCAACTTCAGCAAATACTAATCCGGTAAGTGCACCTTCAAATACATCAAGCTCTGCGGTAAGTCCGTTCTCCAATGGGATCAGATAGCGTGTTTTATAAATCATATTTCCTTCTGTTTTCCCTTTCAAAATTTGATATGCTTCTTTCGTTAATGGAAGTTCTGTTTCATAATGGATTATCGCTTGCCCTTCCTTTCGCTCTCCAATACCTTCTTTGGATTTGTATGTTAATATATAATCATCATTACATTTACGTATACGAAGCGTTGGATTATTGCAAAGATATCCTTGCTCTATTTTCTTCTTATGATATTGTTCCAAATCTTTTGGTATTTCTAATATTGCATATTTACGTTCAATTTCCATTCTCCAATATTCCTTTCTCTTTTCCTTAAATTACTCTAATTATTTTATGAATACAAGTACTTTTCAAATGTTATTCTTTTTTAATGTTAATACTTGTTGAATCATGGCCTTTTTATACACCTATGGCATAAGAAATGACAATTTGCAGATACTAAGCACATGAAAAAACAATTTATGACTAATTTTATACTTTGTGGATTTTGCGGCTGGTGCATGGAATGTCTATGGACCGGATTAAACTCAATCCGAAATCACCGTAAGGATAAAACCTTAATGTGTCGTACCTCCGTATGGATGTTTCCCATTTATGGTATGGCAGCCTGCCTATCACCCATTTGCAAACGGTTGCAAGAAAGGAATACTCTGCTACGGGGAATGATCTACGCTATTTTAATCTATATCGCAGAATTCACTTCCGGAATCATTTTGAAAAAACATGGTGCATGCCCTTGGGATTATAGTAAAGCAAAATTCAATTATAAAGGAGTGATACGTCTCGATTATGCACCTGCCTGGTTCGTGGCTGGTTTATTCTTTGAAAAATTGCTAAATCGAAATTAGCGGAATGTTATCATACTTCCGCTTTTTTTATTCATGTCTAATAATTTGGCCAGTCAATAAAATTGGCTTGCCTAGAGTTTACCACATTCACAGAAAATATAGCAATGCCAACTTATTGTGAGTTATATCATATTCGAAGGCAGGGTTGAAAGGGAATAAAAAAAGAGGTATACTTAACCTGAACAATTTGAAGATTACTTTGTAACACTAATATTGGAGGATTATTTTACTTTGCTGAAGGCTGTTATATTGGAATTAAACGGTGTAATCCTCGAAGACAAACCGGAACCGACGATTACCCCCTATGTGATAGAATTACTTAAGGATTTGCACAACCATGGTATTAAAGTATTGGTATTATCCTCTTTGGCAAAGGTCATTGCAAAAAAGATGTTAACTACCTTGCATATAGATGCTTTTATTGATGCGTATGTTACACATGAGTATCTTACAATGGAGGGCATATCCGGCAGTAACGGCAGCACCTTCTTCCTACATGATACGTATCTACCGCAGGAATGCATTTTGGTGACTGCCTCTCAGGAAAGGATTGATTTGGCAAATTCCATTGGTATTACCAGTATTGGTTACTCCAATCCAAATGTCCAAAAGCCAACCCTATGGAAAGCTGCTATGCTGGTGGAAGGTTTTGAAGAAGTTGATCATGACTTTCTTAAAGAAGTATATGAGAGGGATCATTGGGATTCTCCAAAAAACATACTAACTACCGAACGACTTGAAATACGTGAACTTACGATATCCGATTTTGATGCCCTATATTCAATCTATCAGGAACCGACAATCCGTCAATTTCTTGAGAATTACAGTAACGATTACCATTTAGAAAAAGCCAAACTTTCCTCATATATTCAGAATATTTATCAATATTACGGTTTCGGTTTATGGGGTGTGTTTACTAAACGAGACAATCAATTGATCGGTCAATGCGGAATTGAATTAAAACAACTAAAAGATACATCAGAATATGAGATTGGCTATCTAATCCGAAGTGAGTCTCAAGGAAAAGGTTATGGACAGGAAAGCGTAAATGCTGTAATCAATTATGCTTTTACCCAACTCGGTGCTTCTTACATCGTCGCTGTTATAGATAAAAGAAATATCGCATCCGTAAATTTTGCCAAAAGAATTGGCATGCAATATAGAGAAGATATCATAAGAAATCATATCCCATGCGCTGTTTATGAAAGAATAAAATAAATATAGATTTTTATTGTGTTAAAGTAAGGAGTCTGTTATGGAGAGCCAAAGAAATACAAAGCAAAAGCAGTTAATATTATCCATATTAAAGCAGGCAAATCGTCCCATCTCTGCGAATGAAATTTATGCTAAAATTGTTGTTGATCTTCCAAAGATAGCGAAATCTACGATATATCGTAATCTTGATTCCTTATTAAATCAGAATCTCATCGATAAATACCATTTTAAAGATAATGAAGTATTCTATCTGATTAAGTCCGATAAGAATGAACATAGACATTTTATCATTTGTGATGATTGCAAAAAAGTATTTGACTTGCCTTCCTGTCCACTTCATGAAATCGAAAGTGCAATTGAGAAGGAAGGCTTTATTATCAAAGACCATCAAATTCAAATTAGCGGTACATGCAAAGATTGCGCAAAACGTTAAAAAGCAGGGTTAAACCCTGCTTTTATGTTATAGAGAACTCTGATAGTTACGGAGTATCTCCATTGGTTGTTCCATTCGTACCGTTAGTTGTACCACCATTGGTATTGCCATTCGTCGTTCCACCATTGGTTGTGCCATTTGTAGTACCGTTGGTTGTTCCATTGGTTGTTCCATTCGTTGTTCCGTTGGTTGTACCATTCGTCGTTCCATTGGTAGTTCCGTTATTTGTACCATTGGTAGTTCCGTTATTGCGGTCTTTATCACCAACATCCTTATCTTCTTCTGTTGCTGAATTATTTAAATCTTCGTCAGCAGCACAAGCGTTAAAAGCAAATAATGCCATACAGCATAACGCTAACAAGATACATAATTTCTTTTTCATGCATACTCCTCCTATTTAATAATTTCAACTTACTTGGTTAGTATCTCTCGGTTACTATGATTTATACATAATTTGCGTGACTGTAAATTCATAGTCCTGCACGAAAAGCAAATAAGTATCTTTTGGCACTATTGAAACTCTGTCATATCCTTGCGGAATCTCAGTGGAAGATTATTCCTTTGCAATTTATAATTTGCGCGTTCTTTAATTGCTATGCTGTCAAAAAATGTTTTCCATAAATCTTGATATTCAGATTCTTTACCGGAGAATTGCTTCATAACATTCTCTGATATATTCTCCGATTCTATTATGATCCATTGCTTGCCCGGTACATGCAATGCTGCCGTATTACGGCTGCCGTCAATGATAATAAATCGTTCCTGCGGTAAACGGTCGGCAAAATGTGGAACAACAAGAGAAAGTATATTATTCTGTGGATGAATAACGCAGGTTAGAACACCACTTTCCTGCTCTGCAAATCGTATAAATCCAAGCATATGATGAACTTCGTTATTTACTCTTCTGCTCAGCTGAAACATCCGGTTAACAATTTCATTGCTTAAGTGTTGTACCACTTTCGCTCCCATGGAAAAACCAAGGATCAGAAAGCGATAGATCAAATCCGCTTTCCCTGAGTCATTGGAAAGAGCTACATTGCAAACCATCTGATAGGCTTCCTCAGATATCTTTGATTGAATTGATCTTGCTACTTTAACAACCAAAGAGTAGTCGGTTTCAATGGGAATATATTCAGAAAAAAGTTCCATATTAGAATATTCCCCTTGTTCACAGAACACTTCTATCTTATTGTTAGCATGTCCATATCCCAAAGCCCAAGCTTTGTAAATGGCGGTAAATATCCCATCGATGCTATTCTCACACACATAGATTCGCTTCTGCATCATATTACACAACCCTTTCCATGCGAATTACTTGCAAGCGATTCCGTTGTAAGATTGAAATCATTAAACAAGGAAAGTTGCCGATAGGTGATATCCTGACCGATTCCTGCCGGTAATCGCTCTTTACCGGCAATTAGCTGTCTTGTAATAAAATCTTCATTTATATTGATGGGATACATCATCTTACCATTGCAGGTGATAAAGTAAACGGCTCTTTTCAATACAACGCCCAGTTTTTTAAGATCTTTAAAATCCAGTGTTGCATTTTTTCTTGCCATTATGATTCGTTTTACGGAATTTGTTCCTATTCCGGGTACTTTAAGTAAGGTGTAGTAATCTGCTTTATTAACCTCAACAGGGAACATTTCCAAATGGCGAAGTGCCCAATCGCATTTGGGATCTAACAGCACATTAAAATTGGGGTTTTTCTCACTTAATAGGTCTTTAATCTGAAATCCATAAAACCGTATTAACCAATCCGCTTGATATAACCGGTGCTCACGCAGTAACGGAGGGCCACCTTCGGTTGCCGGAAGCCTGCTGTCCTGATTTACATTGACGAAGGCCGAATAAAATACTCTCTTTAAATTAAAGTTATGATATAGAGCCTCGGATACACGCATAATCTGATAATCGGTTTCCTTCGTGGCACCAATAATCATCTGCGTACTTTGTCCTGCCGGTACAAAGTGACGATTCAGTTTCGGCTTTGGTGTATATGTCGTAAGTCCGGTCTGCTGTTTAATAATCTCATAAAACTCGTTATTCGTATCTGTTCCGTCATCAAAGGCAGTAAGCTGCTTGCGAATACGTTGCTGATCCTCTAATCCCAAAAAGCCGTACTCGTGCTCCCTCCTAAGTTGTATCTGACGAATTGGCTTTAAGATATTCTTGCGGTTCTTGTGTGGCGCTAATTCCTTTAAGCTTTCCGCTGTCGGCAGTTCCAGATTGACACTCATTCGGTCTGCATACCATCCTAACATCTCAATCAAAGCAGGATCGGAACCGGGGATTGCCTTGCAGTGGATATATCCATTAAAATGGTGTACTTCCCTAAGAAGTACCAAAGTCCGCAAGAGTAACTCCATCGTATGGTTTGGGCTGATTAATATACCGGAACTAAGAAACAATCCTTCTATATAATTTCTTCGATAAAATTCCATAGTAAGTTCACAAACTTCCTCCGGAGTAAATGTAGCCCGCACCACATCATTCGATGAACGGTTAATGCAGTACTTACAGTCAAAGATACATTCATTGGTAAAAAGTATCTTTAGAAGAGAGATACATCTTCCATCCGCAGAGAAGGTATGACATATTCCGCAAGCAAGGCTATTACCCATACCGCTTCCATTCCCTTTACGATCAACACCACTGGAGGTACATGCTACATCAAACTTTGCTGCATCAGATAATATTTCCAGTTTTCTTTGTATCGACATATTCTCTTGAATAACCATCGTTCTCTCCCCAATAGCAAACATTTGTTCTTATGGTAAGTTTATCAAAAGCAATAAAAGAAGTCAATTATTTTTCAAACATTTGTTCTTATTAGAATGCCATTTTGTTCGCTTATTATAAGTGCTTTTTACTTCCTTTTTATACAACTATATTTTTTAAAGATTTTAATAGGCCAATAGGGATAACACAGCGAAACCTAAAAAGAGCGTATGATTTTAAACTGATATTCGTTCAGCAATCTTATACCGTTATGAACGGCAACTAAGAGTATGCGTTTCGACATTAGATAAAATCATACGCTACTTTTTTAAATTTATTTAATTAAGTGCTTTCCTTACGCTATCTGCTGCTTTCTCTTACTTACTACCATCGCAATTGCAAAAATTACCACTGCAAATCCCAATTCGATTGCGTAATATAAAAAAACATTGGATAAATTTTTCAGATTTAAGTTGGATACCGCATTGATCTCATTATTTGCTCGAACATACCAGTAGGTCGGCATAAAGCTTGCTGCTTTTTGCACTGCCTTTCCAAGGAACTGCTGATCCACAAACACACCACTAAGGAAGGATAAGCTTAAGGAAAGAACCGTGGATAATGCAGATACTGCATTTTTGTTCTTGACGGTAATCCCAACTAAATAACTGATACTTAGCGCTGTTATGGTAAATACAACTGCATTGAGAACATATAGCAGCAAATGGCGATTGAAATATCGAAATGGATTTACAATGTATCCTGCTACCAGGAATACCGCCAGATATACGATGACAAACATAAAATTCGCAAAAATCAATTGCAAATTCATGCTTCTTACAGATAACGGCGAAGCATTCTGTCTCCTTCGTATATCTACATTATGGAAGGATACCATAACGGAACTTACACCCGTGATTAAGACGGCCAATAGAACGTAGGCTAAATAGTTATAGTAATTTCTGTTAAATTCGTTGGCATTGATGTCTTTTTTGCTTTGCGTAGTCACAAACGTAACTTCCGTATCTTTGCTTAATTGATCAAGGATATATTCATTTATATCCTCTGCATTGGCATCCGGAACATACTTTAGGTAAACAGAGGCTTTATTCAGATAGTTATCTATTGCATTATCAACGGATACAACTTCTGCGACATCCGGAACGGTTTCTTTCTGTATCTTAACCTCTTTTCCCGCTAAGAAATCTTGCGTAAAGCCCTCGGGTATTATCATGATATATAGCACCCTCCGGAAAAACAAAGCATCTTTTCTGGCTTCTTCGCTATCTTCAATATCATAATAATCTACATATTGATCCAAATATTCAAGCATCCCTTGAATAAATGCATTTTCTCTATCCCGATTCATCACTGCAATCGGCACTTCTTTTATTTGAAAACTTCCCTCATCACTTCCTATAATAGCAACGGAAATAGCTATGGTAATTGTAAGAAATACAACAGCATATATGATGATCGAAAGTAACTGAGATTTTAATAGTTTAAAATACGTCCTAAATACTTGCATAGGTTTTCCTCCTTAATCTCAGATAGGATAGCGCACTGAGCACCACAGCGATTACGAGCAGAATAACGATGTTTAACATATAGCGATCATAAGTATCATAATAGTAAAGGCTATACAGGGCATCCGCTACCAAATTGACCGGGTTAATGTAACTGAAGAACGGTATCTTTTCTGCAATGATATACTTAATATCAGCAAACATAAACCCTGCTAAAAATGATTGCAGCATGGTAACGGTAATTAAAACTGTTTCCTTAACCGAAGCCTTAAACTTAAATATAACTCCAATAAACACCCCTTGCGTTAAACCGGTAAGCGCTCCTACGATGCAAGTTAGTAATATAGCTCCTAGGTTATCACCAAAATGAATCCCAAGGATATAGTACATATAGAAAAATAACAGTAAAATACTGCCGCTGTGTGCTGTAAAGGCAGCAAACATATTGCAGAGAAGTAATTTCATTTTATTTACCGGAGATGCATTCAACCTTGCACCTCTTAAGGACATATCTGCCTGGATGTTAATCACCTCATTCAATCCCCAAGCCCCGCCAAAGATGCAGGTGTAAGCAAATAAAGCGTAGAAATATACCAAAATATAATCCGGCTTATTTCCTTCTTTCTCCTCATATACATACGTTTTAAAATTCATGATATCTTCCAAGAGACCTTGGTTTAGCGCCTCCGGATTCTTTTGCACAATATCTTCCACCGTGGCTGCCATTTGGCGATAATTATCCAGAAAGGATTTAATTATAGTCTCATTTATCCCATTCTCTTTAATATAAAGTACCGGTTCCTGCCCGCCTACAATATACGCCTCGATCTCTTTATCTTTTAAACTTTTTTCTGCTTCCGCTTGCTTATATTTTGTAACGGAAAATAACGGAACATCCTTGGACATTTCTGCTTCCTCAATAGCAATCAGCAGTGGATCGTTATCGGTTCTATCGGAGACATAACCAATCTTTATTGTTTCAAAGGAATTTTCATCCCATAAGTTATTAAATGCAAAGAAAAAACAGCTGGCAAGTATGATCGGGAATGCATAAGACCAGAACATATTCTCCTTGTTACGGATAGTACATTTCAGCCTGGTAATATATAATGATAAGCTCATAGTAATCTCCCCTCTTTTCTAGTCTCGTAATTCTTTACCGGTTATCTCCAAGAAAACATCATTCAGCGTTGGTTGTTCCGTGATTACCTTGCCAAAATGAATATTTTGCTCGGATAGATAATGCAGGATATCAACCAAATTATTCTTACCACGACCGGATTTGATTCTAAGCAGATGATTGTCATATTCAACGGATAGAATATTCGGCATTGCCTTAATGTCATTAAGCTGTGACTCTTTTATCTGGTAAATCTCTATCGTGATTTTCTCTCCGGTTGAAATCATCGCCTTTAACTCTTCCTTCGTACCTTTCGCAATCACTCTGCCTTTATCAATAATGGCGATATCACTGCAAAGCTGTTCTACCTCCTCCATATAATGAGAAGTATATATGATTGTAGCGCCTTCCTTGTTCAGCTTCTTAATTCCTTCCAGAATTTTATTACGGCTTTGCGGATCTACTGCAACAGTCGGCTCATCTAGGATGATTAACTTTGGCTTATGAGCAATACCGCAGGCAATGTTTAATCTTCGCAGCAATCCTCCGCTAAGTTTCTTCGGATAGAATTTCTTATAATCCTCCAAAGCTACAAAGTCAATTGCCTCCTGGGTAAGTCGTTTCACTTCCGCCTTATCCTTGACATAAAGGCTGCAGAAATAAGCAATATTCTCATATACCGTCAGTTCATCAAAAACAGCTACATTCTGCATGATGATTCCAATATCTTTCTTAATATCGTAAGCATCCGGATGCATTGGTTTTCCAAAGATTTCAATATTTCCCTTATCGTATTTAAGTAAAGAAAGGATGCAGTTAATTGCTGTGGTCTTACCGGAACCGTTCGGTCCCAATAATCCAAAAATCTCCCCTTCCTGTACCTCTAAATCCAAGTAGTCCAGTGCTACCACTTTGTCATAACGCTTTACTAAACCTTCCACTTTAACGATCATACTTATTTCCTTCCTTTCTGCAAACTTTCATCGTTAAGCTATTAACCCATCCCTTTATGAATGAAATCTTATAGAATTTAAAGCTGTAATGAAATCATTTTCCTTTTTACTAAGTTTACTATATAAAGATTTTCCGTCCAATCCAAGTGAAGTACGTCACGGATTCCAATGACATTTGTCACTCTTCGATTGATAAGAATGATCGTCGTCATGGTACATGTGTAATTGAGTAAAAGCAATATAAAAAGAATTGGCATGCCAATTCTTTTTATATTGAAAAAAGGTTACAGCAACATCTCACCATAATAGGAAGGGAAATGTGCTGTAACCCAGTTAGAAAGAATATTAAATTTCTTTTATTTCGTTAATTTAGATATTTCTTTAAACACGTCAGTCTTTGCCACTCTCGTTAGTTCATAAAGAATGGATTCATAAGTGGTTGGAATAGCTCCTTCCACTACAGCTCTTTTAAGTGCAGTTTCGTAATCTTTCTCCTTGCGAGAGCCAATGCAATCCTCTACCAAAATCACATGGTAACCCATAGCAATCAAATCAATTACTGTCTGCAATACGCAGATGTGCGCTTCCGCACCACATACAATAATATTCTTCCTATTCATTCCTTCCACTGCCTTACGGATATTCTCATCATCAAGGCAACTGAAGGTAGTTTTATCATAGTAAGTAAAGCCCTCACCAAACACATTGGCAATCGGCTCCACCGTCATACCGAGTCCTTTGGTATATTGCTGCGTAACCACCATTGGTATCCCAAGGGCTTTTAGTCCTTTCAATAAGATCTCAGAATTATGGATTAACTGCTCATTATTATGGAGAACCGGCATCAATCTTACCTGATAATCAATTACAATCGCCATAGTATCTTCTGCTAATATTCTCATATGATATAAGTACCTACCTTTCTTCTCTTCGGTTTCTATGATTTGTCGTATGTATTGCACTATAGAAATGACATTGCTTTTTTTCATCATTCCATCGGTTTAGATTATAGCATCTTGGTAAATGAATTCGCAAGGTTTCGAGTAATTGTTAAGCAAAATACCCGCAATGGCTAAACTGCAGCTGTATGATATTTGCATTATAGAATTGCATAATACTATTTGAAAATGATTTGACAGAATTTATCTCTCATGTAATACTAAATTCAAATATAGTTCTGTCTGATTATTCCAAGATTGTAATATAATATAAAGGAGTCGCTATGTACGAAATTATCGATAAAATTCTATTATTCCTTGGTTGTACGGCTTTCTATCTGTATCGTACCGATAGTAGCCTGGCGATTATTCCTATTCTCATTTCCCTTGCCCTTAGCTGTTTTTTTATCTATTTTGAAGACAGACGAATCCGTCTTATTGGCAGCTTGCTATACGCCGTGTTATGCTTCTTCCAGCCGGAATATATCATATTTCTGCCATTGGTACTCTATGATGTCCTGTTAACAAGATATCAATGGGTTGTTGCCACTTTGCCAATATTACTTTTATTTCACATGACGGAATATTCCGGTGATATCATCCTTGCTGCTGTTGGATTTATTACTGCTGCCTATATCCTTCGGTTTAAAACCAATCGAATAAATAAACTACAGATGGATTACAATGAGCTTAGAGATGCCTCTACCCAGATATCACTGCAACTGGAGGCTAAGAATAAGGATCTGCTTGCAAATCAGGATGCGCAGATTAACCTCGCAACATTAAACGAGAGAAACCGTATATCCAAGGAAATCCATGATAATATCGGCCATCTTCTATCCCGTTCATTATTGCAAATCGGGGCATTGCTTATCATTGCAAAGGAGGAACCCATCCGAGAAGGTCTTACCTCGTTGAAAGAATCCATTTCCGAAGGTATGGATCAAATCCGCAACAGTATCCATCATATGTACGACGAATCGATCGATTTATATCAGCAGATTGACCGTTTGGTGAAAGACTTTACTGGATGTCATATTAATTATGAATACGATATGAAAACTCCACCGCCACTACCGATAAAGCATAGTTTAATTGCGATTGTTAAGGAATCCCTGGCAAATGTCATGCGACATTCCAATGCAACGAAGGTTTCCATCCTTCTTAGGGAGCATCCTGCAATCTATCAGCTAATCATTCAGGATAACGGTACTCTTAGCAAACAACAGCAAAAATTCTTGACTGAAATGATAGAAAGACAGGACTTTGGAAGCAGTATGGGTCTTCGTAATATCTTTGAGCGTGTAAAAGGATTTCATGGTAACATTAATCTTTCCTTCGATCAGGGATTTAAGCTTTTTATTACCATACCAAAGACACCGACCAACAATTAAATCTAGCATCTATCCACAAAACAAAGATTTTTAGATTAAGAAATCCTCATTTAAGCACTATCGGTTGTGAATTACTGATTTTATGAAAATGTATTGCTATTTAAAATATTTATAGAAAGCTAAAAGAAAGGCAAGGTTTATAACATGAAGGTTCTATTAGTTGATGATGATCAATTAGTATGTTCTTCCTTAAAGATCATACTTTCCGCAGATAAAGAAATCGATGTCGTTGGTTCTGCTACCAGTGGTATGGAGGGGATTGCTCTATACCGCAAGTTTCTTCCCGACGTTCTTCTTATGGATATCCGCATGGAACCAATGAGTGGCTAGGAAGCCGGTGACATCATACTCAAGGAATATCCCGATGCAAAAATTCTATATCTAACCACCTTCCTGGATGATGACTATATCATTAAAGCTTTGCATCTTGGCGCAAAGGGGTATATGCTAAAACAGAACTATGAAAGTATCATTCCATCCATCAAAGCCGTAGCCGCCGGACAGAATGTCTATGGGAATGAAATTATTACAAAACTTCCGAATCTCATGAGTAAAGCTGATAAATCCAAAAACTTTGAACAGTATGGTATCAACGAAAGAGAGTTTGAAATCATCAAAAAAATAGCGGACGGCCTCTCCAATAAAGAAATCTCAGAAACCCTATTTCTTAGTGAAGGTACCATCCGCAATAATATCAGCATGATTCTTGAGAAATTAAACCTTCGAGATCGTACGCAGATAGCAATCTTTTATTATAAGAATATAGAATAAATTGATATGGAGTTAAGCAACAGTTTTTCTATATATTCTACTATTAATCATGGTCACCCCTACCGTTATTAGCACCACTACGATAAAGTATATGATATTTACTTTCATTAATCCATTATCTGCAATGGATTGATACAACTGAAACGCATTATTAATACTTAAAAAGTTAAACACGGAAACCCCAATATACCCTAGCATTAAAGGCAGCAAGAAAAGAACTGATGCGCATAGGATAACTAATGATTGCTTTCTTAAAAGTAGGGATAGCAAAATAATCACCTGAGTCATCATCACAACTACCATAAATGTAAATAATGAAACCAAGATAATAAAACCGGCAATGCTGATTTCCAAATCAAAATGTGCATACTTTTGGATGCTTTGGATTGGTATACCTATATTAGCAATTCGGTATTTTACAAGCATATTTAAATATCGCGCGATTGTAATCCACGCATATAGGATAGTTGCGATGATTGTTGCTGCCAACGTTTTTATATAGAAAAGCTTTCTCTCTCCAGCGACTGTACACCGTATAATATTCTCCATCCCGCTTTGCGAATCGATTGGAAATATACAGCTTAAGCAGATGATAATTAATACCACAGTATAAATACCGTAGATATAGTCTCTTTTAACATTATTAAATAGATAGTCGGAAGATACCTCTGAGACAATCCCTGGTTTTGACGAAAGATCTAAGGAATTAAGATATTCGAATTGCTTTTGAAAACGGGGAAAGCCCGTGTTCTTTTCAAGATCAAACTGTAACGCATGGAATTCCTTCTGAAAATCCTCTTTCGTAAAATTCCCATTTCTATATTTTTCACTAATTGTATACATTCGATTAGGTATTTCATTGATATAATTGATTTCTTCTTGAATTAATCTTCTTTTTTCTTCAGTCAACACTCCTTCATACTTGTTAATAAAGCTGAGATAACTTGAAGTTTCTCTATCAACATACAATGGTAACCAATCAATCGAGACATAAGAAATAATCAATAAGACTATCATTGCTATCATTCTTTTGCTGGTAAAAAAGGTTTTATAGAATTCATGATATAGTAAACTTACGGAGCCGGTATATCTTTTCTTACGACGAGCTTGTTTATGCAGGAACTGAGGCATCGTTATGCCTTGCCATCGTAAGGTAAATAGCTTCAAATTCACTAGTGTTAATATAATAATGGCAATAATTATAGATACAATCGAAAGAAACACCCTACCATATGGAAATCCGAACAAGTTGACATTGTTATAAATTCGAAACATACCATAGGTGTCAAAGAAGGAGAGTATATTAATAAATTTTAATAGATTTAGTACTGAAGCCGGATGAATCAATATATAAAATAAATACTCCACGCAGGTAAAACCAAGCATCAATAAGTATATCAGTGCGGAGGATTTACTCAGTTGGAAAAACAATGCGAGTATCAAAGCAACCAATAATATCACCATAAGCTTTATGAGCAGGAAGTACAAAAGGTATTCCCCTACTGTAAGAACAATGGAGCAATCCCGGAAATTACTGATGGACTGAATATATCTTGACAAATCTCCAAAACCAAGCAATCTATTTGTCATAAATATCACAGATCCATAAATTACTGAAAAGCCCACAATTGTAAGTAAAAGTAATATACTTATCTTAGATAATATCACTGGCAAACGTCCATTGACCGTAGATTTAAGTATTTTAAATAGTCCCTGTTCCCTTTCTATGGAAAATATGTAGTAGCATAATACAAAAACAAAGGCAATCAGTAAAATATCTGCATAGACAAATTTAGACAATGTTACCACACCAACATCATTACCAATTGATATTTTAATGGTTTTCATTTGCTCAAAATCAGACTGCGTTTTTAAAATATTGCGAAGGGCAAAGGATTTCTCCTTGTTAAAAAGTGAAGATTTGAGCATATTTTCTGTACGCTTATCCATAGATAAAATAAATTCATGATAGGATTCCATGTACTCTAATTGCGAAATCAAATAGTATAACTGCGCATTCTCCGTTGCAAGACGGTCCATATCAACCTCATCCTGCATCTGTAATAACTCTGTAATATCAACATCATCTCCATAAAAGCTTATGGCATAGTCTTTAAATGCTTCCTCTATAAGCTTTACATCCTCATATATAGATCTAAAATTCTGTAACGCCATAAGCAAATCGTTCACTTTTCTTTGATTGCTCGCTAGATGAATAGCTTCATCGACAGGCATATCGGAATAGGAAGCAATAAGATCAGTATCCAACTTTGTTACAGAATGCGCATCTTGTGTGAACAAAAAAACTGATAAAGCAAGAAAGGAAAGCAGTAGAAACCAGATGGTTTTATTATAAAGATTTTTGTTTAATTCACCTAGAAATATTCTCATAGTTAGCCTCTTCAAATAAATACAAGTATACACTCTCTAACGTCGGTGCCGTGGCTGTCCATTCATAATCCTGTGGGCAGAAATCGCACATGATGTTTACGCAAAGAGAGCTATCCATCTGTGATACCACATTTGTGACAACATACTTACGCTGGATTTCTCCCAACTCCGTGGCCGGAACACAGCACTGCCATGCCTTTGACGACATAGAACGCAGAATATTATGTGGTGTATCCTTTAAAATCAACTTTCCTTTCTTAAGAAAAATAATCTCTTTCGCTATATGCTCAATATCGCTGACAACATGGGTAGCAAAGATAACAATCTTATTTACCGAAATCTCACTGATGAAATTCCGAATGCTTACCCGTTCCATTGGATCCAGTCCCACTGTAGGCTCATCTAGAATAAGTAATTGCGGGTCATTAAGCAGAGATTGGGCTATGAGGATTCGTTGTCTCATACCTCCTGAAAATGCACCTAATTTCTTGTGCGCGTCATCCTGTAAATGGGTGAGCTCTAATAGGAAATCTATTTTCTCAGAAGCTTGTCTGCGTGTTAGACCTTTAAGTGCTGCTATATACCATAGAAATTGTCTGGCTGTAAAATTATGATATAAATTCTGCTGCTGCGGCATATAACCTAATATATTTAAAAACTCTTTGCCTAGGGCTGTGATATTTTGACCGTTCCATAAGCATTGCCCCGAACTGGCACTGATATTACCTGAGATAATTTTCATTAAAGTGGATTTACCGGCACCATTAGGTCCGAGGAGCCCATAGACACCCTCTGTAAGCTCTGTACTAAAACCATCCAGTGCAACGGTATCCTTATATTCTTTTGATAGGCTTTCAAAAGATAATGTCATTCCATAGTCTCTCCCTTTTTAAAAACTTGTGTTACTACCGGATGCATCTTTTTTTGCTCGATTTCAAATAATAACTTCCATTCCAAATTGCCGGTAGATATCTGGCTCTTATCAGCATAATAAATTCTAAAAAAGTTGCTATCTTCTTGTTGTAAAAACATATGCTCTTTGCCTCCGGGAATTAGACTTAGAATACGCCCAAAGGAGCCGGTATAAATACTATCCACAACTTTACCATCGATTGTATATATCGTAAGCATCTGCTCATCTATTGGTTTACTGAAAGGACTCCATTCAATATCACGAGCATATAAATACTGTCCATCGGAGTTAACATCAACCGGAAATCCAAGATCAAAACTGATATTGGCATTGCTTCCATCTAAATCAGCAATAAATTCTTGCTGATAAGCAAGGGACATGTCTGGAAAATCCAACTTTGCTTCTCTATAATACATCTTATCATCTATAAATACAGGTTTTCCTGTAGATACCATAATCGGATTGTCAAATAATACATTCGTTTCCTCCGTCAAGATATCATGTATTACTGTTTTATATTTAGTTCCATTCTCTGTAATATCAAATGTATTAAAATATACATAGTTGCCATAACATATGATATCATTTACATTCCCATAGCCAAACGTTTCTTTATATATCTCCTTACTTTTTCCATTTAACTTGGCGGCATTCACACTTACAGTTGCCTTACCGTTCTCATCCCACACCTGTGCTGCATAATACAATACTCCCCTATGCAAAGCGGCTGAGCTAATTTCACCATCAATTTCAAACAATATTTTTCTTTTTGTACCATCAACGGATACCTTCAAAAATTCACTTTTGGTATTCGTGACGTAATGTGTTGTAGATATATATAATGATCCCTCATAATAGAATAATGATTTAGCACCTTGAAAGAATGCATTACAATACAGCGTTTTGGTAGAATCTGTTTCTCCATTATGTAAGCAATTTGGTTTATAACAGACTATAACAGGTGTCATAGTGGCTTTATCGGCAAAATATAAATATTCACCAGCAAGAAAATAGTAACCGTCCTCACTTTCAGCCATAGAATTTGCGCTTTCATTGCTATAGTAATAAAATTGATGATCTTGTCCTTCTATATAGTTGTTCTCATATATAATTTTAGGAGAGCATCCTGAAAGTAAAAATATATCAAGTATTATTATCAATAATAAAATCTTTACTTTAGAACTATAATACAAGTTATTAATCCCCCTTACCAATAGAATACGTGGAGAGTTTTATTCCCTCCACGCAACAAAACTTCACTTTTGATATCAATTTTTCTTTAAATCTTTCTTTTACTTCACCTTGTATAAGCTCCTCATTATTAACATTGAAATCAGAAAAATTAACTGATACCCATAAATAATACTCCTCATTCTCTATAAAGGAACCAATAATATCATCCTTTGATTATTCTTATAACTTATAGGACAATCGCACATTAAATTCTGCAACACATTAATTGAAACATTTTTCTAATCCTTGGTAATTCTAAGAATTAATCGGTCAGTTCTACGCTCTCCGCTATTTTCAAAACTTCCTCATTCGATAATTCACTCTGATAAACATACAGTAAAAAGATATCGTGATCCTTGCTCCACGTCACTGTTACTACATCACCCTTGACACCCAACATACCTTCTGTTCCCTGTATTGTCACTTTCGAAATACTATCTGCATTTTCCGTATCGATATTGATACTGCTTTCTTCACTATACTGTTGAAATATGATGGTGCTATTGTCTGCATTGGAATATTGTATCGTTTTAAGGTTTTTATTAGATGTAAATTCACTTATCGTATAACCCTCAGGTATGTATTGTGGTGCATAGGTATCCGCCCAATGAGTTTTCAGTTCATTCTCATCATTATTACTAATTGCATTTTCTTTTAGCTGAATTTGGGTAAATTTCTCTTGTACATCCAGCATAAGATTTAATACCTTTGTTCTAACTGCTTCTACGGTAAACATTGAGGTCCACAAAGATGCCATGATGATAAAAAGGGCTACTGCAACCTTACTGCCTCCCCTTCTGCATATTTGCAAAATCTCTCGGCCTTTCTGTCTATAATAATACCTATTGAGCCTTCTTACTAATTTTGCTTTCGTTTCTCTATTCAGGGAGTAACATTCCGTTCTTTTTAAATTTCTATTCTCCTCTAATAAAGCTTTCCCATCCATCTCAGCATAGCTAGCCATTGCAAGCTTTATCTTTAAGTCCATTAAATCCTCTATTAATTCATTCCTATCCAAAGACTTCCTATAAGACATTTTTCTTTCCCTCTCTCAGATTATTGTTATTAACCCTCTCATCACTCATAAGCTTTAATGCCCTGCGTCTGGCACGAACAAGATATTCTCTGATATTGTTCACCGGTATATCCATAAGTTCCGATATTTCTTTATTACTCAGTTCCAGAATATATTTATTATATAGTAGGTCCCGATCACGCTCTTTCAATTTCAGAATTGCTTTCCCTAATTCTTCGTATTCTTCATATTTTATATAAATTTCCTCCGTAGTTGCAGCCGTATCAGGTAAATCTGTAAGCATCTCTTCATTTATTTGCAGGAACCTTTTATGATTTTCAGCTTTACGTTTTTTAATATGGTTTAATGAGACATTTCTAACGGTATTGACAATATAGGAAGTCCTTTTGCAACAATCTAAGGACCTTAAAATTGAAATTTTATCAAATAATCGAATAAATGCATCATTAATGATATCGTCTACAACATGATAATCACGGGTAATCAAATAAACCTTATATTTCATAATCGGATACAATTCTTCATACAACTGCGATATAAATGCCCTATCATTATCATCTTCAATTGCTTGCAGGAACAAAAGCATAAGCTTCCCTCATTTCTTATGTAATCTCTATATAGAATCATTTCATTTGTTACAATCCATCATATTGTAAAATAACCCCATAATCAACCATATTTTGTTCTTTAGTTTATCAAAGAAAATCCCTTGCAGCAATCAGACGTATGGCATAGCAATGTTCATGTCAAAGTATGAGTAAATGTGATTATCTCATATAAACCTTTTCGACGATTCTAATCTACTCTTGTAACTTCTCATTTTCCGTTTCATATAATACTGTATAAGCAAAAAGGAGGAACAGTATGGGCGAATTACTTAAAATCGATCATATTAGTTACACCTACCATAGCCTTGAAGGAGAAACACCAGCTTTACTGGATGTTTCTTTTAGTGTTATGGAGGGGGAATTTATAAGCATCGTCGGGCCTAGCGGTTGTGGCAAGTCCACGTTACTCTCTCTTATTGCAGGTTTAATCACACCCAGTAGTGGTTCCATATATATCAACGGCAAAGACATAAAATCTTCCGGCAAAAATATCGGATATATGCTGCAAAAAGATCACCTTTTGGAATGGCGCAATACCTTAAGAAATGTTTCACTTGGATTAGAAATTCAAGATAAATTAAATGAAACAAGCTATCTGCAAATCGATAAATTACTGAATACGTACGGATTAATCTCCTTCAAAAATTCCTATCCTTCGGAATTATCCGGTGGCATGCGCCAACGCGTTGCTCTGATTCGAACATTATTATTGGAACCGGATATTCTTTTGCTGGATGAGCCATTCTCAGCACTGGATTATCAAACCAGGTTGGAGGTAGCCGATGACATCTGGGGTATTATCCGCAAGGAGAAGAAAACCGCAATTCTTATCACACATGATATTTCGGAAGCAATCAGCATGTCAGATCGGGTTATTGTACTATCCTCCCGCCCAGGAACTGTTGTAGCAACTTTTGACATTAAGTTTTCCATAGAGAATCGGACTCCTTTCGCTACCAGAAGCGCACCGGAATTCAAGGAGTATTTTAATCAAATATGGAAGGAGCTAAATCATAATGAACAGGAAAAAATACCGATTAATCATTGAAGATTTATCCATATCCGATGCTCAAAAAGCTTATGTCAGAAAGTATTGGTTACAGCAAAAAAAAATACGAATCTACCAAGTTGCATTGTTAGTCGCCTTTATCGCTCTATGGGAGATAGGTGCACAGATTGGTTTCATTAATTCCTTTGTGTTCTCCAGTCCTTCCATAGTCGCAAGAACTTTTTTTGAAATGGTAGTTAATGGACAAATCTTCTACCACATCGGAATTACGTTATTCGAAACCTTTGTAAGCTTCTTTCTGGTGAATGCAATCGGTATCATTGTAGCAGTTATCCTTTGGTGGAATGATAATATCTCCAAAGTCTTGGAACCCTATCTCATTGTACTGAATTCACTTCCTAAATCAGCTTTAGCACCTGTATTTATCGTTTGGTTGGGGAATAATATGAAGACCATCATTGTTGCTGCAATCTCCGTTGCTGTATTTGGAAGTATCATTACACTATATTCTGACTTTAAATCCGTGGAAGAGGATAAAATCAAATTAATCTACACTTTAGGCGGAAACAAGCGTGATGTATTAACTAAGGTAATTATTCCTGCGAATATTCCATCGATTATTAGCTTGATGAAGGTTAATATCGGTTTATCCCTTGTTGGTGTTATTATAGGTGAGTTCCTTGCGGCAAAGGCCGGTCTGGGATACCTCATCATCTATGGCAGTCAGGTATTTAAACTTGACTGGGTGATCCTTTCGATCGTTGTACTATGTATTGTTGCAACGGGATTATATAAACTTCTTGGTTTATTCGAGAAAAAGGTTTCCAGATATTAATTACAGCCCCATCGAGACTTAGTTCGCGGCAGATATTCCTATCTGCCGCTAACTTTTATACTGCTAATTATAAATTTTTTATAAACAGAAAATAAACTATTTCTAATAATTTGTTGCGCAAATAATACTTGTTTAGTAAAATATAACCAGAAAGATAAAAGGAGGGATTCCATGCGAGATTTTGTTATAACTGCTGATTCCAATTGTGATTTGTTAGAGGATTATATAAAAGAAAAAAAGATCGGAATTATACCCCATTACTATGATTTGGATGGAGTAACCTATGGTGATGAGATTAATCTTACACCTACCGATTTCTATAATCAGATGAGGCAAGGTAAGATGCCAACTACTATGGCAAGTAATCCCGCTGTGATCCGAACAACCTTTCAAAACTATATCGATCAAGGTTTTGATATATTACATATCAGTTTCTCCTCTGCATTAAGCGGTGGATATAGCAATATTGTCACTGGAGCTGCAGAAATCCTAGAGGAAAATCCGGGAGCCAAGATCATTGTTGTTGATACCCTGAATGCCTCTTTGGGCGAGGGTATGTTTGTCATGAAAGCTGTTCAACTCAAAGAGGAAGGCAAAACCATCGATGAAGTTGCGGCATGGCTAGAAGAACATAAAATGGAATTCTGCGTTCGTTTTACCGTGGATGATCTAGGACATCTGTATCGTGGCGGCAGAATTTCGAAAACCTCTGCAATCATAGGTTCTATGATTAATATAAAACCGATACTGCATATCGATAACGAAGGTCGTCTGGTTCCTTTATCTACAGCCCGCGGAAGAAAGAAATCGTTATCCACAATATGCAACGATATGCTTGAAAGTATGGGGAAATATAAAGACGAGCATGACATTATCTGTATCGCTCATGGCGATGCACAGGAAGATGCAGAATACTTAGCGAATATGGTCAGAGAAAAATTGCCTCACAAACAGATTATCATAAATTTCATCAGTCCAAGTATTGGATCGCACTCCGGTCCCGGCGCAATTGGACTATGCTTTATGGGAGAGAAAAGATAACGAATAGTATATCCCTTTCATGATTCATAAATATGTTTCTTTATACTAAGAACTCATCCAGGCATTCACCCGGATGAGTTCTTATATTTATATTATATTTTTGGGGACCAATGGAAGAAAAAATAGAAATAGAAAACCTTTAAGCCTTTAGCCTTTCCATAGCCTTTTTTATCTTATCTCTATCACCAAAGGCAGACAAACGGAAAAACCCTTCCCCATTTGCACCAAAACCGGCTCCCGGTGTACCTACGATATTGTATTTGGTCAAAAGCACATCAAAGTATTCCCAAGAGGATAAGTTATTCGGACATTGGAACCAGATATACGGGGAATGCGTACCGCCGGTAAACCAGATGCCAAGTTCTGATAACGTATCCGTGATGATACGGGCATTACCCATATAATAATCGATATTTTCTTTGATCTGTCTAAAACCTTCATCGGTAAATACCGCTTCAGCACCTCTTTGGATGATATAGGGAACACCATTAAATTTGGTTGTCTGTCGTCTGAGCCATAGCTTATTCAATGGGGTGTTATTTCTAATAAGATTGTTCGGTACTACGGTATATCCGCATCGTGTACCCGTAAAGCCTGCTGTTTTGGAAAAGGAGCAAAACTCTATGGCACATTCCTTTGCACCTTCAATCTGGTAAATGCTTGTTGGCAGGCTGTCATCTGTAACGAATGCCTCATAAGCGCTGTCAAACAGGATAACCGCATCCTGTGCCAATGCATAATCCACCCAAGATGCAAGTTGCTCTTTCGTATAAACCGCGCCTGTCGGGTTATTCGGTGAGCAAAGGTAAATGATATCAACCTTCACATTCCTATCAGGCATCGGCAAGAAAGCATTCTCCGGATTCCCGTTTGCATATAGGATTTTACGTCCGGCCATGATATTGGTATCAACATACACCGGATAAACGGGATCAGGGATGAGAACGACATTATCTACATCGAAGATATCCAGGATATTACCTAGATCGCTCTTAGCTCCGTCACTAATAAAAACTTCCGTATCAGTAAGCTCTACATCTTTTTTCGCATAGTATCTGCAGATAGCTTGTCTTAAGAATAAATATCCCTGTTCTTCACCATAACCGTGAAAAGTCTCACGCACACCCATTTCTGCTACTGCATTCTGCATTGCAGATATTACGGCCGGTACAAGAGGTAGGGTTACATCACCGATACCCAACCGAATGATCTCTTTTCCCGGATTATTCTCTTTGTATTCTTTTACCTTTTTTGCTATCAAGGAAAAGAGATAACTGTCCTGCAAATTTAAATAATTTTGATTTATATGCACAAGCCACCCTCCCTGTTTATCACTATATTTTGCCCTATAATTATTACTTCTTCTTTCTTCCTTCAAGAGCAGCTTCCACAAATCCTAGGAACAATGGGTGAGGTTTATTGGGGCGGCTCTTAAACTCAGGATGGAATTGAACACCGACAAAGAATCGCTTATCGGGAAGTTCCACTGCCTCTACCAAACGTTCATCCGGGGAAACTCCACTGATCATAAGTCCATGCTCCGTCATTAATGTACGGTACTTATTGTTAAACTCATATCTGTGTCTGTGTCGCTCTGAAATCTCAGAGGCTTTATATAAGGAAGCCATCTTGGTATTTGGCATAACCTTACACGGGTAAGCACCTAACCGCATTGTGCCGCCTTTTTGTGTAATTCCTACTTGGTCTTCCATGATATCAATGACACGATGCTCTGTATCCGCATTAAACTCTCCGGAATTGGCGTTCTCAAGTCCGCATACATGACGGGCAAATTCAATTACTGCAATCTGCATACCCAAGCATATTCCAAAGTATGGAATATTATTTTCTCTTGCATAACGGCATGCGGTAATTTTTCCTTCAATGCCTCGGTCACCGAAACCACCCGGTACGAGAATTCCATCGACATCGCCAAGCAATGTGCTTACACTGCTTTCCGTGACATCTTCGCTATCAATCCACTTAATCTTAACAACTGCACCCAGATCAAAACCGGCATGATTAAGGCTCTCGATAATGGATAAATAAGCATCATGCAGCTTGACATATTTACCGACAATAGCAATCGAAACCGTGTCTTTTCTCTGACCAATTCTAATCACCAAGTCATTCCACTCTTTCATATCGCACGCTTTTGTTTCAAGGGATAATTCCCTGCATACCACCTTATCCAGTCCATTCGCTGATAACATGACAGGTGCTTCATAGAGGCATGGCAAAGTAAGATTTTCTATAACGCAATCCGGTTTAACATTGCAGAACAGGGAAATCTTTTCTTTAATGCTGTCGCTTAGCGGTTCATCCGCCCTTGCAATAATAATGTTCGGTGAGATACCCATGGAACGAAGCTCTTTCACCGAGTGTTGGGTAGGCTTCGATTTATGCTCATTGGAACCTTTCAGATAAGGAACCAAGGTAACATGAATGAACAGGCAGTTTCCTGCTCCCACTTCAAGCGAAATCTGCCTGATTGCTTCTAAGAATGGTTGACTTTCAATATCACCGGTGGTACCTCCGATTTCGGTAATCAGCACATCCGCACCGCTGTGCTTAGCTCCATCATATATAAATTGCTTAATCTCATTCGTTATATGGGGAATTACCTGAACGGTTTCGCCTAAGTAACCGCCTGTACGTTCACGGTTTAATACATTGTAATATACCTTACCTGAGGTAAGATTTGATAGCTTTGTCAAATTCTCATCGATAAAGCGTTCATAATGTCCGAGGTCAAGGTCTGTTTCCGCACCATCATCGGTTACAAAAACCTCACCATGCTGAAATGGACTCATTGTTCCCGGGTCCACGTTCATATAGGGGTCAAGCTTCTGTGCCGCTACTTTTAACCCCCTTTGTTTGAGCAGGCGTCCAAGACTTGCGGCAGTAATTCCTTTACCAAGTCCGGATACCACACCGCCTGTTACAAATATATACTTTGTTACTTTATTACTTTCACTAACTTTCATAGGTTTTCAATATCCTTTCCGCAACAGCCCTTTTTGTTATTCTTAAATCCATTGCTTGACGCTCAATATACTTATGGGCTTCACTCTCACTCATATTTAAGTATGAAATCAGAATGCATTTTGCCCGATCAACAATTCTTATATCTTCTATTTTTTGAATTAATTTTGTATTTTCCGCATGCATCATCTTTAATCTGCTTTGTGTTGCCTTGGCAATCTTCAATGCTGCTTTAAATACATTTACATTAATCGGTTTTGCAATGGTAATTACTCCATAATCTTCAATTTTATCCGAAACTTCATCAACATACTCATTTTTAATCACAAGAATCACTTGACTAATGCCCTTTGTGGCGATATGCATTGCTAAGCTTTCTCCTGTTTCGTCACGAAGTGGTGCATTAATCAATACCAAGTCAAAATTCTGTTCCAGAAGCAAACGTCTTGCTTCCGTACAAGTTGTTACGGTGACAATTCTTCTTACGGAAAACGATTGTAGGACTTCGGTAAAAAAAGCTATACTTTTTTCCGTAGACGAAACTATTAAAACAGCTTCCATAAATCGCCACCTTTCCTGTCAAATTTATAATCAGATTACATATATCTAAAATAATTTTCTTTATAGAAATGCGCTTTATCTTCTGCTTCGCAATACATTGCCGCTTCTTGCTTTTTATACGCAATATATTCGCTTAATAAATCCTCACCAATCACTCTTTTTACAAATTCCGAGCTTTCTGCAAGTTTTATAGCCGTATCAAGATTATCCGGTATTGCCACAAGTCCCTTCACAAAGCTCTCATCCGCTTTATATAAATCCAAATCCACAGCCGGCGGTAGGGTAAGTTCTTTTTCAATGCCATCAAGCCCTGCTGCAATAATCAATGCAAAGGCAAGATAAGGATTTACCGTTGGATCTGGAGAACGTAGTTCCATACGTACTTTTTCATCAAAGGCTGCCGGTATTCTCACAAGCTGGGAACGGTTTTGGTGTGACCAAGACACATATTTGGGAGCTTCACATTTACCAAGACGTTCATAGGAATTGGTTATCGGATTGAGAAACAGCGTTATCTCCGGTGTTTTCTGCAAAATTCCCGCAATAAAACTCTCCGCGATTTTGGAATTCTCGCCAATCTTATTCTTAAAAATGTTAAAACCATTCTTAGAAAGTGATAAATTGACATGAAGTCCGCTTCCGCTTTTATCCATTAAAGGCTTCGGCATAAAGGAAGCAAATAGTCCGTTTCGTGCTGCAATTGCTTTCACTACAGACTTAAATGTCATCAGGTTATCCGCACTTCTTAAAGCATCACTGTATTTAAAGTTAATCTCATTCTGTCCGGGACCCTGCTCATGATGGGAAGTTTCCGGTTTCAGTCCCATTTCTTCCAAACACAAGCATATCTCACGCCTGATATTTTCTCCTTTATCTAAAGGTGCAATATCAAGATAACCGCCATAATCCAGTGTGTTCGTGGTAGGCTCTCCATTTTCATCCGTCTTAAACAGATAAAACTCACATTCTACCCCGATTTTACATACATAACCCATATCCTCACAGCGATTTAATACCCGCTTTAGGATATATCTGCTATCACCTGTAAATACAGATTTATCGGGATTTTTAATATCACAATAAAAACGTACAACCCGGTCCGGGCGCCATAGTAACACAGATAATGTTGACGGATCCGGAAACAGGAGTAAATCTGATTTGGTAACATCACGAAATCCCTTGATCGCGGAAGCATCAAAAGGGATACCATTTTCGAATGCCGATGGAAGCTCATCCGGCAAAATGGAGATATTTTTATGAGCCCCGAATGGATCACAGAATGCAAGTCTTATAAATTTCACATCATTTTCTTTTACAAACTGCAAAACCTCATTTGCTGTGTTCGTCATTTTTCATTCCTCCAATTCCCGCATTTTCAAAAGCCGTTGAGAGCGATTGTCCATATTTAAATATTTTCCTTAATTCGCTGTATAAAGCTGTTTAAAGGGATTTTTTGTATTTGCTTTTAGTATATAAAAACGATCTGATAATAATTCTTCTATGTTCATATCAAAATTGTCCGCATATTCCGTTAGGATAGGCTTTATTTCTTCGATATCACTCTCGTTTGCTATTTCTGCCGACACCTGAGGGGAAAGTCCTTTCAGTTCTTCCTTATACCTTATGATGATTGCACCATTATGCATTCCCGTTCCAACAAAATTTCCCACAGGCATTTCCTCACTATTTAATCCTAACACTATGATAAGGCCACCTGCAAGGTATTCTCCCAAAAAGCTTCCAACTTTTCCACCGACAACGATGATTGGTTTTTTGTCCATATATTCTTTCATATGAATACCGGTTCTATATCCCGCATTCCCACGGACAAAGATCTTGCCTCCGCGCATGGCATATCCCAAGGCATCTCCGGCATCGCCATCAACGATAATCTTGCCGTCATTCATGGTATCACCAACGGCATCCTGGACATTGCCGTTTACTTTTATCACAGCACCATTTAAGTATGCGCCTAAGGCATTGCCCGGTGTGCCGTTGATTATGATATTTTTCTCCTCAAGGCCTGCGCCGATATATCGTTGACCACAGCAATTTTCTATAATAACATCATCACAAGCCGTTTTAATCATTGTATTGAGCTCCCGATAACCCATATTTAAAGCATCTACCTTCATTAACGCCTCCTAATTTAGTAGATCATTGATTCCTCTTCCTATCTTCATTCTCCTGCATATTTGATACCTAAAATCTCTAGTTCTTTATTGTTCAGCCCGATTCCACGAAGCATTAGTCGGTTACCTTTTAAGCTTTCAATGGAATTGATACCCATACCACCCATCATTTCTTTTATTTCATGTTCCCAGGCAGTAAGCAGATTTACCAGTCTTTTATATCCAACTTCAGGATTAAGCCGTTTTGCAAGCTCAGGTCTTTGCGTGGCAATACCCCAATTGCATTTACCGGTGTGACAATTTCTGCAAAGATGACAACCCAGTGCCATAAGAGCGGCTGTTCCTATATAAACCGCATCTGCGCCAAGGGCAACTGCCTTAACAACATCCGCACTACTGCGGATACTGCCACTGACCACTAATCCAACATTATTACGTATTCCCTCATCACGCAGTCTTTGATCAACACTGGCAAGGGCCAGCTCTATTGGAATACCGACATGATCTCTTATCCTTGTAGGTGCTGCTCCTGTACCGCCCCGAAATCCATCAATTGCAATGATATCCGCGCCGCTTCTTGCGATACCGCTGGCAATCGCAGTAATATTATGCACCGCCGCAACCTTTACGATCACAGGTTTTTTATAATTAGTCGCCTCCTTTAAGGAATAAACCAACTGCCTTAAATCCTCAATGGAATAAATATCGTGGTGAGGAGCAGGAGAAATTGCATCGGAGCCTTCCGGTATCATTCTTGTTCTGGATACGTCCCCAACAATCTTCGCCCCAGGCAAATGTCCGCCGATACCCGGTTTTGCTCCCTGCCCCATTTTAATTTCAATAGCGGCACCGCATTCAAGGTAGTCCTTATGCACGCCAAACCGTCCGGAAGCCACTTGCACAATGGTATTTTTGCCATAACGATAGAGATCTTCGTGAAGACCGCCTTCCCCTGTATTATAATAGATACCCAGTTCCTCGGCCGCACGAGCCAAGCTCTCATGTACGTTATAGCTGACCGAACCATAACTCATTGCCGCAAACATTACCGGTATGGATAACTTAAGATGTGGCTGCAGGTTTGGTATAATTTTCCCATTCTCATTACGCTCAATCGTCGATGGCTTTGCTCCAAGAAACACTTTTGTTTCCATAGGCTCTCGCAAAGGGTCAATCGATGGATTGGTTACCTGGGATGCATTCAGCAAAATCTTATCAAAGTAAACAGGATATTCCAGTGGATTTCCCATGGAGGAAAGCAATACACCACCGCTGTTAGCCTGTTTATAAAGCTCGTTCATCGTCTTGCTGTCCCAATTTGTACTTTCCTTATAGGTATTATCACTTTTTACAATTTTTAATGCTCTCGTCGGACAAAAAGCAACGCAGCGCTGGCAGTTTACGCATTTACTGTCATCCGTTTCAAATCTTTTATTGATTTGTCCATTCTCTTTAATTTCCTCTATATACTTATGTACCTCGTTTGCGCATTGGCGTTCACACACTTTGCAAAAGATACAACGGTCATAATTTCTTATGACTTCATATTCGGGATAAATAAAGTTAATAGCCATTGTATTCCACCTTCCATCTTCAAAGCGAGGTTCCATCGTTTGCAATTCCATTTTCATTTAATTTAACAATAACAGGCTCACCACCTCTTGGTGACCAAACGTTATCCAAATCACGTTCTACAATCCGAATAGCCGCCTCTTCACTGGCTATATAGACCATATCACCTTTCTCGCCAACAACCATACTACGCAGTTTCAGTCTGTCATTCAGAGCCATTAAGCCACCATCAAACCCTACAAGAATAGAAAATGGTCCCGTAATCAGCTGTGCAGAAAATACATTTCGAAGATACTCATGGATATCTTTTTTATCCGGCTCCATTTGTGCGATGGTTTGCCAAAATGGAGCGGCAATTACGGAAGCGATTTCTTTTAGGGTAAGGCCAATCTTACGATGCAGGTAGTCTATAATATAGGTAATAACCTCCGTATCTGTCTGTAAGGTACATTTATAACCATACATCTCAATCGCACGACGATTTGCATCATAGGAAGAAATTTCTCCATTGTGTACGACGGAATAATCAAGAAGTGCAAAGGGATGGGCACCACCCCACCAGCCCGGTGTGTTGGTAGGATAGCGACCGTGCGCAGTGAAGCAATATCCCTCATAATCCTCCAATCGATAAAACCTTCCCACATCTTCCGGGAAGCCAACCGCCTTAAATACACCCATATTTTTACCGCTGGAAAAAATGAAAGCTCCATTAATATTTTTATTTACACGAAATACGCATCTTACCACATACTCACGCTCATCCAGTTGGCTGGTACTTAGCTTGTTCGGAAGCGGGGTTACAAAATATCTCCAAATCAGTGGTTCATCGGTAATTTCCTTAATCTTTCTGGTAGGCATCTTCGAGAGGTTGATGATTTCAAAATGCCTCTCCAAAAATTCCTCACACTCTTTTTTGGAAGAATTGCTGTCATAGAATATATGAAATGCATAAAAATCTTTATATTCCGGATAAATACCGTATGCTGCAAAACCTCCGCCAAGGCCATTCGAGCGATCATGCATAACCGTCATGGACTTAATAATATTTTCTCCACTCATACGCTGCCCTGATTTATTAAAAATACCGGATATAGCGCAACCGGATGGTATTCTTACTTGCCCCTCTATCATATCATGAACCTCCTAGTCTTCATTATCCATTCGGCAATTCCGATGTATCGGCTAGTATAACAAAAAAGACGTTCATCACATAATGCAAATGGGGGCAGTTAATCAACCGACTTAAAAACTCGGTTTTTTTTTTTGCTTTTTGCATTATCTGATGAACGCCTTTGTTCACGAGAAAATATTATATTATTGTATATGCTTTTGTCAAGCGATTTTTGCATGAAATTGTTTTAAAATAAACAGAAAAAAATTCATAAAAAATTGTTTGACAAATAAAATTTAGCATGATATTCTATCTTGCATGAACAGCAAAGGCGCTGTGGACTTATGTCCGCAGTGCCTTATTTTTTATCAAAGAAAGGGGTAATTGTATGAGCAAACTATTGAAACCTACCGGTTATAAATCTGTTTTATCGGTTTATGACACACAAAAAGCAATCGGTACTATTAAAAGAACCTTTGAAGATTATCTTTCAAAAGCACTCAACATCAAAAGAGTATCCGCTCCTCTTTTCGTTGATCCATTGACAGGTTTGAATGATGATTTAAATGGTGTGGAGCGTCCTGTTGAATTCGATATTAAAGAAACAAAAACGAATGCGCAAATCGTTCATTCCCTTGCGAAATGGAAACGTATGGCATTATACAAATACGGCTTCCCGGTTGGAGAAGGCCTTTATACCGACATGAACGCCGTCCGTCGTGATGAGGATATGGATAATCTGCATTCCATCTATGTGGACCAATGGGATTGGGAAAAGGTGATTGATAGAGAAACCCGCAATATAGCAACACTACAGGAAACCGTAAAGGCGATCGTCGGTGCCATCTGTGACACCCATGAAGCCATTAAGAGAGAATATCCCGGTTTAACAAGCACTCTTTCAAGAGAGGTTTCCTTCATAACTACACAGGAACTGGAAGATAGGTATCCGACACTATCACCGAAGGAAAGAGAAAACGAATACCTCAAAGACCATAAAACAGCCTTTATTATGCAAATCGGTGATTCGTTAAAATCCGGAGAAAGACACGATGGCAGAGCACCGGACTATGACGATTGGGCATTAAACGGTGATATCGTATTCTGGAGTGATGTACTGGAATGTGCATTCGAGGTATCTTCCATGGGTATTCGAGTAGATGAAAAATCATTGGATGAACAGTTGACAAAAGCCGGCTGTGATCACCGCCGTACGCTACCATTCCACAGGATGCTTCTTGATGGGCAGCTTCCTCTTACGATGGGCGGCGGTATTGGGCAATCAAGACTCTGTATGCTTCTATTAGAAAAGGCGCATATCGGGGAAGTGCAAGTATCCATTTGGGATGATGAAACAATACAAAGCTGTAAAGAAGCAGGAATTGAATTGTTATAAGGAGGGATTTCAATGATCGATGTTCCGAATATGTTTGGCAGCAAAGTTTTTAATGATACTGTAATGAAAGCAAGGTTACCGAAAGAAATCTATGGGGCACTCAGAAAAACCATGGCAGAAGGTACACATTTGGAACTGGATGTTGCCAATGCAGTTGCCAATGCAATGAAAAATTGGGCGATAGAAAACGGTGCAACCCATTATACCCATTGGTTCCAACCAATGACCGGAATCACAGCAGAAAAGCACGAAAGTTTTATTACACCTGACAAATGCGGTAAAGTCATTATGGAGTTTTCAGGCAAAGAACTGGTTCGTGGAGAGCCTGATGCCTCCAGTTTCCCTTCCGGCGGACTAAGAGCCACCTTTGAAGCAAGAGGATATACCGTTTGGGATACAACCTCATACGCTTTCATCAAAGATGATACGCTATGCATACCTACGGCGTTCTGCTCCTACAGCGGAGAAGCCCTTGATAAAAAGACTCCTTTACTTCGTTCCATGGAAGCTATTAATAAACAGGCACTGCGTATCTTAAGGCTGTTCGGAAATCATACCACCAAGCGTGTGATTACCACCGTTGGGCCGGAACAGGAATACTTCCTAATTGATAAAGAAGTGTATTTAAAACGTCCTGATCTGATTAATTGCGGAAGAACATTGTTCGGAGCAAGACCACCGAAGGGACAGGAGCTGGAAGATCACTACTTTGGTAGCTTAAAACCCAGAGTGGCCGCATTTATGAAAGAACTGGAAGAAGACTTATGGAAGCTGGGTATCATGGCGAAAACCAAGCATAATGAGGTTGCTCCTGCACAGCATGAGTTAGCGCCTATCTTCGAAACTACCAATATTGCTACTGATCACAATCAACTGGTAATGGAACGAATGAAGGTTATTGCCAACAAACACGGTATGGCTTGTCTCTTGCATGAAAAACCATTTGCGGGAGTTAACGGAAGCGGCAAGCATAACAACTGGTCGATTACTACCGATACCGGTATCAATTTACTTGAGCCTGGCGATACACCTTTTGAGAACGCGCAATTCCTTCTGTTCCTCACAGCCGTAATTAAAGCAGTTGACGAATATCAGGATTTACTCCGTGTATCGGTTGCCAGTGCAGGAAACGATCATCGTTTGGGCGCTAATGAAGCTCCTCCGGCGATTATCTCTATCTTCCTTGGGGATGAGCTAACAGAGATTTTAGACGCCATTGAGACTGATTCCAGTTACAATGGCAAAGAAAAAGCGCCGATGGAAATCGGAGTTACGGTTTTACCTCATTTCCCTAAGGATTCAACGGACCGCAATCGTACTTCACCATTTGCATTCACAGGTAACAAATTTGAATTCCGGATGCTTGGATCATCCACTTCCATTGCCGGACCAAACATTGTATTAAATTCCATAGTCGCTGAGGCATTGTCCGAGTTTGCAGATGTTCTTGAGAATAGCAGCGACTTTAAAGCGGATCTTGCTCATTTGATCAAGGAAACGTATAAGGAACATAAGAGAATTATATTTAATGGAAACAACTATTCTGAGGAATGGGTAGCAGAAGCAGAAAGGAGAGGTCTTCACAATTTAAAAACAACGGCTGAAGCTCTTCCGGCCTTTATTCTACCGAAAAATATAAAGCTATTTACCAAGCATGGTGTTTTCTCAGAATCAGAAATCTTTTCCAGATATGAAATCCTGCTTGAAAACTATCAGAAAACAATTCATATTGAAGCTCTCACAATGATTGATCTTGTGAAGAAAGAGATTTTGCCTGCATCCATAAGCTATCAAAACGAACTTGTGACATTACTGAACAGTAAAAAAGCCTGTGATATTGATACAGGTTTAGAAGAAACCTTGGTTAAGAAGCTATCTGGTTTGACTTCCTCCTTGTATAAGAAGTTAGAAAATCTCGAAGCCATGGTATTAAATACGAAAACCATATCTGATAGCTTAGAACTTGCAAAATACTATCGAAATTCCGTATTCATGGCAATGACGGAACTTCGGGTAATCATTGATGAACTGGAAACCTTGGTAGCGAAAAAGTACTGGAGCTTACCAACGTATGCTGAAATTTTATACAGCGTATCATAGCAAAGAAAAAGGCTCTTTTGCAATAGTTGGGGTAGGATTTTTTGAATCCTACTCCATTACTGTGTTTAGAGCCATTTTAATGTTTGGTGGCTATAATTCATGTTTTTGGGCATGCGAAATAAGCCTCATGCCTGTCG